>SXGQ01461707.1_pt1 | contig 24522 bp, 20 predicted proteins | sample 3178371 | NCBI WGS metagenome assembly SXGQ01 (sample SAMN11356859, study PRJNA531348) | freshwater metagenome | isolation source: freshwater sample F1-20 | place: China: Fuxian Lake, Yuxi | collected 2017-12-25 | reverse complement strand
TTTCCGGTTGTATCTTTCTTGAACATGAACACTCCATAGGGTCCATTCCGGAATTCGAATCCGCCGATGGTGTGAAGCATACTCTGGGCCTTTCCTGCCAGCTTGGCCTGCAGACTCTCCTCCGTATCCTCAGCCGTCCAAGGAACGCGCACACCCCCACACTCCGCATATGTGCCGAAAGGCCCGGACTTTTTCACAATCTCTTTTCCTTCGTGTGTTCCCAGCGCAGCCGTCCCGCCGCCTCCCACCTTTGTAGCAACGAATGCCGCAACCTCCGCCTCCGTAATATCCCGAAAGGATTTGCCATCCGGCCAGCCGTAGAATATGGCCGCATCCGCCTTTGTTGCTCCCTCCTTCAGCAAGAGTGGCCCCTTCTTACTCTGCACAGCCTTCACTCCTCCTGCAAATTGGCGCTGCCTCGCCGGCCCCGCATCGACTGTAGAGGCTCCAGCCTTCAACTCCTCGTATTTTGCGCTGTAGGAGTCCCACGTATCCCTACAAATCTGTTTCCAGGGCTCCGTGCCGTCCGCGACACGGTCCAGTCGGGCCTCCATTCCGCTCGTGAAATCATACGCGAAGAGTCCATCGAACTCGCGGCAACAGAATTCGAGCACTGACATCCCCAGAGGAGTCGCAGCCATCTTTTGTTTCTCTCCGCCGACCTTTTTGCTCTCCGCCACCTCCGTAAGCGGCCACTGGCCCGGGCGCTCCAGAGTGAATCGCCGAACAATGCACTGGGTTGGAGCCGTGTCACGCTTCTCTGCATAGCCCTTATCGAGAACAGTTCCCACGAGAGAGGCGAATGTGCTGGGACGACCAATGCCGCGCCTCTCCAGCTCTCGGACAAGAGTGGCCTCCGTATAACGCCCAGGTGGTTTCGAATCCTGTGGCCATGTCTCCAGAGTTTTCCAGGTGAGTGCATCTCCCGGCTTCAGAGCCGCAGCCGCCTCCCATGCCGCCTCGGCCGTTACAACCTCTGGAGTCTCCGCCGCAGCCCCGTCCTCGGCATCCAAGTTTGTAGCAGCCGCTCCAATCCGGCGCCATCCCGGAAAGAGTTGGCGCTTCCATGTTGCACGCCACACAAACTCTACAGGGTCTGCCGTCGCCAGGAAATCCACCGTTCGCTGCTCGCCACGCGCGGGGGTCATAACACTCTGGACGGCGCGATTCCAAATGAGAGTATATACCCGGCGATCCACGGCATTCCAGTCTTCGGATGCAGGCAAGTCCCGGAGCTCGAAATGGGTTGGGCGAATAGCTTCATGCGCCTCCTGCGGCGCAGCTGCAGCTGGAGTGCCTTGGCCCTTAGCATCTTTCTGGGTGGATTTGGACTTGGATTTCGCTGCGGGCGCCGGCGCCCCCGCAGCAGCGACATAGGCGTCGCCGAACTGTGTGCGAACCCAGAATGCCGCTGCCTGTCTCGCCTCCTCTGAAAGGGTCGCACAATCTGTTCTCATATAGGTGATATGACCAGCTTCATAGAGACGCTGAGCAATCTGCATTGTCCTCTTTGGCTGCAGGCCCATTGTTGCGGAGGTCTCCTGCTGCAGTGTGCTCGTAATGAGAGGCTTGGGAGGTGATTCACTCGTGGGCCTTATAGCGGCCTCTGTTACGCGGCCTGTGGCATCCGCATGGATATTCTCCAGATAGTTCTTGGCAGATTCCTCATCCTCGAGCTCCTCCGTCATAATAGCCTCAAAGGCGGGGCCTTTCGTAGCTGCCCAAGATCCGCGCACTTTCCAGGCGGTGCTAACAGTGAATCCCCGAATCTCGGCCTCTCTATCGACCAGGAGACGCAGAGCAGGTGTCTGACAACGCCCTGCAGAGAGCGCCGGCCCCACATATTTCCACAGAAGTGGTGAAATCGTGAAGCCGACCATCATATCGAGCACGGCTCGCGCCTGCTGAGCAAATACACGATTCATGTCAAGGCGTCTCGGCTCGGCCACGGCCTTTTTCACGGCTGACTCTGTAATCTCTCGAAATACGGCGCGGGGCGTGGTTGCCGGATTGAGTTTCAGAAGCACCGCAACGGAATAGGAAATGGCCTCGCCTTCACGGTCATCGTCAGAGGCGAGATAAATCGTGTCGGCCTTCGCAGCAGCCTCTTTGATTTGCGAAATGGCCTTTGACTTTTCTTTGATGAACTGGAAACGTGGCTCGAAATCCCGGTCCAGGCCGATTGCCCCGAGGTCCTCTTCCAGAGCACGAATATGCCCCATAGTCGCTATTACACGCCATCCTGGCCCCAGGAATCCCTGGATTTTTGAGCACTTTGCAGGGGATTCTACGATGAGTAATGACATGTTCTTACTGGCGCTGTGAGCTACTTATATGGGCAATTTTACGGGCGCGACCTGGCGGGCCTAATGCTTTTCAACACTACGAATCAGAGAATGTCCGGCGGCACAGCAGCCCCTCCATGTCTGATTATGGACGACGATGAGATCCAACAGGCAGAAAAGGTGGTGGGCTGGAGACGCAGTGGCGAGGAGATAAAAAATGCCCGTATCTTCGGCATCGATACATCTGCACAGTTCCCTACCGCATTCCAGACATATAGGCCCGACCAACTTCGCGCCTTTCCTTTTCAGATTGGAAAGCGGGTTGCCGCAGCCGCAGCCGCAGCCGCTTCTGCTAGCGCTACCACAAAAAAGGAGTATTCTGACGAGGACAAGGAGCAAAAAGAGACAAAGGCCTCTTCTCGCAAAGTCTTTTTTAATTCAGAAAAGCTCGAGGGGGATTATCCATATGCCGAATGCACTCCTACCAATACGCCTCAATCAGAGGTATATTTGGAGGAGGTGAGAGAGGACTGAAAGGGTGCCTGGCTGCGTGTCTCATACGTATGACTCGTATAATACGTGCCATTCGAATGATAGAATCCGTGACTCTTATACCAGTCAATCAGCTTCTTATTATTGAGTGGCCACAAATGGAGGCTCTTCTTCTCAATATAGGATATTCTGCGGACAAACTTCAGCAGCTTGTTGCCGAGATTCTGGCCACGATAGGCGGAATGAATGGCGAGATAGTCAATATAGCGACTACCGCCACTGCGTTTATGGAAACTCGTTATGACGAAGCCGAGGAGGTCGCCGTTCCAGGAGAAGACGCCAAGGGCATACGCCTTATTACGCCATGAAATACCGAGGTCGGACGTTTTCAGCCCCTCTGTATGGAATGCATCGCAGAAGATGTCTCGGACGGATTTATAGTGCTGTGCGCGAAGGCGTCCGACGTATGGAGGCATGATAGGTATAGTGTCATGAAGCGCTGCGCGGTCGTCAATTTTACCGGCCTGTAAATCCGAACAGACATCCGAAGAAGATATAACAGCAGGCACAACTGGCTGCGAGGTTTTCACCTGGCATCTGGGGCTCGAGTGGCTTGGGTAATGGCGGAGGATTGCTTGTAAGAGGGTTTGTTGTTGTGGGCATTCTACTGGGGAATGGTGTTGAAGCCTTAATAGGCGCGGGGCAGATTAATACGCAGATTAATACGCGAACAAACGACCTTCGGTCGCATGTAAGCATACTGATGCGGCAGCATCAGTATGCGAACATCATGCCACCACGCCCACCATACACTCGAAAGATGTTATACGTCTCCGCCCACACATAGACCAGATATCTCGGCACGGCGGATTTGGATGAATATCCTGCAAAGGGATGGAGGTCGAGCTGCAGATTAATGCGCACAATCTTGTCCAGATTCGCCTCTCCACACGGCTGGCTGGGGGCCATATGGCCCGATTGAAACGCAAACGGCATATTATAATAATACCGATTCACCCAGGGCGACTTGCGCTGCTCTAAGCCAGGAATGAGCGACCGGAAAATGGACGGCGATGTGCTGCTATAACGGAACAGCGAACCTTCATAGATGAGATTCACAGCCTGCAGCGGCTCCGAGTTTCTGAAAACATAGCCAGGAAGCATCTCTGTATGCACACGCGGGTTAATCACAGACGCATTCGGCCACCACGGTGCGATTGGCGCATCAGACCCAGATAAATCGCGTGTGCCCAGGAATGGCGCGTTATAATACGGAGCCTCATAGCGCTGCAAATAGAAAAAGAGGTTTCGCGTGGGATTAGGAATCTTCAAATAGCAGTTGACCGAATCTCCACCCTTCGTATCCACCGGGTCAAATGAATAGTGCTGCAGCACCGGCACCTGAATATCTGCGAGACGAAATCTATTGGCCTCTGGGCGGTCAAGATAGATATACTCCGCCATCAAATAGGTGTCCCCCAGAACCTGTAGGAGCTGTGTAGTCGGCATTGTTATGCCAGGAACTACGCTTACCTTGCTCGCCCTGTCAGGATTTCCTTGGAGTCCCGATACATCCGTTCCGCCGACAGAGTCCGAGTAGTAGAAGGGGGAGCCGGCAATAGGGAAATAGGCCTCTCCTCCTGCAGGAGGCGCCGTTAGTCCCCTAATACTCTGTTGAGCCGTGCTGACATACAGACCACCAGGTCCTGTAAATGTTATGCTCATCTTTACAGGGTCGGCCTGGAGCGCGTCGAGTGGCAAGAATGTTCCAGGGTCTCCGCTACTGAACCAGAAAGGTAGGGGCGTCGTTGCCTGCGTGGGTGCCGTGCTGCCGAACTTTCCAGGAGTAAAGGCCGTAGAATCGCGAGGAAGAAGAGTATCCATGAGACTCACTTTCTCCAGCGGAGTATAGAACTCATCCAGGATTTCAAGAAGCTGCCCGTCGATTTGCTCGACGCGCGTTCCACCAATCTCTATAGAGGCGCTCTGAAGAAGAGCATGCCCGACGGAGTTTGTCCAGCCGAAGGTGGGTCCCGCAAAAGTCTTTCCATTCGCCGCGCACCACTCCTGGGCCGCGAGCTGGGGAGTGGAAATATCGGGCAGGGTAGTCACAAGATAGAGGCGCGACAGAAGCTGTCCCTTTCTTGGAAGAGTAATCGTCGCCATCGTTGCCAGCGTCGGGCGCGTATCGAAATCGAGGCGAACCCATTGGGTGGTGAAGCGACCGGCGCGCACAAATACTTTTACGAAATAATCGAGTCGCGGCTTTCCTTTTTGACATAGGAGGCGCGAGTCCTGAATACCTCCGTAGATAACTCGCAGTAGCGCGGCTACCATCTCTTTTAAAGAGGAAGACTGGAATCTTAGGCCACAGCACAGGAAAATATCAGGGCACAGTAGGAATGGCGCCCGAGACAGGAGGAGGCATCCAGCGTATCATACATCAAATATGGCTCGGAAAAAACCCTATGCCGCACGAATGGATGGATTCTGTGAAGGACTTTGCGGAAAAATATGACTATGAATATAAACTCTGGACGGATGCAAATGTTAAAGGAATGCGCATGAATGCCGAACTTCGGGCAGAATATGACAGCTTTGGTGATGAGCTCGCTGGTCGTGCTGACATAATCCGCCTTATTGCACTTGATGTACATGGAGGCATCTACATTGATGCCGATACTGTGATTATAAAGCCCGAAAAGTTCGCCGAGTTCTTAAAAGATAATAAGGCCGGCCTCTTCTTTGCCTGGGAGAATCTTTCTACTGCAGACACAAAAAAGCTGGGAAATCTCGGGCCTGGACTTACTGGTCAGAGGCGCCTTGTTGCTAATAGTGTAATAGGGGCTGAAAAGGGGCATCCATTTATTAAGAAACTTTTAAAGGGTATTGTAGATAACTCTAAAGGGGAATCTGAGAAGGATGCATGGAAACGTACTGGTCCGCTCTATGTAACACGCCTCTATATGCGACACAAAAAAGAGTTTCCAGATATACACATATATCCTATGAGGTATTTCTATCCCCGCCACTGGCGCGGCATTACCGACCCTGCTCTTCACACAAAAATGAAGATTCCTGGAGAAAGCATGTTATTTCAGTACGGCTACTCGACCAATAAGTTCGCGAAGATTTTTGCTAAACGGAATGGCAGCCGCAGCAGCAGCCGCCGCCGCACGCGTAAAAATATGGGATGATAGTAGGAATGGTGCCCGAGACAGGAGGGGGCATCCAGCGTATCATACATCAAATATGGATCGGAACAAATCCTATGCCGAATCTATGGATGGATTCTGTCAAAGACTTTGCCGCAAAATATAATTACGAGTACAAACTCTGGACAGATGGAAACATTACAGATATGCATATGAGTCCAGAGCTTCGAGCTGAATATGAAAGTTTTAACGGAGAACTTGCAGGTCGCGCCGATATAATCCGCCTTATTGCACTCAATATGTATGGGGGCATCTATATCGATGCAGATAGCGTTATTATGAAGCCCGAAAAGTTTGCCAAATTCTTAGACGAGAATAAGGCGAGCGTTTTCTTCGCATGGGAAGAAATGGGCATGAATATAGGAAATATTAACGCTACACTAACTGGTCAGCGTTGCCTTATTGCAAATGGAACTATTGGTGCTAGAAAGGGCCATGCATTTATTGAAAAGCTAATAATGCATATTGTAGATAACTCTAAGACTACGACGAATAAAACTGCATGGAAACGCGTTGGCCCGCTCTATGTAACTCGCATGTATATGAAGCATAAGAAAGAGTTTCCAGATATTCACATATATCCTATGAAGTATTTTTATCCACTGAAATGGCACGGAATAACAGATCCCGAGTTACACAAAAAGGTCGATATTCCTGAAGAGAGTATGTTATTCCAATATGGCTACTCGACAAACAAATTTGCCAATATCTTTGCTAAGCGCAACAGCAAGGGTGGTGGCAGCCGCAAGCGGCTGCGAAACCGTAAGCGCAAGGGCCGTCGCACCCGTAAAAATTTGAACTAACCGAAGCTCCGCAGCGACCAGTATGGAGTCATCGAGCCTTATCTTTGTAACGCTGCATGACGGCGAATATGCAGACCACTTCTTGAATGACTACACTCTTGTGTGGTGCGGCCAGAGAAGTAATAAACGCGACGCGATGGTCGGGCCAGGAACAGCCGTCTGGATACGCGAAAAGAAATCCAACCGCTTCTTTACACATGTTGGACATGTCGTAAAGAAGGAGTTAATGCGCCCCTATGAGCCTGCAGCGGAGGGCGACGAGCGCTATGCAATCTATCATCTACATCTGCAGCGAATCGCGGCCCCTGTAACTATTCACAAGGGCCCCGACGACACTTTCACGCACAATACGGTGCTGCGCCATGCAGGATATCCCACGGAGACCGGTGCGATGCCCCATGGAATCTATCAGAAGCCTTCTGCGTCAATCTCATCATAGGCCATCTTCAGTAGGCCGGTGCGCTCTGCACGCGTAGGCTCCCATACTGCCTGAAGCAGCTCCTCCTTCAATGAAATGCCGAGCGCAGGATTCTCAGTCCGCATTCTCTGCTCGGCTCTTTTGCGTGCTAGGCGGCGCATAAAAGCCGCAGACTCGGGTGTATGATACACCTTATATCCATAGTCTGTTTCATATGCATACGCGGTTTCAGGATGACTCGGAAATACGGAAAGATTTTTGAATTCTGGGCGCAAATGAAGGCCATTACTATTCTTGACATATGTCATACGCTGGTATGTTCCTTTAATAATAATAACACCACTTGAGGAGCACATCCGCCCATAATGATTATTATAGCAGATAAAGTAGTCCTCGCCTGGAAATAACTCTGCAATATCTACCTGGTCTCCCATTTGCTCAAACCAAGCATCTTGACTTGCGCGATACTCTTCCATTGTTCGTAGTTGCTAGCAGTGGAGTTGCCCACCGCTTCAATTTTTATTGAAACCCTTCTTCTTCTGCCCAACAGGGTTCAGCATAATCGCATAATAGGGGTAATAAAGGGAGCTGAACAGGAAGCTGAGAATAGTATAGAAGACTGTCATTCCACTTGAGGTTCCAATAGAGACATTATAGGTATAGGACAACTTTGCCGCACCGTAGGAAAAGAGAAAGATAAATACCAGATATATAACGATAACGGTGATAGAATATTGCATCAGCACGTCAGCATCGGGATGCTGCGGGCTGAAACCCTCATGCTTACCAGTAATAGCCGCAGCGACATTCAGAAGATAGTTACCACTCATCTACTATGGGGCGCCATTTAATCCTCGAACATTGGGTTAGCAATGCCGTTCTCGAAACGGAGCCAGTTAATCGCAATACAGAATACTTTCACTTCCCAGTTCGCATCGAGCACACCCCCTGGAGGTTTTACATCCAGAGTGAGTCTGAGGGAATTCACGCGGCTGGCATTGAATGTTCCGCTCGGTTGGTGCTCACCAGGAAGTCTAGCAAATGGATATCCATATACAAAGGAGGAATACGCGGACATCCCCCCGCGATGGGCTCGCGCAATAAGCTGCCGATAATACTGCTCATCGGCGTCGCAGATAGTGACTCCATTAGCCTGCAGAATGGCATTCTGGAGGAGGGGCTGCTCGGCCTTTGCCGCGTTCCACTCGCTCTCCATGACGGATGTATAGTTCGTCCAGCCATTGTTATCGGCCACTCCCTTGCGCCGAACGAACCAGATGATTTCCTCCATAGGGTGATTCGCCTCCAGCGGCAGCTGAATACGAATCATATCCGCCTCATTGCGCTTTCCTATAGCGTATTTGAGGGGCTCGTCGAAATAGAACGTCTGCACTTCGCGGTGCATCAGCTCAAATGGCTGGCGTAGCATGCGCTGGCGGAATTCTCCCTGGACAATCGCACCGTATGTAAGAAGCTGCACGGAGCGGAGGGGAGGAGAGGCATAACTCCAGTTTCCGATGATGGACTCGATGAGATTTGTTCCGTAGTCAAAGGAGAATGTGGGTGTGCTAGGAGACCAGGACGCGGTAGCTGCCTTCCATGCATAGGCAACACCGTTCGCGGGATTCGTATAGGTGAAATCGAAGCTTGGGGCACTAGGAGACCAGGCAGTTCCTGACCAGGTGGAAAAAGTTCCGTATGTTAAGTTGAGAGGTGGCAGATTATCCCAGCTTCCGCGCTGAGTTACAGGAGAATAGTTCCAGCGGCGGATACTATTTCCTTGGACATATGTCAGATTCACCCTCGGAAGAATATCCCAGTTGCCCGTTTTGAGTGTAGAGTCATATGTCCAGTTGGAGCTCTTTGAAGTGAATGCGAAGGAGGTGTCCAGTGGAGTGCTCGTGCAGGTGTCGCGAAAGCCGCGCATTTGCCGCACGCACTCCTGAAATGGCCTCAGCGTAATATGGATTTTCACGATGCCTTCGCGCGCGGCCGTCATTGGAAGGCCGGACTGGAGCTTCGTGCGCATATAGAAAAAGGGGAGGATGCAGTTCAGAATACCATCCTCTGTAGGATACAGGCGTGGAGCGCGTTGCTGATTCACAAGGCGCGAAATGCTGATGCGACCTAGATGGTCATATGCTATGCCGACCTGGGCATTATACTCGGGATAGAGGGTGCTAAATGTGTGGATAAAATCTCCATCGAGGGTCTCCATCGTCTTACCGTCGATTTCCAGCTCGGCCTGTTGAATGATGGATGTGCCGAGACTATTTGCGTATTCCCAGGCGAGGGCCGGCTGTGTGTAAGTGAGGCGGCCAGTTTCATAGAGGAGTTGTGTCTGGGGATCGAGCCAGTGGTCGAGGCGAATCTGTAGGGCAGTTCCCAGCATGATATCTCCCACGATGATTGAGCCGAGGTCAAATGAGAAGCGCTGGCCGAATGCGCCTGGGCCGCGCAGAGGAATCTCCTGTAGGGTGGGGGAGAAGGCGAGGACACGGCGCTCAGTGTCGCGGGTGAACCAGGTTATCTCGGATTTCAGAGGAAATAGGTCGTTTTCTTGGAGGTCGCGATTTGTCAGGTCCAGGAGTGTTGTTATGTCACCGAGAGGGCGCTTAAGGGTTGTTGCGGGATAGGTTGAGTCAATCCCGTATGCCTCGTCGGCTGTTATTTCAGTGACATTGGATGAGCCCTTGCTGCCAGAGCCCTTGGAGCTACCGCTCGGAGCCTTCGCGCTACCGCTTAGAGCCTTGGCGCTTCCGCTACCGCTACCAGCAATAACACTCTGTAGATATGCTTTGATATCTGCAAGGCTCGGTCCTGAACCCGGTCCAGCCGTTGACTGTGTAAATAGATTTGCATACAGATTCACTGTAGAGCCCTGACTATTGAGCCACGCAAGCTGGGCCCTCGCATCAGCAACAGATAGAGGGGCATCGCTGCCTGATCCACTGCCTGATCCACTGCCTCCATTCGCAATAACGCCCTCCAAATATGACTTTATTTGACTTATCTGTGGCCATGAGCTCGGAGGCACAGACCCAGGCGCAACACGAAACGCGCTCAAGTCCGCAGCGGACCCCTGGCTATTTAGCCACGAAAGCTGCGCCTTAGCATCTTGCACTGACATTGCAGTCTTAATAGGTGCGGCAGGAGTAGATCCCTTCCCCGCCGCCAACAGCCCTGACAGATAGGAGCTCACCTGTGCAATGGTCGGAACGGAGCTGTTAGGTGGAGATCCTCCCGCTCCAGCCCCAATAGACATTGCAGCGAGAGTGGATCCTCCCAGCTTCTGCAGCCATGCAATCTGCGCAGCCGACGCCGCCGCCGCGGCCTGTTGTCCTGGAGTAGGTGGCTGCACTGCGGCAGGAGACCCAGAACCAGACTGCGCAGCCTGATATGCCTGAATCTGGCTACCAAAGGCAGCCCGAGCCGCTGGCCCAGCCGCCGCAGCAGCCGCTTGCATTTGTGCATTTGTAAAACTACCGGAGCTCACGCTCATTCTCTGGAATGGAGTTGTAGTTTTGTTTAGGCGCGGCGGCAGGGGCTTCAAGCCCCCTTAGTTTCCGTATTTCAAGAAGCCCCTATCATTCTCCACTGTATATATTCCCCACGTATCCACGATAGCAATCATCTCCGTGCTGGGCTTTCCAAGAATAGTGTCATCAGGGGCCGCGGCCAGACTCGTATAAAGCGTCGGCCTATCGGCGGTGGTGAAGTTCACGCTCCCCTCGGGCTGCCGATCGAAAAAGGGCGCCCTACGCTCCTGCCCTCCGCGCACATCTCCAAGGTCCCATGACATCTCACCAATGCCCGCCCCAGGGTCCCTCTCCTCCTTTGCATGATGCGTGATAGTATTCCAGATAAACGGCGTGAAAAGGGTCTCGCGGTCGCGCCCCGCAATAATAAGGGACTCCGCAGCATAATATTCGCCCCCACCCGTGGGTGCTATTTTCCAGCGCCTCCCTGCCCTCAAATCATTCAGTGTCCGCATGAACCAGAAAATGCGCGAGGCAGGATGCTGGGCATCTATGCGCCTCGTAGCCAGCGCCGGCACTCCGCGCAACAACGGGGCGTAATCTGCAGCCGCATACGTGAATTTATTCTCATAAATACGCCCAAATGGAATCTCAATCGTCGCCTTTCGCATCTCCAGCTGCGACTCGCCATCCGTATACATATGCCTCGTCTCGAGCTGCAGAGTCGGTGAAGCTATCGCGTTTCGGGCCAGCGGGCGGACAAACCCGGGTGGATTGGTCCCGACCGTGAATCTGGGGACGAGCCACGGCTTCGGTGTAACAGTCGCCGCGGGGTCGGATGATTCCACGATGTCCTCTAAAGGACGGAGGTCGAGCCGGATTTTAAAAGGCTGCTTTCGCATGGCGATGCTGGGGAATCCTCGCTGGCCGCCTATAAAGGGAAGCTCGAGTCGTATCCTCTGAGGAGTCGCCGCAGCTCCAATCGAGGCTGCGGACCCGTCGTGCCATCCTGCGAGCTTATTTTCAAGATAGGCAGAGTTGAGCGTTCCGCGCGCTGCTCGGGAGGCAAAGAGGGCATCACCACTGAACTCCATCAGCAGGAGTTTGTCCTGATAAATCTGAATACGGCTGAAAAGGAAATATCCGATGCCGCGTGTGTAGCCGTAGGAGAGACCAGTAGCCGTGTCCGTAATAGGGGTATAGGGGTTGAGGGCGGCCTCTACAGGGGGGAACCAGCTGGGGAGGTCAATAAGAATCGTCGGCTGCAGCACGATGTCGCCGGCAACCTCCATATCGAACTCGCAGCTGCGACCGAACTCGGCGCCGTTGAGTGGCGGAATACGCCGCAGCTCGTGAATCACAGGCGGTGTCGGGTCATAACGATTCTCGAAAGGGTTGAGTGTTTTGTCAGGGTCCTCCTGTGTAAAATATGTGTCCTTGTTCCCACGGGCGATGGCCTCATATAAAGCGCCTTCGCCTGTGAGACCTGAGCGAGTCGAGGCCATTCTGAAGAGAGTAGAGAGTAGAGCTTAGGCACGCGCAGATATTTCTGTGAATGCCTGTCTCATACGAGTATTGCGATAGGGGTTTGCTTGGCGCATAACGGCCTCACTATATGGCTCACATGTCTGTAGGTGGTCATCAAGTGTTTGGTCTTTAAGGTCCTTTTTGCAGTGGGTGCAGGTCTTTGGAAGGGGCTTGTAGATATAGCGGCGATAGAAGGCGAATAGGATGAGCGACAGGAAAGTGAGAGAGAAGGCGACGGAGGCGACGTTTATGGCGATAATATCGGCGACGAAGTTGGTTGGTATTTGCACGCCTACTACATAGGTTATCTGGGCGGGATAGGCGGAAGGAGTATTTGTTGTGGACATCGAGGTGGTTCCTGTGGCAGTCGAGGTTCCTGTTGCTGTGGCTGTTGCTTGTGCTGATGTGGTTGCTGTTGCCGTGGCAGGAGCTGTTGCTTGAGCTGTACCTGTTGCGATGGCAGGAGCTGTCGCGGTGCGAGGAGCAGTTGCAGTGCGAGGAGCAGTTGCAGTGGCAGGAGCAGTTCCTATAGCGGTGGTTGAAGGCATGCTAGTGATTGACCGCACTGCGGAGCGTGATGCCGCGGCCGAGCCAAAGGCGCTTACAGATGCCGAATACGACCACACAGAAAATGGACTAGGATAGGCCGACGCCGTAGGTTCAGCGACAAGTGGTGGCCCCGCATCGGCCACTTGTGCCTGCGCAACACTCTGTGCAACTTCTCCCAGCGATGAAATCACTCCAGCCGCATAATACCATGTGATACTTGCAGACTCTCCTACACTAATATTTCCAAGTGGCAGAACCGCTGCATAGGATCCATCTGTTCCAGATGGTGTTGCGGGAGCCAGTGTCAATGGATATGCAGTATAGGCATTTGAGAATGCACAACAGAATGCATAGGAGGTCATGACACCAGGTGTCTCAGAATAGAACAACACGCCTTCATCCCTATTACTAATCATAATAGCGCGCGATGACTGATTATTTGCAGTTATAGGGACAAAGCTGCCCGCCACCAAGTTTCCGCGCGTCTTTATATTTACATCGGTCATACCCACAAAATCATCACGAGTCCCTGTCCAGAGTATCGCATTTTGCAGGACTCCAGACGCATTATTTGTTATGCGGGTAACGATTTTCACGAAACTATCGTTCAGGCCAAGTGAGAATGTGTTCTGCAGTATAATCTGCTGACCAGATACGACGAATCCGCGCGCAGATATGATTACACCGTGCCCTACGCTCTTTGTAGTATCGCTACTATCCACGACGAATCCAGAATAGTTCATGCTAGATAGTGTTGGTGTTAGACTATACAAATCGACAATATTGGCTCCACTCCAGTTGGGGCTGCCGGTTCCTGTTCCGATTGCCGTATCAAGTGGAAAGTTCGCAAAAGTCAACTTATACCACGCAGAGCTTATCTGTGAATAAGACCACGGCTGTTGAAAGAGCCCAACCGCATTCACAGAGTTTTCCGTGCCAGTTCCAAAACGGAGACGGCTATTTGCTAATACGCACGCCGCCTGTGTGCAGCCTGTGCTGCCGACAACATCCTGCGTGGATGCTGTCAGAAACCCTGTAAAGAGTGCTATACACCGTAGAATCTGCACAATGAACATCTATTATGTATACAAAATAAATCGGCTCGATTTACGCAATAAGAAACTATGCGTCCTCCTGCTCGGCAACGACCTTGAGAGCAATGCCAGCGGCCTTGTCGGCGCGCTTTGGAAGCTCTATCTCAGCGCGCCTTCCGTGCCTAGGAAACTCCACGGTTGCGGCGGCCTTCTCGCCATCCGTCACCCACTTGCTGAGAAGCGCCTTAATCTCATTGTAGCCCGTATCAATCTCCGAAAATCCGATTTCCTGCAGTTTCTTCAGCAGGCGAATAGTCTCCTGCAGACGCTCGGCCTTTGTCTTGTCTGGAACCGCCACAGGCATTCTATCTGCCTTTACATTGCCGGCGCGTTTAGGCTCCGACATTTCTTTCCTGTCCTTTAAAAAATATATGGCAAGCCAGAAAATATATATTGATTTTGACGCCCTGGTAGATCCTGCAGCCCAGCTGGCAACTCTACGTGAGATACATCGCACTCAGCCTGAAACTACCTTTGAGATTGTATCCTCACGCCCTGCGACAACAGATGCAGAAAAATCCTATCTCCTTTTTTTTGAAGAGTTTCATCCGGTTAATAGCATCGGGGCGGCAGCCCCAGCAGCCCCAGCAGCCCCAGCAGCCACAGCCTACGATATTAGTCAGCTCGACATTCCTACAGAGCCATTTCTCCCCGTTACAGGAGAGTTCTTACAGAGTCTCTGTGACTACACAGTAGTGAATAACAGAAAAAAGAAGGAAATTTATGATTGGATTAATGTTGCAACCCCTATCGATAGACAGCTAATGACAGAGTGGGTTGATATTGCTACTCCTCTTAATAGGCAAGTATTTACAGAGGTTGAGTGGCCCGCAAATGTAATAGCAACCGCTAAAAGTCTTTTTATATATCCTGACCCAGACCTTCTGAAGGCTATTATTGATAGGGGTCCTTGGCCGGCCCTTCGGCTGATAGTAGTTCATAATGGAGATGATCATGTTAATTATGAGCTGCTGCTCCCATTTTTAGAGGCCAATCCAAGAATCTATGCCTGGGTTCAAAATAATATTGTCTCTCATCCACGCATAAGAAGTCTTCCTATCGGCGAGCAGAATCGCGTGTGGCGTGAAGGTACGGCCGAGTTCGACCCACCTATAACAGTATGCCGGTCTAGCTCGCGCGAATATGGTATTTTATATCCATGGTGCTCCGATACGCATCCTTCTAGAAGAATCTGGTTTGAGCAGGCACGGGGGCTGCGCGCATGGAGACCCGATATGCACCTATTTACTGCGCGCCACCCAAAAGAAGAATATATAGAGTCAATGGAATCAGCCTATACAGTAGTATGTCCTAGAGGAAATGGCCTCGATACGCATCGGCACTGGGAAGCACTCTATAAGGGTGCATGGGCAATCGTTCCTGCGAATGCCCATACTGCTTGTATGCTACTAGAGTATCCATCGCTTCCATTTATACCTATTCAGAGTCCTATAGAGCTCCCAACACTGGAGCTTCCTATCATGAGACCCAGCCCCTTTCATCCAATGCTACTAAGGCCGTTCTGGCAAACCCTGTTTAAAAGTTATACAGAGGAGGAGGCATAAACATGTCCGTGTATTTCTTGCAGAATGTCCTCGCTTATACCAATCGTTTTTATTCATATTGGAGGCGAGCCCCCCGAATATGCCCGCATCGCCGTGCAGCAGGCGCGCCGATGGAATCCATCCACGGAGATCATATTTCTTAGCTCGGTGATTCCACAAGGCGGATATGGCGCTGGAGAGCAATGGATAGCAGTGGCAGATATTCCCAAATCGTCCGTGCATTTGCAGTTTGAGAAGGTTACCAAGCTGGATCCTACCTGGAGAAATGGATTCTGGAAAGCCACAACAGAGCGTCTATTTATTCTCGAGGAATGGATGCGCTTCAAGGGTGTAGAGGAATGCTTCCATATGGAAAACGACAATATGCTCTATACAGATATTTCGGAACTCATTCCCGTTTTTCGCGCAACGAGTAATGGTATCTCTGCTACATTTCAAGGGCAGGGACGCGAGCAAGATCGAATCCTCCTGTGCTTTTCCGTGTTGTATTGCAAGGATGTAGATGCTCTGACGAATTTTCTCGTATTTTTGGCCGGTAATCCGATTAATAAGAATGAAATGGAGCGGGGAGGCGACTACTGGTCCGAAAATCAAGAGGAATGTTCCATTATGCCCTCCGCACCTGTAGGTGTTAAGCTCGTTTCAGAAGAGTATCGCAGCTGGTTTGAGGATGTGCGATTCCCATGTATATTTGATGCAGCTGCACATGGACAGTTTCTGGGAGGAGGAGATCCCCGAAATCACTTTTATCAAGGCCCTGGATATATGAATGATGATGGTGATTTCAGGGCCGACCAGTTCCTATATGGATGGAAGGCGGATGCGGAGGGCAGGCGCTACCCAGTAGTGATGGCTGCGAACGGGAAGGAGTGGAAACTCGCAAATCTTCACGTTCATTGTAAGCGTCTGCATAATTTTATATAGGCTTCTGAAGAACATATACGCCCATTCCATTATGCCATTTAGCTGGTCCATCCACATCTGTCTCTACAAGTGTATCATCATAGCTGACATGGTCATCTTTAGAATATACAATCTTCATATTTGTGCGAATCTCTTTATAATACAATACCTTCAATCCAAGTTGTTCAATAGCATCTGTCGTGCCATTTCGCACATTAAACCAGTTCCAATCATCTACTATAAATATAAATGTATCATCTAGGCAAGAAATATAATGAGTAAGAGCTTGTGCATGTGCCTCGCGAGTGTGGTCGCCGTCATATAAATATATATTAAACTTAGGCAACTCGCTAACATCCACCTCAAAAGAGTCCTCTTCAATAAATGTTACATGTGTATTACCTCTGAATGTAGTTAGGTTCTTCAACAGTTCAATTCGCGTTGATGTCTCTGAAAATTCGCTAAAGTTATCAATGCATGTAAATTTGCCGGTATTCTTGTATATTGCTGAGCAAATGGAGGAGCCCTTCCATGTTCCGATTTCAAGATAGCGAGTTTCAGGGGCAGAGCACACAGCATTGTAGAAATGGCGTGTCATTTTTCCAGTCATTCCATCCAAGTCAAGAATCTCCTTGCAGATTTTGGATTCTTCTTTTAATGCAGTTTCATAGGCTGCTTCAATCACAGTAATATAAGGATGTGACATATCTTTTATGGCATATCCTTATAATTTAACAAATCTTACGCACTCAGCTACTGCAGCCACATGCAGTATTGCTGCAGCCGTTGCATGCCGCGGAGCCTGCAGTCACCTGCTGTCGCTCGGCATAGCTCGGGTAGTTCACAACACATCCGTTGATTGAGCTGCATGTTGTAGTGTTGCAGTTGGGCTGCTGCACGAGCTTTGTGGTGCGATAGTATGAATATATCTGCTTTGCCTGACGAGAACGAAGTATATCGCTCTGGTCCATAGTGCGGCCGTTAATCTAAAGATATGACATACATTCTTTGGTAGGGAATGTGTGGTATATGGTATTATCTAGGCACAGGCTGCTCTCTGGAGACAGCCGCTCCCATGGTAGGGAGGCTGCAAGCCCGAGGGCCAGAGGGAATGCGCATAGTAGATCTGAGCGGGAGTATTCTCGGATTTACGCGCCTAGCGATTAATGGTCTGAATCCGGAGGGAATGCAGCCTATGAAGCATCCACGGAGCGATCTGGCATGGGTCTGCAACGGCGAGATCTACAACTGGCGGGCTCTGGCAGATGAATATCGCATCCCAAATATCTCTGGCTCCGATTGCGAGATTCTCGGCGAGCTCTACGAAACTTTCTGCGAGGAAAACATTCCCATCAGCGGACTTTTCCGGGCGCTTGATGGTGTGTTCGCAATCATCATAGTTGATAGGAAAAGAGGGCAGGTCGTCATTGCACGCGACCCCTACGGAGTCCGCCCTCTCTATTCCGGATTCTGTCCTACCGGCGTGGTCTTTGCTTCAGAGATAAAGGCACTGCTGCCAATGTGCGACAGAGTCATTCCATTTCTCCCAGGACAGTATCATGTGCTCGAGATTGCAACGGGGGCCACACGCGCATCTGGCAAATATCATACGGTCCCCACGGTGACAAATCCTCTCTATACACCTGAATGGTCCGGAAGCGCATTCGAGTTCGCAACAATGGCCGTGCGCGAGTCTCTGGTGAATGCCGTGCGCAAGCGCATGATGACCGAGAGGCCGGTGGCAGCCCTGTTGAGCGGAGGCGTGGATAGCAGTCTGATTGCTGCGCTGGTGGCCAGAGAGCTCCGTATAGCAAATGCGCCTCCTCTTCGGACATTCAGTATTGGAATGAAGGGCAGCGGAGATGTTGCCTACGCCCGAAAGGTGGCTGACTGGATTGGCTCCGTCCATACAGAGGTGATTCTGACCCCCGACGATTTCTTCAGAGCCATTCCGGAGGTGATTCGCGACATTGAATCCTATGATACTACCACCGTTAGGGCCTCTGTAGGGAACTGGCTGGTCGGAAAGGCCATTGCCGAGCAGGCACCCGATTGCAAGGTCGTCTTTAACGGGGACGGCTCCGATGAGATGTGGGGCTCCTATCTCTATCTGTTCAAGGCCCCCTCCGATGCGGCGTTTGAAGAGGAGACAACCCGACTTCTGACCGATATCCACTATTTCGATGTGCTCCGCTCCGATAGATGTATTTCCTCGCACGGACTCGAGCCTCGCACTCCCTTTCTCGATAAGCAGGTGGTTGCAGTTGCAAAAAGTGTGGGGACAGAGTGGCGTCGCCCTATTCGGGGCGTGAAGCCAGAGAAGTGGCTGCTGCGAAAGGCATTTGACGACGGCATTCTTCTTCCTCCCGAGGTGCTGTGGCGACAGAAGGAGGCGTTCTCGGACGGCGTGAGCGGTGCTGAAAAATCGTGGTTCCAGATTGCAAAAGAAATGGCCGAGGGGCTGGTTGGGCCTCACTGGGCCGCAGAGGCCGAGCTGCAGTATTCATTTAATCGTCCGGCCACGGCGGAGCAGTTTTATTATCGGCAGCTGTACGATTCTTATTTCGGGCGCGGACTGGCGCATGTGAATGTGCCCTATTTCTGGATGCCAAAGTGGTCAAAGACGACTGACCCATCTGCGCGCACGCTCTAGAGCTCGTCGTGCATGGCGGAGCCGGTCTCAATCATCTGTTGCGCCTGAAAGAGGAAACCGGCGAAGAAGCTGAGGGAAGAGTAAATAATCCAGGTGGGGTCATAGGGATATGGCTTTACGACGAAGCTGATGGCGGCCATGAGTAAGAGGGCGCTGGCGACCACTACAAAGAGTTGAGATGTGCGGGTATAGTAGCCGTTTGTGAGGCCGCCATAGAACTTGGAGGGGATGACGTTAATCATTTCGATACGGGACTGGAGGGGGGTCCCCGTGTAAAATTTATTGGGGCGGGGGCCTAGGCAGCCCTCATACTATGTCACAATGTCTTGGGCGACTTGTGCGTGACGTACCGAAAGGTGAATGGATGTTCCAGTTTGAAAATGATGGCCCCTGGTTTCATGTCCCTATTCGGTGTGATAGGATGAGTCTGAGCGGAGTAGATTTGTGTGGCTACTGTGTCGAGCGAGAGAAGAAGACGATTGAGAAGTTGCGGGATATTCGTGGAACGACGATTGGCGGAACTCTTCCCTCGTATTTAATGGGGCGCATCATAGAGCCCATTCCATATTGGAGTAGGCTCTATGGCGGTGCATGGTTCAATCTAAAGATACAGGAAGGATATACCATCAGTGGGGAAACTATGGCGAAGATTCAGATGAAGCTTGATGCTGCGTATGGAGGGGTCATAACTGTTCCGCCTGAGCCCATGCCGAATGGGGTGACTGGAAAGAAGGGGAGAAGGCCAAAGGCGGCTGTGGCTGTGGCGGCTCCCGCTCCCGCAGTGGCTGCTCCCGCTCCTGTTGTGGCTCTTACCGTTCCCGCACCAGCTCCAAAGAAGAGACAGGCAAAGAAGGCAACCGCAACAGCAACAGCAGCGGCAACTCCCTCAACTCCCACTGCAGCAACCGCCTTTGTCCCCAATCCAGAGACCTCCGAAGAGGTCGATGATATTCTTACAATCCCTGTGCGAAAGACAACTGTCGATGGGCGCGACTTATATCTCGACGCTGCGAAAGACAAGCTCTACGATTTGAAGTTCAAATACCTAGGGCGTCTCAAAGAGGGTGCAATCGTGGCTCATCCAGATTCCGATGCCGAGTAGTTAAGCCCTATCCAGCCAGGCGTAGCTGCATTCTCTCGGTAGGCGGAGAAATCCGAGCCATGAAATACCCCTCATATCTACTCTTTCTTCTCACTATTTTTACAACTGAAGGGTCTTACCCTTGAGTTATATATATTGAATATCTTGCCAGCCTATTGTATTTCCAGTAATATGGTGATGTACATAGTTTTTGTTATTAACCTCTATTAATTTATTAATGTAATCCATATCAACTAAATCAGGATGGACATACCAATCTTCATATGGGTTTCCATCGTTATGCACATCTTCAAAGACGCGCACATAGCCTCTTTTTTCAAATATATACCGTGATTTTAATCTTGTATTATCAAAATTCGTACGATATATATCATGTTCAAATGTCACAGTGGCAAACTTATATGTATGAAATATTTCGTTATCTAATTTTTCTAATGTCTGTAGGGTGCTTCCATTGTCAGCCTCTAAGTCTATTTGTAAATAATCAAAGGATAATGGCATATTATTTGATTCAAAAACACTTTTGTAATCTACCATCCTAGCATCGTTTATTATATGAATGCTATTTGGTCGGTGTTCTTTATATAAGGGTAAATAGCTCGATTCATACTCCACCATTATTCCTTTCCAATCATACTTTTTTTCTAGGAGATATGTATTATTAATCTTTATAGGATCATTAGAGCCGATTTCTAAAAAATATCCATTCCTTTTCTCTTTAAGAACATTTACGACAAACTTGTCTTGATTTGCTTGCCCTGAATACATTTATATACATCATTATTCTTTTATATGTGCAAAAATAAGCGCTTAAAAATTGATGCGCCCTCGTGTTGCCATGGACTCCATAGCAATATGAGTGCCGCTCCTTGTTCTTTCTGTCGAGAGGAAGGTCACAGGGCGAGTAAGTGTCCGGAGTTGCATTCGGATTTGTGGGAGGGCTTCTCACATGAAAATGGTGCAACGACTCGGCAGGTAGATGACGGTGAAGATGATGCCGTTGCACCCTATTCGTTGTTTCTCAGTGGCCTCGACATGCATCTACAGAGCCATGCAATCCCAATAATGATGCCGATTACGATGAGTGCGATTGTTCCTCCTTCCATTGTTGTGCTTCCAGCTGAGTAGTTAATGCCCGTCAATTTTATATAAGGTATCGTTGAGTTATCTTAGAAGTCTATAAAAGATGTGTCATTATAAGAGTCATAAATATGACATATTATAATGACACATCTTTTATAGACTTCTAATATAACTTTAACATACCGATTAGGATGCAAGCTTCTGTGTGAGCGCCCAGAGACCATCCGCAGAGGCATTTCTGGCCCACCAGTCGCGACAGGCCGCTGACATGACGGTCCAGCGCTCTGCAGTCACCTCGCCTACAATATGCTTCACGTCGGCCGGCTGCCCCACACGGAAATAGTGGAGTCCCTCCTGTGGTGGCTCTGCATAGTTGTCCATATCAACCTCAGGGGCGACGATTGGAACACATCCCATTGCCATACACTCAATCTCGCGATGGCACTTATTGCCGTAGCCGGCCAAGCAGAGCCCATACTTGGCCGCGGCCAGCTTCTCCAAATACTCGGTCTGGGAATATGGATAGGACTTGAGACCATCCACATGGACAAATTCGTCGCAGGTGGGGGCCCAATCAGCCGCCGTCCGTCTTTTTCTCTGGACGGCATTCTCGGAGCGCCCGTAGAATACCACGGTCTTGTCACGGGACTCCCATGGACGGGTCGCGGCACCTCTGGAAACGGCGGCCTCCACAAGGGCAGGACGACGGGGCCAAAAGCTCCATGCGACGCCTCCCGCAGGAGGAGCAGGGTTCCCAAAGAGCCCGCGAGTCCATTTCTTATCTGCTGACGCGTCAAGCCATTCAAGAGTCGGCCTATCATAGAGTAGGGTGTTATCCAGCCAAACATTGTTGGTCTTGCTTGGAACACAATCCACATACCCTCGCTCACTCCAAATTCCAGCCATTTCACGAAATGAATCTCCTGCATGGCCAAAAAAGCCCGTGTGCCCTGTTGGAAGAAAAAGCTGGGGCTTGGCGGCTGGGGTGGGAAGCGGCACAGCAGCCCCTGCGGCCAGCTCGGCCCCCATGGCCTTCACGAGCTTCGCCACAACCGCCGCCTTTTCTACTGCATTCGGCACACCCTTTGCAACAATGGTGAGGCGGTGCTCCAGCTCAGCCGCCCCCGCAATATGCAAGAGGGCCGCACTAGGCTCCATTTCCGACTGAATCTCCCAGACAAATGCTCCACGAGGCAGCACCCAACTCCATGGAGCCAGCTCCTTGGAAAACAGAAGAACACCCCACGCGCCACGCAGAGCCTGCAGAGACTGCTCCAACGCCGTGCGCCCAACCCAAATGAACTTCATATCGAGCTGTGGGAGTTGCTTCTCCAGCTCCTCCGCCAGTTCCTCCGTAACCCATACAGGATCCACGAGAACAACCAGACGGGGCTTTTCCTCCTGCACGGCAGGCAGCCATCCGCCACCAATCCCCAGCGCCCCGCGCAGAGCCCCGACCTCCTCCTGGGAAATCAGCTCCGCAGGAGTATCCTCATACCCCCACACAGCCGCATTCGAGCACCATGTCTGCAGATTCTCCTCCAGAGACAGCACGGGAACTTCACGCTCCTCCCAGCGGAATGCCTTCAGAGCCTGCACACAGCCAGGCTGCTTTGCACACCAGAATTCCCCCTTTGAGCTTCCAAACAGCTTCTTCAGAAGCAGCACCTTGGAAAGATACTGCAGAACATACTTTGCAGGGTTCTTTGCGACGGATTCGGGCAGCGGAGCAATCATCGCATCCCCTACAGAGATGGACGCAGCCATAGAGCTCAGCTGTGACTCGCCCCAGGCCGCCCTAGATGCCTTTGTCTTGCCCACCAGAATGGAATCATAGGTGTATGCAAGTCCCTCGCGCGTCTGGAAAACATCTGTCAAGCGATGCAGACTGATAGGAGAAGGTGCCCACATATTTGTGGAGCCCACATCCAGCTCAACAGCACCCTGTGTAGCACGAGACACCATCGTGCAGAATGTCATGGCCTGCGACTGGCTGAGTGGCCCGCGCACGGGGCGCGCAAACGGTTTGAATTCGATTTTCTTGGTCTCCTTTGCAAAAGCCGCAATATCTGCCACGGGCTTCATATCATGCAGCCCAGAAGGATGAATATAGAGATATGCCGGCTTATCCACAATATTGCGGGGGTCATAGGTGCGCACCTCGCTAGTATGATAGTGATAGGTGCGCATAGAGAGCGCGGGATTTGCAATGAGAAACCGCTTCTTGAACATCTCAATCGTAATAGCATTGTCGCAGCCTCCCTGGCCGAAAGGGAAGTTCAGCGCTTCCCAGTCCCACTCCACCGCCTTCACCGCCTTTGCCGAGATGACCCATGTATCCTGTGAATCCGCCCTTGGCCCGAACAGCTTGGCGGCCTCAATATCTGCGTGCCCAACTCCCTCCACATTCCAACGCAGCAGCGCGAGAAACTTCGCCTGGGTATCGAGGTCCGCCGACCACAGAGGACGCCAGGAATCACCCGCCAAGAAAATATCCGCATTTGCGAAGGCAATGATGGCATTCTCGGGCGCCTTCTCCTTCACCCACCGAATAACATCTGCATAGGTGAGACGCTTTCCGACAACCTCCTCCTGCAGCTTCGCGTGCTTCATACCAGATGCGACCTCGTTCAGGAGCACAACGCGGTCAATCAAGGGGCACTCCAGATTCTTCTGGAGGCATGCATCAATCTCCTTTGCGCGCCTAGACTTCAGCGGCACATAATACTGGGTAATGAACCACAGAGGGCGAGGAGTGACCACTACAGTGCTGCATCTCAGTCCGCGGGACTCGCACATGGCCATACGCGCAGCAGGAGGCTCGGCAGGAAATGTGCGACCATAATGCAGTGCAAGAGCTATCAGAGCCTTCGCATCCTCTATGCTGCCGTCCCACTTGTGCCCTGTAAAGGGATACAACTCATTCATCTCGTCGAGACACAGGATGTTAGACATACGCAGTTTAATCATATCATCCATGCCAATGTGCTCAACAAGAGACCTAGGCACGACGACCAGGCGAGCAGAGGACCATGCACCCGTCTTCAGCCATGCATAGGACTCCTCAACATCACCCAGGCACATCACAATATCGGGCGTAATCCCTGCCGCCTTCAGAGCTATATCGGCTGCAGGACTGCATGCACCAATATCCCAGCGCGACCAGGGCGCCGCAACCGCTGGTGCCGCATCGAACCACACCACTGTTTTTTGATCCCTCCAAACGGAGGTTTCAAGTTGAATGATCCGAAGATCCGCGCCTGTCTTTGGGTTTCTGGCAAGCATTCTGTAGAGAATTGTCACGCCCACCTTAGGTATCTGCCCCTCTATAGAGATAGATGGAGCGCTGCGCAT
>SXGQ01266169.1_pt1 | contig 24522 bp, 32 predicted proteins | sample 3178371 | NCBI WGS metagenome assembly SXGQ01 (sample SAMN11356859, study PRJNA531348) | freshwater metagenome | isolation source: freshwater sample F1-20 | place: China: Fuxian Lake, Yuxi | collected 2017-12-25 | reverse complement strand
TGATGGTCAGTACGTGTCGTCGGCTGGGTGTATTGGCACGTTCGTGTCTGGTGGGGACTCGCGCATTGTGCTTGGCAACGTCAAAATCACTACTGGGTCTTCAACGCAGTCGCATCCAAATCGAATCGTGTGGAGTGTCCGCGAAGCGTCCGACGCTACCGTAAGTAACTGTGACGGGATTGTGCAAGCTACACGCGCAGCCTTCCCTAAACTGAACTACATTGACATTGAGGATATTGAGCAAGTCATTGCGCTTGTACCGATTGGTTCAGGCAACATGCTCGTTGTCGGCACAAAGCAGTGTGTTCTTCTCGCTGGTCAGCTTCTTACGCAGTCGCAGGGGCAGACTGAGGCTTCGCTTGGGCGTGGAGGCTTGACTGCTTCTATTCGTGGCTTTCCGCAACAGGTTGGTTGTATCAGCGCCAAGAGTGTTCAGCGTACGAGCGCGGGCGTCATGTTCGCTGCTGCTGATGGTGTCTACTTGACTGATGGTTCGTCGCTGATCAATACGATGACGAATAAGATCAGCAACCTGTGGGGCGACTCGCTCAGTGGTGGCACGATCTTCACGTTTGACTCGTCCACGTTCTCGTCTCCGCCGGATGCTGTTGCTCCGTTTGTGGCGGGTACGGATGTGTTTGCGCCGAGCGGGTATACGCTGGGTGTGTACGGGTCTGCGAACATCAATGATTCGCACTATTACGTCAGTCTTGCGTCGGGTGGATTCTTGTGCGACTTGCGATCCAAGTATGGGTGGACGCGTATTCAGGCGGGCCAGTTGGAGATTGCGTCCAGCACGGCCGACGCGGACCAGACTTCCAATCGGATATACGCAATCAAGTATGGGGCGGATGCGACAGTTAGCAGCACGGATCGCGTGATTCGACTTGACCCAGTAGTGTCGCCGGCGCAGACAAGCGTGGATGCGGACACTGCGACGGTGAATGCAAGCATCACGACAAAGGCGTATACGGAAGGTGATCCTGCGCAGAAGCGTCGATACCGGCACACGCTGGCGACGTACCAGCTTGTTGGTGGTGATTCCACGTACCCGTCTAGCACCACGTACCCGTCAAGCGAGTTGTTCCCAGGGTCGAGTAGTGGGTACTTCACGGTGACGGCTGTGCGCGGGTTGGATGGTGCGGGTACGAGTACGCTGATCGGGACGACGACGGCTACAAGCACGACAAGCACGGTGGATCGTTATGATCATCAGACGTTGAATCAGGCTGTGACGTATGTGATTGAGACGTTTAGTGCGCCTCCAGCGTTCCAGTTGTATGAGATTACGAATGCGTTCAATCAGCTTCGGCCTGGGCGGGTTGCGTAGTGGCTCGGGGTGATCTGAAGGCTCCGAAGACGATGACTCCGCCGGAGTTCAAGATTGCGCCTGATCTTCAGAAGGAACCGATTCCGAATCGAGAGTCGATTGAGCATGTGCGGTTCGGGTTGGGGGCTTCTGGTCCGTTGACGCAGGCTGTGTTGAATAGCAATGTGCAGGGCGTGTTGAATACGTTTCCGGTGGGCGTGACTGCGCCGACTGGTGCGGTTATGGCGTATGCGGATGCTTCAACGTGGAATCCTCCTGCGGGTTGGCTAGAATGCAATGGAGCTTCAGTGTCTATGCAGCAGTATCCACAGTTGTTTGCGGTGATTGGTACGACGTTTGGTTCTACGTCTACTAACTTCACGTTGCCGACGATTGCTCAGATTAGTGCAAACATCAAGTATGTGGTGAAGTTCTGATGGCGATTACGATGTATACGCCGCAGCGGATCAATACGCGTCCTGCGCTTCCGCGTGGGATGGGTGATGCTGATCCGAAGAAGCAGCTTATTGAGGCGTTGAAGACGCTTAGTGGTAAGCAGAATAAGCGGTTGTTGAATCAGTCGCCTGCTGCGGTGATGGGTGCGTTGACGAATCCGCCTGATATTTCACCGGGTGTGGGTGGGTTGACTGTTGGTGATGTTGGGATGCGGGCGCGCATGATGGGTGGTATGTAATGGCTGTCGTCAAGCCTGTTGTGAGCATTACGAAGCCGAAGCGCTCGAAGGGTCCGAAAACTCCCCCAGGCTACACTGGTCAGGCTGGTTCGGCACCGCCTCCGACTTCTAGTCGTCCCACTGGTACTCGTCCTGGTGGTACGCGTGCGCCGGTTGCTGTGTCTCGGATTCCCCCTCCTGCGGCTGCTCTGCCGCCTCCGCCCCCTGCGCCATTCGCTCCTACAAGCGCGTGGTGGATGAGCCAGTTTGCTGCCGATCCGCGCTACATGACTACCGCTCCTTTGCTTGATGAACAGCGCTCTGGCATTGGCCGCTCGTACGGTTTTACCCTTGCGCGTGACGCGCAGGGACGCCCCCTATACCGAACCGCCGCTGGTGCGGCGGGCATTACGCAGCAGTTTGACGATAAGGGCGCGATTGTCTACAAGGACGCTGAGGGTAATGTCTATAAGCCTAGCGAGCTTCAGCTTGATATTCAGCGTGTTGCTCGTGGTCAGGCTGGTTATTTGTCTGGTCAGTTTGGTGCGGCTGAGGCTGGCAGTGAGGCTCGTCGCTACGGCATTGGTGATGTTTCCGCACAGTCTGGCATTCGGCGTAGTGGCATGCAGCAGTCTGTTGAGCAGCAGGAGTTCAACGCTCTTCAGTCTGCGCTCGCCGGATTGACAAGTCGTGCTGGTGCCGAGTTGGCTGGTGTTGATGAGCGGTTTGCTGAGTTGTATCGTGAGATTTATGGTGACTTGGCTAAGCGCGCAGAAGAGCTTGCTGCTCCGGCGACTCCGCCCGCTACTGAGACGCCTGCTGCGCCTGGAGCTTCTGCGGATGGGGTTGTTCCGCCTCCTGCTCCGGTAAATACAAATCCTGTTACTGAGACTGGTCTTGTCCCAGGGCAGGCTCTTAGTGCGGGGCCGAACGGTCAGTTTATGGGGCAGGCTAGTGCGATTGTGGGGCAGCGTGATGCGCCGTACGAGTCAAAGGTTGCTTCGTTGAATGCGTTGAAGCGGTTTGCTTTGACTCCTCAGCAGCTTAGGTGGATTGCGGAGTGGATTGAGAATAATAAGCCTAAGCCTAAGCCTGCTCAGGGTAAGGGCAAGTAGAATAATCCTATGCCGCAGTTCACTTACGATCCGAACAATCCCGGAGCTGTTGTAGCTAATGTGGCTACTGGTGGTGACGTGTTTGGGCAGAAGCGCGAAACGCCTGCTCCTTCTGGCGGATCGGCGCCCACTACAACGGCAACGGCTCCTGCGCCTAAGAAGAAAAAGAAGAAGAAGAAGAAGCCTGAGAAGCCGACTACTCCGGCATACAATCCGTTTACTGCGCCGTTCAAGACGCCTAGCGAGTTGCGTGCTGAGGCTGCTCGACTTGCTGCACTTGGCTCTACTAGCGAAGAGGCATTGCGCGCGCAGCAGCAGCAGGAGGAAACTGGCCTTGCCGGGTTGACTGGTGGTCTTTCAACTGCGCTTCGTGGTGTGAGTGAGGCGCAGACGGCTGGTCTTGCTGGGCTAGGCTCGTTGTATCAGCAGCTTGGTGGTGCGGCGCAGAGTGCGGCGCAGAGTGCGGCTGCTGCGGCTGGCGCTCCGACGAGCATTGCTCCTGGTGTAACTCCGACTGCCATTGCCGCGTTTCCTGGGTACGGTGCTGCGGTTCGTGCGTACGAGTCGGTTGCGCCTGTGATTGGTGCGCAGCTTGTTGGTGCGTCTCGTGCGAATCTTGCGAAGGCGTTGACGCAGCGGGCTAGTCAGGTTAGTTCGGATACGGCGAAGTATCTGCGTCAGTTGCAGCAGGAGGAGATTGATCGGGCTATTGCGCAGACGACGGCTGAGCAGAACATGGCTCGACTTGGGTTGTCTGAGCAGGAGTTGGGGTTGAAGGCGCAGGATGTTGCGTTTGGTCAGCAGATTGATCTTGCAAAGTTGAATCTTGCGCAGCAGAAACTTGCGGCTCAGATTGCTAAGGATAATCGGTCGTTTGGTAAGGATAAGCGGAAAAAGATTCAGTCTACTCAGCAGAAGATTCTGAATAATGTTGAGACGTGGACGACTGGTCAGACTGGTGAGCGCGAGTACGAGATTTCGTTCTTGGATGGGGCGGGTGCGCCGAAGTCTGTGACGAGTTATGGTCGTACGCCGCAGGAGGCTGTTGATCGTGTGAAGAACTCAATCCCGGCTGATAAGCTACAAGGTAATCAGTACGATGTGTTGCCGGGTAGTGCGATTGAGGGTCGGCTTGGTACGGCGGCTGTGCTTGCGAAGGTTGTTCCGCTTCTTGTAAATGCGGGTATGACGCGTGCAAATGCTCGGCGTTGGGTGATGAACAACGTGTTGAATACAAGTGGCGCATTTATGGGTGGGGTCGCTTAGTAGTCCCGCTACACTACTAGGGTGGCTGAAGAAACACCTAAGCTTCCTCTTGGTTTGAGCGTAGGCCTTCCAAGTGGGAATAAGAAGAAGGCAAAGAAGCCCAAAGCGAAGAAGCCTGTTGCGCGTCCGATTGGGCGTCCTGCTCCGCTAGCCGCGCTGCATGAGCGGTACGGGCTTGTGTACGAGCCTGGTGAGGAGGCGGATCCGCTTGTCAAGGACGAGTTGGATGCGTTGAACGAGTTGTATCGGCAGCGTGCTGGTCGAGAGCTTGCTGATGAGCAGGATACGCGTGTGGCTCTTGAGCAGGCTGGTTTCTTGAAGCCGACGGTTTCGCAGAAGCGTGCTGCTGGTCTGCGTCGTGGGGCTGGGGATGTGTTTGCGTCTGCTCTTGATGCGCTTGATGCGGCTGGCGAGTTCAAGCCGTTCAGTGCTGCGGCTGACGTTTTGAAGTCTAAGCCTGCGCAAGAACCGTTTAGTAGTGCGGCTGGTGCGCTTGGTGGCGCAGGGGCTGAGGAAGCTGTGAAGTCTGGTTTTGAGGCGGCTGATAAGGCGCTTGGTAAGGCTGTTGGTCCGGCGGCCACTGCGGTTACAACTTTGCTTGCTCCGTATACGTTGCTTGCGACGACTGAGCCTGGGCGTATGGTTGCTGGTGAGATTGCTCGGCCTATTGGTGAGATGCTTGGTGAGGCTGGTACGACTCCTGCTGTTCGTGCGATTGGTCGTCTTGGTCGTGCTGCTGCTCCGACTGTTGGTCGAGCGTTGGGTGCTACTGCTGAGGGCATTGCGAATATCCCGAGTCCGATTCCGAATCTTGGCGGGTTGCGTCTTCAGGCAACTGGTACTGGTCGGCTGTATACGCCGAAGTATGAGCAGCCAACGCTTGAAACGCTTGAGGATCAGTTCAATGATATGGCGACGAATCCGGAGAAGTACGTGCCGGTGTCTGTTGCTACTGCGGATGCTACGCCGCCGCCACAATCCACGCCGGTACTTGATGCGGCGATTGCGGAAACAATCGCGGGCAGGCTTACGCCTGAGGTTCAGTCGGTACTTGAGCAGAACCAGGCTGCACCATTTTCTGCTAATCAAGACTTGTTTTTCAAGGGTCGGGCTGAGGACAACGGGTTTGATGTTTCGCGTTGGGATTCGTTGACGCCTGCGGAGAAGATTCAGCAGGCGTATACAAAGAACAACTATGTTGCGCAGACGTTTCGTAGTGTTGTGCGTGGCATTGGCGAGACGGGTAGTGTGGTTGCTGGTGTTCGTGCGATTACGAGCGCGTTGGCGAGTGCGCCTGCTGATGATGCGGCAGAGTTGCGAATGATTATTGATGCGATGCTTGCGCCGTACGCGTACGCAAAGGATGTTGCTGAGCGTGATGGGCTTAGTGCTGGGTTGCTTGTTGCGTTTCGTGATCAGCCGATTGATTTTGTGTTGGCTGCGAATATTGCTGTTCGTACGGGTGGTCGTGTTGGTGGTATTGCTGCTCGTGCTGGTTTGGCTGGTCAGCGGGCGCAGCGTGGTGCGGCTATTGGTCGGTTGGTGACTGCTGAGCGTCCGACGCGTGGCATTGAGACGGTGCGCGAGGTGCCTATTGAGGCGCCTGAGCCGCGCTTTATGGGGTTTGTTGAGGCTGCGCCTACGCTTGAGCGTAGGGCTCAGGCGGTTGAGGCTGGTCGCGTGTCTGAGGGTGGCGTGCCGTTTGAGCGTGTGCGTGAAGAGGCTGCGCCGCCAGTTCTTGTTGGGTATACGACTCCGAACTTGACGAGTGTTGCTGGGTTGAAGTTGAAGTCGTGGGTTGCTAGTCGGTCTAGAAGGTATGCGGATCGGCTGGAGTCGCGTGCGGCTGCGCGGTATACGCGGCGTCGTGCGAATGTTGCTGATGGTGTTGGTGTTGAGATTGAACAGGCGTTGACGGATGCGCTTGGTCGAGCGCCGACTGCTGCTGAGCGTGAGCGTGCTGCGTTTGAGTTGACGTGGGCGCGCGAGAAACTGAATGCTGAGTTTGTTGATGGCGAGTTGGTGTTGAAGGATGGTGCGCCGGTTACGCCTGGTGTGATTGCGGCGTATTTTCGTGGACGCGTGAAGCAGATTCAGCAGAAGCGTGGGTACGATCCTGAGAGTCGTACGACGCAGGCTGAGATTGATCGTCTTACTTCGCAGGCGATTGAGTGGGAGCGGATTGATCGTACGCGTCTTGATCCTGAAACTATTCAACGGTTGCGCGAGGTTGCGCGTCCGCTTGGTAAGCGCAATGACGAGTTGATTGCTGCTGCTCTTGGTGTGCCGTTGAATGAGGCGAAGCGTGCGAACTATCTTCGCTTGCTGGTTATTGATCCAGAGTTTGAGCGTACTGCTCGCGAGTTGAAGGCTGAGCGGAACGTTGGTGTTATCAGTCCTGCCGAGTTGATTCGCGTGCAGAAACAGATCAGAAAGCTTGCGCGTCAGGTGTCGCTTGCTCGGAAGGAGGGCTTTGGAAAGAAGAGTCGTCCTAAGAGTCGGGTTAGGTTTAGTCAGCTTGTTGATGATCTGATTGTGAATCTGCGTAATGGTGAGACGCTTGCTCGACGCTTTGGTGATATTGAGTTGGCAGACGAGTATGCGCGGATGCGTGAGAGTCTTGTTCTTGCGCGTGCTGGCGCTCCTGAGCGTGCTGCTGTGCTTGCGAAGGAACTTGAGGATCTTGAGGCTGGGCGGGCGCGTGTTGTGCCTGAGGCTGCTGAGGCTGTTGTTGGTGAGCTTGGGCGTTTGCGTCGTGAGACGCGTGAGGCGCAGCAGGCTGCTGGGGCTGCGGCTGAGCGTGCTGCTGCACGGTTGGAAGAGGCTGGGGTTCTGCGTACGGATTCGCGGATTGTTGCGTTGGCGCGGCAGCGTGTTGAGGATGCGCGGCGCGCGTACGAGACGGACCAGGCTTCTACGATGCTTTCGCCGGAGCAGAAGCAGGCGTCTAGGCGTGCTGTTGTTGATGCTGAGGATCGTCTTGCGCGGTTGGAGTCGGCTGAGGGTGCGCGTATTGAGGAGCGCGAGTTGCGTACTCGTGCTGCTGGTCTTGAGCAGCAGCAGGGTGCGAGTTTGCGTGAGGCTCAGAGGATTGTGTTGAATGAGCAGCCGGTGTTGGATACTGAGCAGGTGCGTGCTGCTCTTGATGCGAGTGAGCGTGTTGCTGGTGTGCGTGTTAGGCAGAAGCGTGACTTTGGGTATTACACGCTTGAGCGTGCGCGTGGTGAGGTTCTTGACGAGTTTATTGCGCGTGTTGAGGCGAATGATCAGAATGCGCTGTTGCATCTTGTTCAGCGTGGCTCGATTGAGACTATTGATGCTCCAAGGATTGTTGAGTCTAGGCGCGCGTTGAACTTCGGTCCGGCTGGTCGTATTCGTGGTGGCCGGTTGAAGCCAAGTAAGGGCGACTTGTTTGCGCTTGGTGGCGAGGCGACGAATCGCATGTGGAAGAACTTGATGTTTGACACGGCGGAGCTTGTTGCTGCTGATGGTTGGCGTCAGAAGATGCGCGAGATGATTGAGTTGACTGGCGTGAAGGTGACGTTGAACTCTGAGGCTCAGCGTGCTGCGAATGCTCGTGCGCAGAAGCGCATTGAGTCTGGTGAGGATCCTGATCGTGTGATGGAGGAGGAAGTTCAGCGCCAGTTGGAGGCTGACTCGATTGAGTTCAGTCTTGGTGATTTCAAGATCATCAACGTGTTGAATCCGCGCGCTAAGACTCCGAGCGAGACGGTGTTCAAGGGGATGGTTGAGGAGAACATTAGTCCGGAGAGTGTTGCTGGTCAGATGTGGCGCGAGTTGACGGATCGGACGATTGATCCGGATGCGCCTGGGGATTACATTTTGATTCCGCGCGCGGTGTATGAGGGTGTGCAGAAGTCGTTGAAGGATGAGGCGTTTCGCTTTAGGGCGCCTGAGCGTGGGGTTGGTGAGGTGTTGTCGGGGTTCGGGTTGGATCGTGCGACTCGGGCTTGGCGCACATTGACGTTGAATATTCTTCCGAAGACTGCGTTTGCGAACTTCATTGGGTCTACGATTCTTGCGGTGCAGGCTGGTGCTGGGCCGCGCTCGTTCTATTACGCGTGGCGCGCGTTGCGTGGTTCTACGGATGAGCAGGGTCGCGTGTTGCCGATTCCGCAGGAGCTTCTTCAGCGGTACTATGCGAACTTGACGATTGAGGTTGGGCGTGATGCTCGACTTGCGTCTTATCCGTATGGTGTTCAGTGGGCTGCTGCGTGGGCGGCTAAGTGGATGAACACGATGCGGAAGTTCAATGGTATGAGTGAGGACTTTGGGCGTCTTGCTGTGTGGTACTCAAAGGCGTATCCGGAGGCGATGCGTGCTGCGTCTCGTGAGGCTGGTGAGGGTGCTGGTGCGCGGATCATGGTGAGTGCGAAGGCGTTGAATGAGCGTGCGCGTGAGATGTTGGAGGATATGGCTGAGGATGCGCCTGAGTGGCGCGCAAAGAATGCGGCGTTCATTCAGCAGTCGTACGACTTTTTGGGTGATTTGCATCGTGGTGGTAAGTGGCCGTCCGTGTTTCGTATTGCGGTTCCGTTCTGGCAGTGGTACGTGCATATCTTGAAGTTGACGTTCTTTACGATGCCTTTGAAGTACCCTGGTCGAGCGTTGATGCTTCAGCAGCTTGGTGAGATTGGTGACGAGTATCAGCGTACGCATGGTGTGATGATTCCGTGGGGCGAGGATCTTGTGCCGTTGTTTACTGAGTCGCGTGATCTTAGTGGGATGCCGCAGTGGGTTACGACTGCGGTGGGTACGAGTAACTGGTATCCGCAGGGTACGGTTGCTGGTCTTGGTGGGCGTGAGGGGTATCCGAGTATCAACTCGTTTGTTCGCGGTTCTGTGAATCCAGCGTTTACAAACGCTGCCTTGATCTTGTTGTCTGCGGCTTTTGTAACTGGTGGTTCTGGTGCTGTTGAGTATTCGGACTACTCTGGGTTGAAGGCAGCGAAGAACGAGTACGGCAACGACATTACAAGTATTGATATGGACTTCTTGAACTACACGGCGAATCGTTTGGGTCAGATTGTGCCGCTTGCTCCGACGATTATGAGCATGGCTGGTCGAGCGCCTACGTCTACGTTATGGAATATCAAGCAGAAGGATGTTCGTGGTCCGCAACTTGAGCGTAAACGGCAGGACGTGTTGAGTGTTGTTGAGGATCCGTGGAGTACGAACTCGTTGTCGTTCTTGGCGAAGGCGTTGTTTGGTTTGACGTTTACTGAAGTGCCTGGGATTGGTCCGATTGAGTCTCGGCGTCTTCAGATGCTTGCTGATGCTGAGGCTAGGAAGATGCGGATTGAACAGCGAAACATTGCTCGTAATCTGCTTGAGGTGCTTGATGTTGGGCCGACGACTGGTGCTGGTGTTGAGCCGCGTCCGACGCCGTTTGGTACTGAGTAGCGCAACTATTGTATGTGGTTAGTTCTGATCAGAGGGAGTGGGACTCTTAGGCTTGATGCTTGTCTTAGTAGACTTCATCATCATCAGACTCTAGAGCGAGCTTGCTCTATGGTCTTGGACCCCCCCCAAACCCCCCCCTACGCTACATGAGACTCCCACAACTGTCAATCGAGCAGGATGAGGCGCTTCGCGACAACCTGAAGATCATGCAGCGCAAGAGTCGCTTCAAGGTTCCGAACATTGATGTGCCAGTGGAGATTGATGTGCCTGAGGTTACGGCTCCTACGGGTCAGGTTGCGGCGGCGACGATTAGTGGGATGCCGGTGGGTACGGCGGCTGACATTCCGATTCCGCCTACGTCAAAGATTGGTCGAGCCGTGGTGAAGGCTGCGCTTCAGATGCGTGGCATTCCGTACTCGTGGGGTGGTGGTGGTCCTGGTGGTCCGTCTCGCGGATTCGCTCAGGGCGCAAACACGATTGGCTTTGACTGCTCGTCGCTAATGCAGTACGCGTTCTCTAAGTATGGTGTGAAGATTCCTCGTGTGACGTACGAGCAGTTCCGAGCCGGGACGCCTGTGCCGGTGAATCGGATGCAGGCTGGCGACTTGATGTTCTTCCGTCCGAGCGCGCAAGGACCGGGCCACGTCGGCATGTATGTCGGCAATGGTCAGTTTTTGCATGCGCAACAGACTGGTGATGTTGTCAAACTGTCGCGTGTGACTGATCGTAGTGACTTGATGGGCGTGAGACGATACGGATGAGCGAAGATCAAATCAACGTTATTCTTTATCGTCTCGACAAGATTGACGAGACGCTGCGCCTGATCCATGTTGAAGTCAAGCGTACGAATGGGCGCGTGACCGAGCTGGAGAAGACTGACGCTGAGTGGCGCGGCGAAGAGAAGATCAAGACGAAGCATCAGACGGTCGTAATGAGCGTGATCGCTGGTGGCATTCTCGCCGCGATTGTCTGGTTTGTTGGCGCTGCTGTTTAGGCAGGAGTCGGACTAGCAGCGTGGTACCCTCTATGAAACCACTCGGGAGGTAGTCGTGTCTCGTACGCTAACCCTTACAAGTCCGATGATGCGCGGCCAGGACGTTGAGCGTGCGCAGATGATTCTTCGCAACAAGGGCTTTTTTGTTGGCGAGATTGATGGCGTGTTCGGTGAGATTACTGGGCGTGCGTGTTCGGATGCTAAGTACCAGCTCGGTTATGCGACGAAGAACATCAAGCCGTCGTACGGCAAAGACCTTGAAATGCTGCTTGCTGGTCAGAAGAAGCCGACGCCTGCGATGCGTGTGCGAGCGTCTCAGCGCGCGAAGAAGAAGCCGCTTGGCGTGGCCGCGCTCGCCGTGGCAAAGCAGTACGTTGGCGTGAAGGAGGATCCGCCAAACTCAAATCGTGTGATGTTCAGCGAGTGGTACGGATTGATCGGCCCGTGGTGCGCAATGTTCGTCACGTACTGTTTTGTGCAGGCTGGCAGCAAAGCATTCAAGCGTGGCGAGCGGTGGGCGTACTGTCCATACATGCTTCAGGACGCTCGACAGAACCGCAACGGCTTGACTGTTGTTCCGCATAGTGACGCAAAGCGTGGAGACATTGCACTCTTCTCGTGGAATCGTGACGGCGTGGCGAACCACGTCGGCATCGTCGTCACGCCGCCCGGAGCAGGCACCGTCTTCACCAGCATCGAAGGCAACACGTCCACATCATCCGATTCGGATGGTGGCGAAGTGATGATTCGTCAGCGCAACACGTACCACGTCATCGCGTTCGTCCGACCCGTCCGGTAACTTCCGCAAAACCTCGGAGGAGGCAGTATGAGAGTCGCGCGAATCACAGAAACATTCAGTGCTGGAGAATCGTTTCGCATCTGGCCGATCACCGACACGCATCTCGGAGCAGTAGACGCTGACGAAGAACTACTCCGCGAACACGTTGAGCAGATCAAGCAAGACAAGAACGCGCGCGTCATCTTCCTCGGAGACGTAGGCGACCTGATCGACTGGCGCGACAAACGATTCCAGGTCGGCATGTGGCCGCAGCGGTACGTGGACGCCATGCACTCCGAAGGTGGAATCCCATCGGAGACGGTTGCGCACGCACTTGAAATCTTCAGTCCGATCCGGAAACAAATCTGGTGTTGGCTCAGCGGCAACCATGAGCATACGATTCGCAGCAAGTACGACCGTGAGATTGGCAGCGAGATAGCCGCCCAGCTCGGCGTTGAGTATTTGGGTTATGGTGGCTTTTTGCGTGTGCAGTGGAAAAACAAGTCCAGCAAAGCGCACGGCGGCGAACACATCACCGTGTTTGACCTTCATCATGGTTGGCAGGGTGGTCGCCGCTCGGGTGCTAAGGTCAACCAACTAGAGCTTCATCTTGGAGAGTCTGATGCTGATGTTGTATTGCGCGGCCACTCGCACGACCGACTCGCGCATATCTTCCCTAGCCTACGCATCACTCCAAACGCGGTGCGGGATTGGGAGCGAGTCGTTGCGCACTGCGGGTCGTACAAGCTCGGCCGTGTGGACACTAAACGTGGCGAGGAGACGCACGACACTTGGGAGGCCCGACGGGGTTTTCGTCGGAAGACGCAGGCGACAATGGGTCCGCCCGTGATTGAGATGAGTTTCAACCGGCACACTCGCTTGGCAGAGAATCGTGCGAATCGTGCGCCCGTCGAGTATCGTGTTTCCCTATGATGCAAGAGGAGGTGAATCAGATTGAACCTGAACCCGAAGACGACTGCTGCGGGGATTGCGGGGGCTGTGACCCTGGTGATTGTATTTGTTCTGGGGCAGCTTGGCGTGGACATCCCCGCCGACGTAGCTGCTGCTGTGACGACGATCATCGCGTTCGCCGCCGCGTACTTGAAGAGTGCTGATGGCTGGCATTCAAGATAGCGTGTTGATGAGCATGGCTCGTGACGTGCAGTGGGCGATGGATGCGCTCCGCGCCGGAGAACCGTGGCAGGCGGAGCGTATCCTCGCTCGCGCGTGGGAAACGTACGTGGCGTACCGTGAGGAAGAAGAAGGAGTGCTTGACGAGCGTAAACGACTCGTCTAAACTCGCACCAACTACTCGGCTGTAGGAGGCCAACATGGGTAAGGAACTGGTCGTTCACGACGACATCGACTCTGACATTCGTTTGGCGAAGGCGCTCGCACAGAGCGGCTTCTACAAAGACATTCGGGATGCGGCGGCTGGCGTCGTGAAGCTCCGCATCGCACGCGAACTCGGCCTCGGCCTGAAGGGCATCAGCGATGTTCACATCGTCGAGGGCAAGCCCACCCTGTCTTACCAAGCCATCCTCGGGATGGTGCGCGCGTACACGGGTCCGCACAACACGGATCGTTACTCGTTTCGGTATCTCCGCAGGGACGAGGAGTGCGTGGAGATTGAGTGGACGATCAACGGCGAAGTGATCGGTGTGTCAAAGTGCGACACTGACGATGCGAAGCGGATGGGTGTTGCTTCGCGTGGTACGTGGCAGAAGTATCCGCGCCAGATGCGTACCGCTCGCGCCGTCACCGAAGGCGTCAACGCTTTCATGCCGGAGGTCATCGGTGGTAGCATCTACACGCCGGACGAGCTAAGTTCCGGTGGCGGCGACGATGTGGTAATCGTCGCAGACGTGGGCGGGGGCCGCGACACCCTCCTGGTGGCCTCCTCTCAGGCGGCTCCCGCCCCGTCCCTCACTCTCAAGCCTGCCGAGTCTACGGATGAGCGCGTGGACAGCATGGTTGCTGAGGCGGTTGAGACGATGGATGCTGCTGAGGAGACGTTGGATGGTGAGGTGATCGACCAGTCGGCTGACTGGATCGCTGCCATCAAGCAGCACTTCTCGTCATTGCCGCCGGAGCAGAAGAAGGCTGCTGCCAGTCTGCTGCGTGGCGCTGGCTACTTGCCGGAGGACAAGATGACGGCGGCGAAGATGTACGAGTTGCTGGCCGACGCGCTCGGCCCGCGCTCGCTGGAACTCGACATTGTGCTGAACGAGCTGGCCTGATGGCTATCATTGACAACTCTGGCGGACAGGTGGTCGTCGAGGCTGGCGCAAGTGTTGAGCGCACCGCCGTCCTTATCGGTCCCTGCACGATTGAGCGTGGCGCGTACATCGGCCACTACGCCGTGGTCGGTGGGGCGCCGCAGCATTACGGCTACTATCCGTCGCCATTGAACGGCAAGCGTGCCAATAGTGGCGTGCTGATCAATCGTGGGGCGACGGTGCGTGAGCATTGTCAGATTCATCAAGGCATTTTCGCTCCGACGATTGTTGGGCGGGATGTGCTGGTGATGGCGGGGTCGTGCATCAACCATGATTGCTTCGTTGGTCATGCGTCCACGCTGGCAACGAACACCATTCTTGGCGGCCACACCACCATTGGCGAGTACGTCACATTCGGGCAGGGCGTGATCACGCACCCGTGGGTCATCATCGGAGAGCACGCCATGATCGGCTTGAACAGCAGCGTCATCAAGGACGTGCTGCCGTATCAGAAGGTTGCCGGATCGCCCGCTCGACTGATCGGTAAGAACACTGGGCCTAGTGGCGACAAGAGTGAGTGGACATACGATGAGCTTTCGCATATCGTGTTGGAGCATTGGGATGCACTGCTGGAGCAGCGCATCGAAGAACGCGAATGGTTGAAGGAGTTGAAGAAGTGACTGCAATCCCGAACGGTGAGGTCAGCGCCTCCAAGTTCAACACCGCATTCGGCAGGGCCGGATGCGGCATGAAGTTCTACTACCGCTACATTGAGGGGCTGCGTGGCCCCGTCACCGCCAGCCTCCTCGCAGGCATCGCGTTTGACCGGGCCACTTCTCAGCTTCACGAGTACCGCATGGGCGTGGAGATGCCAGCGCCCGACCTTGAGGCCGCGTTTGTGGATGCGTGGGAAAACCCGGACGAGGAGAACCGTGACGGCGAACCCGTCGAGTTTGACCTGTCCGACGCGCCCAGCGACATCCTTGAGCGGGGCGCTACCGCACTCAAGACGTACGAGCAGCAGACCGAAGGCATGATCGTGACCGATGTTCAGGTCAAGGTCGAGGCTGGGTTTGAGGAGACGGACGCTAAACTCATTGGCTTCATCGACCTTGTAGAGCGCATCAAGCCTGGTGAGTACGCCGTCACGGACGTGAAGAGCAGCCTGTCGTCGCGCAAGAAGTGGGCGGCGGACGAGGCGGTGCGTGACGCACAGCTCAACATCTACGCCGTGTTGTGGCAGAACCAGAATCCGACGGAGACGGTTGCTGCGCTTGGTTGGCGGCACGCTCGTCTCGGCGGCAAGGTCGAGGTTGGTGCCACGCACGTTCAGATGGGCGACCAAGCGCCGATCATGCAGCGCGTGTCGTACTGGATGGGCGAGTTGGAGCGGTGGTGCGAGAGCGGCAACTTCCCCGCTACTGGTCTGGACAAGGATGCGTGGGTTTGTTCGGAGAAGTATTGCGACTACTACAACAAGTGCGCGTATGGTCGCAAGGCACAGCAGATCATCCCGATCACGATTGGAGGAATCCGATGAGCAGCATGTTCACCGCAACCATCATTGGTCGCCTGACCAAAGACCCCGAGCAGAAGGTTCCCGCAAGCGGCAGCGCGTACACCCGCATGCGTCTTGCATGGAACCAGAAGAAGGACGAGCCTGGGTACATTGACGCGACCCTGTTCGGCAAGACCGGCGAGGTCGCTGCCCAGTACCTCAAGAAAGGCAGCCACATCTGCATCAGTGGTGCGCGTGTGCAGTGGCGCGAGTACGAGGACGAGGCTGGCGTGAAGAAGCAGGCGTACAGCCTGACGGGTGGCGAGCTGATCATGCTCGGCAAGAAGGACGAGGACGAGGCGCCCGTCAAGAAGCAGGCCCCGCTTGATGATGATGATGGGATTCCGTTCTGATGAAGCCGATCCATTTCTGGATCCTCGCCATCATCGTCTTGTCCGTCGTGGCAATGTGTACGCCTAACCTTGCCTACCCAAAGAACAAGAACTACCCACCCCAGTACGGCGTGTACGTTCGCATTGCTCAGTGTGAGCAGCCCGCGCCCGAGTCGGCCCGGTTGGCCAATGGTCGCTGGCCCGCCGATATGCGGTGGGGCGTCTGGTGGAAGCAGACGCACAACTACAGCTTCAAGGGCGGTGGCGGCATGCAGACGTACCTGTGGACAGAGTTCCGCAGGCCAAGCATGAAACGCGTCGAGACGATGGATAAGGCGCCGATCAACGAACAGTTGTGGAGCATGCATCGTCTGTGGGTTTGGGCAGAGAAGACGTACCCAGGCGCAGGCTATACCGCTTGGGATTGTGCCCGCAAGGACTGGTTCCAATGAGAACAATCCTCATCGGCAACGGCTACTTCGGCAGCCTGTACCGGGAACGCATGAACGAGTCAACCGGATACACCCTCGTCGGCGTCGTGGACTTCGACCCGTCCCGCCTACCAACCGGCCCGTACATCACAGCCACAAGCCTTGACGACATTCTCCGCCACGTCGATGCGGATGCCATTGTCATCGCCACACCACCCACTACGCACAAGCAGCTCAGCATCAAAGCATTGGAAGCCGGACTGCATGTGTTCTGCGCCAAGCCTGCGGCTCTCAACGTTGCCGACTGCTTCTACATTCACGGCGTAGCCCGACGAGCAGACAGAGCGTTCTACGTGGACTACACGATGCTCGCATCGCCAGAGTCAAACACGATCGCGCAGCAGATCGAAATGCTTGGGGATGCTGCGCTGATGACAAGCATCCGGCACGTCGTCACACCACCCAAGCCCGAAGGAATCATTTGGGACTTAGCGTGCCACGACGTAGCCACGTTCTACACGTACTGTGATTATGATCACGTCACTAGCGTCGTCTGCAAACTGTCCGACAACACCATGCTTGCCGAGCTGCATGATGGCAAGAAAGTTGTCGGGTTGATCAACGCTGCGTGCAATGCGCGCACACCAAACAAGGCCGTCACGTTCCGCCTCGCCCCACGCAAGCCGATCAGTACGCAACAGCTCAGCATCGTGTGGGATCAGAATGCGCGCAACGTCAGCATCAACGCGCACGGCAAAGGCGTCACGCTCGACTTCGCCCAGAATCCCGACCCGATCAGCCTGTCACTCGCCAGGTTCAAGCGTGAAGCATTCTCGGCGTACATGAATCGGTTCAGCATTGACTTGCATTCGTGGGTCACTATGATCCTTGAAGCTCTGGATAAGAGTGCAAAAACCAATGGTGCGAGTGTTGCGGTGCGCGCGTGATTGTTTGGTGCGAGAAGTGTGGCGATTACACGCTGGATAATCCTCGCCACAAATGCTCGTGGTGCGAGCAAGAACTAACTGACAAGAATCTAGAGAAAGCGAAGCAACGTGAGCGAGTGGCAAAGAATCGAAGAACGCCTACCACACGCACTTGATTGGTTGTTCACCGAGTTCGTTCTTGTGTGGAATACGCTGATGGAGGACACTGATGATTGGCACGCGTTCGTTAGTGATGCGAGAGAGCGTTACGAGCGGGGCCGCAAGCAGCATGCTGACTCCGACTCGACGTGGGAGGGCTGGTCCGACGAAGCATTCGTCAAGAACATCCGCGAAGAACTTCTTGACGCCACCATCTACGCTGCTGCCCGTGATGCCAAGCGAACCACTGACAGTCGGTAGCACATTCACCGGGATCGGTGGTGCTGATCTTGGCTTTGAAGCTGCCGGGTTCAAAATCGCATGGCAGTGCGAGCTAGACGCTTGGAAGCGCAGCGTTCTCGCTGCGCATTGGCCGAGCATTCCTATCTACAAAGACATAGTGGAGTTGGCAGATTATGTTGCGAAGAGTGGCAATCGCTTTCCAACCGAGATTCTTCACGAGGAACAACAAAACAGGCGGATCTCCAACAGCACACCCGACACTAACAGCGCAATCACGCAACGGCGATTCGGAGACGTTGATTCTGTTGACGTCCTCATCGGCGGCTTCCCCTGTCAAGACTTGTCCGTTGCGGGCAAGCGGAAAGGCTTCAACGGTGAACGATCAGTTCTCGCTTTTGAGTTCCTCCGAGTTGCAGAATCTCTCAAGCCACGATGGCTCGTACTTGAGAATGTTCCTGGCCTCCTCTCATCCAACAAGGGACTTGACTTCCAGCGACTCCTCAGTGAAGTGGTCGCTAGTGGGTACGGCGGACTCGCTTGGCGGTGTTTGGATGCCAGATACTTCGGAGTACCGCAGCGGCGCAGGCGAATCTTCATTGTCGCCCGTCGAGCCGAAGCTGGTGTCAATCCTAGAACCGCAAGTGAACTCGCGTTACGCGCTCTCTGCGAAAGCGGCAGCGGGGATACTACGCCGTGCATCCCGCCGTGGCAGGAAGCTCCCGCCGATGTTGGAGGAGGCGCTGATGAGGGTCGTATCGTTGGAGCCTTGAGCGCACAGGGTTATACGCAATACACGGATCAAGAGTTTGTGCGGGCGGGACAACTTGTTACTGACCATGATGTTGTTGCGTTTCGTAAGTCGGCTCGTGTGCGCAGCGACGACACACCAGAAACATGGGTTGATGATGGGATCGCCAACACACTCAACACGTTTGATGTTGGTGATGTACGAACAACGCACGCTGTTGTCGATTCTGCGGTCAGGCGCTTGACTCCACTGGAGTTCGAAAGACTGATGGGACTACCCGACCAGTTCACCGCACCACCCAGCATCAAAGCCCCCGACTCTCGACGCTACGCAGCTTGTGGCGACGCTATCGTTGCTAACGTAGCGTATTGGATCGCCAACCGCATCAACATGATCGAAGGAGAAGCATGACCACCTACCTCGGGTTTGACGTAAGCCCACTCCGTATCGGGGCTGCTGCTGTCGAAGTGACGAATACGTACCAGTCGCTACGCTGGGCCGAGACGTACACGTTTGACAAGGACGAGTGGGTGTCTCCTGCGCATCGTGCCGAAGCGATTGAATACTTCAACGAGAAGTACGACAACACGCCCGAAGCCATCGGCTTGGAGGCTGTGTTCATCGGGCCGAACAAACTCGGCAGCATCCGTGCTGCGATGGCGCTCGGCCAGGTTGAGTCGATCTGTGATTACGAGTGGCCGGATGTGACGCAGAAAGTTTTGACCGCTACTCAGTGGCGACGCTACTGCGGAATCGAGCAGGGCGGCAAAGCGCCAGTGATGGAGTGGGCGCTTGACTTTGCCAGCGAAGAGGAAGCAACGCTCTGGAAGATTGCGGATTCGCAGGACACTGCTGACGCTATCGCTATCGCTTACGCCGTCGCCATGTGGGATATGGAGGATGATGACGACGCGTGAACACTGGTTTGATCGCGCCGTAGAAGACAAGCTTGGAGAGATAATCGACAGGTACCGGCAGCAAGGCAAGCCGGTGAACAACGTAGGCGCGCTGCGGTCTAGGGTTGCTGCTGATCTTGACGCGTTGCGGGGCACCGTTGAATGGGTTGCGTTGACGCAACGGTACGATCCGAAGCCGACGAACAAGCTTGCTTGGTGCTGCGTTTGCGATAAGCCGGTGACTCGACATTCGGTTACGGCGTGGTTGGAGGACAAGACGGGCAACGTGTTCTGTTCGCAAGAGTGCAAACTGAATACGAATAAGCATCCGATTAGTTACATGGAGTATCGACGCAGGATGCAGAACGCTGGCAGCATGACGACTCGCCGCAGAGAGATTGTTGGTGGCGAGGTTGTTGATGGTGAAGAGTTCACGATCACGTGGGATGAGATAAAGAACCAGAAACTACCCCCAGGGTTGGAGGACTTGCCGCTTGGCGACGACGATCAGGATGATTCGATCTTGTGGGATGAGGATTGAGTGTGCTAGCGTTTATCTAACCTAATCACTTGGGGGCGTCGTGAGTGACGTACTCGTGTGGACAATCCTCATCCTCGTGGGATTGTTCATGACAACTAGAGCAGGAGGTAACAGGTGAGCAACAAGCGTCGGAAGAGCATCGGGCAGCGCAAGTTGCGTGAAGCATTGGAACGCAGGCTGGAGCGTGGTAAGCGCAAGCTCGCTGCTAAGCAGGCCCGCATCAACGCAAAGGAGCAGACGCGATGACCGTCATGACTCAGACTGCGCTTGCTCGCACGATGCGACGAGCCATTATGCACGCCCTTGCTGATGAGGAGCGCGCCGACCTCGTGCTGGAATCCATCCAGAAGGCACACCCACACTTGGCCCAGGTGTGGGACGAGAACACTTGTGTCGGGTGTAGGGCTATCCTCTCCACGCTGGAGAAGGAAGAGGGTGGGTTCTGCGAGTTCTGCAAGTGGCAGATCGATCACGATCATTACGTGGAGAACATTCGTAAGTACGGCGCTGAGTAGCGCGACTAATCATTGAGGCTAGGAGGCCCATCATGGAACACACCATCCGAGTAGACGAACTGCTGGAGCGCATGCGCCAAGCCAACATCAGTGATGATGCTGGTGTTGGTGCTGCACTCTGGCGGATCCTGTGCGCGTCCGACTCTCGCCGCTTCTCCCCGTCTGAGCAGGATGCAGTAGTGCTGGTCTGCGACGAGCTGATCGGAGTGATCGAGCGGACACAGCAAGAGTTGGCCGAGATGGATGCGTGGGCCACCAAGTGCGAGGCCGAAACGCACTAGCGCAGCCTTGCTGCCGCCTTGCTGCCGCCTTGCTGCAATCAACAGACGCAAAGAACGCGCGCGCACGCTGGTAAGTCGCCGGCGATTCGCTCGCGTTTGGCCTTGCAAGCTGGCGCCTTGGTCCGGTAGTGTGCGCCATGCAATCCACCCCCGAATGATTGGAGAATCAAATGGCGATTGCACCTAGCCCCACAAGGACGGCCGACGCTAAGGACGTGGCCGCCGCGCTTGCGTTGATTCGCAAGCTCAAGCCGCGCGCATCAAAGCGTGCCAACGCCGACGCTACGCACGTCCTCGTCACGCGTGACGGTAGCATCATCGGCGGCCGATACTTTGACGCGCAGATAATGGTCCCGCGCGTATTCGGAATCGCAGACGAGGATCGCGCTATCCCGTTCGCCACCCTGGCCGATGCGGTGAAGGGATACCGGGGAGCAATCACCCTGTACGTTGACTGCATCGCTCGCGAGGATGGCGCCTACTTCGCATTCCCGAGCGGCTCTAATGCGCTTGACTCGTGGCATGGAAAGCTCGTCACCGATTCGATCGCGGATAGTGTCAACGCGCCGGACCATTCGGCCGTTATCGCGGCGAGTGACTTCGCAAGCATCGTCAACATCACTACGCCGCACGCTAGTCAGGACGATTCCCGCCCCGTACTAACTAGCGTGTACGTAGCGGCCGATGGCGACGGCACCGCATCGTGGAGCGCGACCGATTCCTATCGGGCAGTTATTGCGGATTGCGACTACTCACCGGGCAGCGTCGGGCCTTGGTCCGCAATGATCAACGCGGCCGCGCTTCGCACGATTGCGAGCGTCAAGCCGCGCGGCGTGGTCTGCGTCGACGTATGGGACGACGCCGGGATTGTGCGTATTTCTCACGGCGGGATCACGCCCGCCGTATACGCGCGGCAGGAGTCCGGTCAGTTCCCGGACGTGCGGAAACTGCTCCCTGACCTTCCGCATAGCGTCACGGTTAGCGGTGACGCGCTCGCGACTGCGCTCGCAACGTGGAAGCGTGGCGACACTGCGCCCGCGGTCCTGCACATTCCCGTCGAGTGTGTCGGCGGTGTCCTCGTCCTTGACCGGCTCGCAGGTTTGCGCGACGAGACGGTTCGCGGATCGTGGCGATTCGCTTGCGACGTGACGACGGAGAAGCATAACCCGGACCGCGCCGGACTCGTCCGCATCGGAGTGAATGCGGGTTTCTTGCGCGACTGCATCGCGAGCATGCCGGGTAATGCCGTGACGATCACGTATGACACGGGCCTGCGCCCGATGATCATCACGGCCGCCGATCATTCCCTGCCCTACAACGTGCAGTGCGTCTGCATGCCGGTCAGGGTCCCCGCATGATCAGGGACGAGTACGGCCACGCCTACCCGGCACCTGGTCCCTTCTGGAATCTTGACGAGATAAAGCGGGAGCATCGTAGTCGGGGCGGCTATTACTTCGATACTGACACGTCGCGCCTATTCCGGGCACGCTACGCGCCGGAGGTCTACGCGGGGTGCATGTTTGTGGATAGTGTGCGCGGTCCCGGCATGGAACGCGAATACCGCGTAAAGATCATTGGGACCGGGCGCAGCGTGAATACCGTGGCGGACGGATTCGCCACGCTAGCAGCCGCCCGAGCTGCGGCGGAGAAAGTCTGCGAGGAGTCTAACGTGGCCGGGCCGGACGTCGATCAAGAACGCATCGCGCACGAGTGGGGGAGCGTTCCGGACTGACACGCCGCTGCGCTGCTGCGCTGCTGCTGCGTTACATGGGGATCCCGGCGCCACTACGGGCCGGGATCCCTTCGCATATCCGGACGCGCCTACTCTTGCGCACGCCGCGCAGCTTGTGCATAATGCGGGCAAGTAATCGGCGCCGCACGAGCGGCGGAAAGGATAGGCAGCATGACTGACGAGCGGATTACCTGGCCCATTGCCGCGAAAGATGCGCGGGAAGCTGCGCTAGAGGCGTGGCGGGATGGGGACGGGAGAGACGCGGAAGATATGGCGCATGAGTACGCGGACGGGTGCCGAGACGTGCTCGTCAATCATCGCGCCCTTGCCCTGTACGTGGATAGCTCCGCCGTTTCGGACTTTGCGGATGAGGCCATCGGGTGCGTGGATGCGGACGAGCGGACGCCGGAGCGTATCGCCGGCGTCTGCGCATACTTTGCTATCCGATGCGAATACGCGGAGACGCTAAACGGATTGCGAGAGGATGCCGCAGAGGATGACGCAGACGAGCGGATGCGGGAGCGCGTGCAATACGGCAACGCGTGGGCGGCGAGCCGATGAAACAGTCCGATATAAACGTGGAGCATCACCCCGCCGGGATCGAATGCTACGGCACGGACCGCGACGGGTACTACGTGTCCCGCCTATTCATCGGCTACACCAAGCGTGAGGCCGTCCGAATCTTTGCCGAGTACGTGACGGAGCAGGAGAGGCGCGGCACCTGGCGAAGTGGGGGAGCATGACCTACGCCCCGTACGCCTACCTACTCACGTTTGGAATCGTCACCATCGGCATCTTGTACCTGATCCACGTGCTCGAGCTAGACCGAGACCGGGACGGCAACTAACCAAGAAAGGGCCAACACAATGACCACACTCGCAACACGCGCGGACCTATTCCGCACCCTGACGCCCGGAACCGTCCTCACCATGACGGGGCACGATTGGTACCCCGATACATGGATGGTCGGCATTCCCCGCGTCGTCACGATCCGGCAGACCAAGCGCATCGCGCTACAGACAACGCGCCCCGACGGGGAAACCGTTGACTCGTGGATGACGATCCCAAAGGCATCTGACGTACGCATCGACGCGCCCGACACGTTCAGCGTGCGCCTTTCTCCCAATGATGAGTGGATGACCTACCGAATCGGCGGTTAGGGACGGCTAGGGCTGCCGCAGCTACCAAACCGTTGCACGTCGAGGGGACCGCGCCACGCCGGGCGGTCCCCTCTCTCATTGCTGCGCCAATGCTGCTGCAATCCACGCCACGCCAACACCCCACACGCCACGCCCGGACGCCTTGAGCTCGCCGCCATCCCACCCTTGACACCCCACCCCGCCCCATGGCACCCTTCGCCTACCTAATCGGAACCTAGGAGGTTCACATGGCCAGCATCGCCACCGCATACGAAGTCACCTTTCACCCCACAGATGCGAACGTCTGCGCCGCCGAATGCATGGACACCTACTGCTATGACACGCTGTCCGCCGCCCGGGCCGCCATCGCAGAGGACGCAAAGGACACCGCCGGCAGCATCCTCCGCGATGACTACCCCGCGTGGAAGGCGTACGTCATCGCATCCGCAAACGCCGCCGTAGACGCCCTACAAGACGCCGACACCTACGCCTACCCCATCACCGTCACAAGCGGCGACAATCCGCGGACCATCGGAACGTACCGCATCCGCATCATCCACGAAGGCGACCTTTCGGATTGCACCAACTGCGGCAGCGGAGACGGCCGCGTAACCGCCATCCACGGCGGCGGCAACGTACACGCCACATGCCCCGACTGCGCCGACTGCCACGCCGACGCCCAGCACTAGCCCGCACCCCCCGGCCCCCGTCGCCAGCACCAACGGCGGCGGGGGCCTTCTCTACGCCCACAAACAGAGGACCAGAGAAACCCTACCCGTCCACTCGGGTAGTGCGTGTCGCGCGTAGGGTGGGATCGGCGGGGTGTCGGTTGTGTCCTCGCGGAGCTCCAAACCCGACCCCTACCCTATGGTCCCACCCCGACCAGGCACCGGGCAGTCGCCCAGCAAGAGGAGAACCCCCCGCACGCGCGCGCATGTTGTGTGTACGGAGGGCGTGTTTTTTTGTGGGTATTGGCCTATATGGCGGTTTGTTGGTTGTGCGGGTTGTTGGGTTGGGGGTGTGTTTTTCAATGTGTTTGCTGATTTGTCATTGCATCAGCCAGGTTTGTCTCGTGGGCGTGCGGGTTTTGGCCTCCCCCCCCCTTTCCCCCCCCCTCCGTGGGGGTTTGCAATGCGTTCTTCGCTGTCGTTTGCTAGCTCGTGCAGGGACGATGCGTGTTCGCCTTTGCGGGTTTGTCACCTTGGCTGGTCGGTGACTGGCAGCCTGTTTGCTTTGTGTGGAG
>SXGQ01244106.1_pt1 | contig 24522 bp, 20 predicted proteins | sample 3178371 | NCBI WGS metagenome assembly SXGQ01 (sample SAMN11356859, study PRJNA531348) | freshwater metagenome | isolation source: freshwater sample F1-20 | place: China: Fuxian Lake, Yuxi | collected 2017-12-25 | reverse complement strand
TCGTGAACACCTGCTATGTAGCTTCCGCCTTTTCCTAGCAAGTCTCCGTGGTTTGTTGTGGTGTCAGTCGAGTTGTTGATGGAGTTGATGTTTCTCCATGTAACAGTGTCCTTGTAGCCTGCGGCAACGTATCCTGTTGTTAGAACTTGACGAAGAAGGTACGGCAGTGTACCACGCTTAGAGCGTACGGTGTACACTGATGTCGGTCTTGCACTAAAGAATGGCACTTACTTTTCTCCTAACGTCTTTTTGTTGCATGAACCTTACTTGTTAGAAGTTAAGAACCGCTGAACCAAGAACAATCCATGCACCACCGCGACGGATCAGTGTAAAGCTGAACACGTCAAGCTTGTTTGCAGTGCTTGTTGGTGTTGGAGCGGCACCTGTTGTCCAACGTAGTGTTTGTGCTACACCGGCAACCTGAACGGCGCTTGGAATGTAACCAGTTGCACCTTGGGTAACAACGACGCTTACTGACACCGAGTAACCGTTGTCTGTTGGAACGTTGAGTAGGTTTAGTGTGAAGTTTGCTGATGGCGCGGTGTTGACGTAGTAGATGTTGCCGGCTGTGTAGTCCGCTGTTAGAACGTTTGCGGTTATATCACCGATTGTTTCATCAACTACATACTCGCGAAGTTCCTGAATATCAACTCCGCCTGTAATCACCATTCCACCGCTGAATGTTGCAGCATTTGTGAACGAGGACGTTCCGTTAAACGTTGCAGTGTTCGCCACGGTTAAGGTGCTTTGCGCGTTTACGGCTCCAGTAAGAGTAGATGCTCCTCCAACTGTTAGTGTGCCTTGCGCGTTTACAGCGACTGCAGCGGATGTTGTTACCGTGTTTGCGGCAACGTTTACCGCAAGCTTGTCAGTACCGACGGTCAAGTTTCCGCCTGCGTCAAGTCCTTTGATCTTTAGGTCAGCGTATGTGAGGCCAGCTTCTGTAAAGTCAACGGTTGTTGTTGGCTTGGTAACTGCATTCTGGAAGAACTTTGTCACGTTATCGGTTGCGTCACGAGCGATACCGTCAAAGACGCGGCGCTTCTCAACGTGAAGTTCAACTGCAGGACTTACTGCTGTTGATGCTACGTTTGCGGCAGTCTTGGCATAGGTGAAGGTTGTGCTCGATGGAACGGATGTAATTGGATATGTTCCATCAAACGTTGCGTCAATGCCAATGACAAGAACGACGTCACCAACTCGGTACGTGTGAGGCGCACTCGTGGTAAATGTTGCAACATTGTTTGTAAGTTGCTTGTTGGTCACGTTTGCCGCGATTGGAGAAACTGTGACCGTGTGCTCGGTGATGAGACCAAGGTCTACGATGTCTGAGGTGTTTCCTGAACCAACGAATATGAACGGGTCTGTAACCGCAAGGTTGGAGGTTTCTACCGTGGTTCCACCGCCACCGAAGACGATTGTTCCTTCGATGTCGACGTTACCTTGAACGTTAAGGTTACCCGCGATACCGACACCACCGACAACTGTAAGAGCGCCGGTTGTTGGCGAGGTTGACTCGGTTGCGATCTCGATGTGAACATTCTGGTCAGGCGTGATCGACATCTGCTCGTTGTCTGAGGCCAATCCGCCGGCCGCGAAGACGATCTTGTTCTCTGTGCCTGTATCGTCAGTCGCAAGAACAAGGTTACCTTTGCCTGTCGTGCCAGATGGCGCGGACATGAAGATGTAACCGTCGTTGGCTCCAGTGATTGTGAAATCAGGGTCGTTGAACGACTCACTGGTGATACCCATGTCAATCCAGCCGGTGTTGTCGTCACCGTTGCTTGCGTAGGCAAGGAAGTCGGACGACGAATTAGCTGAGTTGCTAAAGTTCTTGAACGCAATTTGTGTGTAGTCTGCGACGTTTGCGGTTGCAACAAGAACTGGGTTAGTAAGAGTATTTGCAAATGCGACCGCGTCTGGTCCAATGTAGATCTGCGCTTCTGCGGTTTCAAAGTGAACAGAGCCTGTGGCGTGTAGATCACTGCCAACGTGCAGATCACCTGCAACACCAACGCCACCTGCTACGGTAAGCGCTCCGGTTGTCGAGCTTGTAGATACACTGTTAATTGCGACGTACACGCCTTCATCCGGCGTGATTTCCATCTGAGTTACACCGGAGTCAAATCCACCTGCGCCAAAGACGATCTTGTTCTTGTCGCCGTTGCCACCAGTTGCGATAACAAGGTTGCCGTCGCCTGTTGCTGATGTCGCGGTTCCTGTCGCTACTCCGCTTGCGACGTTAGCCGCGGTTTTTGCGTATGAGAATTCTGTGTTTGTTGCACTTGTAATCGTGTATGTGCCGTTGAAGGTTGCGTCAACGTTGGCAACAGTTACTTGATAGCCTGTTGTGAATCCGTGGTTTTCACTGGTTGTAAGCGTTGCAACGTTGTTGGTAAGAGCCTTATTGGACACTGTTCTTTCAAGCAGTGCTGGTGCTTGCATAAAGATGTAGCCATCGTTTTTGCTGGTAACACCAAACTCTGCCTGTTCAAACTCACTGCCTGTGATACCCACGTCGATCCAGCCGGCACTGTCATCACCGTTGTTCGCATATGCAATGAAGTCTGTTGACGATGTTGTTTCCTCGTTGCGGAATGAAATCTGTGCATAAGATGCAGGATCTCCGTTTATTTGGAATACCGCAGCTGCGTTTGTTAGCGCAGCGTCTGTTTCAAACTCAATTGCGTCTGGTCCAACGTATAAAGTTCCACTTACGTCTAGCGTTGAAGCAGCGTTGATCGCGCCTGTAAAGGACGATGTTCCTTGTACTGCGATCTTTCCGGTTACTGTGGCTGTTGTTCCAGTTGTTACAGTTGAACCAACGTTTGCTCCGCTTTTTGCGTATGAAAATGTTGTCGCAGTTGGAGTTGCTGTGATCGTGAATGTTCCGTCAAAGGTATCCGCTGGGTAGGTGTCAATTCCAACAACAACAACTGTGTCACCAGTGTCAAAGAAATGCTCTTCGTCGGTTGTAAGTGTTGCAACGTTGTTAGTCTTGATGCGGTTTACGACGTTAACTACTCGTGTTGTGACGTTTAGGTCACCGTGACTGACAGTGTCACCATTTACCTCAAGACCGTCGTTAACAGTAAGTGAGTCAAGCGATCCGCTTGATGCCCATACAGCGTTTGATCCATTTGTTGAGAGGAACTTGCCGGCGTTTCCAAGCTGGCTTGGAAGGTAGTCCGCACCGAGAGCTAGAATGTCCCAGTTGGTGTCGTTCTCAAACGATGTTGCGTCGGATGTAAAGTCCGCGGTTGCGATGTATGTGCTGACACCCGCGTATACGACGTCATCGACAAGATACGCTGTGCTTGTTGTCCACTCTCCGCGCCAACGGATTCCACCGTTAAACTTTGTCCACTTTGATGCGGCAAGGTCAGTGGCAAATGCGCCGCTTGACGAGTGCTTAAGAATACAGATGTATGTTGATCCACCACGAACTACAATGTCATTGATGTAGTAGAGAGTTGAGGCTGCCCAGTTTCCACGAAGGTTGATGCCTTCTGCGAATACTTCCCAGTCTGACGTTGAAACGTCAGGTGCATCATTGACAGTTTCGCGAAGTGCGATGTAGGTGTTTGGACCATATGTAACGATGTCATTGGTGTAGTAGGTTGTTCCGCTGTCCCATGCACCTTCACTTTGAACACTTGAGGTGAACAGATCCCAGTATGTCGTGTTGGTCGGGATGTTGCCTGTTGACTCAAGCTTGTTGATGTAAAGGTTTGCACCGTAACTTACGATGTCGCCAAGCTTGTATGTTGTTCCGCTTGCGTACACACCCAGGCTTGCGATTGACGACACAAACAGATCAAAGTACGTTGTGTTGGTTGGTGCGTTGCCGGTTGACTCTAACTTACAGATATAGAGGTATGCTCCATAGCGAACTACGTCACCGATGTAGTATGTTGTTCCTGCGCTGTATGCACCCGCGCTTGTGATCGAGTCAACAAATAGATCCCAGTACGTTGCGTTTGTTGGAATGTTACCTGTAGTCTCGTCCTTTGCAATGTAAAGGTTGGCACCGTATGCGACGACGTCTCCAGGTACATATGCTGTTGCGTTGTTGTAGACGCCTTCTGCTGAGATACCATCAACAAGCTGATCCCAGTAGGTTGGATCAGTTGGAAGGTTTCCGGTTGTCGCACCTTTGGCTACGTATAGCTTTGCGCCGTAAGTGACAATCTCGTTAATCTTGTATGCTGTGCCGCTGTTGTACGCGCCGATGTATTTGATGCCAGAGGCCATCAAGTTCCAGTTGGCAGTGTTGGTTGGTATTACACCTGTGCTTGTTGTAGTGTTGATGTAGACGTTGCCACCGTAGCTGACGATGTCGCCTGGAAGATAAGTTGTTCCGCTTGCATATACGCCTAACCCACGAACACCTTCAGTTAACACGTCCCAGTATGTGGCGTTTGTAGGAACGTTGCCAGATGTAAGCTGTGTTGCGATGTATGACTTACCGCCGTATGTTACGACGTCATTTAGCTGGTACGCGGTTCCGCCTGCGTAGCTTCCTTCGTACTGAATACCATCTGCAAACTGTGACCAGTACGTTGCGTTTGGTGGAAGATTCCCTGTTGAGTCGGCGACGCAGATGTAGACGATACCGCCGTAGGCAACACCATCACCAACCTGGTAACTTGTTGCGTTGTTATATTCGCCCTCGAACTTGAGGCCGGAAATCATCAATGCCCAGTAGTCAGTGTCTGTTGGCAGGTTGCCTGCCACTGAAAGAGTATTTGTGTAGACGTAAACGTTACCGCCGTACTTGACGACGTCGTTTACCTCGTATACAGTTGCTGAGTTATAGTCTCCAGCCCAATAGAACCGGAGCTTGCCCAGATCAATGAGCTGCGCCATTTACAGTACCTCCACTAATAGGCGGGTTTTATCACTTGCATTCCAAGAAAAAACTAATGTGCTACGTGTCCAGACCCAGTGCTTGTAGTCATCCTCGCGAATGAGCACCTCGTCAGGTAGGCGGACTGGATCATCTCCAGTCAACTTTTCTACGGTAAGTTTACCAGTATCGTGGTTCAACTTAAAACCGTAAAATGTCTGTTGTGCAATGTCGTTAACATTAAAAACATCAGCCATTAGTTCACACCTTCCTGGATAGATAGTACCATGTCGAAGGCGTCGTCCACTCCCGAGATCGCGTAGATTGCGTCTGATGCGGTTATGACAAACGGCTTTTCGATCAGTTCCTTATTTTCCGCGTTGTTGACGCGAAGATCTTTTACAATATAAAACGTTGCAGTAGCGCTTACTGAGCCACTTGCCGCAACGCTTGCCACGTTCGATGAGGTTTTGGCGTAGGTGAATGTTGTTGTTGTCGGCACCGTAAGTACGGCATAGGTTCCGTTAAACGTTGCATCTACTCCTGAAACTACCACTGAATCGCCGGCAAAAAGGCCATGAGCGGATGAAGTAGTCAATGTTGCAACGTTACTTGCTAATGCTTTATTAGACACGTTAGCTGAGACGGTCTTCTTGATGTAGACTGAGACAGGGAGAATGCCCGCTGACCGGTTAGCTGCGATGAGTCCGGCCACGGCCGACTTCTTTGTGGCAGTGTAAAGTAACTGCTCGGAATCACCTACGTTTCTTACCGTAGTGGTGGAGACAGTGCCTCCAAGGTCAGATATTGATTGCTTTGCGTATCCTGGCATGGTCTCCTACTTATATGCTCGTCTGGTCGATACCTTGAGCGGTAAACGACAGGTTAGCGGTACTGGCTTCTACTCGAACGACGTCGGTGCTGTTCACCGCAAAACGAATTGTCTCATACGTGTTACTTACTACAAGAGGAAGACTGGCAGCTACGTATCCGCGACCGCCTGCTGCGTCATTTCCAAGTGGAGCAATCCATACCGAGAACAGGGCGTTGTCTGTCTGTGATTTGTTTGTCACAATGACAGACATGAGGTACGCACCATCACTTGTGAAAAGAACGGTGTTAGCGTTTGCACTTGGATTCGATATACTCAAGCGTTCAATTGCTGCCATGCTATGCTCCTAACCACCATGATGCTGCAAGGTTACCAGAACCTGCTGGTCCTGTTGGACCTGTTGAACCGTCAGAACCAACGTATCCAGCGGGACCCGTTGGACCTGTCGGTCCTTCTATATTACCAACGTTTACCCACTCCGATGTGTTTTGAGACCACACAAATAGGTCACCAGACTCAACTAAGTAACCATCACCTGCTGCGCCCGTTGGATGCGCTGCGACAAGCGCCGCGTAGTCTGCGTACTCACCAAGAATTGAAACTGCTGAACCTTGCGGACCTGTTGCACCGGTAGCACCCGTTGGACCGGTTGCACCGACTGCACCGGTCGGACCAGTGACGGAAGGGCCGGTTGGACCGGTAGGACCAACTTCACCGGATACCGCAAGTACGACAAGAATTTCGGTGTTGTTTGCAAAACCTGTTGTTCCGTTTCCACCCGAGTCAACTAGCGTTACTGGAACTGCTACATATAGGTTTGTAGCTACCGTTATGGCAGCTGAAACCTGCCACTGTTGAAAGTCAGTGGAGTCACCGGAATCCTGTAAAAGAAGAGTGTCACCAGACTTGATAAGACCAAGTAGATAGTCAATGTCTGCGCCGTTGCGTGTTAGATGACTGATGTGAAGTACGGTTGAAGTAACTTGATCCGCGTTATTCCAGATGACGTGTCCAGCTCCAGGATCACCTGATGTTACTCCAGTTTTTGCGCGATAATCGTAGAACGTAGATGACTGTCCACCAGGTCCAGTAGCACCTGTAGGTCCTACATCACCTTGCGCACCGGTTGGACCAGTTGCACCTGTTGCACCAGTATCACCTATGGGTCCAGTCGCACCTGTAGATCCGGTTGGTCCTGTTGCGCCTGTATCACCGGTGGGACCGGTGGGACCGGTTGGTGTTACACGAACAACTTGCCACACTGTTCCAGTCCAGCGCCAGACGTTTCCGCCTCCGCTAAATTCTTGGTTAATGGAAGGTGAGTCAGGGAAGTCAATTGCTGACATGTGATCTACCTCCTGCATTGGTTACGTTAGTGCTCATTGTAATTTGACCGTCTCTACTCTGACTCAATGTTGAGCTGCGTGGTAAACTGTTCTGCCCATGCGGCAGCTGCTTCGACTGATTCCCATGGGCCTGAAAGATCGATAACTTCACCGTTTTTTAGTATCTTTGACATTGGCGGGTTGTCTGTTATTTCGTATGTATTCATCTAGTTATGCTCCTACCGACATCGCTATTTTTCCAGAGTCGCCCACTGCTACTACCTTGTTTGTTGTTGCTGCAATTGCATTTATTGTTGACACACCAAAAGACGATGTTCTTTGCGTCCACCCAGCACCATTAAACGATGTGGCAAGTTTTCCATTAGCCCCGCCCGCGACGTAAGAGTCATTGTAGTACGTCACGTCACGAACACTTGTTGGCTCAAACGATGATGTCTGCGCAGTCCATGTAATGCCATCAGCTGAGGTAGCAAGTTTTCCGTTGTCACCAAACGCCATGATAATTGTTGAGCTGCTGGCAAGAGCGTAGACGTTGCTCAGCGCAAACGTTGAAATTCGCTGGGTCCATGTAAGACCATCGGACGACGTTGCAATTTTACCGTTTGATCCGGCAGCAATTAAAATGTTTCCTGTCTCAATCACATCGTAAATGAATGACGTTCCAAATGATGAAGTGCGAAGCGTCCATGAAGTTGTGTTCGTCGATGTAGCAAGTTTACCGTCGCCGCCGACTGCTACATATAAACCAAGTCGTGCTGAATATGTAATTCCAAGAACTGCGCTTGAACCGAATGGTGATATTCTTTGTGACCAGGTAGTCCCATCTCCTGAGTACGCGATCTTTCCTGAGCTTCCACCAGCGAGAAATTCTGCTCCTGTGTGAGCCACACATTGAATGACTGAAGTGGTAAATGATGATGTACGCAACGTCCACGTGATTCCGTCTGGTGATGTTGCAAGCTGCCCTGCCTCACCTACGCCAACAAACAGTCCTTCACCAAATGTGACATCATAGATGTTGTACACTCCAAAAGGAGACGTCTGCTGTGACCACGTCGATGGGACAAACGGAGTTTCTACAGCGTCAAACACGCCATGTTGCGCTACTAACATTACGTCACCAGATTTCCGCTGAGTAGCCAAGTGTTTGCTCCAACCTTAATCAATGACGCAACAGCGTATTGACCGCGCATAGACGTTTTGTTTCCTTCGGAGTAGATCGTTACGCCAACTCCTGCAGAGAATGATGTTAGTCCTGTGTTTAGTTGAACGACAACAATCTGTGCTCCTTCATCTGCTTCGGTGATACTTGCATCAGGCGGGACTGTTACAGCGTTTGCCGTTGCTACATTCATCTTGACAAGTTGACCAAGATCACTGTTGCTAAGTGTGTGCGATGCGGTATACACATTACTTTCTAAGTTGAAGTAGCCAGGACCTGTTGCACCAACGTCGCCTGTCGATCCTGTCGGACCAGTAACACTTGGACCAGTCGGTCCCGTTGGACCTGTAACACTCGATGGCGCACCTGTCGGACCAGTAACACTTGGACCAGTCGCACCCGTCGGACCAGTTGGTCCAGTTACTTGCGAGTCAGCACCGGTTGGTCCTGTTGCGCCAACTGCGCCTTGCGAACCAGTCGGTCCTGTCGGACCAGTTGCTCCAGTATCGCCAGTACTTCCTGTCGGACCAGTGACACTTGGACCAGTCGCACCTGTTGCGCCTGTTGGACCGTTTGCCGGGCCTGTCGGTCCGCCTGCACCAGTTGGACCTGTTGCGCCGTCATTTCCATCGATTCCTGAAGCACCTGTTGGGCCAGTCGCACCTGTATCGCCTTGCGGTCCAGTGTATCCTTGAAAACCACGAGGCCCGGTTGGACCAGTCGGTCCGGTTGCACCAGTCGGTCCTGTTACAAATGAGTCAGCGCCTGTTGGTCCCGTAACTTGTGGTCCTGTCGGTCCTGTCGGTCCAGCAGGAATCGAAAAGTCAAAGACTGCTCCGCCGGATGTACCACTGTTGTTTATAGTTACATTTCCACCAGGAACATTTGTTGAAACTGTGCCAACGGTAATTGTTGCAGCTGCGCCTGTCGGTCCTGTTGGCCCTGCTGGAATTACAAAATTAAATGTTGCAGCAGTATTTGTTCCAACATTTGTAACCTGCGCGGTGCCTCCTGCAGTGTTTGTTGTAACGGTACCAACATCTATTGTTGCTATTGAGCCTGTCGGACCAGTTGGTCCAACAACGTTAGATGGCGCGCCGGTTGGTCCTGTCGCGCCTGTAGGACCAAAATCACCGGAGCGGAGAAACTCTAATGATACTTGCTCACTAGCAGTGAACAGCGCAGTGCCTGAGATGTAGCTTCCAGTAATCTGGTGCCACGCACCTTGATCAGTTACTGAGTTTACCTTAAACACAAGGAAGCTGTTGTCGCTGTTGCTGTTGCTTCTAAGCACAATGACACCTTTGTCTGCCATTGTTGAATCAGCAAAGCTGTCGATGTACGTATCGATGTCAAGACCGTTTGTTGTCGTGTCGCTGATCGCAATTGCTGTGACAGCTGATAGCGTTCCACTGTTAAGACGAAATAGACCAATACCCGGGTTATTTACAGTTGTTGATGTTGCAAAAAGATATTGAAAACCAGCTTTATCGCCTTGCGCACCTGTCGGACCTGCGCTTCCAGCAGCGCCTGTTGGTCCTGTTGGTCCACCAAACGCGCCTGTTGGTCCAATTCCACCTGTTGGTCCAGTTGGCCCTGGCACTGTTGAGTCTGCACCAGTTGGACCTGTAACTGACGGCCCTGTTGAACCTGTCGGTCCTGTCGGTCCTATATCTCCTTGTGGTCCAACAATCTGACCAACGTCGTTCCAAGAGTCTCCGTCCCAGACGTATAGATTTCCATCGGAATCAACGATGTATGCATCATTGATGCTGTTTTCTGAACCAGGAAGATTCCCAACTGTTGAGACTGTTCCAATGAAATTGATGTTCGTGCCTTGTGCGCCTGTCGCGCCTTGTGCGCCTGTCGCACCGGTAGCTCCAGTGTCTCCTGTCGCACCGGTCGGTCCTGTCGGACCAGTTACGCCCTGTAATCCTTGTGGTCCTGTGACACTTGGCCCAGTTGCACCTGTCGCACCGGTAGCGCCTACTTCTCCTGTCGCGCCTGTCGCACCGGCAATGCTAGACGCAGACTCAACCCAGTAGCCGTCATAGTAGACGTAGATCTGCCCACTTGCTGCATCAAACCACGAATCACCTTCGTCACCTGAAGCAGGCGGAGTGCTTGCTACTGTTGAGAAAGCGCCTGTTGCACCTGTAGGTCCTGTAGGTCCTGTAGGTCCAATGTCGCCTTCAGGACCAGTTGGACCAGTTGGTCCAATGATCTCGGTAATGACAAGGTCCCATGTGGTGCCTGTCCATTTCCACTGTTGTGTGCCGCTTGTGAAGATCTCGTTTACTGCAGGCGAGTTTGGAAAGTCAATTGCCATTTATTACACCGCCTTTTCATACATAAACGTAATTAAGATGCTGTCGCCATTTTCAAAGAAGACTGGATTTGCTTCGGTTGCGCCGATTCCTTCGTCGTACACTGCTTCCTGTGAGTGCATGTACAACTTCAAGTTTGCAAAATCGTTACCGTCAACAAGCACTGTGCCCATGAACAACTCAGCAGTTGAAGCATCACGAATAACAACTTGTCCCATTGGCTGATAGTTGATTCCATTTGACGCGAATGGAAGCGCTATAGCGTATGTTCCACTTCCACGTGTTGACGTACTTCCAAACACTACACGAATTTCGCCAAAGACCGCGCTACCAATCTCAAGGTATCGACCTTGAAGTGTACCATTTCCAATCGTTGGATTTGTCACCGTAGCAGTCCATACAGGCGTATACGTTGCCCAGGCTCCCGTGCTAAACGTACCAGTTGGTCCAGTGACTGCCGGACCTGTCGCACCCGTTGGTCCAGTTACACCGGTTGGTCCAGTAACTTGTGAATCTGCGCCTGTTGGCCCAGTTGGTCCCGTTACCTGCGACGCTGCACCTGTTGGTCCTGTTGGCCCAGTTGAACCTGTAGGTCCAGTAACCTGTGACGCTGCACCGGTTGGCCCTGTCGCACCCGTTGGTCCACCAGCATCTGAAACAATTATTGTTCCATTCATAGTAGGGTGATATTCACATACGTAGTACAAAGTACTTGGCGCATTGAATGGAACTTCCCAGACGATTTCACCTTCATCTACGCCTTGACCAGTTACGCCGTTAGTATACGTGTTGCCGCTGTTGTACGCACCGAATGCTGTTTGAAGCCAGAATGGATGTCCAATTGCGTCAATTCTAAAGATGTATCGTGCGCCACGTTGAACGACTAGCGTTGGATCATTTGATCCATTTATTGTGTAATCGCCAGTGCCGCTGTTTGTAACACCGAAGGTGATACCGGCTGCTGCACCAGTTGGTCCGGTTGGTCCAGTAACTTGTGAATCTGCACCAGTTGGTCCGGTTGGTCCGGTTGGTCCGGTTGGTCCAGTAACTTGTGAATCTGCACCAGTTGGTCCGGTTGGTCCAGTAACTTGTGAATCTGCACCAGTTGGTCCGGTTGGTCCGGTTGGTCCAGTCGCGCCTGTCGGTCCTGTCACCTGTGAATCTGCGCCAGTTGGACCAGTTGGTCCCGTTACCTGCGACGCTGCACCTGTTGGTCCTGTCGCACCGGTTGGTCCTGTCGCACCGGTTGGACCGGTTGGTCCTTGCGGACCCATGTCACCAGTTCGTGCGAAGGTGATAATTACATCTTCTCCATTTGAGAATGAGTCAGAGCCGGTCAGCCATGAGCAAGATACTTTAAAGTATCCAGTTGCTTCAGTAGTGCTACTAATTGTAAACAACGCAAAGTCGTTAGAATCATTTTTATTTGAGATTCTAAAGTGACCTTTTATATCACTTGTACTGTCGTCGATTGTGCGAAGAAATTGCTGAATGTCAATTGCGCTGTCATTTGTGTCATCAATAAACATTTGAGTTGCTGTAGACAACGACGACGCGTTAAACTTAAGATTTCCAAGTCCTGGGTCAGAATCAACAGTACTTGTATTAAACGTGTAATCAAAGCTTGCACCGCCAAAGTTGCCTGTTGCGCCAGCTATACCTTGTGCTCCAGTCGGCCCAGTTGCACCAGTTGGTCCCGTTACCTGTGACGCTGCACCTGTTGGTCCTGTTACAGACGGTCCAGTTGCACCTGTCGCACCGGTAGCGCCAACTGCGCCTTGCGAACCAGTCGGTCCTGTCGGACCAGTGTCTCCTGTTGAAACAAGCTGTTCCCAGTTCGCGTCTGATTCTGGATTTTCACCAATTGTAGAAGTTGTTGTTACTCGTAAGTACACTGCGCTAAGACCGCTTGTTCCAGTGTAAGTTACTGCATCACGTGGAGGATACGCTTCAAGTGAAGACCATGGACCGCGGAAGTTAATACCAACTTGGCCAACAGCACCAGTCGGTCCTGTTACAAATGAGTCAGCGCCTGTTGGTCCAGTTACACTTGGACCAGTAGGACCTTGTTCACCTTGTGGTCCAGTGACACTTAACCCAGTTGCGCCTGTAGGACCTGTAGGACCAAACACGGGTGTACGAATTACAGTCCAGGTATTACCGTCCCATATCCAAGTAGTACTACCTGATGTATGTTGGTCATTTACTTCAGGAGAATTAGGAAAATCAATGGCTGGCATTAGACAATCACGACCTTTCCTTCAAGGCAGCAGTGGTCTGCTCCATTTATAGTTTCCATTGCTATAACATAAGAATGTTCAAGAAAATCTTCTCTACCAACAGCCCAATTTATATTTGTTAACATAACTGTTTTATTTTCAGATATATTTTTAATAGTCAAATTAAGTAGAGGAGCGGTTTCGCTATTCTCTACTTTCCACTGCCAGTTGCCTACAGTTTCCATTATCATATTGCTGATATATCCTTAATGGTTATAGTTCCAGCCATTCCACCGTGGAAAGAGCATAGATATCCATAGTTTCCGCTTATATTGTAAGGAATCTGCCAGTATAAGGTTCCACTAACCTTACCTTGAGCACTAGCGCCAGTAGATACAACTCCTGTTGTTGAAACGTGAATTAGACCCGTGTCGTAGTTTGCTCCTGAAAATCTAATTAAGAATGGGTGACCAGTAACATTTAATCTAAAACCAATAGTTGTTCCTGAAATTGCATAAAGCGTTGGGTTATTTCCGCTGTACTGATTATTGAATAAATACGCTGTAGAACCACTGTTTGTTACATCCAACATAGTCATTGCAGGGTAAGCGATTTCATCAATAGTAAGTCCAGCAGTAGTTGCGTCTGTTGTTTCGCTAAATGTTGCTGCGCCTGTCGCACCAGTTGCGCCTGTAGGGCCAGTAACTCCAGTATCGCCAGTACTTCCTGTAGGTCCTGTTGCACCAGTTGGTCCAGTTGCACCAGTGCCACCTGTAGGTCCAACTTCGCCTTGATCACCTTGTGATCCAGTTGTGCCTGTTGGTCCAGTTGCACCAATGTCACCAGTTGTGCCTGTTGGTCCGGTTGGTCCAGTTGCACCAATGTCACCAGTTGTGCCTGTTGGTCCGGTTGGTCCAGTTGCACCAATGTCACCAGTTGTGCCTGTTGGTCCGGTTGGACCAGTATCTCCCGTTAATCCTGTTTCGCCTTGTGCACCAGTAGGACCAGTTACGCCTTGCGCACCTGTAGCGCCTGTTGGTCCTGTATCTCCAATGCTTCCATCAGCTCCATTGGCACCTGCTGCGCCAGTTGGACCAGTCACACCTAGGTCACCTTGAGCACCAGTCGGGCCAGTTGGCCCTGTTTCTCCTGAGCCTTCGCCACCTGAGCCTGCAGGTCCAGTTGGTCCAGTTGCGCCAACATCAGATGAAGCCCACTCTACCCAGTAGTTGTCAAAGTAGACATAAACTTTTGCGTTGTTTGTATTAAACCAAACGTCACCAATAGCAGGATTTTCTGGAGCAGTCACTGTTGCATACCAAGTTCCAGTTGCGCCTGTTGCGCCTGTTGGACCAGTTGCACCAACGTCACCTTGTGCGCCTGTTGGACCTGTTACACTGTCCCCTTGTGATCCTGTAGGCCCTGTTGCACCAATATCGCCTGTTGCGCCGGTTGGACCAGTTGCTCCTGTATCACCTTGCGCGCCTGTTGGACCAGCTACGGTTGATGCTGCTCCAGTTGGGCCAGTTGGACCGAGTGCTCCAGTTGCACCAACAGGTGCGGCACCAACTTCGATCCAATACGCGTCGTAGTAGACGTAAACTTTTCCTGTGATGCTGTTAAACCACGCATCGCCTTCAGTTGGATCAGACGGAGGAGTACTCGACGCAATTGTGAAGTTACCTTCAGAACCTGTTGGACCAGTCGCTCCTGTGGGGCCGGTGGCACCTGTTGCACCTGTGGGTCCAGTTACACCTTGTTCACCTTGCGCACCTGTAGGACCAGTTACACCTTGTTCACCTTGCGCACCTGTAGGACCAGTTACACCTTGTTCACCTTGCGCACCTGTTACACCTTGTTCACCTTGCGCACCTGTGGGACCAGTTGGACCAATGTCACCTGTGGGACCAGTTGGACCGGTGTCACCAATAATTCCTTGTGAGCCGGTTGGACCAGTTGCACCAATGTCACCTGTTGGGCCAGTCGCACCTGTATCGCCTTGCGCGCCTGTTGGGCCTACATCTCCTTGTGAACCTGTTGGACCGGTGTCGCCTTGTGCGCCTGTTGGACCAGTTGCTCCTGTATCACCAGTCGCTCCGGTTGGACCAAGGTTACCTTGCGGACCTTGAATGTTTCCAACGTTTTCCCAATCTGATGTTGTGTCAGACCAAACATAAAGATCACCTGCGACTAGATAACCGTCTCCAGCAGTTCCAGTTGGGTGTGCTGCAATAAGTAATTCATAAGTCTCATAAGAACCAAGAATCGTTATGCCAGTACCTTGCGCACCGGTTGCACCGGTTGCACCGGTTGCACCGGTTGGTCCTGTATCTCCAGTTGCACCAGTGGCTCCTGTATCGCCGGTTGCACCAGTTGCACCAGTTGGTCCTGTTGCACCCGTATCTCCAGTTGCACCAGTTGCACCTGTCGCTCCTGTATCACCAGCTACACCAGTTGGACCTGTAGGTCCTACATCACCTTGCGCACCAGTTGCTCCCGTTGCACCTTGTTGTGAAAGTAAATATGGACTCCAAGATTCATTACTTGTTCCAGAAGTTGGTGGATAACCTGGATTATTTGGATTACCAGAACGAATATATTGAGAACCATCTACATATGTAACAATGTCGCCTATTGTGTAATAAAGACCATTGTTGTATTCACCTTGGTATCGATCAAGAGCACCAGCACCGGTAGCACCTGTTGGGCCAGTCGCACCTGTATCGCCTTGCGCGCCTGTTGGGCCAATGTCTCCTGTAGCACCTGTTGGGCCAATGTCTCCTGTAGCACCTGTTGGACCGGTGTCGCCTTGTGCCCCTGTTGGACCAGTGTCTCCAGTTAGACCGATATCTCCTGCAAGTCCTGTTGCGCCGGTTGGACCAGTTGCTCCTGTATCACCTTGTGCGCCTGTTGCACCAACGTCACCCGTTGCACCGGTAGCACCTGTTGGGCCAGTCGCACCTGTATCGCCTTGCGCGCCTGTTGGGCCAATGTCTCCTGTAGCACCTGTTGGGCCAATGTCTCCAGTTAAACCAGTTGCACCTGTTGGGCCTACATCTCCAGTTAAACCAGTTGCACCTGTTGGACCAGTTGGACCAATGTCGCCTGTTGCGCCAGTTGGTCCTGTATCACCAGTCTCGCCTTGGTTTCCTTGAATGCCACCTTCGCCTTGAGGACCTTGTGCTCCAGTCGGTCCTGTTGCACCTGTATCACCAGTTAAACCAATATCGCCTTGTGCACCCGTCGCGCCTGTCGCACCTGCTGCGCCAGTTGGACCTGCATCTCCAGTTAAACCAGTTGCGCCAGTTGCACCAGTTGCGCCTTGTGCACCCGTTGGACCTTGAATGTTTCCAACGTTGTCCCACTCAGTATTTACATTGTCCCAAACGTATAGATCGCCGTCGATTAAATATCCATCACCTGGATTTCCAGTTGCTGGAAGTAAACTTGTGTTTGCAAGTGAACCAATAATTGTTACTGAAGTTCCAGCTGTGCCTGTTGCGCCTGTTGCACCGACACTGCCAGTTGGACCAGTTAGCCCTTGTTCGCCTTGCGGTCCTGTTGCGCCTGTTGGACCAGTGACATTAGAAGCTGCACCGGTCGCACCAGTTGGTCCTGTTGTGCCAGTATCTCCTTGAACACCTTGAACACCTTGCGCGCCTGTTGGTCCAACAACTCCTTGTGCACCCGTTGCGCCAGTTACACCTTGTGGACCAGTTGCACCTGTTGCACCAGTTACACCAGTTGGTCCTGTTGCACCTGTAGGTGCGCCTGAAGGTCCTGTAGGTCCAAGAGGGCCGGATGGACCAGTCGGACCAGTGTCGCCAACTGGGCCAATCGCACCGCGAGGTGCAAGATTTCCTGCAGTAGGCCCGTCGATTGCGATTGAGCTGCTAATTGCTGTATTTAGATCTAAGTTAGATCCGTCGCCTTCAACAAGATAGATATAGTATTTTTCTGGCTTTACACCGTAAAGTCGAACGTTGACTTCATATGCCCAACCTTCAGGCTTAAGATTTGTGTTATCAGTTGTTGGAAGCTCGATCTGAAAGTTGCCGTTTGCGTCTAGCGTGACTGTCATTGTGCCTTCGACAAGAACTGCGTCGTTTTCGTCTACTACTCTTGCGGTAGGTGTAAACGTAATTCTGCCTTTGGCAGGAAGTCCGCGCGCTGTAAGATAGCGTCCTGTAACTACACGTGTTGTAACATCACCTGACCACTGGTCAGCTAGATTAGGCATGTTAACTCCGTTCCGCAGCTATAATAGCCATGCGCCTGCGAAATTGTGGTAATTTTACGACGGTTCATGACTAATGGTACCACTATCTCGAGTTGGGGAGTACGGCGCATACCGTAAAATAGTACCAAGCAACTTACGCTAGTGAGACAGATCTGACGCGGTAAACCCTATTCTTGGCAAGCCTACTTTTGCAGTAGCACTAGCACCTTCTTCTGTGCCTTCTGGCTCGTCTACCTCGTTATATGCTCCAAGTGCGGCGTATGCGGCAGCCCCAATCCAATGCTCTTCTGCGTCTAACGTGCTTGTTGCTTTGACAAGTTCGCTTGCTGAAAGCATGGCAGCAACCGTAGTTGAAGGAATAACATCGTCAAGATCTAAGATTCCAGCCCACACCACGCCTATACGAGTGATGTCGTCTGACTGCTCGGTCTCGGGGTCTATTACGCGATTTTCTGCCTCACGAAGAATGCGCTTGCGGGAGTCTTTATGTGGTCGACGGTTCTTTATCATATAGTTAACCGCCGCCTTTCACTTACATCGCGTTTTTCCTTGCAGGAATCACACTAACATCAAGTCTTGGGTCATGATCTTTTCCAATGACTAAAGTAAGAATTCCAGAGTTTGATTCAAGCCCATGACGATCTCTAAACCACGCCGAGCCAGGGTCAACTGTTGGGCATTGCAGCCAAAAACGAGAGCCAATGTCCATTGACTTATAGTTGTGATAGTGCCCTGACAACCAAACCTCACAATTTCCAAGAGCAGTCTGGCCAGCTGCTTGTTCTGACAGATACTTCATTACATCTTTACCGCATTGGTGTCCATGAAACAGACCTAACATTGTTCCACAAACGTCAAGCGCAAGTGTTTGATGATCTTTAGCTGGGTATCGAAAAGTTACATGAGATAGTGCTTCATTTTCGGCGCAAGCGTCCTGTACAGAGCTCGCAATCTCTGTGTTCCATCCTTCTGATGGATCAACTTTTACTTGCCGAGTAACCTCATCGTGATTGCCATTTACAACCGCAACGACAAGGTTTTCTACGTGCGGCGCAAAAGCCTTAATCTGCGCCATTAAAAGACGGCGCGCAACACGCGTTTGCTCAGTTAGTCCAAGGTCTGATCCAGCGTGGCCTTGAAGTGTTCCTCCTTGAGAAACATTCCCTTCGACATGATCACCAAGCAAGGCGATAACCGTCGTGCCAATTTTTCGACCAAGGCGTCGAAGGTCGTCAAGTCGTTGAACTGCTCCTTGTGTGGCATTGAGTATTCTTTCGACTGTTTCCTGTGTGCCTTCACCATTCGCTTTTTTGCCTATCTGTTGGTCACTTGGGGCAAATATAAAGGCTAGATCTCCGGACGTTTCCTTTTTTGTTTTTTGTGGTTTCCATGACTGAACGTGTTTTATAAGATCTTCTACATCAGTTTTGTCTTCTTCTTGTTGAAATCCAACTGGAACAAGATTCACTCGACATGCCTCAAGCCACTCGCCTAAAGCGCTTTGCCATCGTGATTTTCGTATTGACGTGATAACCCAATCATCTGGATTTAGCCCAAAGTCCTGAGTAAGAATTTCCTTTGCATCTGGAATTTCACCCGCCTTTCGCGGGGTTGAAATTACGTATCCGCCATCGTTTCCAACCTCCATACGGGGTCTCCATGACTCTGGAGTTCCTAACGCACGATGATCTGACCCTTGTCTTCCTGGAGAAGATAGATCATTAAGTCTGTCGTGTAAGCCCACTATAGTGACACCTTCGGGCTATTTCCAAAACATCTACAGGAGCCACGACGATGCTTCGTTACAGAAGCGTCTCCAACGTCAAATCCTTCGTCTCTTAGCGCTGCAGCAATTGCAGTATTTGGAAGTCGGCCTGGCGTTCCATACGGAACGTCAAGTACTTCAGCAAGCTTGATTCTGTCTTCTTTAGATAGCTGATTTCCAGCGAGCAAACTTCCTATTTTGCAGGGTAGACCTGCACCAGTCGCTGTTGTTTCCGCTAGCCTTTTTGCTAACGACATGCTGCCTCCTATGTCTTTGAGTGTGCATGCTCGCGGGGAATGCTTGCATATAGTTTCACACTCGACAGTTAACTATAACATGAGAGTGCCTAAATGTGCGGCATTGAATGAGCTAAAATAGACACTAAAGAAGTAAGTTAACAGATACTTTTAGTGTACAGTAGGAAGAGTTTATTACCTAAGAAAAACTGCTTCTTATTCTTCGTCTAAATTGACTGTCGATAGACCGAATGCTGAAGCAGTAGTGACTCCACTTGTCTTTTTCTGTCGCGCACGTCTTGGAGCTGGAACCTGTGGTTGCGCTGTAATTGAACTTAAAAGAATCTCTTTGATAAGACTTGTCTCTGTGGCGGTGTGATTAACCCTGCTTTCAATTCGATTTACACGATCGGCTAAGGACGTTCCACCATTCTCCCACAGTTGGTGTTCTACCTTTGAAAGGCGTTCAGATATCGTCTTACCGCCGTCATCAGTGCCAATTGCCATGTCAAGCTTCCGTACAAGTCTGTAGACTGAGTACAGTCCTCCGAAGATGACAGTAATGGCGCCAAAAAATCCGGCCGTAGTCATCACGAATTCATTTACAACCATGGAGATGCTACCTAATCGTTAAGGCTGAAGAACAGCGAGTAATTACTATAGTATCGTGCGAATCGCAGATTCATATCTTCAAAGAAACACCGAATTCATGTTTACAAAGGAGGTAGATGCCCGTTATAGTTTGATTGTTACATATTCCGCAAACTGCACAAACTACAGACATCTGTCTACGTACCAAGCGCTCGTGTACATGTCACGAATGCCTTAGTACAAAGAGTTTTTGCACTGTTTTAGAGATATAGAAAGGCGCTAATGAGACAGACGCAAAGACGTATGAGTATTCGCAACGTTGCCATGACTTATGGAATTCCAGCTCGCACGGTTACGCGGGCGGTAGTTAATGGTGAGCTACCCGCCGTAAAAACAACAACTGAAACTGGGCGCCAGCGTATTTATGTCTCGTTTGAAGACGCAGACAGATGGTTTAGTTCATTGATTACAAACGAGGTACAGCACGAGAAAGCGCTGGCCTAGACTATGGCGACATGGGAGTCAGCGCAAGGTCGTCTTCAGAACGCAGCAAGCTGGTACGCGCAGCAGGGGTGGAAGATCTTGCCTTGCTATGGAATTATTGAAGGCCGATGCACCTGTGGTAGTCCGCATGCAGAGCCTAAGGATGTCGGCAAGCATCCTTCTATGCCTGAGTGGAATACTCGAGCATCTTCAGATCTACAGACTGTCTCAAACTGGTGGGAAGGTTCCGGAGCAGACAACAACGTTGCTGTATACTGCCAAGCATCTGGTTTTTTTGTAATCGACGTAGATCCACGGGCGGGTGGACACGAGTCGTTTGAAAAGTTTGAAGTACTTGTTGACGGAGCTCTTCCACCGACGGTTGAAGCAGTGACTGGTAACTACTCACATAAAGGTGGAATCGCTCGAGGCCGTCACTTGTTCTACAAGTGCGATGAAAATGAATCACTTGTCGGTAACTTAAAAAAGAATGGTTTGAACGGAATCGACATCAAGCACAACGGTTATGTCTTAATTGCACCATCACGACACTTTTCTGGTATCTGCTATGAGTGGGCTCCAGGTAAGGCTCCTTGGGAAATTGAAATGGCTGAAGCTCCAGAAGAGTTGCTACAAGTTCTTCGACGCAGAGCGCGCCGTGAAACTTCTCTTGGGCATGCTGAGTGGGGTTGGCTCGACGATCTTGAGTACAGCGGCGAACGCGTTGACATCGACAAGATGCTCGAAGAAGGTATTGACGAAGGTTCACGTGCTGTTGATATTTACAAGATGACATGCGCACTTTCAAATAAGTTTCCAGTCCACTCTGAAGCTGGACGCCTTGCAGTTGAAACAATGATGATTCGGTTTAACGCAGAAAAGGTTCGTCCTCCTCTAGAGCTTGAAGGACAAGGTGGACTGCTGATGCACGTTCGTCGAGCTATTCAATACGTCATTGAAAATCCAAGAAGTGAAAAGCTGTGGCCAGGTATTCAAGAGTGGGCACAAAAATCTCAACAGGAATCACAGCAGTCTCTTAAGAACACAAGATTAGAAACTGCAACGTATTCATCTGTTCCAACTGAGCGTATGCCTGGAACTATCGGAGGAACTGTTGCCAGTTCACTCGAAGATGGCGACTCACTTAGATCAGCGTCTAGTTTGTCAAACATTGACGTTCCAAAAGACCCAGATGCGATTGGTGATAATGAAGGCGGAGAACCTGGCAAGCGCACGCTAACAGACGTTGGAAATGGCCGTCGTCTTGTCGACGCATTTGGTCCTGCCGTGCGTTACACTCCTGGGCTTGGTTGGTTTCATTGGGATGGAACATACTGGAAACCTGACATTGAAAATCTTGAAATGCGCGAGCTTGCAAAGAAGCTTGCGCCACTTGTCGCTAGTGAAGTAGTTCAATATGACGATGCTGAAAAGCAAGCAGACGTTATTAAGTGGGCACAACAAGCAAAGTCAAATGCGCGCCTTGCTGGTTCAATTGAATCTGCAACGTCCGATCCGCGTATTCTTGTTGGCGTTGAAAACTGGGACAGCGATGAGCATCTTCTTGGCGTTGCAAACGGAGTTGTAGATTTGCGCACGGGTGAACTGCTAAAAGGTCGTCCTGATCTGTACATCACACGACGAGCACCAGTTGGCTATAACCCTGGTATTCGTAATGTTAGATGGGAACAGTTTATCGACTTTGCGACTGGTGGCGATAAGGAATTACAAGACTGGCTGCAGCGTGCAGCCGGTTATTCGTTGACTGGTTTACGAACTTACGACGTTATGTTTTTAATTTACGGTCCGCCTGGTTCAGGAAAAAATACTCTCGTAGAAGCGCTTGTTAAATGCATGGGCACACAACAGTATGCGTGGCCACTAGATTCATCAATCCTTGCTCAGGGAGATGGCCAAGCGCACGGTTCAGATCTGTACCATTGGGCTGAGCTGCGCGGACGCCGTATGGTGTGGGTAGATGAACTCCCAGACAACGAGCGCATGAAAGAAAACTCAGTTAAGAAATTAACTGGTTCATCTGAAATCTCAGCGCGTTCTCCTGGCGAAAAACCATTCACATTTCAGTCACGTGCAAAGTTATGGGTAACAACAAATCATAGACCAATTATTAGTGATGACGCAATGTGGCGTCGTATTCGACCAGTTCCATTAACGCGCGTGCCTGAAAATCCTGATCCTGATCTAAAGGCGTACATATTTGATCCCGAAGGTGCACTGCCTGCAGTGCTGTCTTGGGCAGTTGAGGGCGCAATAAAATTACTTAATTCTGGCGCGCGCGACGCACTGGGGTGGTGCACTGCTGTAAGTGAAGCTTCTGATATCTATAGAAAAAATGAAGATCGTATTGGAATTTTCTTAAGTGAAGAAACAAAAGAGTCTGAGGGCGCGCGTCTACCTATTAAAGCGTTATACGCGGTTTATCGAATTTGGTCAGAGGAGCGTGGAGAACGTCCAATGACACAGATAGCGTTTCAGCGAAAGATAAGTGACAGAGGCGCTGAGGTTATTGGTCTTGGTTCAAAGGCTGAAATAACCGGACGTCTGCTTCTTCCTCGCGCGGTACCAAACGCAGAGGTTGACTGGTCGTTCGCTCAACGGGTAAGCAGACAGTAACTAACAAAGGAGAGATATGAGTGATACATACCAACCGGCCGTTGACTGGTCTCAATACGAGCGTGTCAGGACTGAAATTCAATCAGCACTGCGCCATGAAATAAACTCTGATATACAAAATGTAATAGATAGATGCCGAAAAAATGGAATGAATCAGCACTTTATTTCCGGTCTTGAACTTGCCGCAGACACTGCACTGCTTGGCCCATCTAAGCAGACAGCGCAACACGAAAGACTATTTGACTAGGATAGTCTATGTCAGTGGGCCAATGACTGGCATAGCGCAGTTTAATTATCCAATGTTTAATAAGGTTGCACAAGAGTTGCGCGACTCTGGTGCACAGGTAATAAACCCTGCTGAATTCTTTGGCGGAAAAGGCGACAGAAGTTACCAAGAGTACATGCGCGAGTCGATAAGAACAATACTTTTTGCAACGGAGGTTATCCTTCTGCCTGACTGGCGCACTAGCAACGGCTCAAGGTTAGAAGTTGATATAGCTACTCAGTTAGGGCTAAAAATATCCGAGTACGATGCTCGTCTATGATTACGATGTAGCTGTAAGGCTGCACTACATGGAGGACAGATCATATGAGAAAATATCCGTACAAAAAACTGGCGGTACCTAAAGAGATACACGCTGTTGGTAATGGAAATCTGACAAGCAAGATGCTTAAGAAGGTTAAGACCGGAGGCATGATGTGGACAGTAGCCGCTGACGCGTTTAATGAAATGTATGACGCGGCATTAGCAGCAGGACATAAGTTGCGTAATGTAGGAGATTATCGCCCACTCGAACCACAGCTTGCGATGTTTAAAGACAGATACGAAGACAAGGACACCGGTCGAGTTCCAAAGGTTACGCGCACATACCAAGGTAAGACTTGGTATCTAAAGAAAGGCAAGGCACCTTCAGCTACACCTGGAACGTCAAACCATGGTTTTGGTCTTGCTATTGACCTTGGCATGGAGATTAAAGGTAAGCTTGAGTCAATCGGTGGCGGTTGTCTTGACTGGATGTGCGAGAATGCTCCACAGTACGGTTTCTATCTGCAAAGCAGCGACCCTAAGTCTCCCGAATTTGAAGCATGGCACTGGCAGTACTGCCTCGGTGATACACCGCGTGGCGAAGCCAGTCCAACGGTTCCGACCGCAAGCGCTGCAAAAGACGACGGAGGCGACCTCGAACCAGGTGACAATGGTCCACGTGTGATTAAACTGCAACAGGCTCTTGCTAAGCTTGGTCTCTATGCCGGAACTGCCGATGGCCAATTCGATAAGGTGACAAGCGATGCCGTCGTGGTGTATAAGAAGTCAAAAGGCTACGGCGCAGGTGCCAAGGCTGGAAAGAAGGTTCTTGACGATTTTGGTATCGGTATCTAGTCTAGAAACACCGGAACCAAATCACTAATGTCAAGTAGATTTAGTGTATAGTACAATCACGGATTAAGGAATTTCTTGGGAGAGAGGATTCCATCCCGAGGGGTCTTTGGCATTAAAAACCAAAGGCCCCTCTTCTTTATTTATAAACCTTTAGCTGTGTAAGTGTCTTCCTAACAGTCGACGCGTGCCACGCTCCGCCAAGCGCGGTTGCCACATTTTCGCTGTTTAATTGTTCAGCGATGCGCTTGTACGACAGACCTTTCTCACGCAGGTCTCTCATGCACTCTATGACGTCTTGAGACACTTTTGTGGTTGGCCCAAGGTCTACACCCCAGACTAAGCCACGGTCCCTACGATCCTTGTGAATGTCTTTTTGACGTGAGGCAATGATGCCTCGTTCCATCTCAGCAAGCGCCGACATGATAGTCACAACGAAACGACCAGCGGACGACGACGT
>SXGQ01278730.1_pt1 | contig 24529 bp, 18 predicted proteins | sample 3178371 | NCBI WGS metagenome assembly SXGQ01 (sample SAMN11356859, study PRJNA531348) | freshwater metagenome | isolation source: freshwater sample F1-20 | place: China: Fuxian Lake, Yuxi | collected 2017-12-25 | reverse complement strand
TCAAATGCCCACGCGTTCGCGCTGGCAGGCCAGGTCCACCCTGCGGGTGGCGTAGCCGATTTCGTTGTCGTACCAGGCATAGACCTTGAGCAGGGTGCCATCGGTCACCATGGTCGACAAGGCGTCAACCACCGAACTGCGCGTATCACGTGCATAGTCCGAACTGACTAAAGGACGCTCCTCATAGCCCAGGATACCCGCCAGCGGCGAACCAGGCTGGGAAGCGTCCCGGAAGAGGGCGTTGACCTCTTCAATGGTGGTGGGCCGCTGCAGTTCGAAAACGCAGTCGGTGAGTGATGCGTTGAGCGCCGGCACCCGAACGGCGTGTCCATTGAGCTTGCCCTTGAGTTCGGGGTAGATCAGGGCAATGGCCGTGGCGCTGCCGGTTGTGGTGGGTGCCAGGTTGACCATGGCACTTCGGGCACGCCGCAGATCTTTGTGTGAGGCGTCGACCACCAGGTTGGTGTTAGTCGGGTCGTGTAGGGTTGTGATTTGGCCGTGGCGAATACCGATGGCTTCATGAACCACCTTGACGACCGGCGCCAAGCAGTTGGTGGTGCAGGAGGCCGCCGTCACGATACGGTCGCGGGCCGAGTCATACAGGTGGTCGTTGACGCCGACCACGATGTTGAGGACATTGCCCGCCTTAACGGGAGCAGCAACGATCACGCGCTTGGCGCCTCGGTCCAGGTGGCCTTGTAGTGTCTCAGGGTTGAGAAACTTGCCGGTGCACTCCAGCACAACATCTACGCCCAGCTCGCCCCAGGGAATTTCCGCTGCGGTACCGAACGCGCTGAACGAAAGCCTTTTGTTACCAATAAGGATTGCCTGTTCGCCCTCAGCTGAAATATTGGCCCTCCATCGTCCCTGCACCGAATCGAAGGTCACAAGATGGGCAGCGGCCGCCGCACCACCGTTGATTTCGTTGAGATGCACAACCTCACATCGGTTGTCCGCGCGCGGGTCGTGGTCGGGGCGTTCGATGGCGCCAAAGGCTGCGCGCAGTGCCAGTCGCCCAATTCGTCCCATGCCGTTGATGCCGACTCTCACGTCCGTTTTCCGCCCACAAATTTGATAAGCGTCAAATTATCGTGATCAGATATGACAGAACTGCGACAAAAACCTCTTCGTAGCGCGCCTTGCGGTTTGCCCGATCAGGTGGATAACAAACCTTAGCTGTTGGCAGCTCGACAGCAAGCCCGAAGGTCCTGCACATGCGTGTCAAGATCCAGCCGTTTCATCGGGCGTTCCTTCTGAACAGGCAGGGGGTGGCACATGATTTGGATCGCTGGGCAGACGGTGTGCAGTCTTGGCCCTGACAGCAGCCTTTTAGGTTTGCTAGAACAAAGTGGTCAGGCGCAACCAACCTTCGGGCAGTACGCGCAGCACCGCCGCTTCCCAGACCTTGTCGTAGCCGGTGAGGATGGCCACCCCCATCAACGCCAACAGGGCGGCAAAAGCCGTCTTCAGGGCAGCGATATGAGCCATGAGCCAGGTGCGCGCCTTGAGAAACCCCGCCCGCGAGGCATAGGCTACGCTCACCAGGGGAAGGGCTGCGCCCAGGCCAAACCCCCCGAGGATCATGACCCCGCGCACACCGCCGCCTTCACTGGCCACCAGGGTCAGTGCAGAAATGAGCAAGGGGCCAGAACAGGGGCTCCACACCAGGCCCAACACACCACCCAAAGCGAAGGCGCTGGCCCAGGTTTCACCGGACAAGCGCGCTGACCAAGTCTGCGCGCCACTGGCCAAGGGGGTCATCAAAAGGCTGAACCGTTCCTGCAGACCCGGCAGCAGCATCACAACGGCCATCAGTAACAGCAATACGCCCCCTGCGGTGCGTACCGAATCGGAGTCCACACCCAACTCTGCACCCAGTGTGCCAACGAACAGGCCCAAGGCGGCAAAGGAGCTGGCCATGCCCAGTCCCAGGGCCACGGGGGCCCAGCGGTTTGCCTGCAAGGCCCCGCCCAGCACCAAGGGCAGCAAGGGAAATACGCAGGGGTTGAGCGTGCTCAAGGCCCCGGCCACCACACCCAAGCCGACCTCAGCAATGGAGGCGGGCATCTCAGGAGGCTTTGGCCGCAGCGCTCAAGGCTGCCCTGAGCTTGTCGGTGGCGGTCTCACCTCCGACACGGGCCACTTCAGATGGGCCCTTGAACACCACCAGGGTGGACTGCGCGGCCACCTTCATCTTGCGGCGCAGGTCCTTTTCCTTGTCGTAGTCGGCCACGAGCAGCGTCACCTGAGGCAAGCTGCCTTCAGTCTTGATGGCCAGGAGGGCCTTCTCTTGGGTTTTGCAGGTGCCGCACCATTCGGCATGAAAGTGCACTGCCACCGGCTTGCCGACCGATTGCAGCTGGGCCAGGCGTTCAGCCGAATAGGGCTGAATGTCCAGGGCCAGCGCCGCGCTGGTGGACAGACCCAGGAGGGCAGCCGTAAGGGCCTGGCGCAGGCCCGTGCTGATGCGATACAGGGTGGTGAGATTCATGAAAAACTCCTCAAGTGATGTGAAGCAATTGCAGATCAGCCGTCGTATTAAAGGGCGGCATGGGCATCAGTGGGCATAGCCTCAACCGGTGCGCGCGCCGTCCGAGTGGGGTGCCGGGCTGCGGATGGAGGTGTCCAGCCCAGGAGCCGGCTGGCCACTTCGCAGCGACGCTCCAAGTCGGCGGCGTCGGCACCGCCAAGGTTGAGGATGCCGTGGCGGCAATTGCCCAACCACCTCTGGTCGCGTGCCACCTGCCAGGCCGATCGGGGATAGGTCACCAGGATCGCATCGGGATAGGCCGCGCTGAGCAAGCCGCGCTGGCCTCGGCTGGGTGCACGCAAGGCACGGCTGGTTGCAAAGCTGCGATACACGAAGCTCGAAGCCTGCTGCGCAGTGGCCGCTCGGCGTCCCAACTCAGCCGGGTCGCGCCCGTGGGCCAAGGCCAGGCCCATCTCGTGCAGGTTCAGTCCCTCCACCCGTTCGTACAGGTCGGAGAACTGTGAGGCCAGTCGGGGGTTGAACTCGATGACCGACACCTCGTCGTATTCTTCGTTGTAGAAAAACTCCATATTGAACAGCCCGTGACTGAAGCCCACGACCTGCAAGAAGCGGCGCGCGATATCGACCGCACGCGCCACCACCGCAGGCCGCAGCCGGGTGGGGTAGTCAAAGCGCATGAAAGCATTGGTGCCCGGGTACATCGCGGCGTCCACCACGCCCAGGGGCCGAATCTCCCCCCTGTAGGCATAGCCGTCCAGATTGAACTGCGGCGCGCGCACCGGGCGCTCGACCATCAGGCCCAGTGCACTACCCGCTTCGGGCAGGCGTGACTGCACCACCCGCTCGAAGGGCTGCGACAACCGGTTGAGCACCACCGAATCCCACCACCCAAAGCCCATCAGCCGCTTGAGGGCCGCTTCGTTATGCACCTCACGCGCGAAAACGGAAAACGCCGCCTTGATGGGTTTGGCAAACAAAGGGTAAGGCAGACGCGTTGCTTCCTGGGCGGCCTGCCAACGCTGTGCCGGCACATTGAACTGCGGGCACACTTGCTGCAGAACCTGCCGTGCATACAACTTGTGCTGGCAAGCCAGCACGGCGCGCACCGGAGTTCCCGGCCATCCTAAGCGCTCGGCCACCAAAGCGGCGGTCAGGGCGCCGAACTGCTCATTGTGGGACAGTACGGCTCGACAACCCTGTGCCTGCGCCCGCATGGCCTGCAGGGCGGCAAAGCGTTCAATATCGAACCAGGCCAGGCGCAGTTGGCTTGGAAAGGCGAAAAGGTCAAAGCCGCCATTGATCTGCGGCCACTGCGCCCGCAGTGAGCGGTGTGCGATCTGATCAAAGCCATGGTTGAACAGCACGAGGGTGCGTTCATCAACGGGGTATGCCATGCGGTCCTTTGGTTCCGTTTTTGTGCTGACCGGCGCCTACAAGCCGTGCCATCCGAGACAATAGGGTATTGTGTCCTCAGACCTAGATCCTTTGAGTACCCCTGACGAGAAACACGACCGCCGCACCCGGATGATGCAAGTCGGCCAAGGCGCGGCGGCTTTGCTGCTGCTCAACGCCTGCTTGAGCTTCAGCACTTGGTGGCCCACGCCCTGGGTGGTCTTAGATGCGCGCGTGGCCCCGGAATTCATTGGGCTTTGGGCAGTCATCCTGATGCTGGTGAGTTGGCGGGGTACCCTTGGCATAGGGGCCTTGCGGGTGATCACGTTGGGCTATCTGCTGTTGGTGCTCGGGCGTTATGCCGATGTCACCGTGCCGGCCTTGTTCGGGCGGCCCATCAACGCCTATTGGGACCTGCCACAGATTCCACGCTTACTGTGGGTATCGGCCCAGGAGTGGCCCTGGTGGCTGACCCTGGCGGTGTTGGCAGGCGTGGCGGCGCTGTTGACGGGTCTGTATGCACTGCTGCACTGGGGCGTCAGAGTCTTGGCCACATGCGTGGCCCCAGCTGCCCGGTCGCAGGTGGGGGCGTGGCTCTTGACCCTGGCGGCGGTGGTCCTGGCCGCGGCGAACTATGCGGGGGTGCAGGCCACATGGCCCTATATGTCCAAGCCCGTGGTGCCGGTGGCCTGGCGACAGGCCCAGGTCTTGTGGGGCGCTTGGTCCAGCGCACGGCAGGCGGCGATCTTGCCGCCCGGCAGCCCCGTGGACGAGGCCATGGCCGCGCCCGCGGGTACCGCCCTGGCGGCCTTGAGTGGTGCCGATGTGATGCTGATGCCCCTAGAGTCGCTCGGGGCCATCACCTATGACGACCCCGACATCCGCGCAGCGCTGCAGGGCTCACGCGAGCGCTTTGAGCAAGACCTGCGGGACGCAGGCTACGGCGTGGTGTCGGCTTTTCTGAAGTCGCCCACCTTTGCCGGAGGCTCCGACCTGTCACACCTGAGCCTTTTGTCGGGCATCGACCTGGCCGACCCGCTGCGCCACGACGTGCTCCTGACCACACGACGCGAGACCTTGATCACCCTGTTTCGTTCGCAGGGATACCAGACCTTCGGCGTCTACCCTGGGGTGTTCTGGCCGTGGCCCGATCGCGCCTTTTACCGCTTCGACCAGTACGTGGACGGTCCAGCCTTGGCCTATCCGGGCCCGCCAATCGGTTTTTGGAAGATTCCCGACCAGTTCAGTGCGGCGCAGCTGGAGCGGCTGTACCCTCGTGATGCCCGCGCCAAGCCCCGCTTCACCTTTTTCCCCACCATCACCACGCATTTGCCCTTCAGCCCGGTGCCGCCCTTTCAGCCCGATGTGCAGCGACTCTTGAGCCCTGAGCCCTTTGACGCGGCACAGGTGCAGCAATCGTTGGCCGAGCGGCCCAATTGGACGCAGATGCGCCCGGACTATGTGCGCATGATGGAGTACGGTTATCGCTGGCTTGGCGCCTATTTGCGCGAAGGATCTGGGCGCGAATCCTTCTACATCTTGGTGGGGGATCACCAGCCCGCGGCCAGTGTGACCGGTGATGGGGCGTCATGGGACGTGCCGGTGTACCTTGTGTCACGCCAGGAGCGTTTGCTCCAGCGGTTTGTGAGGCTGGGCTATCAACCGGGCGTGCACCCTCGTCGCGAAGCCTTGGGCGGTTTGCACGACCTGACCGATCACTTGCTGCAGGCCTTTTCCGCGCAGGGGCCCGGTGCCCGAGCCACGCGCTTGGCGCAGCGTTCCCCATGAGCACCGCTTTTGGCTTGGTGCTGCGCCCAGCGCGCGCCGCGGTGGGCCTGCACGGGCCACTTCATCGTGTGCTGCAGCCTTGGCACACAGGCAGCCCGCGATGAGCCGGGAACCTCAACGGCGTGCCGGGATGGTTTTCAAGGCTGCGTTTTTGTGCTTGTGCGTGGCTGCGCTCAATGCCCTGGTGTGGAAGTGGGCCAACCCGCCCCTGCCGGCGGCACCGGTGACCTTGCCGGTGCAGGGATTGGCCTATAACGCCTTTCAACGTTGGCAAAGCCCGCTGCAGGGCCAATGGCCACAGGAAGCGGATGTAGCGGCCGATGTGCAGGCTTTGTCAGGCCTGACGGGCCAGTTGCGCACCTACAGCGCCTCAGAGTTGCCCTTGTTGCCGGGCTTGGCACGCGAGCAGGGACTGCGCCTGACGGCCGGTGTGTGGCTGGACACCCAGGAGCTGCGCAACGAGCGAGAGCTGCTGGCCATTGAGGCAGCGGTGCAGGATGAGCGCAGGCTTGCAGCGCGGGCAACAGGCAGCACTTTAGCGCCCCAGGCCGGTGGTCGGCCCCTGGTGCGCAGTATCGAGCGAGTGATCGCCGGCAACGAAACCCAGCTTCACCGTTTGCTCAGCCCGCAAGAGTTGGGCGCCATCCTGCGGCGCTTGCGCAGCACGCTAGATGTGCCGGTGTCCACTGCAGAGCCCTGGCATGTGTGGTTGGCGCAGCCCGAACTGCTTGAGCAGGTCGATTTCATTGCAGTGCACCTGCTGCCTTATTGGGAGGGCGTTCCGGCCGAGGTGGCGGTGCACGAGGTGTGGCGCCGCTACGACGAGCTGCGCCTGCGCTACCCACACAAGCCGATTGTGATCGCCGAAGTGGGCTGGCCCAGCACAGGCCCCGACGTGGAAAAACGGGTACAGGGGGCCTGGAACCGATCGCAAGCCTCGCCGCTGGAGCAGGCGCGTTTTGTGCGAGAGTTCGTGGCCTCAGCGCGCCTGCGTAACCCGCAGCCTGACTACTTCCTGATGGAAGCCATCGACCAGCCTTGGAAGACACTGACCGAGGGCTCTGTAGGTGCGCATTGGGGTGTGTTGGACGCACGCCGTGCGCCCAAGTTTGCATGGAGTGGGCCGGTCGAACGCGACCCTTATTGGCGCGGCAAGGCCTTGGCCGCTGCAGTCCTGGGGGCCATGATCCTGTGGCCTTTTTTAATGCGGGCACCCCGCCTCGGGCTGGCGGGCCGCTGGGCCTTTGGCGTGGCGGCACAGGCGGTGGCCTCCCTAGTGGTGGTGGGGGCCACGCTGCCCCTCGTTGACTACCTTGAGGCCTTGGATGCTTTGCTCCTAGCCCTGTTGGTGCCCGCCTTGTTGCTGATGGCCGCCATCCTGATCGCCCAAGCCTTTGAGTTCGCGGAGCTCTACTGGGACGGCAGCCTGCATCACCGTGAACAGGCGCGGCCCTGGGAATCCGAACGCCGACCGCCCCTAGTCAGCGTTCACCTGGCTTGCTGCAACGAGCCAGCGGAGATGGTGCTGGCCAGCATTCGAAGCCTGCAGGCGCTGGATTGGCCTCATTTGGAGATTTTGGTGGTGGACAACAACAGCAGTGACCCCTGCTGTTGGCAACCTGTGCAGGCCTATGTGCAGCAGCAGCGCTTGGCGGGCAATGAGCGCCTGCACTTCATCCACCTGCCGCAATGGCCAGGCTACAAGGCCGGCGCCCTCAACCAAGCGCTGCGCCAGACGGACCCCGACGCCCAGTGGGTAGCGGTGGTCGATGCAGACTATGTGGTGGCGCCCGGATGGCTGCGCCGCTTGAGCGGGTGGTTTTCGGAGCCCGAAGTGGCCGTGGTGCAGTCTCCACAGGCGCACCGGGCCTGGGCTCAGTCACGCTTGGCGCGCATGATGAATTGGGAATACGAGGGCTTTTTCCGCTTGGGCATGCACCATCGCCACGAACGCAATGCCATCGTGCAGCACGGCACCATGACCATCGTTCGCCGTGACGCCCTGGAGGCTGTGGGCGGCTGGGACCCGCACTGCATTTGTGAAGACACCGAGCTGGGCCTTCGGCTCTTGGAGGCCGGCTGGCGCAAGGTCTATGTCGACGAAGTGTTGGGCACCGGCTTGGTGCCGCAATCCTTTTCGGCCTACCAGCGGCAACGAGAACGCTGGGCCCGTGGTGGCATCCAAATCCTGCGCAGCCATGCGGCTGCTTTGTTCGGGCGCTCGGCCCTCAGCCTGGGGCAGCGCTACCACTTTGTGGCGGGCTGGCTGCCGTGGATTGGCGACACCTTGCACCTGGTCTTCAGCATTACCGCCTTGCTGTGGAGTGCCGGGGCGTTGTGGGCACCTTCGGCTTTCAGCCTGCCGTCTGCCTTTATGGCGCTGCCCTTGGGGCTGTTCTTTGTGGCCCGTTTGGTGCTGGTGCCCCTGTTGTACAGCCGCCGGGTGAATTGCTCAAGGGCTGATGTGTGGGGCGCGGCGTGGGCCGGCATGGCCTTGTCTCACTGCATTGCAAGAGGTGTCTTGGCTGGATGTTGGGGCGGCCTGGCACGGTTTCACGTCACCGAAAAGGGCGGCGTGAGCAGTGCCTACGAAGCCTGGCCCTCGGTTTGGCAAGAGACCCTGTTGGGGTCGGCTTTGCTCGGCGCGTTGTTGGGCTTTGCGGCGGCTAGGCCCGATTGGTCTGCCGACCAATGGGCTTGGTGCGGTATCTTGTGTTTGCAGGCCTTGCCCTATGCAGCGGCCTGCAGCTGCGCCTGGTGGGCAAGGGTGGAAAAGCAGCTGGGCTTGTATACTGTATAGAAACACAGTACCATGCGAGGAAGCACTTGCCCTCACAAGCCAGACCCGGAGCCCCATCATGCATCACCTCTCACGCTTTGCCGCCACCCGCTTTTCCTGGCCCGCGGGCGACCCCGACCGCATGGTGATGGTGAGCTGCGTGGTCAGTTTGCTCGTCCTGCCCTTCGTGCTCTAAGCCCCATTGGGCGCTGGCCGCTGGCCCACCGGTGACCCGCCGGTTGTGGGGCCAGGCTCCAGTACCTCGCCTTGGCGATATCACCACGCAAACGCGCCCCACCAGCGGCTGCCCCCGTACAGGTCCCCCAACATCACCAGGCCGTTGGGCTCAGGATATGAGCCAGCAGGGTGGCATCATCGGCATTGAAGCCTTGTGCCAACCAGCAGCCCCGTGCCCCCTTCTCCAACCCCTTCCCCCCTCGCACAGCCGTTCACACGCCAGCACCAAGCCCGTCCCGGTTTCAAACCGGGCTTGTTGTGGCTGCAGGAACCCGCCCTGGAAGATCTGGCGTACACCGTCTGGGCCTGGTGGGCCCGCTACCCGGCGGCGCCACTGGAAGACGAGGTGGTGCTGGTTCCCAGCAACGGCATGGCCGAATGGTTCAAGGTTGAAGCTGCCCGAACGCAAGGCTTGCTGGCGGCTTGTCGAATCGAACTGCCAGCGCGCTTTGCTTGGCGGCTGCTTCGCTTGGTGTTGGGCGCTGAAGCCAGCCGCGCGCGCCGCACCGACAAAGCCGTGCTGCCCTGGGCCCTCGCGGCCCGGGTGGGGCAATGGTCGGCGCTGCCGTCATTACACGAGCCCTGGGCAGCCATTGAATCAAGGCATGCCGACTCCGCGCAGGCCGGCACACCGGCTCAAACCTCACTGGAGCTTTTGCGCTGGTGCGCGGATGCTGCTGACCTGTTCGACCAATACCAGTGGTTTCGACCCGATTGGTTAAAAGATTGGGCGCAGGGGCGGCACCACCTGAGGCTGGACGCGCACGCCGCCGCACCGGCCCTTGCAATGCCCAAAGATCAACGCTGGCAAGCTGAGCTGTGGCAATGGCTGGTTGAACATGAGCGGCCTGGGCCTCAGGACATGAAACTGCCCTCGCGCGCCGCCCTGCACGAGGCCTGTGTACAACGCCTGCGCCAAGCCCCTGTGGGCAGCCTGCCCCAGTTGCCGGGCCGCCTGCTGCTGTTTGGCAGCACGGCTTTGCCCCCAGCGGTGTTGGAACTGTTGGAGGCGGTCTCACGCCACGCCCTGGTGATCATGGCGGTGCCCACCCCCTGCCAGGTGCCGTGGTCGCCCTTGAGCGAAGGCCCCCGCGCGGGCCAACCCTTGCTCGCGGCTTGGGGTCAGCAGGCCCGTGACTTCGTCGGCCAGGTCCAGGCTTTCGAGGAAAGGCTAGGGCAATCGCAGCAACGCAGCATCACCCATGTCGAAACCGCCGAGCCCACTCCCGCCCAATCGGCCTTAAGCCTCTTACAGGCTTCCATCCACGCCAATCAACCTGTGCAGGAGACAGCCCTGGTGGCGCGCCAGCAAGGCTTGCGGCTGGACGACGGCTCCATCCGATTCGTTCGGGCCCACACCGCTTTGCGCGAAGTGGAAATCCTGCACGACTACCTCCTGCATCAACTTACGGCGCCCGATACCGGCGAGCGCCCACAGGCGCGCGACGTGGTGGTCATGGTGCCCGACTTGCGCACCCATGGTCCCGCCATACGGGCCGTGTTTGGGGCCCATAACGAGCAGGACCCACGCCATATTCCCTGGGGCATGGCCGATCAACAAGCCCAGGTGGACCAAGGCCTGCTGGCCTGGGCCGATTGGCTGCTCAGCTTGCCTGGCCAGCGATGCACCGCCTCTGACTTGAAGCGGCTGGTGGACGAACCGGCGGTCAGGCGCCGATGGGGCTGGGATGAGCAAGACCGCCGAGCCCTACAGTCATGGGTGCAGGACAGTGGCATCCGCTGGGGCATCAGCGCCGCACACCGGACGGACTTGGGTCTGGGCGCCGCTGGCCAGGCCATGACCTGGCAGTTTGGCGTTGACCGCATGCTGGCCGGCTATGCCATAGGTAGCGAGCCCCGTCAGCACCCTTCCCACGTTGCGCCCTGGGCCCCATTGGACAGCGTCCGGGGCTTGGCGGCCGCCGCAGCGGGCCAACTCGCTGCGCTGGTGCGTCGATTGGAAAACTGGCGGCAATGGGCCAGCCATCCCCATACCCCCGAGGACTGGGTGCAGGCCTTTCGACCGCTGTGGTCCGACCTGCTGCAACCCGCCGACGCCGCACAGGAACGCGACAGCCAGGCCCTCGACGAAGCCTTGGTGACCTGGCTGCGGCATACCCAAGCGGCGGAGTTCAATACCTCAGTAGGTCTGGAATGGTTCCGCTGGGCCGTGTTGGAAGCCCACATCCATTCGGCTGCTACTGGCCGCTTTCGCTCCAGTGGGGTCACCTTCTGTACCCTGATGCCCTTGCGGGCCGTGCCTTTTCGTATCGTGTGCCTGCTGGGCATGGACGAAGGCCAATACCCGCGGTCAAGCCGCCCGCGCCCGGGCGATCTGATGGCCGACCCTGCGGTGTCGCGGCCTGGAGACCGATCGCGCCGGATCGAAGACCGGCAACTGATGCTCGATGCGCTCTTGTCGGCTCGGGAACAGCTTGTAGTGAGCTGGGTCGGACAGCAGGCGGTAGACAAGCAGCACCGCCCACCCTCGGTCTTGGTGGGGCATCTGCGGGACACCCTGGCTGCCATTTGGAGCCCCGAGTTGCTGCGGTCCATTACCGTGGACCATCCCCTGCAACCCTTTAATCCAGCCTATTTCCAAGATGGGCCTTTGCCGGCCACACACGCCTACGAGTGGCAAGTGCCGCCGGCGCAAACCACAACTGCAGCCAATTCAATCGTGCTGCCCCTAGAAGCGACTGCACATGGCGCGGCCACCGGCGCAACAGGTTCGATGGATGCATCCGTGCAGCCGCCGCGCAGCCTCCTGCAAGACACCCATCGTGTGTTGCGGTGGCTGCGGTGCCCGGTTAAGGCCTTCTGGGAAGAACGGCTGGGCCTGCGCTGGCCACGTACCGCTTCAGCCCAAGAAGACGATGAGCCGCTGACTCTGAGCGGGCTGTCGGCCTGGTCGGCCTGGCAGGAAGCTCTGAAGGCCCTTGAACCACGCACTTCGATGCCTGCAGACACAGCCGGTGCCGCCGCCCGGCTGTGGTCTTCGCTGCAATCCAAGGGCTTGGTGCCCTTGGCAGCGCCCGGAAGATGGTCGGCCCATGGGTTGCTTGGGCGGTGGAGGGCTTTGGCCGAACACATACCCGCTTCGGGCATCGATGGGCTGGCGCTGCGGGTGGTGGTGTCAGCGAGTCCCTTTGCGGGTTCTGAACCCTGGAAGGCCGACCCCAAGGCGTGGCGACTGGACCTGCTGGTGCAGGCGTGGTGGTTGCAGACGCTGCAGGCTGCGCAGGGTGAGGGCTTTGTGCTTGAGCTCTTGGCGCCCGACGCCACGGCCATGGGCAGCCCAAGCGAACGCACCCAAGCCGTGCAAGACATCGCGCAGGTGCTCGACACCTTGGGCACCTGGATGGCTGCCGACCGCCCACCAGTGGCCACGGCGCGCCTTCTGGGCGCTGTGCGCTGGAGCAACAGCGAGCGGCGCGCAGCTTGGGACCGCGAATGTGCCCGTAACCCAGCGTGGCAGCGCAGCTTCAGCGCCTGGGATGAGGCGGAAGAGCGGGTTGGTGCCGATGAATGGCCAGCGGCCACCGAGGCGCTGTACGGGCCCTTCTGGCGATGGTGCCAAAACCACCTCCAGTTAACGCCCTTGGCGCCACAGTCCATCACCGAGCTGGGCCCCGGGTGCGTGTCCTCGCCAGTGACCACTTATTCAGGCGTCGGGCCCAGCCACTCATGAGCACGCCCCTTCAAGCCTTGACCCTGACGTTGCAGGGCCACCACCTGATCGAGGCCAGTGCAGGCACCGGCAAGACCTGGACCATCGCCTCTCTTTATTTGCGTTTGGTCTTGGGGCTGGGTACGCCGCAGGGCCGAGCCTTGCATCCCCGCGACATTTTGGTGCTCACGTTCACCCGCGCGGCCACGCGCGAGCTGGTGGATCGCATCCGCTGGCGCCTGGTGCAGGCCTGCGATGCCTTTGCGGGACGCTGCGCACCGCCAGCCGATGACGAATTTCTGCAAGCGCTGCTGGCCTCCATGCCCGCAGGGCCCTCGCGCGAGCAGGCCACTTGGCGGCTCGAGCAGGCCGCGGCTGCCATGGATGATGCTGCGGTGCTGACCATCGACGCGTGGGTGCAACGGCTGTTGAACGAGCACCTGCTGCAGCCCGGACATCGCGGGCCCGAGCAGATCTTGGAAGGTGACCAAGCCTGGGTACAGGCTGTGGTCCGCGACTATTGGCGCCAGCAGGTCTACCCCCTGGACGACGAAGCGATGCAGGCTGTGGGCGATGTGGTGGGTGACGCCGATACCTTGGCCCGCGGCCTCCTGGCTGCGCTGCATGCGCCGCACCCTGTACCGGTGACAGACGGCCGCAGCTTGCAGTCGGCCTTGGCCGATATTGCGAAGGCCCGCGCGCTCACCTTGGTGACCCTCAAGTCAGCCTGGGCCGTGCACGTCGACGAGCTTGAACATTGGTTTGCCAGCCGCCTGCAATCCAACCCTAAATTCTTCAACGGCAACCGCTTGCGAGGCGGCATGAAGCAGGTGATGGGCTGGTGCCACCAGATCCGAGGCTGGACTGCTGGGCCCTCTGCCGGGCTGGAAGGGGTGAACCTGGGCAAGCCCAAAGACCGTACCCTGCGCCACAGGCTCACGCGGGCAGGGCTGCTGCAACTGCACAACAAGGCTACAGCCCCCGCTGATGAACAAAGCCTGCCAGCGTGGTGCGGAGCCTTTGAAGGGCTTGTGGCGGCGCTGGACCAACTGCCCCAGGTTCACACCGAGCTGATGACCCATGCCCTGGCCTGGGTGGCCGACGCGCTGCAACGGCGCAAGCAGCAACAGTCGGCCTACACCTTTGACGACCTGCTGCGCCAGCTGACCCAGGGCCTGCGCAGCCAAGCCGATATCGCCCACAAGGTTGGCCACCAGTTTCCGGTGGCTTTGGTGGATGAGTTTCAAGACACTTCGCCCGCCCAGTGGGCGCTGTTCGAACTGGTCTATCCAGACCCTACAAGCCCAGACCAGGCTCTCTTGCTTATCGGCGACCCCAAGCAGTCGATCTACGCCTTTCGGGGTGCTGACATTCACAACTACCTTAACGTGCGCCGGCGCCTGGCGAATCGGCTGCACACCTTGGACTGCAACCGACGCTCGGTGCCAGCCCTGGTCGCAGCGCTCAACACCTGGGTGCAACGAGCCGACCGCACACCCTTGAGCAGCCCGGCTGAGGGCGCCTTCTTGCACGGGGGCGAGGTGCCCTTCATGCCGGTTCGATCGCACGGCCCGGTCGAGCGGCTGGTGTGCAACGCAGAGCCCCTGCCGGTGCTGTGCGCATGGACCCAAGCCCGCGCCGGCGTGGCCGCTCATGGCCGCCAGCGTGACGCAGCCCGCGCAGCGCACCAAATCGCCTGGCTGTTGGCGCACCCGGGCGTGGGCTTCCAAGCGCCCGGTGTCCCCCTGCGGCGCCTTCGTCCCCAGGATTGCTGTGTGCTGGTGCGCAGCCGAACCGAGGCCCGGGCCATGGCGAAGGCCCTACGCGAGGTGGGCTGCGCCAGCGTGTACCTGTCCGAACGCGAATCCGTCTTGGAGTCCCAAGAGGCCTTAGACCTGTTGAGCCTGTTGCAGGCCCTGTTGGAGCCGCGCGACTTGGAAGGCGCTCGACGGGTCTGGGCCAGTACCTCCATGGGTCACAGCCTGGACCAGCTGATCGCCGACTCATCGGACCATGCGTTGTGGGATACCCGCATCCAAAGCCTGCAGGCCTGTGCGGCGCGCTGGGCCCGAGATGGGGTGATGGCCGCTGTTCGTCACTTCATTCGCGAAGAGGGCCTGGTGTCACGCGCCCTGGCATCGGCCGGGGGCGAACGGCGCCTGACCAATTGGCTGCACCTGGCCGAGTGGTTGGAGGCCTGGGGGGCGCCACACCACAGCCCAGCTACCCTGGTGCGCGCCTACGCACAGGTGGTGGCCGATCCGGCCGCAGCCCTCCAAGGCACATCAGGGCTGCGGGACGCCACGCTGCTGCGGCTTGAAAGCGAAGCTGATGTGGTGCAGATCGTCACCATCCACAAGTCCAAGGGTCTGCAGTACCCCCTGGTCTGGCTGCCTTTTGGCGTAGCCCGAAAGGCCGAACATGAAGCATGGCGAGGCCATGAGCTTGTGCATGAAGAGGACCGATGGCAGGTCCGAGAGCCCGACGGCCATCACGCAGGTGCCGGGTCTGGTGAGGCCGCAGACGCGCAGGGGCCCCATGAGACCCCAGAGCATCCGGACGCCCTGCGGGAAGATGTGCGGCTCTTGTATGTGGCCCTCACACGAGCTGTGCACCAGCTGTGGTTGGGCGCGGTGCCCTTCACGCCCCACCCGAATCAGGCGCAGAACTGGCATCAGAGTGCGCTGGGGCATTGGGTCTCGGGCGCTGGCACGGTGCGCCGCGACGACGAGGTGGTGCAAGACCTGCAGGCCCTGTGGTCCACCCTGCAGGCTGCCACGCTAGCGCTGGACCCTGGTGCGGGGCCCATGGGTTGGGTGCGTCTTGAGACCGTAGACCCCGACGCCGAACGCATCTGGCCCGCTGTCATGGCGCCACAAGCCTGGCGCCATGACAGCCCAGCCAGTGAAAACGGTCCCCCCCACCGGCCGGCGCGGCGCGTGCTGGCCCCCGTGCAGCGCAGCTGGCGCGTGGCCAGCTACTCGGCACTGGCCCGTGGCGCCGGTGAACAGCTGAGCCCCTGGCGCGAACTGCGCTGGGACGAAGATCCGGTGCGCGCAAGGGTAGACCCAGCATTCGGCGCGAGGGCCCCATGCGCTGTGGGCCCTTGGCACGCATGGCCCTCCAGTGCAGCCTTTGGACAGTTGCTGCACGAAGCCTTGGAGCTCGGTGCTGATTCGTCGTTTGATTCGGGGCCTAACGGCCCCTGGCTGAGCGAAATGCGCGCCCTGATGGCCTGCAGTCCCTGGGCCCACCAAGCCGCCGACATCGAGTCGTGGTTGTGCCGGGTGGTCAACCAGCCTCTTTTGCCCGGTGGCCAAAGCCTGAGTCAGCTCACGCAGGCCCGGGCTGAGCTGGAGTTCTGGATGCCGCTGCAGCCCCTGGACACCCGAGCCATCGACGCGCTCTTGCAGCAACACCTGTGGCCCGGCGAGCCCCGGCCCGCGCTCAAGCCGCAAAGCTTGGAAGGCCTGCTGATGGGCTTTGCCGACCTGGTCTTCGAATCTCAGGGTCGATTCGGCGTGCTCGACTACAAGTCGAACCGCCTGGGCGATGGGCCCGCACACTACAGTCCGGCCAGCTTGAAGACCACGATGCTGGAGCATCGCTATGACCTGCAGGCAGCCATCTACTTGCTGGCGCTGCACCGATTGCTGGGGCATCGATTGGGCCAGGCGTATCGCCCTGAAGACCACTTGGGCTCGGCGCACTTTCTGTTCTTGCGCGGTATCGACCAGCCCGATGGACACCTGCTGACGATTGCACCCGATGCAGCATGGTTGAAGCCGCTGGACCAATTGATGGGCAGCCTTGCTGCGAACTCTGTTGTCGGCGATGCCGGCCGTTCGGATGCCCGCGAAGCGGCCGAGCAGGAGGCCCGATGAACGGGGCCGCAAATGTGAACCTGAGTGCCAGCTTCAACCGCAGCTTGCACAGCGGCTTGAGCGGATCCATGGCGCCTAGCCTAACCCAAGGATTTGCCAACCTGGACGTCGAGTTGGCGGGCCTGCTGGCGCGGCACCTCAGCGCTCAGGGCATCGACGCCACCGCGCCGAATGCGGCTTGGTGGTGTGCCGCAGCCGCACTCGTCAGCCGTGCCCAGGCCAGCGGCCATGTGGGTCTTGCCTGCGCGCAAGGTGTGGGCCCGCAGCCAGCGATGAATCTGTTGTCTCCGGCACACCCTGGCTTGGCGCCTGCGTTTGAGGCCTTTGTGGCCCGATGGTCTTCGGCCACCTGCGCAGCGCTAGAAGACCCGGTGAGGGCCGCAGTCCATGCCAGCGGCCTTTTGGTACAAGACCAACAACGCCTGTACCTGCGGCGTTTGTGGGCAGCAGAAGTCAGAGTCGCTCAATCACTCGCTGTGCGTGCACAGGGGTTCGCCCCGCTGACCCGAAGCGAAGCCCAGCGGGCCGATGCGCTGCTGCAAGTTTGGTTTGCAGCACCTGAGGCTGCCTCAAACGCCGACCAGCAACAGGCGTGTCGCCAGGCGCTGCACACGCCCCTGACGGTGCTGACCGGGGGTCCGGGAACCGGTAAAACCTACACCGCCGCCCGCCTGATCGCCCTGGTCCAGGCGCTGCGACCCGCTGCGCAAGGCTTTGCGCGGGTGGCCCTGGCAGCGCCAACCGGCAAGGCTGCGGCTCGGCTTCGCAGCTCGATGGAGCAGGCTTGGCAGGCTTTGCGCGGTAGCGAACCAGGTCACGGATTTTGGGATGCCGCATGGGGTGCCATTCAAGCGCCCCAAACGGTTCACGCGCTGCTGGCCCATTGGAGACGAGAAGCCCGCGCGCGCTCAGTGCTCAAGCCCCTTCCCGAACAAACAGACGCCGCGCCCGTTGATCTGCTGCTGATCGATGAAGCCTCCATGATGGACCTGGAGCTCTTGGACGAGCTCTTGCTGCACCTACCGGCCCAGGCTCGCTTCGTGTTGATCGGCGACCAGGACCAGCTGGCTTCGGTCGAAGCCGGTTCGGTCTTGGCCGATATCTGCGGTGCGCTCCACCCACACCCCACCCATTCAGCACTCACGCACAGCCGCCGCTTTGACGGCACCATCAGTGCTTGGGCCCGAGGCATCCAAACCCAAGACCCCGCCACACTGAGCGAGATGGCCTCGCAGGGCTTGACCGACCGGGCAGGGCTCTTGGACACCGCCCTGGGGCCTCAGGGTTGGGGTGCCTTCTTTCAAGCCGGCGCGCAGCAGCCCAAGCCGCAGGGTGAGGCCGAGCTGCGGGCCTGGCTGGACTCGCTCGACCGTTTTCGGGTCTTGGCGGCGGTGCGTCAGGGTCCTTGGGGCATGGAAGCGCTCAACCGTGACATCGAACAGGGGCTGGCGGAGCGAGGGCTGTTGAATCTGGCCCAGCCATGGCCGCACGGGCGCGTGTTGATGGTCACCCGCAACGATGAGGCCACCGGGCTGCGCAATGGCGACGTGGGGGTCGTGCTGGCGGGATCTGGCTCAAACGCCCAATTCACCTGGTTGGCCGGCCAGGAGCTGCGGCGCGTGTCGGTTGCGCGGCTGCCGCCCGTCGAAGCGGCATACGCCATGACGGTGCACAAAAGCCAAGGTTCGGAGTTCGACCGGGTGGTCCTGGTGCTGCCCGATGCCGACCATCCGGTGCTGTGTCAGGAACTGCTGTATACCGGCCTGACCCGTGCCCGGCGCGAATTGACCTGGTGCTTGCCCGATCCAGCGGTGCTGGCGCTTGCCGCGGGCCGTCGTTCAGGCCGCATGGGCGGCTTGCAGGAGCGGTTGCAGGCGCTCGTGGGCAGCGCCACAAGCCTGGCCTAGCGGCGCTGGTCGAACTGCAGCATCAGGGCCCATTCAGAGGGGCGCCGAGGGCGCCCGTGGTGATGCCACACCTCAAACTGGTCCTGGGACTTGGAGCCCTTGTCACGTGCATCGGCTTCGGGTACGGGTACGGGTTGGTCCACCAAGCGGGACTGGGTGCTTCCCAGGCGGCTGAGGGGCGAAGAACTGCGGGTGGAATTCATGATGGTGATGCAAACCGAATGCATCCACAACGCAGGCGTATCCAGCTTGGTTGACAATTCGCCGGTACGAAGCAAATTAAGGGATTTCCCCAAGGTTATGGACGTCGCCGATCTTCGCCTGGCCCTGGCCGAATCGGGTGCAGGCGCAGGCCATACCGCCCGGTTCTTGAGGGCTTGGATGCACAGCCGCCCCTTGTCGGCCGGCCGTGCACGCCCCGAGCACCACTTTCCGCAGGCCATGCTGCAGCAAGTGCCGCAGTTGCAGGCCCAGTTGGCCGGCCTTGTCCGCCCGGTCTCCGAGCACTTGGCGCAGGACGGCTCGCGCCGCTTGCTGCTGGCGCTTCAAGATGGCCGAACGGTGGAGACCGTGCTGTTGCCCAGGCAAGGGGTTTGCGTGTCCACCCAGATCGGCTGTGCCGTTGGGTGCCGTTTTTGCATGAGTGGCCGTGAGGGCCTGATCCGACAGCTGGGCAGCGCCGAAATCGTGGCGCAGGTGGTGCACGCCCGCACCATGGCGCGGGTGCGCAAAGTGGTGTTCATGGGCATGGGAGAGCCTGCTCACAACCTCAGCGCCGTGCTGGAGGCCATCGACGCACTGGGCCAAGAGGGCCAGATCGGGCACAAGCAACTGGTGTTCTCGACCGTAGGCGACCCCCGCGCATTTGAAGCCTTGAGCACGCGACGCATCAAGCCGGCCTTGGCTTTGTCACTGCACACCACGCAGCAGGGCCTGCGCCGCCATCTGCTGCCACGGGCGCCCGATTTGTCACCCCAAGAACTGGTGAAGGCCGCTGCCGACTACGCCGAGCTCAGCGGCTACCCGGTTCAGGTGCAATGGACGCTGATGGAAGGCGTCAACGACTCAGAGGAAGAGCTTCAAGCCCTGGTGTCGCTGCTGCAAGGCAAGCGGATGATGCTCAACCTGATTGCCTTCAATGAAGTTGAGGGCACGGGGTACCGCAGGCCCCGCTGGGAGCATGCCGCCGAGATGGCGCGGCGCTTGAATCGACAAGGCGTCTACACGCGGTTGCGCCGCTCGGCCGGCCAGGATGTGGAAGGGGGCTGCGGACAGCTGCGCTCTCGCCAGCCGATGGTTGCGATCAGGCAGGCCAGCAGCTAGGCGTTGACCGCCTGGCGCTCGTTCGGCGTTTGGGCCGCAGTGGCAATCTGCTCCAGCGCTTGGCGCAGGTAGGCGATCGTGCGCTCGGGATGATGCAATTTGTCCAGCCCGAACAGCCCCAGGCGAAAGGTGCGGAAGTCCGGCCCTTCATCGCATTGAAGAGGCACGCCAGCAGCGGTTTGCAAGCCCAGAGCCAAAAATTTCTTCGAACTCTGAATCTCAGGATCATCGGTGTAGCTCACCACCACCCCCGGGGCCTCGAAGCCCTTGGCCGCCACCGAGCCATAGCCCAGGCAAGCCAGCAGATCTCGAACACCGCGTCCGAGTGCCCACTGCTCCTGGCGCAACTTCTCAAAGCCGTAAGCCTGGGTCTCGCGCATCACCGCGGCCACCCGTTGCAGGGCATCGGTGGGCATAGTGGTGTGGTACACGTGCAAGCCCGCTTGATAGGTCTCCATCACCTGCAGCCATTTGCGCAAATCACAAGCAAAACTGCTGCTAGTGGTGTTCTCGATAGCCCGGCGGGCACGCTCACTGAGCATCACGAAGGCACAACTCGGCGATCCTGACCAGCCCTTCTGGGGGGCGCTGATCAACACATCCACCCCCGTGGCCTGCATGTCGACCCACGCGGCGCCCGAGGCGATGCAATCTAAAACCAGCAGCCCGTCGTGCTCGTGTAGCGCATCAGCCACCGTCTTCAGGTAGCCATCGGGCAGGATCATGCCGGCCGAGGTCTCCACATGCGGGGCGAACACCACCGCGGGGCGCTGGGCCCGTATGGCAGACACCACCTCCTCTACATTGGCGGGTGCCCAAGGCTGGCGCGGGCCTGGCGCCACCGGTCGGGCCTTCATCACATGGCTGGACGCCGGGATGTGCCCCATGTCGAAGATTTGGGTCCAACGGTAGCTGAACCAACCGTTGCGCAGCACCATCACATCGCGCCCGGTGGCGAACTGGCGCGCCACGGCCTCCATGCCAAAGGTGCCACTGCCCGGCATCACGATGGCCGAGTGGGCTCCGTAGGCGGACTTGAGAATGCCTGAAACCTCGGTCATCACGCCCTGGTAGCGGCGCGACATGTGGTTCAGGGCACGTTCGGTATTGACGACCGAGATCTCGAGCAGACCGTCCGGGTCGACGTCAGGCAGCAGTCCGGGCATGGTGATCCTCTGGGTTGGGGGTGACGCGCAACTCTTCAACGCGATAGCCGTCTTGCAACAGCGCTTGGCGCATCCACTGGGGATGCGCACCCACGCCGTCCCAGCTTTCGCCGGTGACGGGATGGCGGTATTTGATGGGCAACGGGGCTGGGCTGAGCTGGGGATCCGGCGCGGCCTGCGGGGTTGACGCCAGCAGTTCATCCGGCGTGATGCGGTAGAAGTCCACCAACCAACGGGCCTGCCGAAGGGCCGAGGCACGCAGGGCCTGCGGATCCATGGGCGGTGCCTCGGTAGCCTCAAATTCTTCTTGGTTCACTATGCGAAAAGTGTACGCCAGCCTTGGCATTTGTGGGCTGGCGCACAGCTGAGCACTCTCAAGCGGGGGGCAGGCTGCGCCGGCTGTTCGAAAGGCGCCGGCGCAGGTCCAGTCCCACGCCCCGGTTGATGAAGGCTTCCACCAAAACGGCGCCCACGTCCACCTGCCCGGGCTTGTAAAGGCCGGCGCGCACCATCTGCTGCAAAAATTCGGCTGCCCGCTCACGCTTCATGGTGCCCAGCCCCAGCGTGAGCACATCGCCGCTTTCCACGATCGCATCGTCCAGGAGCCGTTGGCGTGAGGCCATCAGCTCCTCTTGCCCCATGTCTGGGTTTTCCTTGCGCATCAAGGTGTGTGACAGCTGGGGGTCTCCGTGCAGGTACTGGGTCCAGCCCAAGATGGACCCATCGACGAACTTCTGCACCACCTCGGGCCGCTTGGCCACGAGCTCACGGCGGGTTTCGATCACGGTGCTGTACGTGGAAAAACCATGATCAGCCAACAGGTGCACCACCGGCTTGAAGCCCCCTTGACGTTGGGCATATAGAGGCTCTGCCACTGCGTAGCCCTGTTGGATAGATTTAGGGTTGGCCAGCCAAGGCCCCAGGTTGTAGTTGTAGGGCTTGAGCTGTTCGTCGCGAAATCCATGCACCGCCTTCAACCAGGCCCACCAGGTGAACTGCGCGTCCTTGGCGATGAAGGCCACCGGTGCGCGCCGCAGGGCCTCGAAGGACTCATAACCCTGGCCAGGGTGGGCCATCATCGCTTGGGGGTCCTTCTGGAAGATGGCGGCCACCACCACTGTAGGCACCTGGTTGCGCACATTGTCAAAGCTGTGCAGCAGGTTACCCGTCATCAAAAAGTCAATGCGCCCAGCCGGCAGTAAGGGGCGGTTGTTTACCGCTGGGCCGCCCTGCAGGATGGTGACATCAAGCCCAAGCTGCGAATAGGTGCCATCGGCTACTGCCTGATAGAAGCCGCCATGGGCCGCCTGAGCCTTCCAATTGGTGGCAAAGGTCACCTTGATCCGCTCACTTCGGGCCCAGGCTGTAGAGCTCAGCAGCCAGCCCGCCGAGCCCGGCAGTGCAGCAGCGGCGCCCATGCCCAGCAAGCGACGGCGTCTAAAGCGATAGGGTGTCATGGGGTTCTCACTTACGGTAACTCGGGTGCCAGTGTCCTATGAGCCGGCGCGTAAGGGCTTCCAACACGAGGTGAATCAAGACCCCCGTGAGCACCAGCAGCAACAGGGCTGCGAACATCTTGGGGGTCTCGGTTCGAAAGCTCGCCTCCAAGATGCGCGAGGCCAGACCCGTGTTGCGGCCGGCCGCGCCGGCCACCATCTCTGCGGTGACTGCGCCTATCAAGGCCAATCCCCCCGAGACGCGCAGGCCAGCCAGAAAGTCGGGCAAAGCCGCCGGCAAGCGCAAGCAACGCAGGCGCTGCAGGGCCGTGGCCTTGCACAAGGTCAACAGGTCTTGCAGCAGAGGGTCGGCCGCCCTCAAACCCTGCACGGTGTTCGACAGGACCGGGAAAAAGGCGACGATCCACGCGCACAGCAACAACACCACTGTGGTGCTGTCGATGTAGATCAACAGCAGCGGCGCGATGGCCACAATGGGCGTGACTTGCAGCACCACGGCCACCGGCAGGAAGGCCCGCTCCAGGGTAGGCAGCAGCACAAAACCGCTGGCCACCAGCAAGCCGCCCGCGCAAGCCAAGACCAGCGCTCCCAGGGTGATGCGCAGGGTGAACCACCAACTCAGCAACAGGCTGTCCAGGTCCAACCACAAGGCGCCCCAGACGGCGCTGGGCGCCGGCAGCGTGTAGGACGGAATGTCAGCCCAACGGACCATGCCCTCCCACAGCAGCACCCAGGTCAGCAGAGAAGCCACTCCCCAAGCCCACGAGGCCGCCTGGGAATCAGGCAGGGGCTGATCAGAGGGCGGCGCCTGCATCAGGCTGGGCTCCGAATCGACGAGCCTGCAGCGGCCTGGGCATCGCCGATGGCCACACAGTGCTCGTGAAAGCGCGGGCTGCGTCGAAAGGCTGCCGTTCGCGGAAAAGGCTCTTCGACCACAAGTTCGGCCAGGATGCGCCCCGGCTGCCCGCCCATCACCACCACGCGAGAGGCCATGAACACCGCCTCGGCCACCTGGTGAGTGACAAAGCACAGGGCAAAACCCTGCGTCTGCCACCACTGCAACAGGTCGGCCTGCAGACGCTGGCGCGTGGAGTCATCCAGGGCGGAAAAGGGTTCGTCCATCAGCAGCAGGTCTGGTTGCATCACCAAAGCTCGGGCTATGGAAGCCCGCATCTTCATGCCACCGGACAATTCGTGGGGCAGGGCATGTTCACGCCCGCTCAGCCCCACGCGCTCCAACACCGCCCGCACCCGTTGAGCCGTGGCTGATGTGGTCCAGCCCGCCAATTTCAGGGGCAGGCTCACATTGCGCTCCAAGTCGGCCCAGGGCAGCAGGGCTGGTTCTTGGAACACAAAGGACGGTGAGCGCACCGCGGTGTGCAGCTCGCCTGAGGCCAGCGGCTGCAGGCCAGCCATCACCCGCAGCACCGTGCTCTTGCCACAGCCAGAAGGGCCCAACAGGCAAAGGCTTTCACCAGGGCTCACGGTCAAGCTCAACCCGTCCCAAACCGGCACGCCATCATGGGCAAACCGCACGGCCGCACGTTTGAGAGCCAGGATGGGGTGGTGGGCAGATGCGCAAGGGGCGTTCAAGTTAAGAAAACTCCAATTGGGCTCAAGGATACGCGTTGAAGCTGTCGCGGCAGCGGGGTGGCTCCTGTACCCTTAAGGCCGTGTTTGAATTTCGCTTGGGAGCGCATGATGCCTACATTGAATGTGAACGGCCAGAACCGCGAACATCAGGCCGAGTCCGACACCCCGCTGTTGTGGGTGTTGCGTGAGCACCTGTGCTTGACCGGCACCAAGTATGGCTGCGGCGTGGCGCAATGCGGTTCGTGCACCGTGATGATTGACGGCGCACCCGTGCGCAGCTGCGTGGTGCCGGCTGCCAGCCTCAAGCCTGAGCAGCGCATCACCACGATTGAGGGCTTGTCTGCCCGCGGGGACCACCCTTTGCAGAAGGCCTGGGTGGCCCTGGATGTGCCCCAATGCGGCTACTGTCAAAGCGGGATGTTGATGGCTGCGGCCGCCTTGTTGCGGCGCACGCCCAAACCCAGCGACGCCGACATCGACGCGGCTATCACCAACATCTGCCGCTGTGGCACCTACAACCGGGTGCGCGCTGGCATCAAGATGGCCGCGGGCCTGCCCCCGAGCCCAGTCGAGGCGAGCACTGCAGCTGTGATCCACCTGGCGCCGAAGTCCGTATGAGCCCAGCCCTTCATCGCCGCTGCTTCATCGCCCGCAGCCTGCAAGGCGCCGCAGCCGCCAGCGCATGGCCCGGCCTTGGAGTGGGTGCTTTCGTGCTTGGATTTGGCACCATTGCGCAAGCCACCGTACCGGGCACCCAAGCGCAAGGGCCTGAAATCAACGCCTGGGTGGTGGTCTACCCAGACGAGCGTGTGGTCATCCGCATCGCGCGCTCCGAGATGGGG
>SXGQ01671973.1_pt1 | contig 24533 bp, 33 predicted proteins | sample 3178371 | NCBI WGS metagenome assembly SXGQ01 (sample SAMN11356859, study PRJNA531348) | freshwater metagenome | isolation source: freshwater sample F1-20 | place: China: Fuxian Lake, Yuxi | collected 2017-12-25 | reverse complement strand
CTTCGCCGCCAAGTCCTCCGTCTCCTCCTTCGCCGCCTTCGCCGCCAAGTCCTCCGTCTCCTCCTTCGCCGCCTTCGCCGCCAAGTCCTCCGTCTCCTCCTTCGCCGCCTTCGCCGCCAAGTCCTCCGTCTCCGCCTTCGCCGCCTTCGCCGCCAAGTCCTCCTTCGCCTCCTAGTCCACCTCCTACGACACCATCCTCTACTCCGCCAATTACACCGTCTCCTACGCCATCAACCACACCCTCTCCAACACCAGCTTCCACACCATTACCACCAATATGCTTATCAGATTGTTGTTATTATATATGTGTAGAAGAATATAATGAAAGCAGTAATTGTGTTATTAATACAACTAATATAAGTTTTAATCCTATAAATACTAGTAAAATTTATAATGATAAATATGAAATAATAATACAGGGTAATTGTGCTAGTAATAATGGTAGACCAATACGAGCTAATTTAAAAGAATCAAGATGCTATGGATGCGACCATCCTTATACTGAACCATCCATACTATCTAATGAATGTATTTCAAATAATTCTGTTATTATTGTTAGCGATACTCAAAATTATCAAAATCCTACTATAACTAATAAAATATTAAACATGCAACCAAATAATAATCAATCAATAAATTCTAGTTCTATAAAAATTATTACTAATAATCAAAATTATACTCAACCAACTATTAGTACTAATAAAATTTATACAAATAATACTAATTGTAATCTTGATTCTTCAATTAGGGTTATAGCAAATACTCCGAAACCAACAGTGACTCCAACACGAACGATAACCCCAACACCAACAGTAACTCCAACAGTAACTCCAACGGTTACTCCTACCAACACCACAACCCCTACCAACACCATAACCCCTACCAACACCGTAACTCCTACTAACACTGTAACTCCGTCCGTAACTCCTACCAATACCGTAACCCCATCCATAACTCCTACTAATACTATAACTCCAACAGAAACTCCAACCAATACACCCACTAATACCATCACTCAAACTAATACTGTTACGCCAACAGAAACTCCAACCAATACACCATCAATAACTCCTACTAATACGACTAGTCCGACTAACACCGTTTCGCCAACTATAACAGTAACACCAACTAATACTATAACTCCAACTAACACTGTCACTCCGTCAGTAACACCGACAATAACGTTAACGCCAACGCCAAATTATACTAAAGTATGGTATGATTTAGCTAGTAGCGCTGATGGAACTAAATTAGCGGCAGTAGTAAATGGTGGACAAATTTATACTAGTAGTGATAGCGGAGTTAATTGGACAGCGCGAGAAAGTACTCGATATTGGTACGGTGTGGCCAGTAGCGCTGATGGAACTAAATTAGTGGCAGTAGTAAGTGGTGGACAAATTTACACTAGTAGTGATAGCGGAGTTAATTGGACAGCGCGAGAAAGCTATCGATTTTGGTATAATGTTGCCAGTAGCGCTGATGGAACTAAATTAGTAGCAGTGGTTTATGGTGGACAAATTTATACTAGTAGTGATAGCGGAGTTAGCTGGACAGCGCGAGAAAGTACTCGATATTGGTTCGATGTGGCCAGTAGCGCTGATGGAACTAAATTAGTTGCACTGAACTATGGTGGACAAATTTATACTAGCACTGATAGTGGAGTTAATTGGACAGCAAGAGAAAGTAACCGCGGTTGGACTAGCGTTGCTAGTAATAGTGATGGAACCAAACTAGTGGCGGTAACTAATGGGCAAATTTATACTAGTACTGATAGTGGAGTCTCCTGGACAGCAAGAGAAAGTGATCGAACTTGGAGAAAAGTTGCTAGTAGTAGTGACGGGTCTAATCTTATTGCTAGCTCTTGGAACGGAATATTTAGTGACGGACTATTGTTTACTAGCTCAGATAGTGGAGCTAATTGGACAAACAGAGAAAATATGAGATCATGGTCTGCTGTTACTAGCAATAGCAATGGTACTAAATTAGTAGCAGGAGTTTATGGTGGACACATTTATACCAGTACTGATAGTGGAGTTTCTTGGACAGAAAGAATAGTATCAACATGAATAATATCCAAAATAATTGCTCTTGCAATCTATCATTAGATTTCAAAAACCATAAAACTAGCAAAGATAGCAAACAAAATAATTATCATATAATTAAACTATACAAAAAGGGGATTAATAATCCATTATATACTAGTGATCCTATACAAACAGATGGAGAATTGGTAAATGTTATTAGTAATTTAATTATAAATTGTAATAGTACATCGCCCATTATTCTTCCTTCTAGGACCCCAACTCCAACTCCAACAATTACTAAAACTCCTACAAAAACACCAACGGCTACGCCAACAATTACAAAAACTCAAACACCAACCTCTAGTCAAACACGCACACCAACAAAAACACCAACACCGACCCGCACACCGACAAAAACACCAACAAAAACACCAACACAAACACGAACACCAACAAAAACTCCAACAATCACTCCAACAAGTACTCCAACGATAACAATTACTAGTACAAATACTCAAACTATAACTTCAACACCTACAGCGACCCCAACTATTTCTGTCACTACTACCCAGACACCAACAGCGACCCCAACAACATCCTATTTTTCTGGTCAACAATATAACTTTGTTCCATAAAAAGCTATTATAATTTTGGTGTATATTATCAAATAAGTAATTATTTTTAGATTGGATTACTATATGAACGAAAATATCACGCATTTCTGGCAAAGCTTAGCCACAGCACTTACCGGAATAATAGTAACATTAATAGGATTTTGGGTAACTATTGGTCGAAATATGGCTAGTAAAAGCGATGTATTGCATATGATAGAAACTCAAAGTCCTTACGCCCAAGATCGTCAATTTATTATGGAACGATTGGCCGCTAATAAAGAAAGTCAAGCAGCCTTCGCTTCTGCACTACAACGAAATACAGAAGTAATGAATGAACTTAAAATACAATTAGTAACACTTGGTAAAACACTAGAAGCACTAGAAGAAAGAATAGAAAGGGCATAATATGGCAAATGATATTGGCTTATCAAAAAGCGGAGAAGCTATCAAACACGGCACTCTTGTAATAGCACCATCTCCTTTTACAAATAGTTTTCAAACTAATAATACTAACGTTTATAATAAACCAGTTATTGGTGATATAGAAAATAAATATGATAATAAATTTGATGATATTACTTACTATACAATAGGATCCGGAACCTTGTAAAAATTATGTCAACTTTTAAGATTAATCTTAATAAAGGACTAATGATCGGAGGATCATTTAAAGTTAGAAAATCAGAAGATAATGGTAGTCCTACGTCTACTCCGACAACGACCCCAACACTAACTACTACCCCCACCCCAACTACTACCCCAACCCCAACAGCAACTACTACTTCAACCCCAACACTAACTACTACCCCAACCCCAACTACTAGTCCATCTCAAGTACAATCACCAATAGGATTTGTATCACAAACACAAGGACCTCCGCATATTGTTTATAGCGGGAATGGTTCCGATTCTAGTCCAATAACTGGCTATATTACTGGTAATTCTCTAGATAATAGCACATTTGATCTGGTATTAGTGGCTAATACTACAGGAACACTATATTATAATCTTATAGTTTCTAGCGAAGCTGGCTATGATTTTGGTACATTATTTGTAAACAATAATATGGTATGGGCTGGTAGCGGAAATCAAAGTAGTATCAGTTCAATATATGTTGAAGCAGGACAACAAATTAGAATTAGATATAATAAAGACGAAAGCTCAACGGTTGGTAGTGATCGAATCACCATAAATTATTTATACATAGGAAATGCTCCGACACCAACTGTTACTCCAACCAATAGCGTAACACCAACCCCAACTCTTACTCCAAATCAAAGTCCACTAACTCAAACTAGTTCGTCTGGTTCTCCATATGTTAGTTATAACGGAACAGGCACCGATAATGATAGAATTATTGGATATGTTACCGGAAATCTTAACGATGGTGTCGTTTATCAAGTAGTATTCCAAGCAACAAGAACTGGAATTTTATACTATAGCTTAACAGCAAGTAGCGAATCGGGTTATGACTACGGAGACTTGATCATAAATGGCAATAATACTATTGCAGAGGTTACTGGAACAAGTAGCGCTATAGGAAACATAAACATAGCAGCAGGATCAACAATAACCATACGATATTCAAAAGATGGTAGTGCTAGTAGTGGTCTTGATAGAGTAATTATTAATTATTTATATATAGGAGGTCCAACTCCGACCCCAACAACCACCCCAACAACCACCCCAACTAATACTATAACACTAACGCCAACTCCAACACCATCATTCTCTTCTTTTTCTCCACTCGCTGTTATGCTAACGAGCGGATCATCTTATACTGTTCCTAATGGAGCAACAAGTATGAAAGCTTGGGCAATAGGAAGCGGAGCAAATTATGGTGCAGGAGCGGGGGGCACAGCTTATAAAACTTGGTCAGTTAGTGGTGGAAATTCTATATCATACAACGTAGGAGCTGCGGTATCAAATAGTGATTTTAGTTCATTTGGAAATAATACAACAGTTACTTATAATGCAATAACTATTACTGGTTGTGGTGGTGGTAGAAGAGCCGATGGAACCACTGGAGTTTATATAGGAGGACAATTTTCTGGTGGTGACGGTGGAGCAAACGGTGGAGCTGCTGGATATTTTGGCGCTGGAGAATATTGTAATGGAGCAGTTGGCGGCAATACTACGATTGGAACTGGTCAAGCTACAAGATTTCAAGCTACAGATATAGATGGTTTATTTGCTGTTCTAACATTATTAGGAATAAATTATACTCTTCCGCCAACATATTCTTTTAATACTAATCCAAATATTTTCGGTGCTGGTAGTAAGTTTAATAAATATGGAGATTATGCGTCGGGAGGAATCGGTGGTGGTAACGGAAGCGGAACAAGTGAAACAAGAGAAACAGGAGCAGTGATACTTTATTTCACATGAAATTATGCCTAACATATTAACAAGTCCAAATGGAAATAGTATAATACTTATTCCTCGTAGTGGCTCACATTCCATAGCTATGGCTATGTTACAATCATTTTATCCAAATATTCAAGTTTTAGAACCTAATCATCCAGCTAAATTTTATCCATTTAGTAATCCAGATGGTCCACGCTGTGTTGTTGTTAGAAATCCTATTGAAAGATTTCGTTCTATGGTAGCTCATACTAATACTACAGTTGAAGAACAACTAGAAAACCCTAGATATGGTTGCGAATTTTGTCATATTACAAATTATGATAGGGCTTTTTTATTTGAAACACAACTACAAGAATGTGCTGATTGGCTAGGTATAACCATGCCATTACCTCATCTTGATTCAACAACCAATAAGCCAATATTAACACCACAGCAAGAAGCTAAAGTTAGAGAAATATATGCTGTAGATATATCATTTTGGGAGTCGTTATTATAATAAAACACGCTCAAATAGAATATTGGTGTAATTAATATTTGGAGGAAATAAAATATGATCAAACCAGGCTATCGCACCAGCGAATTTTGGTTCACACTAGTTAGTTTTATATTCAGTGGATTATATTTAACTGGAATTATTAATGACCATACCAACAAAGATGAACTAATTAGCGTTGTTAGTCATGCGGTTGAAAGTTGTATTCTTATTGGTGGTCAATTTGTAATATTATATAAGTATATTAATAGTCGTAAAAATGTTAAGACAGAGATCACAACGCCCGAACCAATTAATAATACAGAAAACGATGTGGTAGTTGATAATAAACAGGAGAAAAAAGATGAACCTAAACCAACCAGAAAACGAAAATCAACCAGTTCAAAAAACAAGCCAAGAACTAATACTAAACGAAGTAGAAAACCTAATAAGTAGAACAAAAGAATCATTTAAGGATGTTAAACGATTCGCAATAGATCAAACATGGAAAATACTACAATTAGCAATAGCTAGTATTATTCAAATAATAGAAATTATTGGAAATGATTTAAGTAGTCCGGATAAGAAAGCTCTTGCTATGAGTATGATTAGTAAATTTTATGATAGTCTATTTCTAGCAGTTGACATCCCTGTTGTACCTCACATAATAGAAGGGTACATTCATTCTTATGTTAAAAGTTTTCTTATGATATTGGTTAGTTCAACAATTGATAGCATGGTTAAAATATTTAGAGAAGCCGGAATTTTCAAGCCAAAGTTAAAAGTTCAACAAAATTATATACTCTGAAAGGATAGTTATGAATTATACTGAAAGTTTTCAAGAATTTAGCTCCAGATTATCTTCAACGGACTTGATGGTTTACGGCGGAGCCGCTTTGGTACTATTTGTTCTATTTAAGGATCAACTAGGTCCAGTAAAAGAATGGGTCAATAATTTAGTCTCATCAGTTTCTAGTAAAATTAAAAAAGAAACAGTATCAACCTCTAATACCGATGCTAACTTTTTAAAGCTAGTTAGTAGTTGGAAAAATACTAGAGATTTAGCAGAAACTATGGGTTGTGGTGAGGCCGTTAAGATCTTGGACACAGTTTTCCCACATCTAGGACCACACAATTGTTCAACGGAGAATGTTAAGTCATGAAAAATAATAATATAATACTACTAGTTCTTGGTGGATTATTAATATCTTATGGATTATTAGGACCGATTATTAAGTCTAACCTAAATAATAATCATAATCCAGCAGCTGTTGTTAATGTGGAAAGTCCTTTAGACCCATCTCTTAAAAAAGATTGTGAAAAGGTTATTGATGCTTTAAAGAACGGAAGTTCCGATAGAAGCATTGATGGTGTTAAATTAAGCTCTTTATATGCTGATCTAGCAAAATTAATCAGTTTAGACGAAACCAATGAGGTTATAAAGAATACTGATGAAATTAGAGATGCTAATAGGCTTGCTGGATTACTTTATGATCTTAATCTTAAAGGCAAATATCCAGATTTAGCATCCGCAGCTAATAGTGCTGTGGTTAACTATGTTGGTGATGATAATGTTGTATTAGACAAAAATTTAAGAAAGAAAGCTGTTGAGGCTTTTAATGGTTTATCATGGGCATTTTATGAAGGCAGCAAATAATGGCAAGACTTTCTCCTGAACAATTACTTAAACTATATAAAGATGGTTTTCAAGGATGCTTATGGGAAAACCATATATTTGAAAGCTTATTGGAAAATTCTAAATATGCTTACTTTGGAGATGGAGCTAAAAAAATAGCAGGAAGTGGTAAGGGTAAATTATCCACACCATACAAGAGTGTCTTAAAGTTTGATAAAAATCCTTATAACGAAAGACAGGTTACTGGAGATTGTGTTTCACATAGTACTCGAAATGCCGTAGATGTTACACGAGCAGTAGAAATAGATATTCATTCAAATAAAGAAAGCTGGGTATCTAGAGGAGCAACAGAAGCTATTTATGGTGCTAGAGGTCATGGTGGACAAGGTATGAGTTGTGCTAGAGCAGCAGAATTTGTTAGTAGATTTGGTGGAGTATTAGTTAGAAAAAACTATAAAGGAGTTGTTGATCTAACAAAATATCAGGGAATGTTGGGAGCAGGATGGGGAGGTCGTGGACTACCAGATAAAGTTATTGATCTAGCTAATGATCATCAGGTTAGAACAGTTAGTCTAGTAAGAACAGTAGAAGAAGCTAGAGATGCTTTAGCTAATGGATATGGTATTAGTGTTTGTAGTGGATATGGTTTTAGTAGTACAAGAGATAATAAAGGATTTGCTAGACCCCAAGGATCATGGGCCCATGCTATGGCCTGGATAGCCTGTGATGATACTGGTAGTGAACCAGCTTTTCTTGTACAGAATAGTTGGGGGAAATGGAATGATGGCGGTCATCCAGCATGGGGTCCGATTCCCGACGGATCATTTTTAATTAAGGCGGACGTTGCTGCTGGAATGTTAAAAGGTAATGCGTCGTATGCTTTTAGCGACTTTGACGGATTCCCTTTGCAAAAATTACCAAACTATGGTTTTGATTATTTAAAATCCGAATAAAGATATAATACTATGAACTTACCAAGACTAGTTAATGTTTCTGGACTACCATTTTCTTTACCAGTTTTACCAGAATACCAAGTTTGGGCAATAAATCAGGATACTAGTCCACCTTCTTTAGTTATAGTAGAATTTCCTTATTCTAGACCACTAGAGCCTGCGGCAACAGCAAATACTCTTAACTTATTAAATACAACTGTAGGACAAACATCAACATTAATAAATACACAACTACAAAATATAGAAAGTAGAGTTACAACTTTAGAAGGTCAATTAAGCAATACTCCGATCAGTACTACTGGTGTATAATAAATATTATTTTACCACTAGGAACATAGTTTATGAAATTTCTTGACCGTATAGCACTAAATAGACTAGTATCTATAATACTTAGTTTTATATTATCAATAATTAAGATTATATCACCAAAAACCGATAATAATCCTATAATTCCACTACCAAAGCCACCATTAAAAAGACGACCATGGTTTCCTAGAGGAAAAAATGACTAAATTAATTATTCCGTTATTATTCATATCTTTATTTTTTACCACTTCAAATTATACAGGCGGTTCCACAGCCCCAGTAGTTATTGCTGCTTCGATAGTAAAAAATATAGGCAATGAACCAACTAAGAAATATAAAAGAAAAGAATGTCCAGTTTGTAAAGGAAGCGGACAATATTTAAGTGGAGACGGTATAAAAATGGTTAACTGTGGATACTGCTTACCCGATAAGTGATATTAGAATCTAGGAGAAAAATAATGATTATAGATCCTAAGTTAGAAAATTTAGCACAAAAAATTATTACTAAAGCTAATATAAAAAATGAAAACTATGGATTTGATCCCATTACAATTATTATTGTTATAGGAGTTATACTTAGTTTAATACGAGTTATTCAGGAGTGTCGTAGTAAACGTAAAAAAAATGATAAAATGAGTGAAGCTTTAGATTTACGACATACTATAGTTAATCTAACTATTAAAGATAATTGGTTAAATAATTATAGACTTAATAAAATACTAAAACAGCATCTTAGCAAAAAACAATATCAACAATATGGAGTTAGTTTAAAGAATGCCATCATGGAAGTTGGTAAGAATCTTAATGACGAAGAATCCTTAACACTTCTGGAGGCAACCAATGTTTAGTCTTTTAGTATGGGTAATTTATGGTTTGTTTGTTGGTTCTTTAGCCAAGGCTATTGTTCCGTTTAATTTACGTCTTGGATTTTTTCAAACAGTAGCATTAGGAGTAGCCGGATCGTATATGGGAGGAGCTATTCTTTATCTACTTGGAACCTATGATAGTCTCAGTCCATCTGGAATATTTATGGGTGTAACTGGCGGAGTATTAAGTTTAGTATTATATAACAAATTTATTAACAAGTAATTTTCAATCAGGATACTAAATGGGTATTCCAGCATATTCTATATTAGGAAATTGTAACAGTGCTAATTTTAGTAGTACTGCTAGTTGGCCAGCTGGCACTAATGGAAATGTTACTAGTGTTGGGTCTAATGGCAGATCAAGTTATTTTGGAACATTCGATCAAAATGGGAATATTTGGGAATTAATTGATTATCAAATACCATCAACTGCTTTTATAACAAGATATGGTGGCTCTTATAATTCAAACGTATCTGAATTAATAGCATTAAACATATTTTCGTCATTAAGTACTTCTAGCCCTAGTGTTGGATTTAGAGTATGTGCCAATTCTGGCGTTATCGATAATAGCTTAGTTTTGGTCTCTGGTACTAATATAGGGGACACAAATAGAAATGACAATGGTACAGATCTTGGTGCTGTAAATTATAACTATAAAATATCTGAATTTTTAATAACTAATACAGAATATGTTGCATTCTTAAATAGTGTTGCAAGAACACCTAGTCTAAATAATGCTAGTGCTGTTCCAGGCAATGCTATATGGCCATATATTAGTCAGATGACATCGTCTATCATAGGTGGTATAAATGTTAATGGTTCCAATCCAATAACATATACTGTTAAAGATAACATGGGAAATAAACCAGTTAATTTTATTAATTGGTATATGGCAGCAAGATATATAAACTGGTTAAGTAATAACAAACCTGATTCTGGTGGCCTAAGCACAACTTCTACAGAAACAGGTGTTTATACTCTAAATTTTACAAATCCATCAAACAAACCTATATTATCTAACGCCAACAAAACATCGTATTGGTTACCAGATAGAGACGAATGGATCAAAGCAGCATACTACGACCCAACAAAAAATGGCACAGGCGGATATTGGAAATATGCTACACAAAGCGATAGTGAGCCAGACTCTATTATTGCTAATATTAATAATGGAATAGCTAATAATACAGTTAATAACCCAGGTTCGTGCATTACTCCAACACCAACCACTAGTATTACCCCCTCTATAACAACCACACCAACTGTTACTCCAACCATAACAGTTTCAATAAGCCCAACTTATACTAGCACACCGACTATAACACCAACAAATACAAATACTCCAAGCATTACCCCATCTATTACGCCCACTATTACTCCAACAATAACAAAAACTGTTACCCCAACACGTACTCCAACACGCACCCCAACACGTACCCCAACACGCACCCCAACCAACACTCCCACACAAAGCATAACACCGTCTATTACGCCTACTAACACAAGTAGTAGAACACCAACTCCTACCCCAACGAAAAGTTTATGCTCAACACTAAAAATAGGACAATTACAATATAATCCATCAATATATTCTAATGATGATATTAAGATTTTTTATAAAGGTTTTATTCTTGATGGAAAAATTAATGATAAAACTATAATAGTGAAAGAGATGCCAGACGCCTCTCAAACCCCAACACCATCCGTGACGAACACAACAACACCCACCCCTAGTGTTACTTTAACCTCGTCACAGACACCAACACCAACACCAACAATTCAATGAAAGTTGCTGTTGTATTATATCTATATAATACTGATCTATGGGACGAATATAAAATTTTGCTAGAAAATATACCTAATAGCAAAATAAAACTATACATTGGATTATGTAAACATACACAATACGCAAATATTATTAACGATTTATATAAATCTAATTTAAATTATTATTTAACTTTTCATTCTAATTTTGGTGGAGATATTGCGCCATTTTTATCACAACTCAAACATATACATGAGCCTTATTTTATTAAAATTCATGGTAAAAAAAGTCTTTGGAAGAATCGAATAAACTGGAGAAAAGATCTAAATAATTTGTTAAAAACATCAATAGTTGAATATACTATAAATACTTTAGCATCAAACAATATTGGAATGATTGGACATGCGAAATATCTAATGTATGATAGAATGTGCATACACACACAAAAAATTAAAGAGCTATGCAATATACTCACATTAAATTATTCTTTACTTAAAAATAGTGCTTTTTTTGCAGGATCAATGTTTATAAGCAAGACACATATTTTTCAAAAAGCATTTTTACCATATGTCGATATTCTATTAAGTCTATTATCTAATGAAAAACTTAAGATAAATGAAACATGCGGCACATACTCTCATGCTCTAGAAAGAATTTTTGGATATTTGATTAAAAACAATAACCAAAAAATAAGCTTATACTATACATAATGTCTAAAAATAATATTCAAAATTTATTACGCATGTTGCCATTAGACTTTGACCCTAAAATATATAGGTTATTAAATCATGATATTAATTATTTATTAACAAGCGATTTTGATTGTGTTAAGCATTATTTAGAATATGGACATAAAGAATCTAGACCATATAAAATAATTTCATCCATTAATAAAAAAGTAGAATTTTGGAATAATGGAAATAATCTACTATATTTTTCTCCAATAGCTCCAGATTATAATATGAGCAGCGGCGGTAATCGATTACTATACATACTAGACATATTAAAAAACTATTTAAAATATAATATATGGTTTTTATGTAATGGATTTAAGGATATAAAACATATTAAAAAATTACAACAGATGAATATCCCAGTATACTTACCTGATACTAAAAATAATCAATATCTTGATGTATATTTAAAAAAAGCTCAAAACAATAATATTATCTTCGATAATGCTATATTTTCTTGGTATGATATAGCATATCAATACATTGACATTGTAAAATTTTATTATCCAAATATTAAAGTTATTGCAGATAGTGTAGATGTTCATTGGCTCAGAGAACAAAGAGGCAAAAACTCCAATATGCTAAATATTTCTCAACAAGTACTTTTAGAAAATAAGGAAAAAGAAAAAAATGTATATAAAAAATCTGATGTTGTTCTAGCTGTAACAAAAAATGATCAAAAATTTATTAAACAAGAAATCGGAATAGATAGTAATGTAAAAATATTAAGTAATATTCATGAGAAAATAAATCTTGCTAAAAAAAATAACAATATATTATTTATTGGAAACTATGACCATCAACCCAATATAGATGCTGCAAAACAATGCATAGTTATTTATGAAAAATTTCGACAAACCAAAGAATATCAAAAATTACAACATAAGCCCAAACTTCTAATAGTTGGTCCTAATAGTAAAAAATTAAACATATCTAATACTACTATTAATAAAAATATCTTATTGATGGATCACATCGATAATTTAAATAAAGTGTATGAGCAGTCTACTGTATTATTAGCTCCTTTAAACTGGGGAGCCGGCATCAAAGGGAAAATATGCGACTGTGCTATGTGCAAAATGTTAATAGTAACATCTCCTATAGGAAATGAAGGAATAAATTTAGTAGATAATGTTAATGGATTTATAGCAAATAATATTGATGAATTCGTTCTTAAATTACAACAAATATATTCCATGACAACAGAACAACAAGATAACATTGGTTTTTTAGGACAAAACCACATACACAATATAGTATCAAAAGAAGCAGCGATCAACGTTTTAAAAAATACTCTTAGAAACAAACATATAGTCATAAGCATAATATCATTCAATAACAAAAATAGATTATTTAAGTGTTTACTATCTATTATAAACAATACAACTTACAATAACTATACTATCATCATAACAGATAATAGCACATCAGATGATATAAAAAATTCGATAGATGATTTTATAACCACATATGATATGCTCAATAAAATAAAGTATCATAAAAACACTCAAAACGAATATTTTATCATTCCAAATAATAGAATTATGCTCGATAAAAATTATGAAAATTCAGATATTGTACTCATAAATGATGATATAGAAATTATAGAAAAAAATTGGCTAACATATATGTATTCTTCCGCGTATTCGTCCAACGATATCTGTTGTGTTGGTGGAAAAACAATATTCCCCGACGGAAGACTAGCAGAGGCAGGAGCCGAACTATATAATGATGGATATGGTAGAAATATAGGTCGTTACGAAAATCCTGATAAGCCAGAATATAATTATTCAAGATATGTTGGATACTGTTCTGGTTGTTTATTATATATGAAAAAAAGCATAATTAAAAAATTGGGAGTATTTAATGAAAAATTCTATCCCATGTACTACGAAGATAGCGAATGGCAATATAGATGTCATATTCATGGATATAAAACATTATACGACTATAGAGTAAAGGCCATACACGACGAAGGATCATCTGCTGGGAATAACATAGATTCTGGCGCTAAAAAACACCAGGAAACTAATAGAATTAAATTTTTAGAAATAATGAAGAACCTCAACTGTTCAAATATAGAGATATATAATGAGTAATTTTTCACATTTAATTTTTAATCATATACCAAAGTGCGCCGGTAGTAGTTTAAGACAATCACTATACAATGCCTGCATTAATCATAATTATTTCTCTAAAGTTCCTATTTATATATCCGATTACAGCCATAATAATATTTGTTTACAACAAAACACTACCTTAGTATCTGCTATACATCCAGAAACTAGACTTTTTTTTGATCATAGTCAATCATACTTTTTTGAATCTAATTTCAATATTAACATTAATTCCGCATATAGAATAATTACTATTAGAAATCCCATAGAAAGATTAATAAGTCATATTAAATTTTTTGATAATATCTTGATAACACAATGCTCCTATAAAACAATAAAAGAAAAAATAATAGAATATGGTAATTTAACTATAAAATATTTAACTCAATACAAATACGAGAGTCAAGATCTTGATCAAGAAACCTTATTTAATATTGCAACAGAAGAACTTTTAAAGTACAATTTTATTTTTCAAAAAGAAAAAATATCTAAAAATATTGAAGAATTTAATGTGGCAAATCCTTTTGGTCTAATATTAGAAGAAAAACATAATAATATATCAAATATACAATTTCAAGATATGTCTTCTCAAAAATTGCTATATATTAAATCATTGTTACAATTTGAAATACTATTACTAAAAAATTATTACCCTGATCTATTATGAGTACTATAGCCGTAATTCTTTATTTATATCATACAGATTTATGGGATGAGTTCAAGAAACTTTTAGAACCCTTTAAACAAGATATTAAGCTATATTTATGTTTATGTGTAGATAATGACAACTCTTTGATAGAACAAGAAGCTAATACTATATTTGATTGTAAATTATCATACTATAATAATTATGGCGCTGATGTCTCTTCTTTTCTAAATATTCTAAAAACAGTAGAAGAAAAATGTTTTATCAAAATTCATAGCAAAAAAAGCCTCTATGGGAAATTTAATCAAATCAATTGGAGACAAATATTACTAAATGATTTTTTTAATAACAAGGCATTATTTACTAATAATTACTTAAATTTAAACAACGAAAAAACTGGGGCGGTTGGTAGTAAAAATATGCTATTAAATAATCGCGAGCTTCAACACTCAGACAAAATTCGTTATTTATGTGATATGCTAGATATCAAATATGAAGAAGTTAAAAATTCATATTTTTTTGGTGGAAATATGTTTATGAGTCATACACATCTTTTTCAAGAGTATTTTGTTCCTCATAATAGAACTTTACAAAATCTATTATCACATGAAAAAAATAAGGTTGTTGAGCTTCCGGAAGGAACATTTTCTCATGCTTTGGAAAGAATTTTTGGATACATCATACCTTACAACGATTTGGTTTTTCAACATCCGCTTCATAAGATAATTAGAATTTCCAATCAACAAGCTCCAAATGAATATTTTAATATGATAATTATGTATAATAATGATTGTTATCTTGAAGAAGATATGCATGTTTATGGACATGTTGTTGATAATTCAATAAATAATTTTTCTATAGAATGGTACCATATAAAACCAACTAGTATTACTAGATATGACTTTCTAGACGAACACACCATTGTTCAAAAACAGGTTGACACAGAGTCGTGATCGCGGTATAATACATGAATGATACAACACAAAACAAGACCGTTATGGACCGATTATTTTCTTGGGCTTGCCAAGGTCGTTTCACAAAGAAGTCACGACATTCATACTCAGCATGGCTGTGTCATCACAGATAAGCAAAATAGGATATTAGGTGTTGGGTATAATGGATTTCCAAGGGGATTGGACGATAGTAATTTGCCAACTACTAGACCAGAAAAATATAACTGGATGGTTCATAGCGAACGTAATGCTCTTAGTAATTGTGTTGTTAGGCCGGATAACGGAACAGCATATGTAACCGGTCAATGCTGTAATGATTGTATCATTTCTTTATGGCAAGAAGGTATTGATACGGTCTATATGATAGATGATCATGGCACAGTTTTATTCAATGCTGATGCTCAAAGTAGATTCGATACTTTTGTTAGTATGAGTGGCATTAAAATCTTTTATGTTAAACCAAATCTTGATTGGCTGAGACAAAGTATTGGTGTAATATGATCAGTATCCTTTTTTATATAATGCTAATGAACTACTATCTAAATTTTTTCCTTAGAAATGATTTTAATAGCACCGGAAATGAGTTCGCTAGTGTTGTATTTCTCGGCTTACTTGCTATATTACAAAAAAAATAATGGAGTCTTATTATGATATTCGATGAACAAATTTCTCGCAAACCAGACAATTATCCTTGGACTCAAGACTTCATAGAGGCTATGCACAATGGTTTCTGGACCCATAGGGAATTTAGTTTCAGCAGCGATACTCAAGATTTTAGAGTTAATTTAACAGAACAACAAAAACAGATTATTATTCGTGCATTAAGTACTATCGGTCAATTAGAAATTAGTGTAAAGAAATTTTGGGCTAAGCTAGGAGATAATCTTCCTCATCCATCTCTTAATGATTTGGGCTACACAATGGCTCATGTGGAAGTTATTCACGGAGATGCGTATGAGAGACTATTAGAGGTTCTAGGAATAGATGATAACTTTGAAAAAATACTAGAACTAGATATTATCAAAGGCAGGGTTAATTACTTACGCAAACATTTGCATAAGTTTCACAATGACAACAAAAAACAATTTATTTACTCTTTAATTCTATTCACCTTGTTTGTTGAAAACATTGCTCTATTTTCTCAATTCTATACTATTAGCTATTTTGGGCGATTTTTGAACTTACTAAAAGATACCAATAAACAAGTAGAATATACATCTCGTGAAGAAAATCTTCATGCTATGATAGGTATCAAAATTATCAATACAATTAAGGAAGAATATCCAGAATTATTTGATGCCGAGTTAGAACAAAAGATTATTTACGAATCTAAAGAAGCAGTAAAATACGAATGCGAAATTATAGACTGGATTGTAAATGGATACGGGGATGAAAATCTAAACTCATCATTACTAAAAGAATTTATTAAAAATAGACTAAATGAATCTCTTAGTCAAATAGGGTATGATCCTGTATTTGATATTGATCAAAAGCTGTTATCAAAAACTTTATGGTTTGATGAACAAATTCTTGGTAACAATATGACCGATTTCTTTCATTCTCGTCCCGTGGAATACTCTAAGAAGGCCCTATCATTTGATATAGAGGCTTTGTTTTAATCATTGTTAGTGGTTTATAGGACTTTAAATGACAACCCAACCATACTATTGGCTTAATTCACATAGTCGCATATTCTTAGAAAGAGGATATCTCGAAGAAGGTGTCTCTCCAGAAGATAGGATAAAAAATATATCCAGAAATGCCGAGAGATTATTAAATATACCCAGTTTTGCAGAAAAATTTGAACACTATATGAGTTTGGGATATTACTCATTATCCACGCCGGTTTGGACCAATTACGGCAACTCCCGAGGATTACCAGTTAGTTGCTTTAATTCTCATATTAGCGATAGGATGGATAGTATCCTATATAAAGTAGCCGAAGTTGGCATGATGAGCAAATTAGGCGGAGGTACTAGTGGCTATTTTGGCGAATTAAGGTCGCGAGGAGCTAGTATTAGTGTTGGAGGAGAAAGTAGCGGTCCTGTTCATTTTATGGAGCTTTTCGATAAAGTTGCAGATGTTATTAGTCAGGGGTCTGCACGAAGAGGAAGTTTTGCAGCATATCTACCTGTTGAACATCCGGATATAGAAGAATTTTTACAAATTCGTAATGAAGGTCATCCTATTCAAAATATGAGTATTGGTGTTACTATCACCGATGAATGGATGAATAGTATGGTCGATGGAGATAAACATAAAAGAAAAATTTGGGCCAAGATTATTCAAAAACGATTCGAGAGTGGATATCCCTATATATTCTTCTATGACACTGTAAATAATAATGCTCCTCAAGCTTATAAAGATAAGAACATAAAAATAAATAGCAGTAATTTATGCTCAGAAATTAATCTCGCGTCAGATGAAAATAATAGTTTTGTTTGCGTACTAAGCTCACTTAATCTGCTTCATTGGGACGAAATAGTGCAAACAGACGCAATTGAAACTCTTATCTACTTTTTAGATAGCGTTAATCAAGAGTTTGTCAATAAAACAGAAAATATTCGCTTTATGAAAAGCGCTAGAAACTTTGCTCTTAATCATAGGGCATTAGGAATGGGAGTATTAGGATGGCATTCGTATCTTCAAAGTAAAATGATAAGCTTTGAAAGCATGCAAGCTAAAATGATTAATGCTAATATGTGGCAAACTATTAGAGAACGATCAGATAAAGCATCAAGAGAATTAGCTGAAAAATTTGGGGAGGCTCCTATCCTCGAAGGATACGGCCGTAGAAACGTAACAACACTAGCGATTGCTCCTACAACTAGTAGCAGTTTTATACTGGGACAAGTTAGTCCAAGTATAGAGCCATTGAATAGTAATTACTTTGTCAAGAATTTAGCAAAAGGTAAGTTCACATATAAGAATCCTTATCTAAAAGAGACTCTTAAAAAATATAACAAAAATGATGAAACAGTTTGGAAAAGTATTCTTGTGAAAGGCGGTTCTGTTCAACATCTAAAGTTTTTATCTGACAACGAGAAAGAAGTATTTAAAACATTCGGTGAAATTAGTCAAAAAGAAATTATTATTCAAGCATCTCAAAGACAAAAATATATCGATCAATCTCAGTCTTTGAATCTAATGATTGGGCCAGATATACCACCAAAACAAGTTAGTGATCTTCTTATAGAGGGATGGAAATTAGGTATTAAAACATTCTATTATCAACGAAGTGCTAATCCTGCTCAAGAATTAGCTCGCAACATCCTAGCCTGTTCCAATTGCGAATCTTAGTCTCCAGTCTTTAATTAAAAGGATATTATAAATGGGAAATGTGTTCGATGATCAGATCAAATTTATGGTTGCTTGTGACCAAACTGTTTGTAAGTGGAATGCTAGTCAGTTGAATATGTATTGTACTCTTATTAAAGAAGAAGTTCAAGAGTTGCAAGAGGCCCTTGACAATAATGATAAAGTAGAGGTGCTAGATGCTCTGATAGACATAATTGTTGTTGCTGCTGGCGCTGTTAATAGCACAGGAAGCAACGGCCAAGGAGCATGGGACGAAGTTATGAGAACAAACTTTGCTAAAATAGATCCTGTTAGCGGCAAAGTTAAGAAACGCGAAGATGGCAAAGTGCTAAAGCCAGAAGGATGGAAAGGTCCAGATCTTAAACCATTTGTAATATGATATATGGTGTATTAATATGTTAGTATTAATATAACTATCTTATTATAAAGGGCATAACTTGAGAAAGAAAAAAAATGCGAATAATAGAAAAGAAAAAATTATTGATCTCACAAATGCCGCTCTTAACCCTGATACAGCAAGACCAACATATAGAAATAGACTGAAGCCACGAAGCGAAAATCAAAAAGAATATATTAGGTCTATAGTAGAAAATACTATTACATTTTGTCAAGGATCTGCTGGTAGTGGTAAAACACACTGCGCAGTTGGTCTAGCATTAGAATATTTATTGGATGATAAGATTAAAAGAATTATTGTCACAAGACCAGTTGTTGAAGCAGGAGAAAAAATAGGATACTTACCGGGCAAGTACGAAGAAAAATTATTTCCATATCTATTACCCATAGAGGATGAGATCAATTATTTTATTGGTCAGGCTCTTAATACTACATTAAAGCTTAATAATAGAATCGAGATTGTTCCTCTTGGTTTTATGCGTGGACGTAATTTTCATGATAGTTTTATTGTTGCTGATGAATGTCAAAATGCTTCATATGAACAACTAAAAATGCTATTGACAAGAATCGGCCAAAACAGTAAAATGGTACTAACTGGAGATGTTTCTCAATCAGACTTAGCAAGACATTTGCAGGGCGGTTTTTATGAGATGATGTCCAATCTTTCTGGCGTAGAAGGAATTGGTATATCAACCTTAACAGATAGTGATATTGTACGCAATCCAATTATTGCAAAAATTTTAGCAAAATTAGATCATTATGAACAAGGCAGAAAATAGTAAATGCTTATTACTTAATGCTGACTATTCTCCGTTAAGAATTATTAGTTGGCAAAAAGCTATTGTATGGTCTATTAAATATGAAAATAATCCAACATTTAAAATTGAGATTATAGAATACTATAAAGATAAATATATACAGGGTACTAATGATAAACAGTTTAAAGTACCATTGGTAGCAAAAACACTAAGGTATTTCAATATCTACAACAGATCATTAAAATTTTCTCGTAAAAACTTATTTATCAGGGATGATCATACTTGCCAATATTGTGGGAAAAAACTTCCTCATAATGAATTAACATATGATCATGTTATACCAAAGAGCCAATTTTATCCTGATAAAACTAATGCAACCAATTGGTCAAATATAACTACGGCTTGTACAATTTGTAATCGTAAAAAGTCTAATAAAACACCTGAACAAGCCAATATGAAATTATTAAACATTCCCAAAAAACCACTTTATGAGCCAAGATACTTGCCTCTGGCCAAGGAACTAACTACTATATATAGTAACAACTCAGATCAGAAAGAATGGATAAAATATATAGATGGCTATTTTTAACACAAAACAATTAGATAATAGTAACGATAAATTTTATTGCTTGTCTGGATCCGAAGATTATGTAGACCAAGATGGTTATCCTAGACTATACGATGAGCATATGGAAGATGCTGTTGCTAAAGTTGTCTTCACTAAAAAACCAAAACATTTTGAAGATGCTAATAAATCTTATGGTCGTTATTATATTAAGTTAGACCCAAACTCTAAAATCTTTAATCCCAAAAAGATTCTATCGCCCATAGAAGAAAAAAATTCATTATCTTTTATCAATTTGGTATGCAAAACAGAATGGGTATTTAGAGAAGTTACTCCTCAAATATTTCAAAAATACATAACCTTTTTAAAGACAAAAAACTTATCCTGGTTAAAGGACGCCCAAAGAGATTTGAAGTAATGCCAACATATACATATTGTTGTAATCAGTGTCATAAAAAATTTGAGTTATTCTTTTATATCAAGGACTATAATCCAGTCCCTGTTTGTCTTCTTTGCTCGTCTAAAGACACCGAAAGAAGCTATCACGACGATATAGGTTCTATACAAGGTTCTATTATAAAACATGATAGCGAACTAAAAACTGTGGGCGATTTAGCTAATAGAAATAGAGACAGGATGAGTAGTGACCAAAAACAAGAACTTCATAATAAACATAATTCCTATAAAGACCAAGCTGTCAAACCATTACCAAAAGGCATGAATAGAATAAGTAAAGGACCGAAACCGAAATGGACATAGATAACATAGACACACCATCAATGAAAATCAATGCTGATGGGCTAGATTTCTTAAAAAAACAACTGGAGCAACTTAACGAAGATCATAAGGTAGATTTATCCGAGTATAAATACATATTCGATGCTCCGAATAAAGTTAAAAAACAAACTGATGCAAAATATGAGATATATATTAATATAACAGCAAATATTTTAGAAAATATTGAAGGTTCCGAATTCCCAGACTCAAAAAGTATAAACACCAACAACTACTATATTCCTGTTCCATCAGGCCAAGACCATAAGGAATATCTAAAAGCATTTTTTGATTATATAGAACAATGTATGAGTACATCAGCAGAAAAAGCATCGACAAAGGAAAATCCTAATGGATAAAGAATTTATATTCAATCCTAATATTAATGTATCATCCAAAATAAATAATACATATTATTACTGTGATCCTCAATACGCAGAGTTTAGTGACGATGACGGAAACGGCAGAACTCAAAATGAGAACAGCAATACTTTAGCTAAAATGGTAGAAAAACAAAATTTTACCTCTTACCATATTAAAGTATCTAATAATAATCAACTCTTTAATCCATTTTCTAAATTTGATACTGAAAAAAGCTATAGTTTTTTAGATAATGTGGTTAGACCAACAGATAAATTTGTTACAGTAAATAGTCTTGTATTTGCATATTACTTAAAGTTTTTATCCACAAACAATAACGCTTGGCTCAGCAGAGCAGAAAGAGAGAGATTATAATGAGTAAATTATCAAAAAGTAGTATTTACGCTATTAAGTATTTATTTAGTCAAGGATTAAATGCCGAACAAATAGCGTCTGAAATTAATCTATCTGTTGAGAATATTCAGGGTGTAATAGAATCAGAAAATTTAATCAAAGAGCCGCCAACGGCTAAAGACTTAATGATAAACCAAACCGCTGTAAAAAGAACAAACAGCGTTGCTATTATGACTAAAGAAGCCTCTATGATGAACGATCATGATAGAGTAAAATTTACATCCCAAAAAAATTCCACGGAACACATATTTAGACCATTTAATAAATGAAATTCATATCTCGTTATTCTAATAACAAAGAAGTTTCTGCGGCTCAATATATTGTAGAATTAATTTGTGAAAAAAGGGCAAAATTCGAAAAAAAAGATTTACATTATAGATTTTGGGTTAATAAGGAATGGTCTGCGTACTATAGAAATCAAATAGCAACAGCAAATAAATTGGTAAAAAAGTACAATCCTTTAGCTATAGTTAAAGCTTTGCAAGATGATAAAACATCCAATACTTATTCATTGCGAGCCCCTTTCCTTATTCCTATAATAGAGCATTACGAGAAACTTATAGATGCACAGAACAAAGAGTTCTCTAAAAATATAGACAGGTCTTCAAACAAAACACATAAAACGAATATTAGTCAGACTAAAAATATACTTTCAATTCTAGAGGATATAGACAATGAGTCTTAAAGAAGATATAATTAAAAACTTTGGCGATGATATTATCTTATCTGGTAATTCACTGGTAGAAAAAAAGATACTTACTATTCCAATTAGTCCTGCTTTGGATATAGTTCTAGGCGGCGGAATACCAGAAGGTAGTTTCGTAATATTTACGGGACAACCCAAGTGCGGCAAAACATTATCTTCTTTAGACTTCGCTACCACAGCACAAAAACCAGAATACCAAGGAGATCTAAAAAGTCCTAGAGAAGTGTACTACCTAAATATTGAGGGTAGACTAAAACAAAGAGATTTATTAGGAATTAAAGGATTAGATCTAACACGATTTCATATTATTGGATCTCAACAAGGTAAGATTTTACATGCTGAAGAATATCTGCAAATAGCAGAAAGAATTATTAATGAGATTCCAGGATCGATAGTCATCATAGACTCCTACTCTGCATTATGTACAGAGGCTGAAATTACTAGTGATATGGATAAGATGCAGAGGGCAGATGGTGCAAAACTATTAGCCAAGTTCTGTAGAAAAGTTTCCAATGTTATTCCTGTTAATAAAAATATTGTAATTGGTATAACACATTTAATGGGTAATCCAACAGGATATGGAGCAGAATTTAAGGAAAAGAGCGGACAAGGAATAGCATATCAAACCGATATTAAACTACGAGCAAAAAGCTCTAAACCATGGTCTTTAGGAGCGGATGATACTCAAATAGGTCAAGAGGTTGAATGGCAAGTTATCTGTTCTGCTCTTGGTCCTCCCGGCGGAGTAGCAAAAAGCTTTATTCGCTATAATGAGGGTATAGATAAGCTCACAGAGCTTGTTAATTTGGCCTCAGACGTTGGAGTTATAAATAAAGGAGGAGCATGGTATACCGTTAAAACCGCCAAAGAAAGTCACAAATTCCAAGGAGCAGAAAAGGTACGACTATTCCTAATGGAAAATCCGGATATTGCTAAAGAAGTTGAAAGTTCAATTAAAAGTATACTAGGTATCACAAAGTGATGGATGTTGTAAATTTGGATGGCGATATGGTGTCCTGGCACTTGACTGGACACATCGCTAAAGGTAGAATAGCACATAAGTCATCGTATCATCTGCTAGCCAGAGATACATTGATAAACCTATTTCCAACATTACAAATACTTGAAGAAGTATCAATACCATTAAGAAAAAACGAAACCTTATATTTGGATTTTTATATACCATTGTCAAAATTATGTGTCGAAGTTCATGGCGAACAACACTATAAATTTGTTCCATTCTATCATGGAAATATTATGAGCTTCTTAAAAGCTCAAAAAAAAGATAGAGAAAAAAAGGAATGGTGTGAGAATAACAATATTCGTTATATAGAATTACCATATAGTGAAAACCAAGAACAGTGGATAAATAGAATCAATCATGAATAATAAAACATCCAAAGAAGAATTACAGTATTGGGATAAAATACTAGACGAATACGAGACATCTATCGGTATATCGGAATATTCAGCGTCAGTAATCTCTTCGCAAGAAATTAATACTTACACATCAATGAGTCGAGATGAAATAGAAAAACTCAATCCAGAGGATTGTGCTCAAATATCTTATCGATTATCACAGTTTGCCTTTTATTTACAACGTAGTCTGAATAGAGAACTTGCTAGATATAATTGGGCAGAAGAGAGCATTAAAGAAGTTATTGCTGATGAAATAAATAACTATAAAGGCTACGGATACATAGAAAAATCTATACAGGCTATCAAACACAACGAAAAAGCAACAGGGCTTAACAGCATAAGAAAATATGCAAAACAGCGTAGTGATAG
>SXGQ01096571.1_pt1 | contig 24534 bp, 41 predicted proteins | sample 3178371 | NCBI WGS metagenome assembly SXGQ01 (sample SAMN11356859, study PRJNA531348) | freshwater metagenome | isolation source: freshwater sample F1-20 | place: China: Fuxian Lake, Yuxi | collected 2017-12-25 | reverse complement strand
GTGAAGCTTTACCCCCAGGACAAGTGGGCCTGGGGCTGGAACAACAGCTCCGAGGTGTGGAACGGCCGCTTGGCGATGCTCGGTTTCTCCGCTTTCCTGCTGGAACTGCTGAGCGGCCGTGGCCCGCTGCACGCCCTGGGATTGCTCTAAGAGTGTGCGGAAAAACCGCCTGATGAGGCGCGTTTTTCTCTCCTGAGCGCTGATCAGGCTCTGTTCGGGCTGGTTTTCAGCGAACTCCTAAACGGACTGAGACTCGAGATCGAAGAGAACATCATGGATGTAGGCCTCGGTCCATTCCGAGCCGTAGAAACGGCTGAGCATGCCTCGGGCCGGATCCTTCTCAGCGCGGTAGCGCGTGTAGCGCTTTTGGCCCGCCAGCAACTGCTCTGATCGCTCCGCTGATACTGGGCTCGCGGAAGCCTCCAGCTTGAGATACATCTGGAGATACTCCTGGAAGGCCGGACGAATCACTGCATCAATGAGGGCATCTCCCTCGGCCCCCAGGGGAATCCGCGTCCACAGGAATCCTGGCGAGAAGTAGGGCTGGGCTTCTTCGGGGATTGGGCCTCCGTCAGGCAAGGCCTGCTTCCACCGCTCAAAAATCGTCAGGAGCTCCGGCCAAACCGCTTCGGTATGAAGGCGATCTCCCCGGTCAACCGGCTGAAGATCCAAGGCCAGCAAGTGGCCATTGGGGAGGGTGACCAAATCGGCGCCAAAAAACGGCAGGTCATAGCACGTCCGTGGATTGATAACGAAGTTGAGCACCGAAGCAGCGCTCCCCGCAGACACACACGCGGCACGGACTTGGCGAAATTTCTCGGTCTGGCAAGCCCAGGTTGCTGTCGCCACATGCACTGGCTTCGCCTTGGATCCCGTCACCCCCTCACGGCTGAGGAACTGAGGATCAATGGAATAGGGCTCTGGGCCCAGCGGTTGCAGAGCGGCAACCGCTTCATCCAAAAAACACTGCCAACGCCAATCGGGGAGTTGAACAGGGTCAAGGCTGGTCGCCCGTGGTGCCGCTGGAATAGACATCGGATTCAAAGGCGGGCGGGAAAGAGAAACTCACTCAAAAAAGCATCGGCCCATGGCTTGCCGAAATGGCTTGAGAACAGCCCATGGGCGGGGTCCCGCTCGGCGCTGTAGCGGTCGTACTCCAGCTGCAAGTCAGCCACCTCCTCGGGCTTGAGCTGGCCCGCTTCGCTACGGGCGCGATCATGCATCTGCCAGTAGGCAGCCATGAACCCCTCAAAAGCAGGGGGGAGAGAGGTCTGCGCTTCCTCCGCACCGCCGCGACAGAACAGCAGCCAAGGGGAGAAGTACTGGTTGGGGTCAAAGGAGCGCATGGTCTCCTCGCCACTGAGATCGGGATAGCGATCATGCAGGGCGGTCAATTCCTTGTAATGGCGCTGGAGATAGGCCTCTCCTTGCTGCAGGGGCTGGAAATCCAAGACAGCCACCAGCTTTTGGCGGGCACCAAACCACAGCAGGTCCACGCCAAGAATCGGATGGTCCAGGCTGCAGTCCGGGTAGGCGACTGAGTTCAGAACCTGCAGGGTGTCGCCGGCATCTAGGCGTGTAACGCGCCAACGGCGAAAGCCAGGAACATCCCAGAGCCAGCTGCGAATGGTGCTGCTCTGCTTCTCCGACTGCTTGACGGCGAATTGAGGGTCGACCTGCTGCGCCTTAGCACCACGGTCCTGAAGACCGGCGTGCAAATACTCCAGAAAAGGATCAAACATCACTCCCTCCTGAGGTGGAGTAGCGCAAAGCAAGTGCCTCGGCCTGACGACGGGTCTCAGCCAAGTCATCGGCTGACGGGCAGCGGAACTCGGTGCAGTACGTCGTCATGGAGACCCCATCCAGGAATTGGACGGAACTCACTCGCATGCGCACCTGATCGGTGACGAACCAGCAGCGTTCAATTCCAACGTTGGTGTCGTAGCGCGTTGTGATGGTCAGCAGGCCATCCGCCGCGAAGCTGTACTCACTCAAAACCGGCTTCTTCTCGACATACCCCTTATCCCTCAGCAAAAAGCCACGGGTGGGATCTGAAGGATTTGGAGCATCGACGAGAACCGCAGCGTAATCCTCTGATCGGCTGCTCTCCTTCAGGTTGCTCTCCCACCAAAATCGGGCACCTCCAGCTGCCCCGCCGAGGTCAAAGGAAAGGCTCTCGCAGACCTTGGCCGTCACCGGATCCTGCTGATCAAAGGGCTCGATGATCAGGTTCGAATCGGCAAACTCGTCGTCCTGGTGATCCAGGTGGTGGACGGCCCGGCGGGTCATCCATTGACCACGACTGGCTTGAAAGAAGTTCCGCATCGTCATAGGGACGATAAACGAAGCCTCCACGATCAACCCTGGGGCTGGGACAACTGGCTCTGGAGCTGACCCAGCACCTCTTCCAGGCGAGTGAGCTCCGGGTGATCCGCCAGGGTGCGGTCGATCTTGGCTTGGGGCAGCTTCAGCTTTTGCCCCATGGCAATGACGTCCTGGCGCAAACGATCGCGGTAGGCCACGAGCTGCTCGATGGACTCTTGTATGTCCTGGGGGGTTGCGTCCATCTCGAAGCCACTGAACTGGAGTGAAGCTACGAGGGGGCAACCACCAACCACGAGGACGGGGCAAATCTGAAATAAAGATAACGAGGGCAGCTCCCAGGGGCGGCGAATCCTCGTCAACGGCGCGCAAAACGCTTGCAGCGCAACGCCTGAACCCAAAACGAAGACGGTTCATAACGAAGGTTTGCGTGTCGACGGTGATTGGCCGGAGCCGACCCCGGATCACCTTTAAGTTCTATCCGTGCCTTGACCCAGTGGGCCAACGCAAAGTCACCACCGACTTGACTTCATTCCTGTGGAGATCATGCCGGGAGCGGTGAACGACCAATGGATTCCCCGGCGGTTGCGACAACTGCTTTAGGTGGCCTCAGCTCCCCCCAAAAAAGTCCTGCTCTCCTATGCTCGACGCATTCTCCCGCGCAGTCGTTAGCGCCGACGCCAAAACCGCCGCCATCGGCGGTGGCGAAATTGCTGCCCTCAAAGGCTTTATCGCCGAAGGCAACAAGCGCCTCGACGCTGTTAACGCAATCACCTCCAACGCCTCCTGCATCGTCTCCGACGCAGTGACCGGCATGATTTGTGAGAACACCGGCCTGATCCAAGCCGGCGGCAACTGCTATCCCAACCGCCGCATGGCTGCTTGCCTGCGCGACGGCGAGATCGTTCTCCGCTACATCTCCTACGCCCTGCTGGCTGGCGATGCATCCGTGCTGGATGACCGCTGCCTGAACGGCCTCAAGGAGACCTATGTGGCTCTGGGTGTGCCCCTTCAGTCCGCAGCTCGCGCTGTGTCGATCATGAAGGCCTCCTCGACCGCTCACATCAACGAGACCAACACCACCGGCACGAACCCTGTGGAAACTCGTTTCCGCAAGATGGAAACCGTCCAGGGCGATTGCTCTGCACTGGTTGCCGAAGCTGCTTCCTACTTCGATCGCGTGATCAGCGCCCTCAGCTGAATCAACAAGAGATAACTCTCTCTTTTCAACGCAAACCTCCATCTAAGGATCTCAAACATGAAATCCGTTGCAACCACCGTTGTGACCGCCGCTGACGCAGCCGGCCGCTTCCCTTCCCAGAACGACCTCGAAGCCGTTCAGGGCAACATTCAGCGCGCCGCTGCTCGCCTTGAAGCCGCCGAAAAGCTGGCTGCAGGCCTGGACAAGGTGACCAAGGAAGCTGGCGATGCTTGCTTCAACAAGTACCCCTACCTCAGGCAGCCCGGTGAGGCTGGTGAGAACCAGGCCAAGGTGGACAAGTGCTACCGCGATCTGGGTCACTACCTGCGCCTGATCAACTACTGCCTGGTTGTGGGCGGCACCGGCCCTCTGGACGAGTGGGGCATCGCCGGCGCTCGTGAGGTGTACCGCACCCTGCGTCTGCCTACCGCTGCTTACGTCGAGGCCCTGACCTACACCCGCGACCGGGCTTGCTCCCCTCGCGACATGAGCCCCCAGGCTCTGAATGAGTTCAAGGCATACCTTGACTACGCCATCAACGCCCTCTCCTGATCTCTTCACCGAAATCAGCTTGAGTGCAGGAGGCCTTCGGGCCTCCTTTTTTTAGTTTTCTTGCACATCAAGAGCGAAGAAAGCGAGGCCGACAACGCGAGGATTAAGGTGGCCAGAAACAGAGCAGGGCACCGGAGATCGGCGTGAGCATCCATGTACTCGACAAATTATTTGAAGACCTAGAGCATCCGAATCCCTATATCCAGACCCAAGCCTTCACCGCCATGGCGGAGCACTGGCAACAGGAGGCAACCCCCAGGCTGATTGCCTTACTCAGTCAACCCAACGTTGGCTTGAGACGGGCCTCAGTGCGGGCCCTGGGCTCTTTCGGCGAGGCGGCCATGCAACCGATCGCTGATTGCTTTCGGACAACAGACGACGCCACGGTGCGCGCAAGCTGTGTGAAGGCCTACGCACAACTGGCCTCGAACTACCCGGGACTCCCGTTCAGCGAGGGGGCGATGGCGGTGCTGAGAGACGGCCTCGGCGATGACTCCCCCGTCGTTGCCGTGGCGTCTGTGATGGCCCTCGGCCAGGTGGGGGAACAGGCAGTCGCCTTACTGCTTGAAGTCAGCCGCGGTGATAACCCAGCCCAAGGGGTAGCGGCCATCAATGCCCTCGCCGAGATCAATGATCCCTCCGTCGAAGCGGGATTCAACGCACTCCTCCATGAGGAGAGCTTGGACAGCTACGTCAAGGAGACCTTGACTTCAGCGATGATGCGACTCAAGGACCTGAAGGCGCGTCAGGCGTCCTCATTGCTTAGCTGATTGATCGCCAAAGAAAGAACGGCTTGCACGTCAGCTTGGTTTTCTTGATCCAACCGTGCTTGAAGAGAAGGAATTGATTCAGATGCCCTGAGTTTCATCAGAGACAGAGCGGCGTTCTTGCGCACCTGACCCACTGCATCGATCAGCAAAGGCTCTAGCTGAGGTGCGGCCCAGTCAGGGTCATGGAGCTTGCCGAGCAAGGTTGCCGCCTCGGCACGGACATCAGCATCGATGTCTGATAGAGCTCCAACCACAAGAGCTTTGGCAACGTCATCCGCCAAGCTCTGGATTTGGTCGCCGAGGGCGGCGATGGCAGCGCAGCGGATTTCGGCATGGTCAGACGCGGCCGCATCCCGAAGCGCTTCGGGTGCACGCGCACCGACAAAGGCAAGCGCCCAACTGGCAAGGCCCAGCTGCATCGCCGTGCTCTCGGGATCGATCAGCACATCAAGGAGCAAGGGAATGGCCTCCGCACCAACGGCAGCCATCGCGCCAACGACTGAGCCCTGAACGACCGGATCAGGATCGCCGCGCAGGGCTTCCAAAAGCACTGGCAATGCACGGGGATCCTCGATCAAGGTCAAGGTCTTGGCGGCCGCCCGGCGAACCGTGACGCTCCCATGGCTGGAGAGCGCTCTACAAAGGGACGGGACCGCTGCTTTGCCAACAACCCCCAAGCTCTCCGCAAAGGTCAGACGCATCAGCCCTCTTGGGTCACCAAGGCCGGCCACCATTTTTTCGATGGCGTCCGCGTCACTCGGGGGAAGATTTCCGTTGCGGAGTTGTTGCCTGAGCTCTTTTGCGAGCTGACTGGCTTCCTGTTCATTGAGCTGCTGGGGCTGCCCATTAACGCTTAGGGAATGGGCCTCAGACACAAGCAAGGGGAAGAGCAAGCTGAATTATGGGGTTCCTGCCGTGACCTGGACAAGTTGAGCGGGATGGCTGCGGATCCGCTCCGCCAGAGGTTCATGGCGAGGGTTCAGCGACTCAACACGCTGTCACGATGGCTAGGCTGACGCAATGGAACATGATGAGCTGAACAACTGGCGCAAGCTTGCAGCAGAACTTGAAGCGTCTGGGGAGACCGAGAGCAAGTTCTATGAGCGTGCCAAAATGATCGCCTTGGGATATCCCGACCCACTCACACTGGGAGATTCCAACGACTCGACATTAGACGAAGCGCAAGAACCATTCGAACAGCTCAAAACCTCCAAAACACTGCCCAGATGAAACGTCGCTTTCTGGTCTCTGCCAAGGACTTTCTCCCGCAGGAGGTGGAATGCGAGGGATGCAGCGGCGATGCACTGATGCTCGCGCTTGAGGATGCAGAAATTCGACATTGGAAAGTCAACCGCAGAAGCCCAAGCGGACAAGATTGGTTTTTCGACGTCGCTCTTTCCGAAGAAACCAAGGAGTTCCGCGTTCAGACCTTGTGTTGAAAGCCGGCATCAAGTTAGCCGCACGTTTGTCTTTGTGATGAGTGGCTTCATTTAGATCAATTCAGATCGAGCCCGACGGTTGATTGCATCGCTATTCGGAGTTGATCGACCCAACATGGATGGGGAAAGGAATGTGAACCCCCGGCGCTTGATCTTGGCGTTGGAGACGGACGCATTCACCACCCTTGCCCCGCTGGGTGCACCGCACCAAATCACAGGGGGCAGCCCCCTTCGCTCGCAGATGATGTTGGACAGCTGCCTTCGGCTGAGGCGCATGTCATCGACCAAATTGAATGTCCCTTCCAAAGCATGGGACCACGCAAATTCAACACCCCGGCTGATGTCTTCGAGGTGCGTCCACGCTGGAATGTGATCACCATCGCGAGAGATGTGCCGACCAGCAGCTTGTTGCACAAGCGAAACCATGTCTCGCCCAGGCCCATAAATCCCTCCCAAGCGCAGGACACAAACACTCCGATTAGGCCCCTGCAACCCAAGAAGCTGCTGCTCCGCCTCAATCAGCAGGCGGTTCATCGGATGACTCCGATCCAGTGGCGACCCCTCGCCCACCTCTTGTCCACCTTGATCTCCAAAGACGCCGACAGTGCTGATGTAAGTGATGTGCAGCGGCCTGTGGCGGGGACAGGTCTTTAGGGCCTGAACAAGGTTTTTGATTCCCTTGGAAAAACCTCTTCGTAGCTCTCTTCCTGTCGCGTAGGGGCCACGCTGATCAGCAGGCCGTCAAGCTCCTCAAGGAAACTGAAGTTCGCTTGATCGGAGACAAGGTCGAGGAGGGTGGGTGTTGCCCCCAGCGCTTCAACGCGCGGGAATCGCGCTTCATCGCGAATCGTCGCCAGAACCGCGTGACCGGCGAAGCGGAGTCGCCTGCAAACGGCAGAACCCACGTAGCCGCAGCCGATAACACCAAAGCGCTGGGGCACAACGAGGGCGAGACTTTACAAATTTTTACAGATCGAGCGGTCGCGACGTGGATCCTGTCCGCGCCTTCGGGGACCCGAACCCCAACAGGCTCGCGCTGCCGCTCTGGGCCGACGAGGGTTGCGGGTATTGAGGGCTTGGGATGGATTCCGTATCGCGCGCGAATTGGCTCAAAATCGCCGCCAACCTGGGGCGCTCTGATTCCGCGGGGAGCTGGTTTTACGCCCGCGCAAAAGCGATTGCCGAGGGGCGGCCGGATCCCTTGGCCGAGCTGAATGAACTCCCGACCTAAGCCGCGCGCTAGAGATCGGCTCGGATCTCTCCCTTCTCGTTGAGGTATTCCGCGATCAGCGGGGAGGGCTCTTCGCGCTTGAGGGCTTCGAGCTCGCGTTCGATGCTGGCCTGCATTTCCTTATTCCCACTGGCCAGTGCGATGGCCAGCACCTTCTCAAGCCGGACTTGCTCACTCTCTTTCCAGGCTTGATCCACTGGGGGAAGACTTCGGTGATCCATTGTTGCGCCCGCCAGAGCCGCCTCACAGACCGAGGAATAAGTCAGCCTTATCGCCTCTGTTAGCGTCCTTGATCTCGCTTGATCGCCTGCCGGATTTTCTTTAGGTTCTTACCAAGAGAAATGCGTCGAGCCCCTTTTGGGGCTCTTTTTTTGCCCGTTTGCGGGGCTTCTTGGCCTCACCGCGCAACCGCCGAATGACCGAGCGGAAGGCGGAAGGCTCCTGGACCCTGGCCTGTGTGATGGCCGCTGGCGCCGACTTGCGATTGAACACTTGCAGCTCCTTCAAGAGGCCGGGCCCACGCGTTGTGCTGAAGTGCCCCAAGCGGTTGAGCATGAGGGGCAGTCGCCCGAACCGTGTCCTTGACGACCAAGAGCCGACCAAAAGAAAGGTGGTGAGCATTTCGCTGCGTTCGGGGCAATGAAATGCCGCTGCAGCCCGAGCTGGAAGACGGCTATGGCTGCCGCCCCTTGCACCACACGCAAGTCTGGAAAGCCTTGATTTCATGAGTGACGACACAGGCCTAGACGCGCAAGTCTCATTTCTTCACGATGCTTTCGGAGGCTGACAGCCAATGAGATGCTCAGGGGCGACCTCCCAGGCCCCCTCGACGATGGATGAGCAATTGGCTCAGATTGCGACTCAACTCAATGAGGCTGCAGCGTTTGTCACCCCAGAGGTCGTTCGCGCTGGCCGCAGGAGTGCGGCCAGCGCTGAGTCCTTGGCCGCCATTGAGTACGCCATCAACACGATTGGCAAGGCACTGGTTTTGACGGATCTGAGCATCGATCCGGAGCAGGATGGCGAGGTCCTGCGGGAATTCAGGAAGGGCTAGTGATCACCGATTTCCGTATGAGTTGACGATCTGAGCCGTTTCGGGGGAACCCCACTCAGAGCACTGTTCGCCGCCGTTTTGCCGCACTTCAACAGACCAAGGACGCACCATTTTTATCCATGGCCTCGATGGACCCGATCAAGCACTCACTGGAATCCTCTTTCGAAAGTGAGAAGCTCGTTCGTCTGATCAATGACTGCACGGACCTCGAAGAGCTCCGGGAAATGGCTCTACTGCTTGTGCAACAGCTGGCCCAGCAAAAAGCGGCACGGGCTTGGATGGCCACCCGTGCCTCTGAATCAGAAAATTCCAAATTGGAGATGCTCGCCGAGCTGATTCGCCGCTCTCAAGGCGAGGCTTCTCAGCCTGAAGAGCCCTGAGGATCGGGATCCTGGAGCACCAAGCCAGATCACCGTCTCAACCACAGGTCACTAGCTTTAAGGTCTACGTCGCCCTCGAGCTGACATGACCTGCTTCGTTCTCTCCCACAACCTGCAGGTTCACTCGGAAGCCGTACCAAGCTTGCCCCCCGCAGTGCTGGCGGAAACGCTGAAAGCAAGCAGCCCGCACATCAGCGCAGCAGAAGCACTCGAGCACCCACACTGGCTCGTGCGGATTGATTCAGAGCTCGAAGCCACTGCCCTAGCTGTGGAACTGCCTCGCGCCTGGCGTGCTATGCGACAGACGTTGGGGCATGGCGCAGACCATGAGCTTCTGGCCTTGGGCGGACGCAAGGACAATCCGGGGATGCCGGGATCACCGCTCCAAGAGGGAAGCTGGGGAGTCGACGTCGTGGAGACGCCGAACGGAGACGCGTTCCTCAAGACCATCAATTGGGACGGACTCAAAGCAGGCCGTCCCGCTGATGGAGTGTTTGAAGCGAGGGGCTAACCCTGCTGTTTACGGTTCCGGCGACGGGGCTTGGCTTCGGTCTGAGTAACCGCTTCGCAGGGTTGCTCTGGCTCGTTGGAGGCGGCGCTCGCCAGTTGGAGCTGGGAATGGTGTTGCACCCCAATGACGGCGGATCCGTTCTGCCGCATGGCGCGCATCGCCTGGGAAAGCGCGGCGACGGGAACGCGGACCTGACGGGGAGTGGCCAGTGACATGCCGGTGCCAATGGCCGTTGTCACAGTCAGAGCATTGGTGAGTGACGGACCCATGGGTTCCTTCTGTTGATTGACCTAAGGGTGCCGGGGTCCCGTCGGCGAAGCCAGCCCGTAGACAGTTCTTAACGAGGGCGCGGCCAGGGCCCATGAGGCAGCAAAGTCGACGCTGTGTTCAACGTCTGCGCGCGTCGCAGGTTGCATCGGTGAGTCGCTTCAACAACATCCACCTGGGCTTGTCGCACGAGGAGGCTCTGCGCATCCTCACACTTCCTGAGGCAGAGCTTGACGCCACTAGCGACTACTACATGGCGGCTTCTCACCTGATCAATTTCCCAGGAGAGACCTCCGAGGCAGCCCTGATCGCCCTGCTCAAGAAACCCAGCGACGAGCAATCCACCAGGCTCGCGCAACGCAAAGCGGTGGAAGTCCTGGGTCATCTCAAGGCTGAGCAAGCCATTCCCGTCATCGGCGATTGCTTGAACAGCGACGACATCTATCTGGTGGAGAACAGCGCCTGGGCATTGCAGCAGCTCAACTGCCAAGATCAGGCAATGCATCAGCGTCTGATCGCCCTACTCCAGGATGAAACACAGAACAGGCGGGTTGTGATCCAAAGCCTGGCCGGCCTAGGGGTCAAAGAGGCCGCCGCCAGCATCAGACCCTTGATCGAAGACCCGCAACCAGGTGTCCGCGGCGCCGCCCGAGCGGCAATGGCTCAATTGGTTGACGAGCGGGACCATCTCAAGGCCATCGAGGATCACCTGGTGCTGCCAAACCAGATGGACCGCCAGGCAGCTATCCAGGATCTCATCGACGCCCATTCGCTCGAGCTATTGCCGAGTGTGCTGAGAGCACCGGTCTCTCCAGCCTTTCGCTCAAGAGCCCTCAAAGCCCTTTGGCCGGAAGGGGCAAAAGAGTGCATGGGTCTATCGCTAACCACAGCAATCGACGCACTGTTGCAGGACAAGCCTGAAGATCTAGTCCTGGTGCATCGGTATGACCAAGCTCCAGAACAAGCCTTCCTACTACAGGAATTTTTTGGCACGGACTTCAGCCGTTGTTATCTCGCGCTTCAAACCCTGAAGGGCCAATCTGCAACGACCCTCTGGCCATTAATCCAGCAGCGTTGGCAGGAAGAAGCGCATAACGACTACGGAGCCCACTATTTCTTTATCCACCTGTTTCGAGAACTCGTTGATTGGCCCGAGGCTTCCCTGAGCGTGATTGAGAACTGGTTGCTGGATGCCGCAGACACGCTGCGTCCGCAGTTCATGAAATCAAAACCGGCGGCAATTTTGACTCTGGCAACAGTTCTGCCCAAGCGATGCCATGAAGAGCTCGGACGTTGGAGTGATCCCGAGCAGACGCCGTTTTGGGAAAGCCGCTATGCGGCGATAATGGCGATGGAACAGCTTGGACTACAACCAATCCACACGAACGATCCGAACCCGTTTGTCACAGCAAGGCTCAAATCGTTTAACGACTGATCTCGCTATAACGGGTCTGGATTGAGCCGCGGGAAGCCCAATACTGGACAAGCTTCTCGCCCCCTGGCCGGGGCACACTGGCCGTGACCCGGAGGATTTTGAAGGCGCGATTCGGTCCCATCGGCCAGTTCCCAACGGCCTCCACCGTGCGGATCGAACCGCCGATGGCCTCCAAACAGCGCTCAAAACGCTCCAGTTGAGCCTGATCAACCGTTTCGAAAATGAAATCCGTTCCTAAGCAAATCAAATGTTGGGAGCGAATCCATATGCGCAACTGGTTCTCGGATGGAGAAACCGGCATCAGACAACCCCCTGACGACTAGTCGCTCAGGCCAACGAGCCAGTCATCTTGAAGATGGTCCGCAAGAAAAGCCAAGCGCTCAAATTTGAGCAATCCATGCTCTGAACCCCAAACCAACTGATCGGTGTCGGGGTCGTACCCCCGATCCCGACTCGACCAGGAGGTCTGATCAACGAAGACCTCGCTGACGAGATAAGTGGGCTTGCCATCGCGTGGGACCAAGCAGCCCTTCCCTGGCTCAACCGAGCCCTCATAACCCCGCTGAGCGTCACCCTTGAAATGCATCGAACAACCGCAGCGCGGTTGCAGGCGATCACTCTTGATTTCGTTAAGGAGTGAGCGGTGTTGCGGCGCACCAGCAACACGCTCGGGATTGCTCAGACCAAGGTTCTCAACAACGTGGACTCCAGCTTGGCCTTCGCGCAAGCGATGAACGCCTTGGCGGTACGGGCGCCAAGGATCGTGATCATAACTTTGCTCTGAGTAGAAGCCTGGGCCCTGAAACACCTCCCAGGGAAGCGGTAAAAAGAAAATATTGATGTGAGCAAACTTGCTCGGGTCAGCCTGGGCTTGATCGCGGTTGCTGTAGTGACCGCAGAGTGTTCGGGCGAAAAGAAGCGACTCGTGCATCATAGTGTCAGCCGCCTGACTTCAGAAGCAAAGGATGTTTGCAGGACACCCGAACCCTCTGACGTACGGAGAACAGAGGAGCGACAGCGCACATGTTCAGAAACGAACCAGATGCGCTCCTCCGCGATGGACTGGCCATACTTTGTGCTCAATACAAACGTGCCGTCCGAGAGAAAGCGGTAAGAAGAGATCGCCTGCTCGGCCTCGGCATAGCCGACACTGCGCAGCAGGCTGCCACTACTTGGATCAGCAGGGACCGGCACCAAGACACAGGATCCACTGGAGACCTCAGAGGGGTCATCAGGTTCCCAGTCGCTCTCTGCACTCCATTCCATTCGGAACGGAGACTGAATCAACCCAGGATCCTGGGAGGTGGACTCAAGAAGCTCAACAACCTGCGGATCAGAGGGGGAAAGGCGCTCGATCTTGATCTGGCTGAGAACCTCTTCAAACTGCTGAAAGGCCAGGGAATGGCCACTGCGCATTGAGCGCCAAGCCCCTTCGCTGCGCTCAACGAATGTCGCCAAATCCATTAAGTTGAAGCTCAGATGCGCTCGTCAACGCTGGAGGCAGAACCGTTGCGTGCGTTCTGTACCATGTGAACCAACGTCTCGACCATCATCGAAGTGGCAGATTCAGCCTGGGAGGCAGAATCTGAAACTTTGTCCTGAAAACTGGATCGACGATCACGCTGACGTGAGGAATTCGCGTTCATCAGAGTTAACGTGTAAAGTGCCTGTAGGCCAAAGAATAACCCGGAAGGCAACCTTCCGGGGGCAATCATCGGTCAGAGCCAAGCTGGACTGGGGCCCAAGGCGTCAATGATTAAGTGTTCGCAACAGTAAGGATACGGCCACCGCGACGGTGAATGCCTTGCATGACCTCGCTCAAGGAACTGTAGGGAGCTGTGCTGGTCTGCACAGAACGTCGGCGTACACCGACCGGTGTGGCGGTGATCCACTTGATCGTGAAGCGCTTGCTGTCCCGGCCACGAGGGCCAGGCAGCTTGGGCCCAGTGGCTGGCGCAGAGGCTGTGCCAATGCTGAGGGTCAAACGGGATTGGCTGGAGCCATCGAAACCGGCAAAGCCGGAATCCATCGCGACTGAACGGGTATAGCTCAGATTGCTCAGACCGACCTGGGTGGATGCCCCACGCTTCGAAGGCACATGATCGAGACCAAAAGCCCGGATGTATTCGTCGCTGAAGGTATAGCTGTTGATCTCAGCTTCATAACCTTCGTTAGCGAGACGCTGAACGTGCTCGCTGATTTCGGCCTGGCTCTGGGGTGCACGGCCCAGCAGGTGCTTGAAGTTGAGTTCAACGAAACGGTAGGGACCGTTTTTCTCGAGAAATAAGCGCCGGTAGGTGTCGGATTGGGCAAAGGCGGTGACCAGACCCTGAACTGTAAGGTCACCATTCACGTACAAGCTTTCCGCAGAAGCGCAGCGCTCCTCGTCCATCAGGTGAGCGTTGCCGAACACCTGACGGTAGGCAGCTCGAATTACGGCGGTGGAATCAGTCATTTGAAGAGGTAGGTGGAGTTTTCAATCGCTTTTGACGTGGTCAAGAATGGATCACATCACCTCGGTGATCGAGACAATCCGTCCGCCACGGCGATGGATGTACCCCAGCTGAGAGGTCATATCCTTGCCCGAGACCAGATAGCTGGCGTTAGGGGTGCGCTGGCGACCACCTGCCGGCTGAGCCTGAACGACGATCCGGTAGCGCTTGCCGGTGGCTTCGGTGGTACCCGAGGCGGCTGCAACGCGGTTGATGCGCTGTGTCGTGGAGTTCCAATTGCTTGGGACACCGTTCGTGGCCACCGATGCGACCAGGCTGGAGGCGGACTGAACCGTATCGCTGGCGGCGTAGCCCTGGGACAGGGAAAGATGACGGTTGAAGGCCACCTGGGAGCGACCAGCTTCCGTTGCAATGCGTTGGTAAGGAATCGTGTCCTCACCAAAGGTCTGCTGGTATTCAGGGGAGTCGAGGTAGCTGTTGATCTCGGCTTCGTAGCCATCGTTGGCGAGCCGCTGAATGTGCTCGCTGACCTCGGCCTGGGAGGTGGGGGCACGACCAAGGAGATGCTTGAAGTTCAGCTCGACAAAGCGGTAAGGAGCGTTGCTTTCGTAGAAGCGACGGCTGTACTCCGCAGAGAGGGCAATGGCTCGAACGAATTCCCGGGTGCTGGAGACGCCCTCGGCGAACTTGCTTTCTGCCGTGAGGTTGCGCTCACTCTCCATCAGGTGGGGGTTGCCCATCACCTGGCGGTAGGAGGCGCGAATCAGCGCCTGGATCTGACCGGCAGAATCACCGGGCGTGCGTGCAAAGACCTCCTGTTCCCGCTGACCCAGGCCGAAGCCGACATACAGATCCCCGCGGATAGGAGTGCTATCGCCTCCATCGGAGAGGGCACGCTTCACCGCGTTAAACGCGGTGCGTACTGAGCCGGTGCCCGAGAAGCCACCAGCAGCGCCAGCACTCCGGTAGACCTGGGCGGGACCCCTGATGGTGAGCCGGTTGCCCTGGGCGAGGTTCCCTAGCAGCTGGCTGCTGGCGCCAATGGCTGTATCGCTACCGGCGAAGTTTTGCTCGAGGACAGCGATGCGGTTAAAGCTGGCCTGGGGCATCCCTGCAGCCGAAGCCCAGCTGCGGGCATAGGGAACCGTGTCCTCGCCGAAGGCGGCGAAGTACTCGTCGGAATCAAGAAGTTGATCGATCGCGGCGTCGAAACCGCCGGTGGCCATCTGGGCCACTTGAGCGGTGATCTCCGCCTCGGTGGAGGGACCGCGGCCCAGCAGATGCTTGAAGCTCAGCTCCACAGAGCGATGGGGGCCAACCGCCTCGAAATAGCGGGAGCGATAAAACTCGGATTTGGCCAGCTGTCGAACGAACTCACGAACCGTGATTTCGCCTTGACGCAGACGCGATTCCGCGCTGATGCAACGCTCGCTCTCCATCGGCCGCACGTTGCCAAACACTTGGCGATAGGCCGCACGAATGACAACGGCGAGGGCCGTCTCGTCGTCCGGAGCGAACTCGTCACGGGCGGGCGAGAGGTCTTGATTCCGGAATGAGCCGTTGGTCAGCGCCGCGTCGCCGGCGGGCATGCGCGTGCGGCTGTAGGAGACCGGACCCTCGATCAGCTGGGTGGCACCGAAGCCAAGGGATTTCGAACGATTGGCAGACATGGGAAGAATGAGATGGGGAGATCCTTGATCAGATGGCAGGTTTCGCTCCCTGAGATGACTGAGCAGTTGGCGCTGCTCAGTAACCCAGCTTTTGGTGGCCCTCGTTCTGAAGCGAGGGCCTGACGATCAACTCACAGGGGTGATGCTGGCGATCTTTCCGCCCTCGCGGTGAATGCGCTTGAACTGCTCGGAGAGCTTGTCGAAGGGCACGTAATACACGCGGTTACTGCGGGTGTAACGGGACACGCGACGCACATTGTTCGCGCTGTAGGCCGTGACCTCGACGCGGAAGGTTTTGCCCTGGTCGGACGCACCCACACCAACACGGGTTACCGCGTCGGCCAGGTTCTTCGAAGGACGGAAGCTGAAACCTTGGGAGTTCGCCGAGGATGGAGGAACAACCGCCATGGGACGGTTCTGGTAGGCGGCGCCGCCTAACTTGCTGGAGATGCCAGCCAGATCACCTTTCAGGCTGCTGCTGCTGTTGCCGCGCAGAAGCTGAAAGCTCCATGTGAATTCCTGCATGGTCCCGCAGCTCTCGGTCTTCCATCCTCGCTGGTAGGGGACGGTCCACTCACCGAAGGTGTTCTGGTAGTCGTCTGAATCGAGGAAGCTATCGATGTCAGCGTCGTAGCCCTTGGCATCGAGGCGCTCGGCGTGATTCCGCATCTCCTGGAAATCAACAGGAGCGCGGCCCAGCAGGTGACGAAATGCCAGCTCGATGTAGCGATAGCGGGGGCAAGCGTCGAAGAAACGGGCTTTGTAGAGCTCGCTTTTAGCAATTCTGCGCACGAGTTCGCGCACGCTGATTTCGCCAAGCTTGAACTGGGATTCGGCGACGAGCTGGCGCTCGCTCTCCATCACGTAGGCATTGCCTAGAACCTGCTTGTAAACAGCCGTGATGATCTGTTCTTTCTTGGCGTCGTCATCACCAGGGATGAGCTCGAGGGGGGCTTCACTCTCTTGAACAAAGCGCTCAACCCCAAGGAGAGAGGCAGGACCGAAGGGCATGGGCTGCAGATGTAATCAGCTTGCTCATCCTCAGGGAAAAGGAAAGGAGGAGCCTCCCGCCTTCATAAAGCTCAACCAATTGTTTCTCAACGTTGCGTGACTCAACGAAGCCCTAGGCCTCGAGGCTGGTCCGCGTCGTCTCACGGGTCAAGGGGTTCCAGGTGTCCAACTCCTTGTAAGGCCTCGACAGCAGTGCAGAGCGCTCGGCGTCGAGTCCCAAGCAACCCGAAAAATCAGCTCCAGAGAGTGACTCAGCGCCCTCGAGGCGGGCGGAGCTCAGATCGGCAGCCCTGAAATCGGCAAAGTCCAACTGACAGCCCGAGAAGCTGGCGCCCACACAGGAAGCACCCCGCAAAACAGCATGACGCAGGTCAGCGCCGACCAAGCGAACGCCATCCAGCAGCGAACCACTGAGGTCTGCTCCGCTGAGATAAGCCCCCATCAAGTTGCAGTTACGCAGGTCCAAGCCGCGCAGGTCCGCACTATTCAGAAAAGCGCCGTTCAGCTTGGCCCCAGGACCAACGGCTCCCGATGAGCGGTGGTCAAACCCTTCAGGAAAGCGCGTGAACACATCAAAACGCGCCAAACGCAGGTCAGCACCATCGAGGTCACAGGTGCTGAGATCAGCGCCACGCAAATCGACCCGGCAGAGGGCCGCCCCTCGAAGATCAATTCCAGCGAGATCCCGCCCACTCCAATCGGCACCTCGAGCATCCAGGGGCGCCCCAAAACCAACTGTTGGCAGCAGGTCTTCAGGGGGCTGCCACTGCAGAAGGTCGAGCACTGGATTCAGTGATGTCAAGGCGAAACGCTAAGGACTCCGAAGAAATCAGGTGTGGCGGAGGGCCCCCAGAGCGACAGTCAGCAACACACGGGTGATCTCGACACCGCCAACGATGGCGACGGCAAGCCAGACCTTCAGCGCCCAAGCCGGAGGCTGACCATTGGCCCAGGCGTCAGAAACCTGACCGGACGACACCCAAGCCTGAGCAGGCACAGGGGCCCGCTGAGCCATCACATCGCGCCAATCCGCGCCGTAGCGGGGGAATTGCTGATAGATCGGCAGCTCGCCAATCGCACGACCAGGCAAGAGCCTGGAGCGCTGGGAGGGGACCAGATCAAGGCCGAAGTTCGACAGGTATTCGTCGCTATCCAGCAGCTGATCAACGAAAGCGGGGAAGCCCTGCTCCGCAATCACAATCGACCAGCGCAGTCGCTCTGCGTTGGAATAGACCTGACGGCCAAGGACACGCCCAATGACCTGGTCGATCATGCGGTAGTTGGAGTTGCACTGGTAGTAGTCGCGCAGAAAGCGACCAGACAGAAGCAGGCCACGAATAAAGTCTTTTAAAGTAATCGAGCCGTTGAGATATTGCGACTCTAAATAGGGCTCTCGATCAACTTTCAGGGCATGAAAGAAAATCTGCTTATACGACTTTTCAATAAGAGCCTTACGCGCGTCCTGATCAAAGGTGGCACCACTACCTTGCGGGGAGGCCGTCAGGGGAACCCGGGAGTTCTGGGTGGAATAGGGGGCTTCCAGAAGGGGAAGAGCCATTAACCATCAATGCGCTGCGACCATAGTGCAATAGGCCGCTGCAGGTGCCTGAAAAAACTTCTTAGCTCTTTACAGAGGCCCCAAAAAGCAGTTCACGTAAATTATTAAAAGAGTCTTGAAGCAAAGCTCCAACTGGGGAGTGGCTGTACAGCGCTTCGAAGGATGCGATCGAGATGGCACTCAATTGGCTCAATGCAAAAGCGAGTCCTTCTGTCGGGACGCCCATGAGGCCATAGAGCTCGTTTAAGGCGTCGATGGACTGCTGATCACTAAAGCGAGGACGGGCTGCGGCAACGGCATAAATCACAACCCGAAAGAAGTTCTCGCAATCACGCCAACAAGCCTCAGCTCGCGCCGGGGTCGCCAAGGCCCCACCGGCAACGAACAACTCCGGATGCCGCGAGGCCAACGCAGCACGGGCCTGGCGAACACACGGTTCAACCAAACGCCTGAGCACCAACAACTGCTCAAAAGGGAGTCTGGAATAAGCAGAGAATTGAGTCAGTTCAGCATCATTGAGCAGACGCTTACTGCTATTCGCCTCAACGAGAGCTTGATGAAGGTCAGCGGGGAAGTCGATGAATAGATCGGGATTAAAGACCTTGGCTCGACAGATCAAAGATTGCAGATGGGAGTTGCCGTCAGCCATCCGTGCCTTTCGAAATAAAGGGCCCAGGCAATCGTGCTAATCAAACCTGGACAATGCTCAAGAGCCAAGGAAGCAAGGTTCCCGGAAACTCCAAGGTTCAAAAGAATCTGAATGAACTCCTCTTTGGTTTGAACAGACTCAGGACGAATGGCCGAGCCGACAACCCAAGTCAACTTTGTCGCCTCAAGGTTGCCGCCAGAATTCTCGCAGGCCAAGAAAAGATTGGCAAATTTATCATTAATGGCGGCCTCATCTTGCCACATTTGTATATAATCTTCACGCAAGTCAATCCTCAGCACTTCGCCGTCCCGATCAAACCGCAGCTCACGTTCGCCGCCAGACAGGAGACGGAGCCGATCGATCTCGGAATCCAACAGGCGCTTCATGGCTCAACCGAGGGTCGCCTTCACAAGGCTAATTCCAACTAGTCGGCACCTCTTGGCTCCAGTCGCAAAGCTTTTCAAAACGGAATGGACCAGCAATTGAGCCCCAAAGGTGCTCATGGGTAACTGGGTCATAGCCGCGGTCAATGGTTTGCATCGTTTGAGGGGTCAACTCAAACTCGCTCAGCAGATAGGAATCACGGCCTTTGCGAAATACCTTGCAATTACAACCAGGTTCAACTTTTCCAATGAATCCCTCACTGGTCTGATCCACCCAATAGGTGCAGCCAGACAGCAGCCTTAAATCAGCCTCAGCAAGCTCTGCGAGCCTTACTGGCTCCTCAACAGCGCCGTAAAAACGCTCAGGTGACTCGATAGAAAAGTTCAGAATAGAAAGCGTCCCATCTTCCAGATAAGCGGGCCGCAGAACTCTGACCCGATAAGGTTCATTTGGAGCAATCGCATAGGCCTGCTCAAGCAGAAGACTATAGGCCCGAAGATGAGGAACCGGACGGATCCGAACGAGAATATTTCCGTACAGCGGTGGGTTCTCAAATGCCTGAGCCTGATTACTAAAACTGCCCGACAGCATTCGCGTTAGCGCACCAGCAAGTTTTGTCACTTGACTGAGATCAGTAAAATCAGGATAGCACTCTGTTGATTCAGCCAAGCCCCAAGGCGAAACAATGCAAGACCGACGCGCTCTACTTTGGGCCTCCAGAGAAAGGCCAGATCCACTGCAGCACAATGGATATGAGCAGCTATGCCAGTTAAAATATACCGGATCGGCCTCGTTTGCGCCCAAAAGCCGCTCATGGCTTTTGGCATGACCCGACGTGAGCATCGTGATCAGCTCTCGCTCGAGGACTTCTTCCTGGCACTTGGAGGAAAACTATCCGGTGACAATCGCTGGATCAAGCTGGCTGCGCTGATCCCGTGGGACGAACTGGAAGATGAGTATGCAGCTCGTTTCTGTAAGGGCTTTGGCGCCCCGGCAAGGGCGTGTCCCTTTGGGAGGTGTAAATCCCGAGGCCCGATTGCCCTGATTCGAGAATGAACAGGGGTCAATGACGGGCTGTCATTCGCGAGGCGATGTGTGCCTCGTTGTTTTACGATGAACCCAGACGATTGACTTGTTAAGTCATTCGTCTGGGTTGGTATTTGGTTGTTGGCTACGTCTGAATCTCTGCTGTGCTCATCTGCGCTGGCCCCCGGGCGGTGAGCGGCGCATCGTTGGGGAAGATGCCGACCACGCGGGTGCGGCGTTTGATTTCCTCGTTGACGCGCTCGAGCAGGTTGGTGCTCCAGAGCTTTTTCCAGTGCGGCTCCGGGACGTGACGGAAGGCGAGCACGACCTCACGAGCCTCGAGCATGAGCTTGGCGGCGTTGGGGAAGCGCTCAGCCAGGGAGGTGGGCCTGCTCAAGGGCGATCCCATCACGATCGGAGGAGAGGCGCTCGAGCAACGGCTGTTTTGCTTCCGCCTGCCGTATACCGGTTGGTGCCATGTGGAGGTGATTCACGGCGGCGAAAGCTTTGTTGCCCTCTCAGAAGCAATCCAGAACACCCTGTTGCTTTGCGGTGGCGTGTCGGCCGAACACCGCACCGAATCGGCTGCCAGCACAGTTGTCATCAGAGCCAGATTCAATGGGTGCCGGAGACATCCTCAGGACGTTTTCAGAAGCGTTAAAAAGCGCAGGCCTGGCAGCTTGGGCCAGCATCGGTACCATCCGGCCAGATCCTTTTCGGCCCAAGGCATGACAGCGAGCGCATCCCCCAGTGCTGGAGCGTTGCAACTGCGGCTCAGCGAACAGATGCAGGCCCTCAGCCTGGTGAGTGAAACCCTCACCCTGCGCCTGCTGGAACTGGAGGAACGACTGAGCGCATTGGAGGCTCAACTGGAGGGGTTGCAGCACCTGCAAAGCAACACCCTCAGCCACGATTCGGCCGACTTGCTCACCGCCACCGAAGAGCGGATTGCGCGGCTGGAGGATCTGCTCACCGAGCAAAGCGCACCACAGCGCGCCAGCGTGCATCCACTGCAAAGGCCCCAACCGGAAGCCAGCGCTCAAGACACTGGCTTCAACGAACCTGAACTGGAGCTGAACCCCTTCCCCGAGGAGGAGGAGGAGGAACAGCCCTTCATGGATGAGTTGAGCGCCTGAGGCTCAACCGGCAGGGCCGGTGCCAAGCATGGCGCTGGCCGAGGTGAGCAGCACCCGCAGCCGATCGGGGGTAGCTGGCTTGATGGCATACGACTGATCCAGCAGCAGCGAACCCGGCTCCAGCTGAGGCAGCGGCCGGAACTTCACCAGGATGTGGGCGTACAGCGGCGGATTGTCGAAAGCCTGCTGTTGATTGCTGAAGCCAGCGCTCAGCTGGGGCAGCAGACGAGCGAGGCGGCTGGACATCGCTGAATGCGGGAGATGGGCCGGATCCTATGGGGTGGGTCAGAGCCCCAGCAGTCGGATGCGGAAATCAGCCACTTGATCCGCCATGGCGGGGTTGCTGAGCATGAACGGGTGATCCGCGCAGGCCTCGAGCGCCTGTTGCCTCTTCTCGGCGCTGCTCAAGCTGGCGGCATCAGCGCGGCCAAGCAGCTGCTGCCAAGCGGCATCGAACACCATGGCGAAGCTGTCGGCGTTATCGAACAGCTGGCCAGCCTTCTCAGGAATCCGAATCGGCATGGTGGCTGTGTTGCCGGAGGTTGAAAGCCCTGATCTGCGCTTTCGCAATGCCAGGACCCAGATTTGAACTGGGGACACGGCGATTTTCAATCGCCTGCTCTACCAACTGAGCGATCCCGGCCCGTCGCCGTAGCGACTTTCGGATCCGAGATCACAGCGGGAACGCGATGCCGCCCGGGAGCTGGGGTTCGGGCCAGAGCCAGCAGCCCCTGCACCGCATGACCAGCCGTGGCGAGGGCGTCAGCGGCGGCGCAGGCGGTGGCACCGGTGGTGAGGATGTCGTCCACCAGCCACAGGGGCCGTGGCGCTGGATCTCGGCAGGCGAGAGCCGCGAAAGCCTTGTGGAGGTTGGAGCGGCGCAGGCTGCGGCCCAGATGGTGCTGCCCCAGCGTGGGGCGGGTGCGCCAGAGCAGCGCTGGAGCCAGCTCGGCCGCCCCTCCGGAAGCAGCCACCAGAGCCTGCGCCAGCAGCAGGGGCAATGGATTGCCGGCTCGCTTCCAGCTGGGCACCGGCACCACCAGGGCCCCGGACAGCACCGAAGCGCAGCAGGTGTGCAGCCGTGTGCCGAGGGCAGTGATCAACGCCGGATCAACCGTTGGGCGTTGCCGCAGCAACAGCGTCCGCAGGGAGCCGGCGTAGGGGGCCAGGGCACACCAGAGCAGTGGCTGATCCCCCTGCAGTCCGCCCTCCGGCAGGGCGAGCTGCCCCCTGCAGCGCTCGCAGAAATCAGCAGCGCCCGCCTCGATCGGACCACTGCAGGAGCGGCAACGCGCTGCACTGATCAGATCGAGCGTCTGGCGCCAGAGGGAGAACCACATGGCCGAGGGGCTGCTTGCAAGAGCATTCCCCGCGGCCGCTGGCTTCGGCCTTCAGGCCTGGGGCATCGCCCGCAGCATCGCCACCAGGGTGCGATGGGCGTCTTCGCTGTCGCTGAGGGTGTGATCGAAGGCCACATCCAGGCGTTGGCCGTCCACCTCAAGCTCCATCGCCTCCGGGCGCACGGCCACCATCCGAGCCTGCTGCGGAGCCTCCACACCGCCGTAGTGGCGGGCATAGGCCAACACCGCCTCGGCGTGGTCGTCGTTCATGTGCTTGCAGATGCGCTCGCTGACGGCACTGGTGAGGGGATCGGCGGCCATGGGTGGTGTGGCAGGGGAAGAGGGCCCGATTCTGGGGGCTCAGGCCACACCGAAGCGCTGCCAGAGCAGCAAGGCCAACCGCACACCGGAAAAGCCCACATAGCCGGCGAGCACCACGAACAGCGCCATGGCCAACCAATCACGCAGGCGGGAGTTCATCGTGCGGCCACAGCGGAGATGGCCAGTCTGGCCATACCAAGAGCAGCGCTGCACTGAGGGCGGTTGAGCACAGGTCGCTCCAACACGCGCTGGCGAATCGCGCGCCACTGCGGATTGCGGGCACCACCGCCAAGGCTGATCACCCGCTGCACCGGGGGCGCCCCCAGCTGCTGCAGGCGCTGCCAGCCCGCCAACTCAATCGCTGCCAGCCCTTCGAGCAGCGCTTGGAGGTACAGGGCATCACTCACCGGCCGAGGCTCGAGCACCGGCTCCAGCGCCGGATCATCCACTGGAAACCGCTCGCCGGGCCTGGACAGGGGCCGCAGCTGCAAGCCGCTGCTGCGGCGTGGATCGATCTGGCGGCTGAGCTCCATCAATTGGGCATCCGTGAAGAAGCGGCGCAGCACGCCAGCCCCGGCATTGGAAGCGCCGCCAACCAGCCACCGCCCCGCCACCCGCTGACAACTCACGCCCGGGCCCTGCAGAGGCTGATCGCTAAATTGCTTGAGCACCAGGGTGGTGCCGAGCACGGTCACGCCATCGCCCGGCTGCAGATCGGCCGCCAAGGCGGCGGCACTGGCATCGGTGGTGCCGGCTACCACCCTGCAATCGAGGGGTAGATCCAGTGCGGCAGCGGCGGCAGGGCTGAGCGGGCCGAGCACTTGGCCCGAGGCACAGATCTGCGGCAGCGCGGCGCTCCAGCTCTGCTCCACCAGGCGGCCCATCCAGGCGCCCTGGTGCTGATCCCAGCCAAGGCGGAGATTGTTGCCCTCCTCGCCCCAGCGCCAGTCGCCCATGAGCCAACCCATCAGCCAGTCGGCCTGATGGCGCAGCCACCAGGGGCCGGCTTCAGGGCCCTGGCGAGCCTGCTCCAGCAAGTGCAGCGCGCGGGCCAGACTGCCGCTAGCACTGGCGGCGGGCGTCTGCGCCCCGGCTTCACCCACCAGCTCAGCCGCCGTATCAGCCCACTCGGGGCAGGCCAGGTGATACGGCAGCGCCCGGGCTAAGGGGCCCGATCCCAGGCCGCCATCCGGGCGGCACAGCAGCAGGGTGCCGGAGGTGCCATCGATGGCGATGGCGGCCACCGCAGCGCGGAGATCACCTGGCAACTCGCTGCACAAGGCGCGTAAGCCATCGCGCCAACCGCAGGGGTCTTCAAAGGCCGCGGGGTAGTTGGCGCTGAGCTCCGCCTGCAGCTGGCCGGCGGCATTCACCACCGCCAGCCGCAGGCCGCTGGTGCCCAGGTCAACGCCCAGGCCGAGCCGTTCAGGCAGCAACGCGGCTGGCGGTGGCCTGCTTCAGGGTTGCGGCGATCGCCTCCACGTTCTCCCAGGGGAGGTTGAGGTCGCTGCGGCCGAAATGGCCGTAGGCGGCCACGTCCTGGTAGAAGCGTCCGCCGCGCTGCTGGGGCAGCTGGCGCAGGCCGAAGGTGTCGATGATGGCGCCGGGGCGCAGGTCGAAGTGCTCCTGCACCAGGGCGGTGAGGTCGGCGTTGCTGATGGCGCCGGTGCCGAAGCTCTCCACCAGGATGCTCACGGGCTTGGCCACGCCGATGGCATAGCTCAGCTGCACTTCAGCCTTGCGGGCCAGGCCGGCGGCCACCAGGGCCTTGGCCACATAGCGGGCGGCGTAGGCGGCGGAGCGGTCCACCTTGGTGGGATCTTT
>SXGQ01342044.1_pt1 | contig 24541 bp, 26 predicted proteins | sample 3178371 | NCBI WGS metagenome assembly SXGQ01 (sample SAMN11356859, study PRJNA531348) | freshwater metagenome | isolation source: freshwater sample F1-20 | place: China: Fuxian Lake, Yuxi | collected 2017-12-25 | reverse complement strand
CGCGCCGGCGGTGAACCGCGTCATCGAAGGCGGCCGAGCGCCCGGTCTTCGACCCGGATGCGGGCGCGCATCAGCATGCCGAACGCCAGCGTGGCCAGCACACCCGTGATCGGCGCGCCGACAATCATCGCCACGCTGACCAACTCCCCCACCACGGCCACGTAGTTCGGGTGGGCGATGAGGCGGTAGGGGCCGGTGGTTACGAGCGGCACGCCGGGCAGAATCAACACGCGGTAACTCCAGCGCGGGCCAAGCGACGAGATGGCCCACACCTTGAGTGCCTTCGCGAGCCCGAACAGCACCAACCCGCCGGCCAGGATGGCGTCGGGACTGGGCCCGGCGATGGCGCCTTCGACGGCCATGGCCACAAACGAGAGTGGATAGACCCAGCGCATGGTGGCAATGACATCGCCCGGCGGCTCGACCGCGCCTTTCGCGCGCAGCTGGCGCTCATTGAACGTGGACAGCACCAGCTCGCCGGCCATCATCAACAACGCGGCCACGACGGTCAGGACGGCAATGGCAAAGGCTTGATTGGTCATCACTCGCTGATGTGGCGTCCGGCTTCTCGACCACCGTAGCCTTGGCGAAGGTGGTCAGCCGGACCAGTCCCACAGTCCCCAGCGTAGCGGATGACAGCCTGGAACACCGCCGGCATCACGCGAGCCGCGAGCGCGGCGGTCGTCACGCCTTGGGGATACGTCACGAGTGACCGGAGGGTGCGGTTGAACCGCCACTTGGCGGCGAACGCGGTGCGGCGGCGCCGGGCCAGCTCGACGTGGGCGGTCAGCGGGGAGAGTCTGCCGGCCAGGACTTCCAGGGCGACGGCCGCGGCCAGTTCCGCGCCGGCCCGGGCCAGGCGGAGGCCATCACCAGTCATCGGGTCAATAAAGCCGGCCGCATCGCCGGCCAGCAAGAGGCCCGGTTCGCCCGCGGCATCAGCATCGACGGCCATGGGCCCCAGCATGACCGGCTCACCCGCGGGCCGCGCCGCCGCAAAGCGATCGCGGAGTCCGGGATCGGCGTCGAGCCGCAAACGAATCAGGTCCCTGGGCGATCCGAACGGCGGGTCGCCGGCCGCGTGGGGCATCACCACGCACACGTTGGTCAGCCCGCCGGGCACCGGTGCGACCCCAAGGTAGTGGTCCGCGCGCACGTGCATCTCGCCAACGGTGCTGCCCCCGGCGACATCGGTGAAATAGCCGCCGATGGCCCACCGCCGTGGCCGTGCCGGCTGGCGCGCAAGGCCGCGCGTGAACGCGAGCGTCGAGCGGCGGCCGTCGGCGGCGATCACCACGCGGCCCGGATGTGTCGCCGCGGCGCCACTGTCGCGAGCCACCATCACGCCGCTGACCCGCCCCTCGACGACGTGGGCGCCCTTGATGGCGGCGCCCTCCTCGACCTGTGCGCCCGCCGCAGCCGCCGCGCGAAGCAACCACTCATCGAAGACGCTGCGCGTCACGGCGCGCCCGGTGATGCCGCCGCCGTACACCCCGCGGACCGCGACGCCACCAGGGCCGGTGATCAGCATGCCGTGAATGTCATGGCTCTTCGCCACGAGCGGCGCCGTCTCGACATGGCGCGCCAGCACCGCCAGTGCGCCGGGGTTCAACGTGTCGCCACACAGCTTGTGCCGCGGAAAGCGCGCCCTCTCGAACACGCGGACGCGGGCGCCGGCCCGCGCGAGGATCAGTGCCGCGAACGCGCCGGCGGGGCCGCCGCCGGCAATCACCACGTCATCCATGGGAACGGCCGAGGACCAGGGCGCTGTTCTTCGAGCCGAAGCCGAGGCAGTTGCAGAGCGCCGCCTCGGGTTGCGCGGCGCGACCCTGGTTGGGGATGAAATCGAGATCGCAGGCCGGATCGGAATCGGTGAGGTTGATCGTCGGCGGCAGGAAGCCGCGCGACAACGCCAGGGCGGTGGCCACCACGCCGGCGGCGCCGCTGGCGCCCTGCGGGTGGCCGATCATCGACTTGGTAGACGAACCCGGGATGCGATCGGCCGCGCCGCCGAAGGCCAGGCGCGTGCAGCGCGCCTCGATGGTGTCGTTCAACTGTGTCGAGGTGCCGTGGTAATTGATGTAGCCGATGTCGGCGGGTTGCCGTCCGGCGCGGGCGATCGCCGTGCGCATGCAGCGCACAATCTGCTCGCCGTCCGGGTCCATCTGAACGCGGTGGTACGCGTCGCAGGTCGAGGCATAGCCGTCGATGGTCGCGTAGACCGCGGCGCCGCGCGCCCGGGCACGGTCCTCCAGTTCCAGGGTCAGCATCCACGCGCCCTCGCCGAGGACGAAGCCGTCGCGTCCGCGATCGAACGGCCGCGACGCCTCGGCGCCGCGATCGTTGTAATGGGTCGAGACCGCGCGCATGCGCGAGAAGCCGAAGATCATGCCCGGCAGCACGCAGCCATCGGTGCCGCCCGACAGCAGCACGTCACACTCGCCCTGGCGCAGCAGCATGCACGCGTAGCCCAGCGCATCGGTGGAACTGGTGCAGCCGGTGGACAGGACATGGCTGATGCCGCGCACCCCGAGCGCGATCGAGATCTCGCTCGAGACCATGCCGCAAATGCCGAGGGCAATCGCGTAGGGCGTCACGTTCTTGCCGCCGGTGGTGAAGAAATCCTGGTACTGCCGCTCGCCGACGTCGATGCCGCCGCCACCACTGCCGATGATCACGCCGGCGTTCGCCTCGCCAAAGGCCAGACCGGCGTCATTCCAGGCTTCGCGAGCCGCGATCACCCCGAACAACGCCGCCCGGGAGTACCGCTTCGGATCAGCGTGCGAGTCCCTGCCGCCGGTTTCGCCCGTGAGCGGCTGGGCGGCCGTGATGTCGAGGGGCGGCACCGGCGCCGCCACCTTGCAGGGATAGGTCGAGACGTCGAACTCGGTGATCGCGCGCGTGCCGCTCCGCCCATGGCGAATGGCGTCCCAATATGCTTCGCGGCCGGCGCCAAACGCCGAGACCGCTCCGATGCCCGTAATGGCGACTCGTTGGCTCACAGGTTCTCAGGGGTCAGACCCCGGCGGATGAGCGGGCTGGGATCTGACCCCTATAATAGTGCGTGCGAACGGCATTTGCCTGGATCGGCGCGCTGCTATTCGCGGTGTCACTGGCGTTGGGCGCGCTGGTCTACGGAATCCGCCTCGGTGTGCCCGCGCCGCCTGAGGACCCGCTGTGGCCGGCCGTGGCCATCAACGTTGGGCTGTTCGCGGTGTTCGCGCTTCATCACAGCCTGCTGGCGCGGACCGGCGCCAAGGCGTGGGTCTCTCGCCGAATTCCGGCAGAGCTCGAGCGCAGCGTTTACGTGTGGGTGGCCAGCTTGTTGTTCATCGCCGTCTGCTGGCTCTGGCAACCCCTGCCTGGCGTGGCGTGGACCTTGAGCGGCGCATGGCGCTCGGTCATGTGGCTGGTGGTGCTGACCGGCGCCGCCATGACGGGGCGCGCCGCGAGCGCGATCGGGGTGTGGGAACTGGCGGGCGTTCGCGCGCCGGCGCCGGACCGCCCGGTCGTGTTCACGACCACCGGGGTCTTCGGCGTCGTCCGGCATCCCATCTACCTGGCGTGGATCCTGATGGTGTTCGCGGTCCACCCCATGACCAACAGCCGGCTGCTGTTCGCGGTGATCAGCACGGTCTACCTGGTCGTGGCCATTCCGCTGGAAGAGGCGTCGCTGGTGGAAACATTCGGTGACAGGTACCGTGCCTACCAGCAGCAGGTGCGTTGGCGCCTGCTGCCCGGCATCTGGTAGGCCGCAGACCCGATCAATCAATCGGTGTCTAATCTGTGGCTGTATTTCATCCGTGGCCTAGCCACGCCAGCCCTTGGTGGGCCGCGTGAAGCGTGCCGGCAGCGCGGCGCGGGTGGTCGCGTCCATCGGCTTCGCCGGCGCGGCGGCCGCCTCGCCCTCCTCGGTCTCGACGTCCTTCGGCAGGCCGTCGATTTGATCCAGGAACATCATCGAGTGCAGCGACGGGATCTCGAACTTCTTGCCGCACGTCTTGCACGTCACCTCATCGTCCAGGCGCAGCAGGTGATCGCGCAACTTGTCAAACTTCTTGCGATCGTCGGTGTTCTGCGGCGCCCCCTTCTTCGTGCGGCGCACCCAGCGAATGGTGTAGTCGTTGGTGCGCTTGCAGCGCGGGCACGGGTACTTGGCCGGGCGAGACTCGGGCTTCTCGCTGAAGAAGGCGCGTTCGTCAAAGCTCACCCCCGGATTGTATCCCGTATGATCGGAGGCTGGTGACAGTCGCCTTCTACATCTCGGGCCACGGCTTTGGCCATGCCTCCCGGTCGATCGAGGTCATCAATGCCCTGATCGACCGCCACCCAGGCGGGCGCGTGTTCATCCGCTCCGCGGTGGCGCCCTGGCTCGTCAGCCGCACGGCGCGGCCGGGGGTCGTGCTCGAACCCGTCGCAACCGACACCGGCGTCATCCAACTCGACAGCCTCAACCTGGACGAAGCCGCGACGCTGCGCCGCGCGCGAGCGTTCATGGCCACGTTCCCGGCGCGCGTCGCGAGCGAAGTAGCATGGCTGAAGCAGGCTGGTGTGACGGCCGTCGTCGCCGATATCCCGGCGCTGGGCATCGCCGCGGCGCACGCGGCCGGCGTGCCGGGCATTGCCCTTGGCAACTTCACCTGGGACTGGATCTATTCCGGCTACGCCGGGAGCGCCGGCCTGGCCGAGGCGATTGGGGCGGTGTACCGGCACACCACGCTGGCGCTGCGGCTTCCCATGTGGGGCGGGTTCGCCACCATGCCGGCGGTGCTCGACGTGCCGTTTATCGCGCGGCGGTCGTCACGCGAGCCGGCGGAGGTCCGCCGCCGGCTGGGGCTGCCCGCGGACGAGCACCTGGCCCTGGTCTCGTTTGGCGGCTACGGCGTGGAGGGGTTGAACGTCGCGGCACTGCGACAACTGGCCGGCTACCGGGCGCTGCTGCCGGGAGATGTCGACGAGGCCGCGATGTCCGCCCAGGGCCTGCGCTACGAAGACCTCGTGCGCGCGGTTGATGTCGTCGTCAGCAAGCCCGGCTACGGCATCGTGTCCGAATGCCTGGCCAACGACACCGCCCTGCTCTACACGTCGCGTGGGCACTTCGTCGAGTACGACGTGCTCGTCGCCGCCATGCCGCGATTCCTGCGGGCCGCGTTCATCGGCCAGGCCGACTTGTTGGCCGGCCACTGGCGCGCGCACCTTGATGCGCTGCTGGCGCAGCCGGCGCCCCCCGAGCAACCGCCGGTCAACGGCGCCGAGGTGGCGGCGTCACGAATCCTGGAGCTCGCGCAGCACGATGAATAGCCCGTCGGACTCGGCCACGCGCCGTTCGCGATCGAAGAGCATGGCCCGCACGTAGACCTTCCGCCCGTCCACCCGCTCGATCCGCGACTCGACCCGCGTCTCGGTCTCGAGCTTCACCATCTCGAGGAACGACACCGCGATCTTCGCCGCGACGGTCCGGTGGCCATTCATCCAGCACGCGCCGCCCATGGCTTCGTCGAGCACCGCCGCCATGGCGCCGCCGTGTACGTGCCCGGGCGGTCCCTGCGTCTCGCGGCCAAACCACGCCTTCGCATACAACACGCCCGCCTCCGGCCCACGAAAATAGGCAATGCGCACGCTGTTGCCAGACGGGTTGGCGACGAGAAACGAGTGGGGGTCCAGAGACGGAAACGGCTGGACGGGTGTCCAGCCGGTTTCGGGAACCGCGAGCGGTGGTAACACTGACTCTTAGTCTTTGACGACCGTGATCAGCGTCCACATTTTCGGGATGTTGACCTTCTCGATCGAGAACGGCTTCAGCTCGGCCTGCTCGATGAACCCCGGCAGGTCCAGGTCGGCGGTGAAGCCGATGTGCACCGTCATCGGTGAGATGGCGCGTTCGATCCATCCCATCAGCCGATTGGCGCTCTTGAAGTGGTTGAGGATGATGACGCGGCCGCCGGGCCGGCACACGCGATACATCTCGCGCGCCACCTTCACCGGTTCAGGCACCACACTGATCACGTACGGGGCGTAGACGACGTCGAACGAGTTGTCGGCGAACTTGAGCTGGGTCGCGTCCATCTCGGCCAGGTCGCAGTGGTGCAGCCCCTTCTCGTCGATCCGGCCCTGAGCCTTGGCGAGCATCTTGCTCGACAGGTCAATGCCGGTGATGCGGCAGTTGCGCGGATACAAGGCGAGGTTGATGCCGGTACCGACGCCCACTTCGAGCACGTGGGTACCGGCCCGAAGCGCCATCTTCTCCATGGCCTCGAGCCGGCCGGGATGAAGCGTCGGGCCGTACGTGTAGTCGTACGCCGCGGCAATGCCTTGATAGACCTTCTCGACAAAATCGGTCTCGACTGTGGTGACCGACAGGGCCCTGGTGGCCGCATCGCCCGAACGCCGCGTTTCTGCGTCAAATAGGCCCATGTTTTTAACAGTCTCCGAAGGAACCGGACTATACCACGTCAAGCACGTCGAGAGCGGCGTCCAGCCGGCCTGACGGCGTTGAGATCTGCACCCCCGCCGCCATCCCCTTGATGGCTGCCACGAGTTCTCGCGCCACTTCTACGCCTTCGGCGGCCGCGCTTTCGGCGCTGGCCGTGCGGCGCATCCGTTCGACGATCGCATCGGGCACCGTTACGCCGGGCACTTCATTCGCCATGAACTCGGCGTTCAGCGCGCTTTCGAAGGGCCAGATGCCGACAATGACCGGCACGCCGAGTGGTGTCACGCGGGCCAGGAACCGTTCAAAAGTGGACACATCAAACACCGGTCTCGTCACTACGAATTCCGCGCCGGCCTCGACCTTGAACTCCAGCCGCCGCATTTCCTGATCGAGATCGCGCGACGGGTTGACCATCACGCCAGTATGGAACGAGGTCGGCTCGCCGATCGACTGGCCGCCGATGTCAAGCCCGTGGTTGAGCCGCGTGATCACGTTGGTAAGCCCGATCGAATCAACGTCGAACACGGCGGTCGCGTCGGGGATGTCGCCCAGGCTGCGCACGTCACCGGTGATGCCGAGCAGGTTGCGCACGCCCATGGCATGCGCGCCGAGCAGGTCTGACTGGATGCCCAGCAGGTTGCGATCGCGACAGGAGTACTGCAGCAGCACTTCCACGGCCGTGTGCTGCTGCACCAGCACCGCCAGCGACAACGCGCTCATGCGCGCGCCCGAGCGTGGGCCGTCGGGAATGGTCACGACATCGACACCGCGGCTGGCCAGGCGCGCCGCGTCGGCCAGCGCCGCGTGGGCGGCGTGCCCGCGAGGCGGCACCAGTTCGATGGCGCGGATGAACCCGCCGTTGGCCAGCTTGCGGCCCATGCTCGACTTCGCTTCGCGCGGCAGGGCCGGGCGCGCGTTCGGCTGGCTTGCGACCGGCGTGCGCACCTCGGCGGTCCCGGCGTGCCGGGCCAGCCCCGGGGCCATCGACTTCGCCGCCAGTGCAATCTGGCGAATGTGCTCGGGGGGCGTGCCGCAGCAGCCGCCCACCAGCCGCACGCCCGAGGCGATGAACCGGCGCGCGTACGACGCCATGTATTCGGGCGAGCACAGGTACAGGTTGCGGCCCTCGATATCGCGGGGCCGGCCGGCGTTGGGCTGCGCCGACAGCCAGACATCGGTGATGTCGCTGATGCGCTCGATGGTCTCGAGCATCGGCGCCGGGCCGACGCTGCAATTGACCCCGACGATGCTCGCGCCGCGCGCGATCAGCTCGGGCGCGAACTGTTCGGGCGGCGCGCCGTCGAGGCTGGCGCCGTCTTCCTCGGTGGTCATCTGCGCGACGATCGGCAGGTCGCACACGCTGCGCACCGCCGCGATCGCGGCGCCAATCTCGTTCAGGTCGCGAAAGGTCTCGAGAATGAAGAGCTCGACGCGACCATCGGCCAGCGCCTGGGCCTGTTCCCGGAACATCGCCTCGGCTTCGTCCACGCCGGTCTTGCCCCATGGCTCAATGCGCACGCCGAGCGGGCCGATGGCCCCGGCGACGTAGGCGGGCTGTCCCGCCTTCTCGACCGCGCGCCGCGCCAGCGTCGCGCCGGCTAAGTTGATCTCGCGCACCTGATCGCCCAGGCCAAAGCCGCGCAGCTTCATGCGGTTGGCGCCAAAGGTGTTGGTCTCGATGACGTCGGCGCCGGCCTTCAGATAGTCGGCGTGGACATCGACGACCATGTCGGGCTGGGTCTGGTTGAGCGACTCGAAGCAGCGGTTGATGAACACGCCCTTGGCGTACAGCATGGTGCCCATCGCGCCATCGCACACGAGCACACGTTCATCGAGTGCAGTTAAGAACGGTTTCACTGGAGGCAACACTGACACAGACGGCAATCACCCGGACCGGGGTCGCGCCACGCCAGCCGGCGGCCGGCGGCCGGCTACCGCACCGGCATGGGCGCTTTCTGATCGGCCGCGGCGGGCACCAGCAGCTCGGTCTTGTCCCACACGAAGTCGTCTTTGCTGTAGACGGCCAACTCGTAGTCCTTGCCCATGAAGATCGCCGCCACCGGGCAGGCTTCTTCGCAGTACCCGCAGAAAATGCAGCGCGTCTTGTGGATCTGGTAGGTCGACGCATAGCGCGGGCCCGCCATCACCGTGCCGTCGTTCTCGGCCGCCTCGAGGTAGATCGCGTCGGCCGGGCAGGCCACCGCGCACAGCCCGCAGGCCACGCACTTCTCGAGGCCAGCCTCGTCGCGCATCAGGACCTGCTTGCCGCGGTACCGCGGAAACATCGGGACCTTTTGCTCGGGATAGTTCACCGTGATGGGACGGCGGAACAGGTGCTTGAAGGTGAGGGCAAAGCCTTTCGCGAGCGGTCCGATCATAGAAGGAAATGATACCATTTCCTCTGCCGGCGTTCGCCAGGATAGTGCGGCCGCAACGGCGGGCGGACCAGCATGCTGCAAGAACCCAGATTCCTCTCCGCCACGCAGTTCCTGTTGACGACGCTGGTCGTCAAGCTCGCAGCCATGGCCGCGCTGGCGACCATGCTCGCCCGTTACCGGCGGTTTCGCCACATCCTGATCTTCGAACAGCGCAACTGGCCCGACCGGCTGGTGTTTGCCCTGGGCCTGGGGTTGCCGCTGACGGCCGGGGTCACCGCTCGCGTGCTGCTCAACTACGACGCCGCCGACCTGATGCTCGAAGGCGCATTTCTCGCCGGGCTGATCGCCGGGCCCTACACCGGCGCGCTGGTCGGTCTGGCCATGGCCCTGCCGGCGCTGGCCGCCGGGGAGTACGCGGCGCCGTTCTTCGCCGTCGGGTGCGGCTTTGCCGGTGGCGGGTTGCGCGAGGCGTGCCCCAAGGAAGAGATTTGGCGCTTCTCGCCGTTTGAGCTGCTGAGCATGCCGCGCCGCGTCTGGAACATGATCCGCCGCCTCGAGGTGAACTGGCCGGTGGTGCTGCTGCTGGCCATCCTCAGCCTCGAAACCCTGCGGCAGGCCGTCGGCGCGCGCTACTCGGCGCGCCTGGTTGTGCTGTCGAGCCCCTCGGCCTGGATCACCCTGGTCGTCTACCTCGCCACGATCATCATCGTGTCCACGCCGATCAAGATCTGGAACAACGCCCGCATCGAGCATCGCCTGCAGGAGCAGGAGAAACTGCTGCTGGCCGCCAAGGTCGAGGCCCTCAAGAGCCAGATCAATCCGCATTTCCTGTTCAACACGCTGGCGTCGGTCTCGTCGCTGATCCGCCTGCAGCCCGAAACCGCGCGCGCGGTGATCCAGAAGCTGTCGAGCCTGCTCCGCAAGCTGATGGCCAACCAGGTGCAGTTCGTCACGCTGCGCGAAGAGCTGGCCGCGATCGACGAATATCTCGACATCGAGGTGATCCGGTTCGGGCCGCGGCTCGCGGTGCGCAAGGCGGTCGCGACCGACACGCTCGACATCATCATTCCCAGCCTGCTGCTGCAGCCGCTCGTCGAAAACTGCATCAAGCACGGATTCGCCCGCAAGGTGGGGCCCGGCACCATCACCATCCGCAGTTGGCGCGAGGGCCGCCAGGTGTTCATCGAGGTCGCCGACGATGGGCTGGGCATTTCCGACGAGCGTCTCGTGAACGCGCTGTCGAGCGGCATCGGCCTGAGCAACGTCAACGAGCGCCTGCGCGTGCTCTACGGCGCGATGGGCCACCTCGAGCTGACCGGCTCGCCCGGGCGCGGGGCCTGCGCCCGCGTCCGGATCCCGCTCGACCTCGCCGACGAGAGAATCACCGCATGAGCCCGCTCGCCCCCCTGACCGCCGTCGTGGCGGACGATGAACAGCTGGCCCGTGACGAGTTGTGCTTCCTGCTGAGCCAGCTGGGGACGGTCGAGGTCGTCGCCCGCGCCGCGAACGGCCCCGAAGCGCTCGACGAGATCGCGCGCCACGCGCCAGACGTCGCCTTCCTGGACGTGCAAATGCCGGGGCTGACCGGCTTCGAGGTCGCCCGGCGGTTGCTCGACCTGGGAACCGGACCGGGCGTGATCTTCGTCACAGCTTACGACCAGCGGGCGATCGAGGCGTTCGAAGTCAACGCCGTCGACTACCTGCTGAAGCCGATAGACGTGCGGCGGCTGGAGACCGCCATGGCTCGGGTGCGGGAGCGGCAGGGACGAGCCGACCCCCTGGCGGGCCAGTTGGACCGGCTGGTGCGGATGATGGCCGGCCAGAAAGACCGCCGGAACCAGGTGGCCGTCAGGGTCAGCGACCGGTTCGTGCTGGTCCAGGCCGACGACATCATCCATGCGTCGCTCGTCGAGGATTCGATTAATATTGTCACGGGCCAGGTGTCGGGAACTTCGAACGATCGCACCCTGGACGAGTTGCACGCGCGGCTCGACCCGGCGGTGTTCTGGCGGGTTCACCGGTCACATCTGGTCAATATCAACAAGGTCAAGGAGATCGTCCCTTGGTTCAGCCGGAACTACATCCTGAGGATGACAGACGCGAGCGCGACCGAGATCCCGGTCAGCCGGTCGCAGACGCGCCGCCTTCGGGACTACCTGAAGCTGTAGTTCCCGTTGCCACCATCGGCGACGTCTTCGCCGATCCCGGCGACGAGACGACGCCGCTGCCGCCTGTGATGGCGGCCGATGCGATGGCGCGCGAGACGCCGTTACCCCTGGCCTTCGAACAGGACCCGGCGCAGGTGGTGCGCCGCATGGAAGTGTGGCGCGACGAGTTCTTCGCGTGGGTGCGCACGCTGGCCTCGGCGGCAGTCTACGCCACGCTGATCGTCACGTTCGGCTTCCAGGTCGCCCGCGTCGAGGGCCTCAGCATGGCCCCGACCCTGGCCGATCAGGACCGCCTGATCGTCAACAAGCTGCGCTACCGCCTCACCTCGCCGCAGCGCGGCGACATCGTGATGCTCTACTACCCCGTCAACCCCGACAAGTCGTTCGTCAAGCGGGTGATCGCGGAAGACGGCGACACCGTGCGGGTGGTCGATGGCCGCGTCTACGTCAACGACGTGCCGATGCGCGACGACTTCGTGCCGGCCGAGTACCGCAGTCACGACGACTGGGGACCGCAGGTGATCCCCGAAGGCTACTACTTCGTGATGGGGGACCACCGGAACAACAGCCTCGACAGCCGGCACTGGGGATTCGTGCCGAAGAAGTACATCATCGGCAAGGTGCAGATCCGCTGGTGGCCCGTGCCGAACGCGCGGGTGTTCTAAGCCGCCGCGCGGCGCCTCACGACCATGCCTCAGGACCTGCCAGACCTGGCCCCGCCAGGCGGGACGGCACCGGCCGAGCCGACCGTGGCGCCGGGCCTGCGGCTGGCGGCCGGGCGCGCCGAGTTGGTGGCCTGGGTCGGCACGCTGGCGCAGGCGACGGTCTACGCCACGCTGGTGGTGACGTTCGGCGTCCAGGTGGCGCGGGTCGAAGGCCAGAGCATGGCGCCGACGCTGGCCGACCAGGACCGCCTGATCGTCAACAAGCTGAGCTATCGCTTCCACGCACCGCAGCGCGGCGACATCGTGATGCTCTACTACCCGCTCGATCCCGACAAGTCGTACGTCAAGCGCGTGATCGCTGAAGAAGGTGATGCGGTGCGCGTGGTCGATGGCCGCGTCTACGTCAACGACGTGGCGCTGCGCGACGACTTCGTGCCGGTCGAATACCGCAGCCATGACGACTGGGGCCCGCAGGTCATTCCGGCCGGGTACTATTTCGTGATGGGCGACCATCGCAACGGCAGCTCCGACAGCCGCCACTGGGGCTTCGTCCCCAAGAAATACATCGTCGGCAAGGTGCAAGTCCGTTGGTGGCCCGTCCCGCACGCGAGAGTGTTCTGAAGCCTTCCCACCCCTCACTTCTGACTTCTCACTTCCTGTGAAGGCACGCTACGCCGAGGTCTCGCGGGTGCTCTGGCGGGTCCTGCTCCTCAACCTGGTCGTCGCCGCCGCCAAGATCGCGCTGGGCCTGGTGACCGGCGCCGTCAGCGTCCTGTCCGACGGCTTTCACTCCCTGACCGACACCGCGTCGAATGTCGTCGCGCTGGTGGGCGTGCGCATCGCCGGCCAGCCACCGGACGAGGATCACCCGTACGGCCATCGCAAGTTCGAGACCATGGCCTCGGTCGGCATCCTGATCTTCCTGGTGCTGGTGCTGTTCGAGGTGCTGTCGGCGGCGGTCGAGCGCCTGCAGTCGGGCGGCGAGCCGGTGATCACCCGGGTCACCTTCCTCGTGATGGGCGCGACGTTCGTCGTCAACCTGGGGGTCGTGCTCTACGAACGGGCCGCGGCACGCCGCCTCGGCAGCGAAGTGTTGCTGGCCGACGCGCATCACACCACGAGCGACCTGTTCATTTCGGCCTCGGTGATCGGCGCGCTGGTCGGCGTGCGCAACGGGTACTCGTGGCTCGACCCGGTGGCCGCGCTCGTGATCGCCGGTTTCATCGGCCGTGCCTGCTGGGAGATCTTCCAGTCGACCGCAGGCATCCTGGCCGACCGCTTCGTGATTCCGGAAGTGGCCATTCGCGAGGTGGTGAGCAGCGTACCCGCGGTGATCGGCTGCCACCACATCCGCACCCGCGGCTCGAACGACTTCGTGTTTCTCGACCTGCACGTCTGGATGGATCGCGACCTGCGCCTGGACGAGGCGCACCGGCTGTCGCACGTGGTGAAGGACCGCTTGATGGCGCGCTTCCCGCAGATCAAGGATGCGATCATCCACATCGAGCCACCGCCCCAAGAGGGCGACGCTCGAACAGTTGGAAGTTGAGAAGTGGGTAGTTGGTAGTTTCCGTGTCAGTGGTCGGCGCCACTGACACGGTAACTTTCAACAACCACTGTCAACGACCAACTCGTCAACTTTCAACATACTAGTAGCCCAGTTCCGGCTCGACCCGAAACCGCGGTACCTCGCCCCGCTCGAACCGTTCGAGGTTTTCGGCAAACAGATCGACGACCTCGTCCCAGTGTCCATGGCGGAAGCCGGAGGTATGGGGCGTGAGAATCACATTGGGACAGGTCCACAGCGGGTGCTCTGGCGGCAGCGGTTCCTGCGGATACACGTCGAGCGACGCCCCGCCGAGATGGCCGGAATGGAGCGCGGCGACGAGCGCGCCGGTCTCGAGAATCTTCGCCCGGCCTACGTTCACGATCACCGCACCGGTCGGCAGCATGGCGATCTGCTCGGCGCCGATCAGACCCAGCGTCTGCGGCGTCAGGGGCGCGGCGATCACAAGCACGTGGGTCTGGCGCAGGAAGGCCGCGAGCTGATCGGGACCGAACAGCTCGTCCACGGCCGGCACCGCCCCGTGTCCGCTCCGCCGCCGCAGCGCGACCACGCGCATGCCGAAGGCCCGCGCGCGCGACGCGATCGCCGACCCGATCGTGCCGACGCCAATCAGCCCGAGTGTGCGTCCGCCGAGCAGCCACGGCAGCCGCTCGCCCATGAAGTCGTTCTGCGCCCAGTGCGCGTGGCGCTGGTGTTCGAGCACGAGGGGCAACTGCTTCGCGAGCGCGAGCACGACGGCGAGGGTGTGCTCGGCGATGGGTACGGCCTGCACGCCGCGGGTGTTGCTGACCACCACGTTCCCGGCGAACAGTTCGGGCAGGCACAGCGTCTCGACAGCCACCGCCGAGGTGTGAAGCCAGCGCAGCTTCGGCGCGGCCGCGAGCTCAGCCGCCTTCAGAATCCACGTATAGGCCACGTCGCAGTCGGCGAGTCCGCGCGTGCGTGCCTCGTCGGTCGTGGCATGAATGAACTCGACGTGGGGAAACCGCGCGCGCAGCGTAGCGACGCCTTCGGCAGGAATCTGCCACTGCTTCACGGCCTGCTGGATCGAGATGCAGACCTTCATCTCGATTTGCGGACGTAGTGTCCCGACCGGCCGCCCTTCTTCTCGATCAACTCGATGTCGCTGATGGTCATGGCCTGGTCAACCGCCTTGACCATGTCATACAGCGTGAGGGCCGCAACCGCGACCGCCGCGAGCGCTTCCATCTCCACGCCGGTCTGGCCCGAGGTGCGCACTCGCGCCACGATGTTGTAGCCCTTGGCCGTCGCCGTGAGTTCCACTGAGACGTGCGTCAGTACGAGTGGATGGCACAACGGAATCAACTCGGACGTCTTCTTCGCGGCCATGATGCCGGCCAGGCGGGCCGCCTGCAGCGGGTCACCCTTCTTCACGGCGCCCGCGCGAATCTGCCTGCGCGCCGCGGTCGACATGGCGATGCGGCCGCGGGCCACCGCCTCGCGATCAGTCACCGGCTTGGCCCCGACATCCACCATGCGAATGCGGCCCTTCGCGTCGACGTGGCTCAGTTTAGCTTTCGACATCCACCCCCTGCGCCAGGTAGAACGACAGGCTTTCGAGCGACACCGTCAGGTCCACGCCTTTCATCTTCACCCCTGGCGGGACCTTAAGGGAGCCGGGCGAGAAATTCAAGACCGCCTTGATGCCGGCGGCCACCACCTGGTCGAGCACGTGCTGGGCCGATTCGGCCGGCACGGCGATCACGGCAATGTCGATGTGCTCCTTGCGGACCACTTTCTTGAGGTCTCTCAGGTCGTGAATGGGCACGCCGCTGCGGGATTCGTCGCCGATCTTGGCATCGGCCACATCGAACATCGCGACAATCTCGAAGCCCTCGCGCTTGAAGCCCGGATAGTCGGCCAGCGCCTGGCCGAGATTGCCGGCGCCCATCACCGCCACGCGCAACTTCCGGTCGAGGCCAAGAATCTGGCGGAGGTTTCGCTTCAAGTCCTTGACGTAGTAGCCCACGCCGCGCACACCGAACTCGCCAAAGTAGGCAAGGTCCTTGCGGATCTGGGCGGCGTTCAGGTGGAACTGCTCGGCCAGGGCCTGCGACGAAATGGTCTCGTCCCCGGCCGCCTCGAGTTGATTGAGGCAGCGAAGGTAAACCGACAGCCGATTGGTGGTCAACTCGGAAACGGGTTCGGCGGCCGGTTTCCGCTTGTTCGTAGAGTTCACAAGCAGTTGGCAGAATACCGCAATCGGCCCGGCGGAGGCGAGCCTCATGATTTGGTGATTTGGTGATCTTGTGATTTGGTGAGTTGATGCGACGGCCCGTTCTCGCGCTCGTTACTGCTTGCAGCCTGCTCACCGCGTACGCGGACGCTCAACCGGCGCGGCGGGCCACGACCATTGTCGCACTGCGCAGCTATCCCGGCTTCTACCATCAACAAACCGTCTCGGTGGTCGGTGCCGTGAAGGGCGAGAACGTCGAAAACCTTCTGCTGGCCAATGACGAGGCGACTATCCGGGTGATCGCGAGGGAACTACCGCGCGAGGGCCGGCGCGAGGTCCGCGGCCAGTTTCTCGACATCGGCCGGGTCTCGCAGGACGACCCGCGGCTGATTTCATTCAACCTGGGCGATCGCATTCGCGCGATGTATCCGGAACGCTGGCCGCGCCCGGGCGAGGAGTTGCTGCTAATCCTGTCTGGCACGCTGCCGCCACCGCCGCCGGCGGATGCGGCCAATCCGCCGCTGCGCTCGGTCGCGCTCGAGCCGGCGCGTTTTGAAGGCCAGCGCGTCGCGATTGTCGGCCAGTTCCGCGGCCGGAATCTCTACGGCGACCTGCCCGAGGCCCCGGCGCCGGCACGGTGGCAGTTCGTGCTGCGGTCCACCGACACCGCTCTCTGGGTGATGGGTCTCCAGCCGAAAGGCAAGACGTTCAACTTCGATCCGACCAGGCGCGTCGACGCGGGGCGCTGGGTCAAGGTGCAGGGCACGGTGCGCACGGCCAAGGGCCTGACGTGGCTCGAAGGCACCACGATCGAACTGGCCCAGGCACCGGCAGAGCCGGCCACCGAGGTGGAGATTGCCGCGCCGCCCCCGCCACCGGTCGAAGTGTTGTTCACCGCGCCGGTCGAGGGCGAGACCGACGTGTCGGTGGGCGAACGCGTGCGCCTGCAGTTATCGCGGGACCTCGATGCCGCGTCGCTCACGGATCGCGTGCGGATGACCTACGCCAAGGACTCGACCGGACGCGCGATCGAGTTCGCCGCCAACTACACCCGCGAGAACCGCGCGCTCGAGATCCGGCCACACGAGCCGTTCGAGGCGTTTCGCTTGGTGCGGATCGAGTTCCTGGAAGGGATCAAGGGCACCGACGGCGGCGCGCTCGCGCCGTTTGCCCTGACGTTCACCACCGGCGGGTCATAAAAGGGACCTGCGCCCCTTTTACGTATTTCGCAAAAAGGGGCGCAGGTTCTCTTTTACGGCACGATGCGGAAGCCGTAGCCGACGACCTCGGTCTGTTCGCTGGTCTTGATGGTGAACTCGAGCATGTACTCGCCGGCGGCCAGCGCCGACAAGGTGACGTCGGCGACGCCGAGCCGCAGTTGGGTCGCGTCGTCCACGCGGCTCGAGTAGGTCACGACCAGCGGCATGGGCTGCCCTTCGCGCGTCAGCATGCGGCCGGTGGCCTCGGTGGCCGGCTCGGCGAGCGGCACTTCAATGCGCAGCCGTTCGGTTCGCCGGAATCGCGGGTCCGCGGTCGGCACATACGACAGGCCGGTGCTGGGACCGCGGCGCAGCGCCAGCGCGCCCGTGCCGATTACCGCCGTCTCCGGCGGCACCGTGACAAACGTGCTGGCCTGGATGGGCACGCGGCCGGACCGCGGCGTGAGCTCCGCCCGCACCAGGTAGCGCCCGGGCGTCACTGGCGCGTCCAGGCCATTGATCGAGATGCTGCGCTGGCCCGGTTCAATGGCCAGGACCTTGGTTTGCGATGGCAAGGGCTTGGCCGAGGCGTTGGCGCGCTCGGGCTCCACGGTGAGCCGCAAGGTGCCGCCCGACAGCCACTCGGGCTGCTTCGCCGTCGCCACATCGAGCTCGATCACCGCACGAACCAGCCCGCGGCCGCCGGCGGCCTGGATGCGGACCGGGAGATTGCCACGGCCGGGCGCAATCGCGTCGAGCGCCCGCATGACGGTTGGCGGCGGTGGGGGCCGCATGCCCGCCGGGCGCTCGGGCACGACGCCATACGCGCGGGCCTCGGCCTCGGTCGGCGCAAGGTAGCCCGGGCGCGCGCGGATCTCGACGTTCTCCCGCTTCACCTCCACCCGGAGGCGCCGGAAGCGGCCATCGAGCTTCGGGTTCGAGGAGTAGTAGCTCGCCAGGTAATATGAGCCGACGTCCACGAACAGCTGCTGCATGGCGCCGGCGAGGTTGTTGGTATCAAGCACGGCACGGCCGTCGGTCTGCTCCGCCATCATGCGAAGGTCGTCGTGGCGGCGCCGCAGCCAGGCGTTATCCACCGAGAACGGCAGGTCCCAGCGTCCCGGCTGGTCGAGCACGATCAATCCCCGCGCGTCGATTGGGTAGAAGCTGACGTTGGCGCGATTCGCGCGCTGCAGGAGCTCGCGAAACTGGACCTGGTGGTCGATGAAGGCCAGCCGGATGCGGTCGCGCTCGCAGGCCTCGAACGACTGCGGCATGCCGCTCTGGGCATCGGCGGCACCCGGCCGGCGGATGCCGCCGGTCAACGGATCGGTGCCCAACCGATCCTGCTGGGGGGCCTGGCCGCCGAGGGCGCCGCCAAGGACCTCGTCGCGCTGGTAGAGCGCCCAGCCTTCGGTGAAGACCATCACGAACTTGCGGTCCCGCCGCAGGCCGTCGAGGTGCGTCACGAGATTATCGAGGGCGTCGAGCGCGCCCTGTTCCCGTAGCCTCGCGATCATGGCCGCGGCGATGCCGGGATACAGGTGCGACGGGTAGCAGGCCTCGAAGGCCTCCTCGCGCGGCGACCGCTGGTTCACCTGGCCCTTGAGACCCCACGCCCAGTTGTCGGCAATCATCCGCTCGATGCTCGCGGTCTTGCGGCTGAACGTGATCATGCCGGGTGTCATGTCGGCGGTCATGGCGCCGATCAGGTCGTTCGCCCCGATCACACGATCCAGGGTTTCGACGATGGGCTTGTTGGCGTGGTAGGCGCCGTCAACGGACACATGGAAGCGGTCGAAGAAGACGGTGAACAGCCGCGACGCGTCGGCGGCGTCGACACGCATGTTGGTGACCGTGGTGGCTTCGGCCCGCGGTGGTGACTGCGCCGCAGGGCCGCGCGCTTCGATCAGTTCGAGATTCTCGATCTTCTGCGGTGTGTCGTCTTCGAAGATCTGAATGTCGTCGGGCGTGAGGTCGGTGACGGCCACGCCGTTCAGCGAGATGTAGGTGTCAACCCGCACCAGGTTGGCGCCGGCGCGAAAGCGCGGCAGCTGGTCCTCGGCCGGCCGCTCCTGGGCCAGGCCCACGGCCAACGACACTGCCAGGAATCCGAGGACAGTCAGCTGAATTCGCATCTGGCCACTTTACCCCGAACGTCCCTGCCTTCGTCCCTGTACCCCAGTGGAACAATTCGACGTATCGTGAACCTACATGTCTGGTGCGCAGGGCGACGCTGCCCGAGGGGAGACGGCCGTAGCCGGGTTCCGCTACGCCCGCCGGGTGCAGTTTGCCGAAACCGATCTGGCCGGCATAATGCACTCCTCGAACTTCTTCCGCTACATGGAAGAGGCCGAGCACGCGCTGTGGCGAGCCGCCGGCCCCAGCATTGATTCCGTCACATCAGAAGTGAAGTAGCCGCGCGTCTCGGCGGCCTTTGATGTCAAGCGGCCGCTTCGGGACGTAGCCAGGCCCACAGGCGGCGCGCCAGCCATGCCATCATCACGACAATCGCCGCGCTGACCGCCAGGGCGAGCAGCGGAAACTTCAGCGTCAGCAGGCTCAGGCCGATGACGAACACGTCTTCGGCGAGACTCGCAATCCAGTTGGTGAACGGCTCAGGGCTGGTGTTGATGGCGACGCGGGTGCCGGCCTTGGTCATGTGGCTCCCGGCCGCCACGGTGCCGCCGAGGAGCGCAATCATGCCCATCACGGCCGGCGAGGCCTCACCGAGCGCGGCGACCGCGATCAGCGCGCCGCCGACGGGACGAATCACCGTGTGGATGGAGTCCCAGATCGAATCGACCCAGGGAATCTTGTCGGCGACAAACTCGACCACGTACAAGGCGCCGGCGACGCCGATCACCCACGGATTGTTGAAGACCTGGAACTGTTCAGGAAGCTGCACCCACCCGTAGCGGGCGGCAAGGCCCAGCACCGCCGCGGTCGCGTACAGGTTCACGCCGGCGGCGAGGGAAAACCCGAGCGTGCGGCCAAGGGTGGCGAGAATCTCCATCACGTGCGCAGCAGGTCCTCGATTCGAGCCCGGACGATTTCAATCAGCCGGTCACGATCATCCACCGACAGACCGGCAGTCGGCACGGGCTCGCCAATGCGGATGCGGCACAACACCGGCCGCACGAACCAGCTGCCCCGGCGCATGGCGTCGCGGCCGCCGGAAATGGCCACCGGCACAATCGGCGCCTGCGCCTTGATGGCCATGATGAAGCCCCCCTTCTTGAATGGCAAGAGCTCCGAGGTGCGGCTGCGCGTGCCTTCAGGGAAGATCAGGAACGAGTTGCCGGCGCGGATCGAGGCGGCGGCACGCTCGATCGAGGCCATCGAGGCCTCCCTGCGCTCGCGTTCGACGGGGACAAATCCCCCCGCCAGCATCACCTTGCCAAGAATGGGCAGCTTCGTGAGCTCCGCCTTGAACAGGACATGGAGCCGGCGATGCAGCGCCTGGAACAGCACCGGCGGATCGACGTTGCTCTCATGGTTCGAGCAGAACACCACGGCCTGCCCCGCCGGCACCTTCTCGGCCCCGGTCACCCGATAGCGGATCCCGGCCATGCCCAGGGCCAGCCCGACACCGATATGGCCCAGCTCGTAGAGCACACCCTTGAGTTTGAAGGGGATGGCGATGCCAAGCCCGATGGGCCCGGCGACCAACACGTAGAGGGAGACAACGACGTAGGTCAGTACCGACCTGACGGCGGCAATGATCGTGGTCATGCCGCCGTCAGTGTAACCGTCAAACGCGCGTTACGACGCGCGAGCTTGGCGCCGCGGCGCCGCCACCGGCGTGACGCGCGCGACCGCCTTGGCGGGCGCCGCCTTGGTGGCACGGGTCGCGGCCCGCTGGGCCGTCCGCGCCTTCTGGACAAAGCACTTCTCGAGGGCGGTGTTGACCCGCTCTTCGATGTCGGCCGCGGTGGTCCGCATCACCTCGGAGATCTCCGAGACAATCAGGGCCTTGGCGCGGTCGAGCATGCGCTTTTCGCGGAACGAGAGGCTCTTCGACTTGGCCAGGAACGTCAGGCTCTTCAGCACATCGGCCATGTCGTAAATGGAGCCGGTGCGCATCTTGTCCGAGTTGTCCTTGAAGCGGCCTTTCCAGTTCTGGTGGTTGTCGATCTTGCCGTCACCCAGCAGTTGGAACAATCGTTCAACTTCTTCATCCGTGATCGCCCGGCGCAGGCCAACGTTATCCACGTTGGCGACGGGGACGAGTACGGTCGTTTCGTTCGACAGAATCCGCAGGTGAAAAAATCCACACGTGGTTCCGAGAATGGTCTTCTCTTCGACCTTCTCGACGACCCCGAGCCCATGATTCGGGTAAATGACCTTGTCACCGATCTTAAATCCCACGTGCCCCTCGTTTCGAGATGGTGTTACTGGCAGGAGTGAGTGCGCTATCAAGTTTAGGCAGTATAGCCGAGGAACGGGTCAAAATCAACGAAAATGGGCCGTAAATGGCGCATTTTCTGGGATTTCGCGATACCGAGTAACCCCTGATTCGACACACGGTTAGGGCACTTTTCGCCTCCCTTTTGCGGCCTTGATATGCTCACAGACTATGTTCAGATTTGCGCTCCAGTTGAGCTTGGCCGTGGGTGTGGCCCTCGGCCCCCCCCTTTCCGCCCATTCCCTGAGCGACGTCGAAGGGCAGGCACCGGCCGTCACACGGCCCGATGCGCCACAACTGGCCCCCTACGTCCCCACCCCCCAGGACGTCGTCGAACGCATGCTCGCGCTGGCCGGGGTGACCAAGAACGATGTGGTCTACGACCTGGGTTGTGGTGACGGTCGCATTCCGATTGCGGCGGCCCGGCTGTACGGCGCGCGGGGCGTGGGCGTGGACATCGACCCGCAGCGGATTGCTGAAGCCAACGCCAATGCCAAGGCGGCGGGCGTCGAGCACCTGGTGAGCTTCCGGCTGCAGGACGCCATGAAGACCGACGTGTCGCCCGCCACCGTGGTGACGACCTACCTGCTGACGGCCTCAAACCTGAAGCTGCGGCCGCTACTGACCGCTCAACTCAAGCCTGGCTCGCGGATCGTGGCGCACTCATTCGGCTTTGGCGACTGGACGCCCGAGAAGGCCGACTCGTTTACCGACGCCGAGGGGCGCGCCCGCATGTTGTATCTCTATCGCGCCGACGGTAAGGTCCGCCAGTGACAAGTTTCGAAAAGCTGGGCCTGTTCTACCTGGGACGCGAGGTGGACTCGGCCACCAAGACGCGTGGCGAGGCGCCGTTGCTGTACGACTCGTCCGACCTGGTCACGCACGGCGTGATCGTCGGCATGACCGGCAGCGGCAAGACGGGCCTCGGCATCGACCTGATCGAAGAGGCGGCCATCGACGGCGTGCCGGTGATTGCCATCGACCCCAAGGGCGACCTTGGCAACCTGATGCTGACGTTTCCCGGACTGTCAGCGGCCGAGTTCACGCCGTGGGTCAATCCCGATGAGGCGCGGCGTGCCGGCCAGTCCCCCGAAGCGTTCGGGGAGGCCGAAGCGGCACGCTGGGCGAAGGGGCTCGCCGAGTGGGGCCAGGATGGGGGGCGCATCGCGCGGCTGCGCGACGCCGCCGAGTTCGCGCTGTACACCCCCGGCAGTTCGAGCGGCCGGCCACTCTCCATTGTGCGGTCGTTCGCCGCGCCAGAGCCGGCGATCCTGAACGACCCGGAACTGCTGTCGGACCGCGTCACCACGGCCGCCACCAGCGTGCTGACCCTGGCCGGCGTGAACGCCGAGCCGATGCGCAGCCGTGAACACGTGCTGGTCTCGACGCTGTTCCTCGAGGCGTGGCGGGCCGGCATCGACCTGGACCTGCCGGCGCTGATCGCGCAGGTGCGGACGCCGGCGGTCACCACGGTCGGCGTGCTCGACCTCGAATCGTTCTACCCTGCGAGGGAACGCTTCGAACTTGCCATGCAGCTCAACCAGTTGCTGGCCGCCCCGGGCTTCAGCGCCTGGCTGCAGGGCGAGCCGCTCAGCATCGACCGCCTGCTGCACGGCGCCAACGGCCGTCCGCGCGTCAGCATCATCTCGCTAGCGCACCTCGACGATCAGGAGCGGAGGTTCTTCGTCTCGCTGCTGCAGAACGAGCTGGTCGGGTGGATGCGCAGCCAACGCGGCACGTCGAGCCTGCGCGCGCTGGTGTACTTCGACGAGATCGCCGGGTTCCTCCCGCCGGTCGCCAATCCGCCCTCGAAAGCACCGCTGCTCACGCTGCTGAAGCAGGCGCGCGCGTTCGGGCTGGGGCTGACGGTGGCGACGCAAAACCCGGTGGACCTGGACTACAAGGCGCTCGCCAACGCCGGCACCTGGATACTCGGCCGCCTGCAAACCGACCGCGACAAGGCGCGCGTGCTCGATGGTCTCGAAGGCGCGGCCGGCCCGGCCGGCACCGGCTTCGACCGGGCGCAGATCGATCGCCTGCTGTCGTCACTCGGCAAGCGGGTGTTCCTGCTGCACAACGTGCACGAGAAGGAGCCGGTGCTGTTTGAGACACGCTGGGCGCTGTCGTATCTGCGCGGCCCACTGGGACGGGACGAGATCAAGAAACTGAGTGGGCCTGCCACGCAGGTGCCGACGGTGCCTGCGGTGCCTCCGGTGCCAAAGGGGTTGGTGCCAAAGGAATTGGTGCCAACGGTGCAGGCGCCTGTGCTTGACCCGGGCATCTCCCAATTCTTCGTGCCGGGTGGCAACTACTACGTGCCCATGGTGCTGGGAGTTGCCAAGGTGTCGTACTCCGACGCGAAGCTCGGGCTGGATGAAACACGCGAGGTGGCGGTGCTGACGCCCATCGGCGATGGCCCCGTGGCGGTCGATTGGGAGCATGCCGAGCCGGCCGACTTCCCGGTGACGGACCTGCGGAAGGCCCCGGAGGGTGAGGCGGCCACGTTTGCCGCACTGCCGGCGGCGGCGGCCAAGCCCAGGAGCTACGCGACCTGGGAGAAGGATTTCTCCCGCTGGGCCGCGCAGTCGCAGTCCATCGAACTGTTCAAGAGCCCGCGGGCCAAGCTGCTGTCGGCACCCGAGGAATCGGAGCGCGACTTCCGCGTCCGCCTCGGTCACGAGGCCCGCGAAGCCAGGGATGCCGCACGGGCCAAGGTGCGCGACCAGTACGCCTCGAAACTCACGACGCTGCAAGACCGCATCCGCCGCGCCGAGCAGGCGGTGCAGGTGCAGAGCGAGCAGGCCAGCGGCGCCAAGGTGTCGGCCGCGGTCTCGATCGGCGCCACCATCTTTGGCGCGCTGCTCGGCCGCAAGGCGGTCAGCGCCGGCACGCTTGGCCGCGCCACCACGGCGGCCCGCGGCATGGGCAAGGTGGGCAAGGAGGCCCAGGACGTCACCCGCGCCGCCGAGACCGTCACCGCGCTGACGCAGCAACTGAACGACCTGCAAGCCGAGCTCGAGGCCGACCTGCAGGCCGTGTCAGCCGAGTGGGATCCCGCCACCGACGTGCTCGGACGCGTGCTGGTGAAACCCAAGCGCGGCGGCGTCTCGGTGCAGCTGGTCGCGCTCGCCTGGGTCCCTCGCGCATGACCCGCCTTCGTTCGTGGTCCGGCACCCGCCAGCGGGAGCGTCGTCGGCCCCCGGCCCGGCGCTTCCGTAGGGCCCCCTCACCCTGCGCCCGGTCGCGAATATGCTTCACCAATTGGCCGGACAGGCGTTTCGCGTGTATCGACAACGAGGCGGGCAGCGCCGCTCTCCCCTGCCCGACTTCTCCATCGGCGCGCACGCGGCGGTCGCGGGCCATACCCAGCTCACGAGGGATGCGAGGCGGTACCGGCACTACTTTCCGAAGCTGCCGATCAGCGCCCCGTAGCTGGGCCGGCGTTGTGGAGATATAATTCCGAGTTCGGGCCGGAGTGGCGGAACGGGCAGACGCGCGGGACTCAAAATCCCGTACAGGCAACTGT
>SXGQ01031404.1_pt1 | contig 24556 bp, 26 predicted proteins | sample 3178371 | NCBI WGS metagenome assembly SXGQ01 (sample SAMN11356859, study PRJNA531348) | freshwater metagenome | isolation source: freshwater sample F1-20 | place: China: Fuxian Lake, Yuxi | collected 2017-12-25 | reverse complement strand
GCCGGAGGACTCGGGGCCGAAAATCTCGACCACGCGTCCGCGCGGCACGCCGCCCACTCCGAGCGCGAGGTCAATGGCGAGCGCGCCGGTGGGAATCACCTCGATGGAGCGCAGCGCCGTGGCCACGCCAAGACGCATGATGGCGCCTTCGCCGTAGCTCTTGGTGATGGTGGAGATGGCGGCGTCGAGGTCGCGCTGCTTGGTGGCGGCGGTGGTCTTGGCGGCGTCAGCGGCCTTGGAATCGGACTTGGTGTCGAGGGCTTTGGAATCAGGCTTGGGAGGCATGGTGGGTGTTGGGCTGTGAGTTGAAATGGGTCAATCCAGTGGCGCAGAGTTAAGGACAGCAAGGCGGGTTCGTCAACGCTGTTGGCGGCACCGATCCCATGCACGGAGCGCTTCCCACTTTCAAAACCATTTTGGCTCGTGTTCACTCGCCCGACTTTATGAGCAAGACCGCTTTGTTGTTTGCAGGTCAGGGCGCGCAAAGCGTCGGCATGGGCAAGGATCTTGCCGCTGCGTTTCCCGCCGCCCAGGCGCTGTTCGACCGCGCGAATGTCGCGCTGGGCTACGACCTCGCTGGGGTTTGCTTCAACGGCCCGGAGGCGGAGCTGACGAAGACCGAGAACGCGCAGCCGGGAATTTTCCTCGTGAGCTGGGTCGCGCTGGAGCTGCTCCGCGCACGCGTGCCGGGACTGAAGTTCGAGGCGACGGCGGGATTGTCGCTGGGCGAGTTCACCGCGCTGACGGGGGCGGGCGCGATGAATTTCGAGGACGCCCTGCGCGTGGTGCGGGCACGCGGGCGCTTCATGCAGGAGGCCTGCGAGGTGACGAAGGGCGGCATGGCGGCGATCATCGGCCTCGACGAAGGCCCGACGCGCGAGGTCTGCGCCGAGGCGGGCGTGGAACTCGCGAACCTCAATTGCCCCGGCCAGCTCGTCATCTCCGGCGAGGCGGACAAAATCACGAAGGCCTGTGAGCTCGCGAAGGCCCGTGGGGCCAAGCGCGCACTGCCGTTGCCGGTCGCGGGTGCGTATCACTCGCGGCTGATGGCCAGCGCGCAGCCCAAGCTCCGTGAGGCGCTCGCGGGCATTTCACTCTCCGCTCCGACAGTGCCGGTGATCGCAAACGTCACGGCGCAGCCACACGGCACGCCTGCTGCCATCGTGGACACCGTTGTCGCCCAGGTCACCGGCTCGGTGCGCTGGGAGGAATCCGTTCGCTGCCTCCTCTCACAGGGCTTCACGCGCTTCATCGAGCTTGGCCCCGGCACCGCGTTGACCGGCTTCATGAAGCGGATCGACAAGACCGCCCAAGTGCTGAACGTCGCCGACTGCGCGAGCCTTGAGGCGACGGTGAAGGCGCTCGGCGCGTAACACTGTTTCGGGTTTTTGGTTTGGCGTTTCGCGTTGGTGCTCGGTCGCTTTGGTGTTGCCGAACTGTCAGTCTTCAACTCGAAACCCCAAACTCCAAACCGACCCCGTGTTCACCACCCGCAACCACTCCGCCATCGCAGCCGGGCTGTTCTGCGCCATCCTCTTCTGGGGCGCAAACAACACGGGCGTGAAGTATCTGGTGCAGGAGTGGCCGCCGGTGTGGATCGCGTGCAGCCGCATGTGGTGCGTCGGGGCGATCTTCTACGTGCTGCTGCGCCGGACGGACTGGTTCGGCCCGACGCATCCGCTCACGCCGGAGCTGCGTCGCTCGCTCTGGCGGCGGTCCAGCCTGAGCCTCGCGGTGTATGTCGTGGCGTTCACCGTCGCGCTCAAGTTCACGTCAGCGTCGCACGTCGCGCTTTGCCTCGGCACCTCGCCGGTGTGGGCGCTGCTGTGCGAGGGTGGTCCGCGCGCGACCCTCGATTCGCTCCGTCGCTACGGAGCGGCGGCTCTGGCTTTGGGCGGGCTCCTGCTGCTCTTCTGGCCGAAGCTCCAGGCCAGCGGCGGCGACTGGCGCGGTGACTTGCTGGCCTTGGGTGCGAGTTTCCTGTGGACGCTCTACGGCCGCCATTGCCGCGAACTCGCGCAGACGATGAGCGGCGCGGAGATCACCTCAGCCACGATGTGGCGAGCGGCCGCATGGCTCACGCCGGCGGCACTGTGGGAGGTCGCGCGTGGAGGAATCGCCCTCGGCTGGGGACTGGTGGGCGTGCATGCGTATTGCACCGTGTTCGGCGGCGTCATCTCCTTTGCGCTCTACAACAACGCGCTGCGCCACTGGCCCGTAAGCCAGGTCTTCATCTTCGGCAGCCTCATCCCCGCCAGCACTATGCTCTGGGCCTGGCTCCTGCTCGGCGAACCGGTGACGTCGACGTTCTGGCTGGCGATGCTCCTGGTGGGGGCGGGCGTGGCGCTCGGGCAAAAGCGCCAGCCCTGATCTGCGGCGGGATCAACTCCAGCCAGCAGCCATTGCGGCGCTGGTGAGGGCCAGCCACATTGCCATGGTGGATTCGCAAATATCGGATCTACGTATGTAGTTAGGTGCGGCTAATATTATTTCTTGATCCAATTAAAACTTTTGTTACCTTCACCGTTGCTGCGACCAGCCAGCCGTTAGCCGGCCAGCAATCTTGAACATAAAACTGAACCTGGCTCGAAGCCGCCTTCTGCGCGGCGCATTGCTCCTCACCCTCGCCGCACTCGGCACCACCTCCACCGCCACCGCCGCTGAGCGCAAAATCCGCGTCACCACCACCACCTCGATGGTCACGGACCTTGTGCAGCAGGTCGGCGGCGACCGCGTGGAAGTCTCCGGCCTCATGGGCGCGGGCGTGGACCCGCATCTCTACAAGGCCACCGCCGCCGATGTCTCCAAGCTCCAGCAGGCCGAGGTCATCTTCTACAACGGCCTCGTGCTGGAGGGGAAGCTGACCGACATCTTCACGAAGCTGGCGCGCACGAAGAAGTTTGTTTACCCCGTCACCGAAGGCGTGCCGGAGAAGAAGCTGCTGGAGCCGCCGGAATTCGAGGACCACTTCGACCCGCACGTGTGGTTCGATGTCGAGCTGTGGGCGCTGTGCGCGCAGACGGTCGTGAAGGGCTTGAGTGAGTTCGCGCCGGCGGACAAGGCGCACTTCGAGCTGCGCGGCAAGGAAGTCGCCACCCGGCTCCGCGCGTTGCACGAGTGGTCGCTGAAGAAAGCCGCCGAGCTGCCCAAGGACCGCCGCATCCTCGTCACCAGCCACGACGCCTACAACTACTTCGGCCGCGCGTATGGCTTCCAAGTCGTCAGCTTGCAAGGCGTCTCCACCGTCACCGAGGCCGGCCTCGCAGACATGGCCAAGCTCGTGGACTTCATCAAGAAAAACCATCTAAAGGCCATCTTCGTCGAGTCCAGCGTGTCGCCCGCGACCCTCCAGCGCATCGCGAAGGACGCCGGCGTGAAGGTCGGCGGCGAGTTGTTCTCGGACGCGATGGGCACGCTCGGCCAGATGGAAAACGGCTACGACCTCGGCACCTACGAGGGCATGATCAAGCACAACCTCACGACCATCGTGGGGGCGCTGAAGTAGCGCGGCACCACCTCGATAAACTAACCACTAACCTGCACTGACCTGCACTAATGAAGACGAGCCACAAGAAAGCCGAAGCGCTGTTCGCTTCACTTCCCATTAGTGCCAGTTAGTGTAGGTCAGTGGTTGAAAGTATGTCCCCTCCTCCGCTCGAAATCCACGACCTCACCGTCGCCTACCACAAGAAGCCCGTCCTGTGGGGCGTGGACCTCGTCGTGCCGCCGGGCAAGCTCGTCGGCATCGTCGGGCCGAACGGCGCGGGCAAGTCCACCCTCATCAAGGCCGCGATGGGCCTGCTGCCCGTCAGCAGTGGTTGGGTGAAGGTTTTCGGCGAACCCGTCGCGAAGAACCTCCGCCGCGTCGGCTACGTGCCGCAGCGCGAGTCCGTGGATTGGGATTTCCCAGTGAGCGTGATGGACGTGGTGCTCATGGGCCGCTACGGCAAGCTGGGCTTGCTCAAACGCCCGTCGCGCGCCGACCACGACAAAGCCCGCGAGTGCCTCGACAAGGTGAAGATGCTGCCCTACGCGAACCGGCAGATTTCCAACCTGAGCGGTGGCCAGCAGCAACGGGTCTTCCTCGCCCGCGCGCTCGCGCAGGAGAGCGACCTCTACTTCATGGACGAGCCGTTCTCCGGCGTGGACGCCGCGACGGAGTCCGCCATCATCGCGCTGCTGCACGAGCTACGCGCCGCCGGCAAGACCCTGCTCGTCGTCCACCACGACCTGCCCACCGCGCGCAACTACTTCGACATGCTGCTGCTCCTGAACATGCGCGTCGTCGGCTTCGGCCCCACGGAGGAAGTGTTTAATTACGAGACGTTGCAGAAGACGTATGGGGGCAGGCTGACGATTTTGAGCGAGGTGGCGGAGGCGGTCAGAGTGAAAGGCTGAAGCGTGTGAACAACGCCCTCTCATTAGCACCCGGCTTCAGCCGGGTGTCCCGCGCCGCAGCGGAGCCCGAACCGTATCAACGGTTTGGCCGGTCGCCCGCCGCCGCCGACGCGCGCTCCCACCCTCTCCCCCATCGGGGGAGAGGGCAGGGTGAGGGGGCGGGCTGGCGAACTAGGCGGGCGGACGATTTCACCGGCCGCACCAAGGAAATCTCTCCACTTAATGCGCCCTCGTCTCCGCGCACGACTTGCCCCCTAACCCCGGCCCTCTCCCCCGGTGGGGGAGAGGGAGTCGCGCGTCGGCATCCGTCACTCGTTCGACTCCTCACCCCTTACTTTTCCCTCCTCGCTCTCCTGCTCCTCGCCTCGCCCGCCCACGCCGCCCGCATCGGCGACCTCTCCGAGACCTCGCTTTGGGAACAAGCCCTCCGCTTCTTCACCTTCCAGGACCCGTCCGTCCGCTACGCGCTGCTGGGCTCGATGCTGCTGGGCATTTCCTGTGGTCTACTCGGCTCGTTCCTCGTCGTGCGGAAGATGGCGCTGGTCGGTGACGCGCTGTCACACGCCGTCCTGCCCGGCGTGGCGCTGGGCTTTCTCTGGAACATGAGCAAAGACCCCGTCGCCATCTTCATCGGCGCGACGCTCGCGGGCCTGCTCGGCGCGGGCGTGGTGCATCTCATTAAGCAAACCACGCGGCTCAAGGAGGACACCGCGCTCGGCCTTGTGCTCGCGTCGTTTTTTGCCGTGGGCATCTGCATGGTCACAATGATTCAGCGCCTGCCGAGCGGGAACAAAAGCGGCATCGACAAGTTCCTCTTCGGCCAGGCGGCGGCCATCGGCGCGGCGGACGTGCAACTCATGGGCGTCGTCACCGGGCTGGCGGTGGTGGTCATCGCCGTGTTCTACAAGGAGTTCCTCGTCACCAGCTTCGACGCCGGGTTTGCGCGCGCGGTGGGCTTGCCCGTGCAGGCGTTTCACTACGGGCTGATGCTGCTGCTCGCGTTCGCCGTGGTCATTGCGCTGCAAGCCGTCGGCGTCGTGCTCGTGTCCGCGATGCTCATCACGCCCGCCGCCGCCGCGTATCTGCTCACCGACCGGATGCACCGGATGCTGCTGTTCGCCGCGCTTTTCGGCATGACGGCGGGCGCGCTCGGCGCGTTCCTCTCGTTCCTCGGCAACAACCTGCCCACCGGCCCGTTCATGGTGCTGGCGGCCACGGCGGTCTTCGCGGGCGCGTTCCTCTTCGGCCCACGCCACGGCGTGCTGGCGCGCTGGTGGTGGCAGCGCAGCCGCGCCGCGCGCATCCAGCGCGAGAACACGCTCAAGGCCATCTACCACGTCCTCGAAGCGCGCAACTTCCTGGGCGAAGGCGTTTCCTTCAGCGAACTCGCCGCCCGCCGCCGCGAGACCGAGGAGGAAATCCTGGTGCAAGCCGCCGCGCTCGCCCGCCACGAACTCGCCACCCTCCCCGGCGAGGCCGCCGCGCTCTTCCTCACGCCCGCCGGCTGGCAGACCGCCTGCGCCATCGTCCGCAACCACCGTCTCTGGGAGCTCTACCTGACGCATACCGCGCAAATCGCCGCCGACCACGTCCACGAGGACGCCGAGAAAATCGAACATGTCCTCGGCGAAGACGTGGTGCGCGAACTCGAACGCCGCCTGAACTACGCAACGAAAGACCCACACGGGAAGGTCATTCCCGCCGTGCCCGTTACGCTGGAATCGAAGCCCGAGGCGACGCCAGGTTACGGGAGGTCGTTATGACCGAACTCATTCCAGCGTTCGACTTCCAGCGCGTCTTCATCGCGCCGTGGACGCACGACTTCAGCAGCTCCGTTTGGATTGCCGCGATGGGCTTCCTCGTCGCGACCGCGTGCGGGTTGGTGGGCAATTACCTCATCCTCCGGCGCATGGCCTTGGTCGGCGACGCCATCAGCCACAGCATTTTGCCGGGCATCGCGGTGGCGTTCCTGTTGAGCGGCAGCCGTGGCTCGCTGCCGATGTTCATCGGCGCGCTGGTGGCGGGCGCGGTCACGACCGTGCTCATCGAGGTCATCCACAAAAAGTCGCGCGTGAAGCAGGACGCGGCCATCGGCATCGCGTTCACGAGCCTGTTCGCGGTGGGCGTCATCCTCATCAGCCTCTTCGCGTCGAAGGTGGACCTCGACCAGGAATGCGTGCTCTACGGGGAAATCGCCTTTATCCCGCTGGAAGGCTCGGTGCAACTCGCGGGCTTCAAGCTCGGCCCACCCTCCGTGGTGCGCATGGCCGTGGTGACGCTCGTGGTGGTCCTGCTCGTTGGCCTCTTCTACAAGGAACTCCTCGTCAGCTCGTTCGACCCCGGGCTGTCCTTCTCGCTGGGCATCAACCCGACCTTCGTCCACTACGCGCTAATGGCGATGCTCTCGGTGGTGGTGGTGAGCGCGTTCGAGGCGGTCGGGGCCATCCTCGTCATCGCCATGCTCATCCTGCCCGGCGCGACGGCCACGCTGCTCTCAAACCGCTTCCCCGTGATGCTCGGCCTCACCGTGCTGCACGCCGCCCTCAGCGCCGTGCTGGGCCTGCACCTCGGCGTGTGGCTGGACTGCTCGCTTGCGGCCGCGATGGTCGTGGCCGCGACGGGCCTGTTCGTGCTGGCGTGGGTTTTCAGCCCGGAGCAAGGCCTCTTGAGCCGTTGCTTCAAAGGCCGTTCGTCCGAGGCCGCGCCCCTGCCGGAATCCATCGGCTCCGCTCAATGACTGTCGAACTGCTCATCGAAAGAGTCATCGCCGTCGGTCTGCTGGTCATGGGGCTGTCGCATTTCTTCCGGGCGCAGATGTGGGCGGACCTCTTCGCTGATTGGCGGCGGAACCGTTTCCTCCCGTTCTACCTTGGCTGGCTTTACCTGCAGGTCGGCACGGTCATCGCCTTTGGTCACAACGTCTGGGCGTGGGATCTCGTCGTGGTCGTGACGCTCCTCGGGTGGGCGTGGACGCTCAAAGGCATCCTCTACCTGCTCTGGCCGAACCTGCTGACGCGTCTGGCGGAGCGGGGGATGGCCCCAGAGCAGCATCCCGAGCGCAAGTTTGCGTTCGCGGGTGCGCTCATGGCGGTCATCGGAGCGCTGCTGGTCTGGCGTGTCTTCGTGAAGTGACGCGCGCTTCGCGCGCAGTCGGCCGCCAGGCCAGCCACCCAGTTTGCCGGAAAAACTTTGCTCGCGCGGATGCCGAACCAAGCGGCAGTTCTACCCTGACAAGCTCCCACTCGACAAGGACAACGACCTCGTCATGATCAACGATTCCCTTACGCCCGCCACCGGCGAAATCACGTGGCTCAATGGCCGCCAGCTCTCCCGAGCGGCTCGCCCAAGCTGCGTGTTTTCCGCAGCAATATGCACGGCGAGCGCTTCGCTTATGCCGTCGAGGTGGCGAAGGCGAAGTGACCGGCCGCATCGTCCGCAACCCCAACCCATCCGCCGGCGTCTGACCCTGCACCTATGAACCTGCGAATCCTTCTTCTCGGTGTCGGGCTATCTCTGGCGGGCGTTGGCCTCGGCGCAGAACTGCCAAAGGAAATTCCGCTCTGGCCCAACGGCGCGCCTGGCTCCGAGGGCAAGACGGAGAAGGAGCTTCAGGTGAAGAACGCCGCCGGCGATGTCACCAGCGTCTCGCGCATTCACAACCCCAGCCTCACGCCCTATTTGCCTGCCAAAGACAAGGCCAACGGCTGCGCCGTGCTCGTCATCCCCGGCGGCGGGCATCGTGTGCTCGCCATCCAGCACGAGGGCTACAACGTCGGTGAATGGCTGGGCGAGCGCGGCATCGCGGCCTTCGTGCTCAAGCACCGGCTCGCCCGCGAGACGAACTCCACTTACCAGATTGAAGTCGAGTCGCTCGCCGACACGCAGCGCGCGATGCGCCTCATCCGCAGCCGCGCGACGGAGTGGAACGTGGACCCCGCACGCCTCGGCGCGATGGGTTTCAGCGCGGGCGGCGAACTCGCGTGGCTCGTCAGCTTGCGCAACGAGGACGGCCTTGCCGACGCGAAGGACGCGGTGGACAAGCTGGGGTGCAAGCCCGCGTTCCAAGCACTCATCTATCCCGGCCGCTCGGCGACCATCCTGCCGGTGAAGGGCGTTGCGCCTGCGTTCCTCTGCGCTGGCTACGGTGACCGGCAGGACATCGCGGAAGGTTTGGCCGAGGCTTACCTACGTTTCAAGAAGGCAGGAGTGCCTGCCGAGTTGCACATGTATTCCAACGCGGGCCACGGCTTCGGCCTGCGCGCCAGCAACAAGGGTCCGCACGCCGCCTGGCCAAAGAGATTCGTCGAGTGGCTCGACGTGCGCGGGATGCTGGCAGGTGCGGCGAAGTAGGCGCGTCAGTTCGCCTGCGCGTTCGCCACGTTCTTCAGGTAGTCGAAGGAGTAGATGCCCGTGCCGTGGCCGTCCGCCCAGAGCGGCTGCACTCCGTAGCCGCCGACCAATCCGAGGCGCGTGATCTGAAACGCGGTCGGCGAGTAGGGCTTGTCCGGGTTCTTGTAGAGGTTGCCCATGATGTCCACCTCGCCCTTGCAGCCAGCGCACGGGCACGCGCGGCGCAACGCCTCCAGCCGCACGAAGCTCTCCGTGCCGTCGTCCCACTTGATGGCGAGTTCCGCGCCAACCGGCTGCATGTCCACTGGTCGCATGCCGCGAGCTTAGGGGGTGACGGCGTGGAGGCAACTTGCGTTTCCGGCGCGGTGCGGCGGCATGACTTTTGTGCCTGCCAGTTCGCGCGCGATGGGGCCTTGCGCAGGCCCGAAGGTGCTGCTATCAATCCCACTAACCCCGAACCAACCATGAAACCAACCCGCCTCCCCCCCCCCTCCGGCTTGCGCGACCGCACCGGCTTCACCCTTATCGAACTGCTCGTCGTCATCGCGATCATAGCGATCCTCGCCGGGATGCTGCTGCCGGCGCTGTCCAAGGCCAAGCTCAAGGGCAAGCAGGCCGTCTGCACGAATAACATGAAGCAGATGGGCATCGCCTTCAAAGTTTACATGGACGACTACCGGGGCTACTTCCCGATCCACACCAGTTGGGGCAACATCGGCGGCGCGCTCGGACAACACGCCAGCAATCTGGAGGGTGGTTTGACCCCGCCGGCGAACAGGCCGCTCAACGCCTACGTGGGGAAGGTGGAGTCTTTCCGCTGCCCTTCGGACAACGGCGACGCTCGGTGGAATCCTCCCGCAGCCAACCCCGGGGTGGAGAACTGCTACTTCGCCTGGGGCAACAGCTATTCCGACCAGTTGAACACACGCATGCAAATTCAGCGCGTCACTGGCTCGGATATGGCGGCGAACATACCGATGAACGAGGTGGAGCTGGCGCGGGCACCGTCCACCAAGTTTGTCATGGGTGACTGGATCTGGCACCGGGACCGTGGCGTGACGGTGAAGAAGAACCAGTGGCACAACTACGCGGCAGAGAAGCGCACCATGGTCACTTTCGGCGACGGGCATGCCGAATTTTTCAAGTTCCCCGACATTTGGTTCACTTGGGCAAACAATACCCCTGCACCCGATCCGGCAAACGGCTTCTGGTAAACTGCCAAATCGCTTTCACCGCCCTGTATGCAGCTTCAACCATCCCGCCGCTGGCGCGCATGCGCGTTCACCCTCATCGAACTGCTCGTCGTCATCGCCATCATCGCGATCCTCGCCGGGATGCTCCTGCCGACGCTGGCCAAGGCCAAGAACAAGGCCAAGCAAATCCAGTGCATCAACAACACCAAGCAGATCGGCCTAGCGTTCAAGGTGTATGTCGGGGACTACGACGACAAATATCCCGTCCACAACGATTAGATCAGCTTTGGTGGTGCCACGGGCACCTCTGCCCCGCCGAACCCGGCCGGTAACATCGCGGCGGCGAACCGGCCGCTAAACACCTACGTCGGCGACACGAAGAGTTTCCGCTGCCCGTCCGACGGGGGCGACGCGGTCTGGAATATGAAAAACACCTTCGAAGCCTACGGAACCAGCTACTCGGTGCAGTGGAATAGCGACCGCTATCAGACGCTGCATGTGACCGGCAACGCGAACAACAACACCAGCCGCGATGCCAACTTCGCCGCGTCCCCGGTCACGAAGCTGATTTTCGGCGACTGGATTTGGCACAGGGATCGGAACATGCTCCTGGTGAACCGGGAATGGCATAACTATCGAGGAGAGCGGCGCGTTAACATGTTTTTTGCGGATGGGCATTCCGAGTTCTTCAAGTTTCCTCCCCTCTACGACGCTGGGGCCACTGGCCCGCCTGACCCCGCCAACGGTTGGTGGTAAAGAGGCGGTTCAACCGCCGCCGACCTTCGCCTGGGCCGCCGTCACCTGGCCGGCTTCCATGCGGAACACCACATCGGCCAGTTGTTCCGCCTCCCGCCGGCTGTGCGTGATGTGCAAAGCCGTCAGACCGAACTCCCGGTGCACCCGCTTGAGCAAGGCGGCCAGCTCATCCCGCAGTTCCTCGTCCAGCGCGGAAAGCGGTTCGTCCAGCAGCAGCACACTGGGCTTCGCCGCCAAAGCACGGCCCAGCGCCACGCGTTGACGCTCGCCGCCGGAGAGATGCTGCGGCAGCCGATCCAGCAGGTGCGCCACGCCCAGTTGTCCGCTGAGCTCCTGCACTCGGGCAGTGATCGTCGCGGCAGACCAATGGCGGATTTTCAGCGCGAAGCCGATTTGATCGCGCACCGTCATCGTTGGGAACATCGCGCCATCCTGCGGCACGTAGCCGATGCCGCGCTCACCGGGCGGCAGCGCAGTCACATCACGTTCACCAATCAAAACGCGCCCTCCCGCCGGCCGGCGCAGCCCGCAGAGAATTTCCAGCAAGGTCGTTTTGCCACAGCCGGTGCGGCCCATCAGCACCGCGTAATTCCCGGCGGGAACGGAGAAGGAGACGCCCTCCAGCCGGAAGGTGCCAGCGTGCCAGGAGAGGTTGTCGAAGCGAATTCCCGCTGACCGCTGACCGCTGACCGCTGACGGCTCGCTCATACTTCCTCCCCCACCCATTTCACCGCCGCCAGCACGCACATCGCGCACAGCACCATCAACAGGCTCACGGCCACGGCGGCTTCGAGATTACCCACACTCAGTTCGAGCCAGACGGTCGTGGGCAGCACCTCCGTCTTCATCCGCGTCGCACCGGCGAAGACGAGGATGGGGCCGAACTCGCCGAGGCTCCGCGCCCACGCCACGCTGGCGGCGGCGAACATCCCGCGTCGAGCCGCCGGCAGCGTGACGAGCCAGACGGCTTGCGCTCGCGTGCAGCCAAGGGTCATCGCCACATCCTCGGGCCGCGCCGAGAGGTGGTCGAACGTGTGCCTCATCGTCCGCACCGCGAAGGCCGCGCCGATGGTGAACTGAGCGAGCACCACGCCGAAGACTGTATAGGTGAACTGCACCGTGGCGTTCTCGACGAACCTGCCCAGCGGCGTCTGGAACAGAATGAGCAGGCACAGCCCCATGACCATCGGCGGCAGCACGATGGGGATGTCGAGCGCGGCTTCGAGCCAGTGCTTGCCCGGGAATCGCGCGCGCGCCAGCAGGTAGCCAACCGGCACCGCCAGCAGCAGTGAGAGCAGCGCAGTGATGGTGCAGGTGATCAGGCTGAGGACGATGGAGTGCTGGATTTCCCGCTTGCCCAGCGCCTCGACGAGCTTCTCCGGCGAACTGTAGCTCGCCGTCGCCACCAGCATCGCCAAGAGGAAGAACAGATACAGCCCCGCGACCACGCCCAGCGACACCCAGAAGGGCGACAGGCGTTGCGCGGGCGATGACATCGCGGCGAAGCTCAAAGTTCACCGGCCAAAGCTCAAGCGAAATCCCGGCGGGCAGCAGCCCGCCGCTTGAGCGGGGCGCGATTCTTTGGCCACAGATGGCCACAGATGGAACACAGATGAGGCGCGGAGAACGGCAAACCCCACCTTCAGGCAATTTCCCATCTGTGTTTCATCTGTGTCCATCTGTGGCTGAAATTTGCCTTTCCGGTTGCACCCCGGGCTCCGCTTTCCCAAACTCACCGCCATGAACACCGTGCTTTCACGCCTCCTCGCCGTTGCATTACTTGTCCTCGCCACCGCCACCACGCGCGCCGGCAAAGCCGACAAGACGCTCGACATTTACTGGGTGGACTCCGAGGGCGGCGGCTCCACCCTCATCGTCACGCCGGAAGGCGAGTCGGTGCTTATCGACACTGGGAATCCCGGCGGGCGCGACGCCAAGCGCATCCACAAGCTCGCCACCGAGGTCGCGGGCTTGAAGCGCATTGATCACGTCGTCATCACGCACTTCCACATTGACCACTTCGGCGGCACGGCGGAACTCGCCGACCTCATGCCCATCGGCACGCTCTACGACAAGGGCCTCACCGAGACCAGCCCCGACGGCAACGCGAAGGACACGCGCTGGCCGTTGCTCTCCAAACCCTACCGCGAGGCGAAGGTGGGCAAACGAGTCACCATCAAGGCCGGCGATCCCATCCCGCTCCTCCAGCCCAAGGTTCCCGGCAATCCCAAGCTCGACCTCCGCGTCCTCTGCGCGAACCAAAAGGTCATCTCCCCGCGCCCCGACCAACGCCGCGAAAACCCGCTCGCCGCCAAGGCCGAACCGCAGCCCGAGGACAAGTCCGACAATGCCAACTCCGTCGTGCTGCTCCTGCAATACGGCAGCTTCCGCTTCTTCGACGGCGGCGACGCCACACTCCGCACCGAGCAGTCCCTCGTCGTGCCCTTCAACGTCGTCGGCAAAGTGGACGTGTATCAGGTCAACCACCACGGCCTCGACGTGAGCAACAACCCGCTGCTCATCCAATCCATCGAGCCGACCGTCGCCATCATGAACAACGGCCCGCGCAAGGGCACGATGCCCAAAGTCGTCGCGACCCTGCGCGGCACCAAGAGCATCGCCGCCATCTACCAGGTCCACGAGAACGTCCGCAACGAGCCCGACACGAACACCGACAAGGCGCACATTGCCAACCCCGGCGACAAGGCGGACAAATGCGATGCCCACTACCTCAAGCTCAACGTCAACTCCAACGGCGAGAGCTACAGCGTCTCCGTGCCGAGCACCGGGCATCTGCGGGCGTTCCAGACGCGGAAGAAGTAGCGGCGGGGCAGGGAAAGTAATTAGTAGTTAGTGATTAGTGGGTGCAGAGCTGTGCGCACCAACTCGGACTTATCACTAATTACTTTCCCCTCCCGTTGAACCTTTCCTCCGCTTCCGCATTCCACTCTGCAACGATGCCCGCCGTGGCCGAGGCGGAACAACCGCCCGTGTGCGCCGCCCGTCGCGGCGACCCCGACGCGTGGGACGCCCTCCTTCGGCGGCATCAGTTGCCGCTGTATGCCTACGTCGCCGAACTCGTCCGCCATGAGCAGACCGCTCTGGACATCGTGCAGGAGACGTTCATCGCCGCCGCGCGCCACCTCGCCAGCCTGCGTGACGACGCCAAGTTCAGCTCGTGGCTCTTCGGCATCGCCCGGCAGAAGTGCGCCCAGCACTGGCGCAAGCCCCCGCGCGACCACGAGCCAGTCGAGGAACTCGCCGACGTGCTGCCCGACGCCGCCGACGGCCCGCGCGACTGGCTCATCCGCCGCGAGCGCGAAGAGGAATTCCTCGCCCGTCTTGCCGAGCTGCCCGAGCCGCAACGCGAAGTCCTGCTGCTCCACTTCCTCGAAGACTTCTCCCTCGAAGAAATCGCCGACATCACCAGCGCGCCCGTCGGCACCGTCAAGTCGCGCCTGCACTACGCCAAGCGCGCGCTGGGGAAACTGCTCGGAGAAGACCGGATTTAGCCGCGAAAGAACGCAGAGAGCACAAAGATGACCCCCCCGTGAACTCCTGTTGAAACGCCACGAAGCTGCGCTCCTCCAGCTCGACGCCGTCCGCGCCCGCGCCCGTGCCGGCGATTTGCAATCGCCGTCCGTGGCTTCGGTCAACACCGCCGACGGCGACTACAAGTCGCCGGCACGAGCTTCTCAACTCTCAACCTTCAACTCTCAACTCCCCTCCCTCTGGGAACGCCTCTTCGGCCCGAACCCGCTCGCGTGGGCCGGGCTGGCGGCGGTGTGGGTGTTGCTATTAGCGGTCAATCACAGCGGGACCGAGTCGGCGAGTTCCGCTTCCGTCGCGAGCCGCGCTAGCCAGCCGAGCGAGGCCGCCGTGGCCGAAATCGTCCGTGAACGTCGCCGCCAGATGACGGAGCTGCTGAACCTCGACGAGCTGCGCGCCACATTGCCCGCGCGCGACGTCCTGCCGCCCAAGCGCAGCCAGCGGCGGGAGGACTTCGTCGTCGTATGAGTAACGGAAGTTCCTTGGCTCGTGTAGTTGGCCCCCTCTCATTAGCACCGGGCTTCAGCCCGGTGTGGGCGGGAAAAAACGTCGCAGCCGCTTCAGCGGCTTTGCTGACCCACGCACTCCTGAGCTGGATGTGCTCAAAGCATTGAGCCGATGGGACGGGGGGATCGCCGAACTGCATTCCGCCGCCGCCAGACCGAAGACGCGTTTCAACCTCCGCCTGATACCAACTCTCGGTGAAGATTGGTCGAATGAGAGGCGAGTCTCAGCACGCGTATCCCCTCACCCCGGCCCTCTCCCCGAGGAGAGAGAGAATCGCCGTCCGCGCAGCTTCAACCCGCACGGCGTTGTTGCTTCGAGACTGAATGACTGGCTCCCTCTCCAGGAGGGAGAGGGCTGGGGTGAGGGGGAAGGCATCCACCAGCATCCGGGCCGCGTTCTACTGGATTTCAACCACACTCGGTATGACTGAGGACGGCGTCTCGACTTTGCTGACCCATTTGTCATGCCTCAAAGTCGCCTCTATGGCAGTCCGGCTGCGTGCGGTGGCGGAAATCCGTGCTGGGCGAGCCGACGCAGCCTTTGCTGACGCAAATCTGGTGTTTCGCCTTAGCGACGCTCTGAAGGACGAACCTGTGCTCATCTCGCATCTGGTGCGGCTCGCTATACACACCGTCGCGCTCCGCACTGTGTGGGAAGGACTGGCCGACCACCGCTGGACGGACGCGCAATTGGCCCACTGGCAGACGGAGCTGGCGAAGCGCAATTTCGCCGCCGAGATGCGGCACGCGATGACGGGCGAGCAAGCCTTCGGCAACCGCGCAATAGAGTTCATCCGACGAAGGCCCGAGATGCTTGACTCCCTTGGCACCGTTGGAGACGGCGAAACTTCCATCGGCACCACCCCATTCGGCAAGCAGCTGGCTCAACTCCCTCCTCGTGGTTGGCTGTGGGCAGAGCAAATCCATTACAACCAGATGTTCGACGACTATCTTACGTCGGCACTGCCTGCCGGGCCGGGGTTGATCAACGCCGCCCTGATGCAACAACGAAGCGGGGCCATGAAGGACAACTTTCAGCGTGATGCGGGTGGTGTGAGAAGCATGCTCCGGCACCGTGTCCTTGCACGCATGCTTTTGCCCGCGCTGACCGGTGTCATGCCCAAAGCCAGCCGAGCGCAGGTATTTACTCAGCTCGCCATCGCCGCCTGCGCGCTGGAGCGGCACTGGCTGGCGCGCGGGAGTTATCCCGAGTCGCTCGCCGCGCTCGCGCCGGAGTTCGGCCCGCTGCCACCTGACCCGATGAGCGGCCAGCCCTTCCGCTACGAGCGCACGGCGGATGGGCGGTTCCGCCTCTGGTCCGTGGGCTGGAACGGCAAGGACGACGGCGGCACCGTGGCCTTGACCGGCACCGCGGCCAGCAAAAGCCGGAACATCAACTTTGAGCAGGGCGACTGGGTCTGGCCCGTGCCCGCCAAGTAGGTCAGTGCTTCCAGCCTGACCTTCCACTCAACGCGAATTTCCAAGCTGCGTGGCATCCGGACGACAGTAGCGCGGGCTTGCAGCCCGCTGTTTCGCGGGTTTCCAACCCGCAGACGCCACGCACTTTTCCGCACCGCCCGGAGCGCAGGCCCGGCTGCCGGCTACAAGCCGACGAAACAGCAGACTGCAAGTCTGCGCTACAGTGGCTGGCCGTTTGTCTTCGGAGTTCCGGATCAAGCCGGCTTTGGAAGCCGGCGCTCCGCCGGCTGGGCCTCACTTCGCGGGCGAGTTCTTCGCCCGGAGCCGCTCCAGCGCGGCGGCGGCGGCCTGGCCCTCGGCGAGTTTCTTGCTTTTGCCACTGCCGCGACCGATCTCCTCGCCCTTGTAAAGCACCGCGCTTTCGAAGTTGCGGTCGTGGTCCGGGCCGGTGGCGGCCAGAATCTGATACTGCGGAGCCTCTGAGGAGGCGGCCTGGAGGATTTCCTGGAGCACGCCCTTGGGGTTGTCTGCGTTCGCGGCGTTTTCGACGTCGGTGAACTCGTCGCGGAAACAGTGCAGGACGAACGCGCGCGCCACGTCATAGCCGCCGTCCAGGAACAGCGCGCCAAGGACAGACTCGAAGGCGTCAGCGATGATCGAGGGCCGCTCGCGCCCGCCGTTGAGGCGCTCGCCTCGGCTCAGGATGAGGTGCTCGCCCAGGCCGAGTAGCCGGCCGTGCTCGGCGAGGGAAACCTGGTTGACCAGCTGGGCGCGGATTTTAGTCAGCGGCCCTTCGTCGTGCTGCGGGTAGCGGTCGTAAAGCTCGCGGGAGAGCACGAGCTGGAGCACGGCATCGCCGAGATACTCGAGCCGCTGGTTGTGATCCTGGCTCTCGCCCAGCTCGTGCGAGATGGAGGGATGCGTCATCGCCAGCCGCAGCAGCGCCGGGTCGCGGAACGGGTGGCCGATGCGGGCCTGCAGATCGTCGAGGCTAGGCACGAGGGCTGGGGAAAGGATGAAGGATGAAGGATGAAGGATGAAAGGGCCGCGCCACCCGCCACGCACCAGCGACGCGAAGACAAGGGTGCCATTGATGAGCGCAGGCCGTCATTTTCCTTGCTCCTCCGTTGCGCCCGCGAGCGCCGCGACCGGCGGCTGGTCCGGCGGCGCGATGTAGGCGGCGGGTTCAGCGGGTGTTTCCAAGCTGCCTTCCATGAGCGCCGCGACCTGCCGCTGGACTTCCTCGAGCTGCGTGAGCTGCAGCTCCGGGTCTGGGATTGTGAACACGTCGCCAGTCTTGGGCTGCTCGTAGACGAAGATGCGCACGCCGTTCTCGCGCAACTGCGCCTTCACCTTGAGAATCTTCTTTCGCTCCAGCATCACGGCCAGGATGTAGGCGGCGGCGCGATACTGCGGGTCGTTCTTCTCCATCAGCTTGCGCAGCAGGGTCTCGGCGGTCTCCTTCTGGATCGCGTCCGGGGCTGCTGCGGGCGGGGCCTGATACTCGCCGACCCAGTGCGAGACGAAGCCTTTGCGGTCGCTCGCGCCCTCGCTGAACTGCGCCGTCCAGCACGCCTCGCACACGTCCTGCCGCGCCAGCTCGTGCCGCTCGAAGGCCAGCAGCGTGTGGTAGGCCTGGCGGCTGGCGAAGGGCTTGGCGCACGCGTGACAGGCGTGTGCGCGGCTTTGGAAGTTCCAGTCGGTCATCTAAAAAAGTTGAGTTGAGCGCGCCGGCGCGTAGGATGGGCGGACTGTATCGGCAGCCGGAAAGCAGTGGCAATTCCTTTCCAGTGCCGCGCGCCGCCCAACGCGAAACTCCAAACTCGAAACCGTTGATGTCCCCCGAACTCAAAACCAAGCTCGCCCAGGTCCGTGCGCTCCTGCGCGAACACCAGGCCGACGCCGCTCTGCTCGGCCTGCAACCTAATTTCTCCTGGCTCGCCTGTGGCGGCGAGGCGCACATCCCGCTCAACAGCAACCTCAGCTTCGGGCAACTCATCGTCACGGCGAAGGGCCTTTACCTCTTCGCCAACCGCATCGAGATGCGTTGTCTCCAAGACGAGGTGGTGAAGGGCCTCGGCGCGAAGCCATTGCTCTGCGAGTGGCACGACGGCGACAGCGCGCTCAAGGCACTGAAGTCCGTCGCCGACCCCAAGCGGACGCTCTCCGATTGCGGCGACTGGGGCACGCAGCCACGGCCGGAACTCTTCGCACCGCTGCACTACTCGCTCGGCGACGCCGAGGTGAAACGCTACCGCGCGCTGGGCAAGGCTGCGGAAGCGGCGATGAACGAGACGTGCCGCAGCCTCCAGCCGGGGCAGTCGGAATTCCAAATCGCCGGCGTCCTCTCCGAGCGCGCCTGGGAGCGCAACCTCACGCCCGTCGTCGTGCTCGTCGCCACGGACGAACGCATCCGGAACTACCGCCACCCGCGCCCCACGACGAAGAAGCTCCGCAAGTTCGCCGAGGTCATCCTCTGCGCGCGGCAGCACGGCCTCATCGTCGCGCTCACGCGGATGGTTCACTTCGGCCCCATCTCGAAGGAACTCCGTCGTCGTCACGACGCCGTCTGTGCCGTGGACACCGAGTTGCACCTCGCCAGCCAAGTCGGCACGCCGGTGAAAGACATCTTCCGCCAAGCCGTCGCCGCCTACGACGCCGTCGGGTTCGCGGATGAATGGCACCTGCATCACCAAGGCGGCCCGTGCGGCTACCAAGGCCGCGACTACCTCGGCACGCCCACGGCGGACGGCGTGGTTTTGGAAAACCAGCCCTTCGCCTGGAATCCCTCCATCACCGGCACGAAGAGCGAGGACACAATTCTCGGCACGAGCAAAGGCCCGCAAGTCATCACGCCCGCGCAGGACTGGCCGATGGTGAGCGTGGAAGGCGACGACGGCGTCTGGCAGCGGCCGGACATTCTGGTGCGGTGAAGCGCGGCAGGAAGTAATCAGTGTTCAGCGTTCAAACTTCAGTGGTGGTGAAGCCGGACGCGTGTCGTGACTGAAAACTGAACACTGCTCACGGAATACTGGTCCTCCCCTCCAGCGCGCGGCTCAAGGTCAGCTCGTCCGCGAACTCCAAGCCGCTGCCCGCCGGCAGGCCGTGCGCGAGGCGGCTCACCTTCACGCCACGCGGCGCGAGGCGCTTGGCCAGGTAGTGCCCGGTGGCGTCGCCTTCCACGTCGGTGCCGAGCGCGAGGATGATTTCCTTCACCGGCTCGGAGCCAAGCCGGGTTTCCAGCTCGGCGATGCGCAAGTCCTCCGGCCCGACGCCGTTGAGCGGCGAAATCTTCCCGCCCAGCACGTGGAAGCGCCCGTGGAACGCGCCGGACTTCTCGATGCTGAAGATGTCCGTAGGCCGCTCGACCACGCAGACGAGCGTGGCGTCGCGGCGCGGGTCATCGCACAACGTGCACGGCTGCCGCTCCGTGAGCGCGCCGCAGACGCGGCACAGCGAGATGCGTTCGCGGGCCGCGAGGATGGCCTCCGCGAGCGTCCGCACGGAGCCTGCCTCGCTCTGCACGAGATGCAGCGCCAGCCGCTCGGCCGAGCGCGGCCCGATGCCGGGCAGTCGTGACAGCCCGGCGGTGAGGGCGATGATGGGCTCGGGGAGGGAGGGCATAACGAGTTCCGTGCTGCGTGTTGCGTGAGTATTGCCGAGTGCGTCCAGCGTGAATCACGCAACCCCGAGCACGCTTCAGATCATCCCCGGCAAGTTGAAGCCCTGCGTCACCTTCCCCATCTCGGTGTTGGAAATCTCCTTGGCCTGCGCGAGAGCGTTGTTCGCGGCGGCCAGCACCATGTCCTCGAGGAGCGACGCGTCGGCCGGGTTCATCGCTGCTGGGTCAATTTTGATCGAGGCGAGGGAGCCGTCGCACTTCGCGGTGACTTTCACCACGCCGCCGCCGCTGGTGGCCTCGACGGTCTTGGCGGCCATTTCGTTTTGCACGCGCTCGATCTGCTGCTGCATCCGTGTCGCCTGCTTCATCAGTTTGCCAATGCTCGACATAGTGCCGCGAGGCTTGCAGGTCTCCGCGCGGAGCGCAACGCGCGGGATGCTGCGCGGGCCTGTCGAAGTTCCCCAAAATACAATTCGCAATCCGCGTGGGAGCCAGTGAGACTGACGGGCCCATGCAGTCGCCCACGACAACTGAGCAGGAAACAGATGCCGCTTCGCCCGCGCCCACACGCAAGGTGATCACCGAACCGGATTTCTCCGGCACACCCGTTCCCATTGGCCAGTGGACCGAGCGCGCGGACTTCCCACAGTGCGCGCTGGGCGCCCACGTCAGCATCCACGGCTTCGCCGGAGTGGTGGTGGAGATTGTGAACCAGTCCCTCAAGGTGCGTTCGCCCGACGGCGTCTCGCAGCGGTTCAATGCCTACCGGCTCAAGACGCTTTTCGCGCCGCCCGACCGCACCAAGCCGGTCGCACAGCCGCTCTCGATGGAGCGCCCCAAGCCCGCCGCCGAGCGGCGGCCTTCGCGGGACGAGCCGGAGCCGGAGCCGCCGGCGAGGGTTCACATCACGAACCCGGATTTCAATCAACCCGTCCGTGCGATCCGGGCCTTCGCGAGTCAGGCGGAGTTTCCGCAGTGCGCCTACGGCAAGCACGTGGACATCCCCGGCTATGCGGGCGTGGTGGTGGAGATCGTGGGCGGCTCGCTCAAGGTGCAGTCGCCGACCGGCACCATCCGCAGCTACAACGCTCAGGCGCTGAAGAAACTTTACGGAAAGGCCTGAAGCCCGGCGTAAGAGAAGCTCTCCCCCCACGCCAGCAGCGCCGGCTTGCGTTTGCTTAAGCACCCGCAATCACGCATCCTCTCCCGCTGAAATGGCCGCTGCCTTGAAGAAACACACGTCGAACGCCACCGCTTTCCTGCCCATGTCGCGGGCCGAGATGGATGCGCGCGGGTGGGACGAACTCGACGTGCTCCTCATCACGGGCGACGCCTACGTGGATCATCCCTCCTTCGGCGCGGCGATGATTGGGCGCGTGCTGGAGGCAGAGGGCTTGCGCGTGGGAATCATCGCGCAGCCGGACTGGACGAAGATCGAATCGATCACCGGCATGGGCGCGCCGAGGCTCTTCGTCGGCGTCACGGCGGGCAACCTCGACTCGATGCTGTCGAACTACACCGCCGCGCGGCACAAGCGGAAAGAGGACGTTTACAGCGCGGGCGGCGAGCCGGGCAAACGCCCAAATCACGCAGCGGTCGTTTACACGCAGATGAGCCGGCGCGCGTTCCCCGGCGTGCCAGTCGTGCTCGGTGGCATGGAGGCGTCCATGCGGCGCGTGGCGCATTACGACTACTGGGAGGACAAGCTCAAGCCCTCGATCATGGCCGATGCGAAGGCCGACGTGCTTGTTTATGGCATGGGCGAGGTGCCGGTGCGTGAGATCGTGAAGCGGTTGCAAGCAGGCCGGCGGGACTTCGGCGGGATTCGCGGCACGGCGCTCTTCCTTGGGGCGAAGGCCACGGCGGCGGCGGATTTCACGGACTGCATCATCCTGCCCTCGTGGGAGGAGTTGCAGGCGGACAAGACGCACTTGATGCGCCTGACCAAGGTCGTCGAGGCGCAGCAGACGCCGCACTGCGGCAAGCGCCTCGTGCAGATGCACGGCAATCGCGCGGTGTTCCAGGAAGCGCCGGAGTTCCCCGTGGACGGCCCGGACCTCGACGCGCTTTACGAGCTGCCGTTCCAGCGCGCGTCGCATCCGAGCTACACCAAGCCAGTGCCAGGCTTCGCGACGATCAAGGACTCGATCATCGTCTCACGTGGCTGCGCAGGCGGTTGCACGTTCTGCGGGCTGGGCTTTCATCAAGGCAAGTTCCTCTCCAGCCGCAGCGTGGACTCCGTGATGAAGGAGATTCGCAAGCTGACCGAGTCCGACACGTTTCGCGGGACCATCTCCGACCTCGGCGGGCCGACGGCGAATCTCTACGGCGCGAAGAACGGCCACGCCGAGGACTGCAAGAAGTGCCATCGCCCGAGCTGCCTCTGGCCGACCATCTGCCCGGTGTTCGGCATTGATGAGAAGGCCGGCCTCGACCTCCTGCGCGGCTCGCGGCAACAGCCCGGCGTGAAGCATGTCTTCGTGCAGTCGGGCATCCGCATGGACGTGGCCTTGCTGACGCCCGAATACACCAAGGAGCTGGTGCAGAACCACGTGAGCGGCCACATGAAGGTCGCGCCCGAGCACATGGATCCCGGCACGCTGCGCCGGATGCGCAAGCCAGCCGGCGACTTCCCGGCGTTTATGGAGAAGTTCTTTCAACTCAGCGAGGACGCCGGCAAGGAGCAGTATCTCGTGCCGTATTTCATCTCGAGCTTCCCCGGCTGCACCGAGGAGGAGATGGGCGCGGTGGAAAAGTTTTTGAAGAAGGAGAAGTGGAACCTCCAGCAGGTGCAGGATTTCATCCCGCTGCCCATGACCGGCTCGGCGGCGATGTATGTCACCGGCCTGGACATCAACACTGGGGCGCCCATTCCCGTGGTGCGCGGCGCGGGCGAGCGCGAGCGGCAGAAGCGCATGATGCGGCCCAACCCGGTGAACGACGTGCGCCCCACCGGCAGCCGCCGCAATCGGCCCATGAGCGGCGAGTTCTGCCCCGGCGCGCAGATGGACACGGTGGACTAGCCGCCTTTGCGCTTGCAAAGCCCCTGCTCCCGCGCACGCTCTGCGCCCTCTTATGCTCAAAGCTGGAATCGTCGGTCTGCCCAACGTCGGCAAGTCCACCCTGTTCAACGCCGTCACCCGCACCCGCAAGGCAGAGGCGGCGAATTACCCCTTCTGCACCATTGACCCGAACGTCGGCGTCGTCACGGTCCCCGACGAGCGGATGTTTGTGCTCCAGAAGATCGCCAAGACGAACGTCGTCATCCCGGCGGCCATCGAGTTCGTGGACATCGCCGGCCTCGTCAAGGGCGCGGCAACGGGCGAAGGGCTGGGCAACAAGTTCCTCACCCACATCCGCGAGGTGGATGCCATCGTGCAGGTCGTCCGCTGCTTCGAGGATGCCGACATCCATCACGTGACCGGCACCGTGGACCCCGTCCGCGACATCGAGATCATCAACACCGAACTTGTCCTCGCCGACCTTGAGTCCGTAAAGAAGCGCCGCGAGAAAGTTGCCAAAGACGCCAAGCGCGGCGACAAGGTTGCCATCGCCGAGGACGCCGTGCTCGCGAAGTTCGAGCCGGTGCTCGACTCCGGCAAGCTCGCCCTCTCCGTCCAACTCACGCCCGAGGAGCGGGTCATCTCCCGCACCTTCTGGCTGCTCACGGACAAGCCCACCATCTTCGCCTGCAACGTGAAGGAGTCCGACCTCGCCACCGCCGAGACGAACGCCCACGTGCAGAAAGTCCGCGATTACACCAAGACGCATCTCGCCTGCGAAGCCGTCGTCATCAGCGCGCAGATCGAGAGCGATCTGACGGACCTCACGCCCGAGGAGGCGAAGGCCTTTCTCAAGGAACTCGGCGTGGACGAGAGCGGCGTGGGCGCGCTCATCCGTGGCACCTACCACCTGCTTGGCTTGCGCACCTACTTCACGGCTGGCGAGAAGGAAGTCCGCGCGTGGACCATCCACGCCGGCGACACCGCGCCCAAGGCGGCGGGCGTCATCCACTCCGACTTCGAGCGCGGCTTCATCAAGGCCGAGACCGTCGCCTACACCGACCTCGTGAACTGTGGCTCCGTCGCCATCGCGCGGGAGAAGGGCCTCTACCGGATGGAAGGCAAGGAATATGTGGTGAAAGACGGCGACGTGCTGCTCTTCAAGTTCAACGTGTAGCCGGGAGGGGAAGGGCCGAGGTCGGGCAACGGCTCTCCCTGAAGCTCACCTGGAGGGGACACTCTTGTCCCCTTTGTCAAACCGCTGACATGCTGCGATGGGATCAATCATCGGGGACAGGAGTGTCCCCTTCACGGCACAGTGTCAGCGCAGCTCAACCGCCCGGGACTGCTGGTTGATCACATACTGGCGACCGGCTGATACCGAGTGTGGTTGAAATCCAGTAGAACGCGGCCCGGATGCTGGTGGATGCCTTCCCCCTCACCCCCAGCCCTCTCCCTCCTGGAGAGGGAGCCAGTCATTCAGTCTCGAAGCAACGACGCCGTGAGGGTTGAAGATGCGCGGACGGCGATTCTCCCTCTCCTCGGGGAGAGGGCCGGGGTGAGGGGATACGCGTGCTGAGACTCGCCTCTCATTCGACCAATCTTCACCGAGAGTTGGTATGATACGGTATGGTCTGGAAGCGAAGGGGCTGCGATGATGGGAACCGCGCCGGGCCGGGCAAATGAGGAAGTCCGGCAAACTCACCGATACTCGACGCTCATCATCTTGGGATTGAGCACAAAGCGTTTCCCGGGCGGCGG
>SXGQ01785183.1_pt1 | contig 24558 bp, 28 predicted proteins | sample 3178371 | NCBI WGS metagenome assembly SXGQ01 (sample SAMN11356859, study PRJNA531348) | freshwater metagenome | isolation source: freshwater sample F1-20 | place: China: Fuxian Lake, Yuxi | collected 2017-12-25 | reverse complement strand
TGCATTATGACAAATCGGGCAAAGGCGATAAAAGCGTTATAGATCAAGGGGATAGCGTAAACGCACACGCAGACAGCGCGTTATCCGACGCGCCAAACGCAGACCTGGACCATATCTAGTATGGTCGTTGCTGTTCCCAGGCTCGCGGCCAGCGCCAAGAGGCGAGGCCGGCAGGGACCCCCGGCAGGGGGGACCACCTTGGCGGGCGGTGTCGGTGACGGCCACCCGCGCACAGTAGAGTCGGCTCCTCATACCCCCCACCCCCACGGGTCCCAAGCCGGGACCTCTGCTTTTATAGAATTTTTAGAAAAATACCAAAGCGACCCCGTCGCCTTTGCCGAAGAAGTGCTGGGTGCAAAACCCAAAAAGTGGCAGCGCGAATTCCTGACCCACGTCGCCAGCGGAAAGCGCCGCATCTCCATCAAGGCGGGCCACGGCGTCGGCAAGTCCACCGCTGTGGCGTGGGTGCTGATCTGGTCAATCATCTGTCGCCTGCCGCAGAAGAGCGTCGTCACCGCCCCAACCGCGCCGCAGCTATTCGACGCCCTCTTTGCGGAGCTTAAAAGTTGGATCACCCGCTTGCCGCCACCGCTCAAGGCGCTGCTGGAAGTCTACAGCGACCGCATCGAACTCAAGGCCGACCCTGACGGCAGCTTCATTAGCGCCAGGACCAGCAGTAGCGACAAGCCGGAAGCAATGGCCGGTATTCACTCGGAGAACGTGCTGCTGATTGCCGACGAGGCAAGCGGCATTCCCGAGTCCGTGTACGAGGCGGCCACCGGCTCGATGTCGGGTCACAGTGCAACGACGGTGCTGGTCGGCAACCCGACCCGCCTCACGGGCCTGTTCTACAAGTCGCACAACGAACTGGCCGACCGCTGGGAGCGGATGACGGTCTCCTGCCTCGACCCCGACCTTGCCGACCTCGTGGACCAGGACTTCGTGCAGCAGGTTGCCGAAACCTGGGGCGAGGACAGCCCGCAGTATTCGGTGCGAGTGCTGGGCGAATTCCCGCGCACTGAAGACAACAGCCTGATCCCCGTCGATCTTGTCGATGCCGCCATGAAGCGCGACGTTGTGCTGAACACGGCGGAACCGCTGGTCTTCGGCGTTGACGTTGCCCGTTTCGGCGGCGACCGCAGTGTAATCTGCAAGCGCCAGGGCAACGTGGTGCTGGAGTTCCAGATCCGCAGCGGCAACGACCTGATGGAGACGGTCGGCTGGGTTGCCAACGAGGCGATGAAGGACAAGCCTGCCGAGATACTGGTGGACTCGATCGGCCTTGGCGCTGGCGTTGCCGATCGTCTGCGGGAACTGAAGTACAACGTCCGCGATGTGAACGTCGCGGAGAGTGCCGCGATGAACCCGCAGGCCAGCCGCCTGCGCGACGAACTGTGGCTCACCCTCAGAGATTGGCTGCAGCAGCGCGCCTGCAAGCTGCCGAAGGTTGACGAGTTGCGCGTGGAGATCAGCGCGCCGCTTTACAAGTTCAATTCCAACGGCACTTACAAGATCGAATCGAAGGACGAGATGCGCAAGCGTATTCGTCGCTCGCCCGACATTGCCGACTCCCTGTGCCTGACCTTTGCCGGCGATGCTGCATTGGTTGGCGGGCGAGGGATGAAGTGGGTGCCGGGTCAGCCTCTCAAGCGCAGCCTTAGGGGGCTCGTCTGATGCAGCACTATTTTTCCCCCATCTACAGCATCCGCGTCCAAGCCCGGCAAGGGAGATTGTAATGAAGCTCAAGGGTGGTTTTAACGGCCTGCATAATGCTTTCATGGCACAAGAGCAGGGTGTCGTCAGGGACAAGGTGGGCAACGCCCGCTACGAGATGGACGACAACATGCGGCCCACCGGCAGTGCTGTGGTGCAGTCGCCTGCGCAGAAGATGGCGGTGAAGAAGGCCGCTGCTGCGTCGGTGCGCAGCCGCCGCGTCCGTGCCGGTCTGCCGCTGCTGCCGGTCAAGTAGGATGGCGACGCAGTACAGCAGCAACATGGGCGCGTCGTCTTCGGGTATTCCCGAGACGGCTTCCGCCATGGATGTCTTGCTCGATCCCACGCCTGGCGCGGCGGCTTCTGGGGAGGAGCCTGCTGCCAGCGACGAGATGGACGAAGGGCAGTTCGTGGCTTCGGTGAAGGCGTCGATTGACGAGGCGGTCGATTACATTGACGGCTACATCGCGCCGCAGCGTGCCAAGGCCACGGCCTACTATCGCGGCGACGAGTTTGGCAACGAGGAAGACGGGCGCTCGCGCATCGTGATGACCGAGGTGCGTGACACGGTGCAGGCCATTGTGCCTTCGCTGTTGCGTATCTTCACCTCGTCGGATCAGGTGGTCGAGTTTGCGCCCAACACCGCCGACAAGACGGACATGGCGGCGCAGCAGACGGATTATATCAACCACGTCTTCTACAACGACAATCCTGGCTTCTCGATTTTGCATCAGGCGTTCAAGGACGCACTGGTTCGGCGCACGGGCATCATCAAGTGGCGTTGGTCTGAGGACACGGAGATCAGCGAAGCGGAATTTGAAAACCTCGATGAGGGCCAGTTTTTGGTGCTGCAGCAGGACCCTGCGGTCGAGATCGTGGAGATCGAGGAAGAGACCGTGCAGGAGGCCGCGACCGGCCCTGACGGCATGATGGTTCTGCCGGCAATCGTTAAGTACGGGGTGAAGATCCGGCGCAAGATCGAGAAGAACCGCGTCGTTCTGGAGTCGGTGCCGCCCGAAGAGTTCCTGATCGCACGCGATGCGCGCGACATCGAGAACGCCGCGTATGTCGGTCATCGCTCGCTGAAGACGGTGTCGGAACTGGTGGCCATGGGCTACGACCGCGACGAGGTTGAGGAGCATGCCGGCCAGGGCGACGTGTTCGTGCTGAACTACGAAGCGCAGACCCGTAATCCGGCGATCATGTCGTTCATGGATCGCAGCGACAACCCCGACCAGACGATGCGCCGGGTGCTGTACGTTGAATCGTATGTACGCATCGACAGGGACGGCGACGGCATTGCCGAGTTGCGGAAGGTCTGTTCGATCGGCGGCGCGCATCACATCCTGCACGACAGCGTGGCGACGGATGTGCCGTTCGCTTTCTTCTGTCCCGACCCCGAGCCTCACATGGTGATCGGGCAGTCGCTTGCCGACCAGACGATGGACTTGCAGCTTATGAAGTCAAACGTGGTGCGTGCCACGCTCGACTCACTGGCGCAGTCGATTTTCCCGCGCACCGCGATCGTTGAGGGCCAGGTCAACATCGATGATGCGCTCAACACCGAGATGGGCGGCATCATCCGCATGCGGCAGCCGGGGATGGTCCAACCATTCTCGCAACCGTTCGTCGGCCAACAGGCCATGCCGATCATTGCTTATTTGGATGACGTAAAGGCGCGGCGCACGGGTATCTCGGCGGCATCGCAGGGTCTGGACCCCGACGTGCTGCAGTCCACGACTCGCGCTGCGGTGACGGCGACGGTGCAGGGTGCGCAGGAGCGCATTGAGCTTGTGGCCCGTCTGTTTGCCGAGAACGGCATGAAGCGCCTGTTTCGCGGCTTGCTGAAACTAATCGTTCGCCATCAGGACAAGCCGCGCGTGGTGCGTATGCGCGGTAAATGGGTAGAGGTCGATCCGCGCTACTGGGATGCCGACCTTGACGTTCAGGTCAACGTCGCGCTTGGGCGCGGCACTGATCAGGACAAGATGCAGTTCCTGATGCTGCTTGCGCAGAAGCAGGAACAGATCATGCAGACGGCAGGCCCCATGAACCCGCTCTGCTCAGTGTTTGAATATCGCAACACGCTGGCGCAAATCTGTGCGCTGGCCGGGTTTAAAGATGCCCAGCGCTACTTCAAAGAGATCGACCCGCAGCAGATGCAGATGATGGCGCAGCAGCCGCCGCCGCCCGATCCGAACATGGAGCTTGTGAAGATCGAGACGCAGAAGGCGCAGGCCAAGATTCAGCACGACCAGTTGAAGCTGCAACTCGACGCGCAAGAAATACAGATGCGGCATCAGTCCGACATGGAAAAGATGCGGCTTGAGACGATGGTCAAGGTTGCGGAGATCGAGGCGAAGTACGGAACGCAGGCTGACGTTGCCCGCCTGGAGGCCGAGATCAAGCGGGGCATCGCGATCGAGAAGGCGTCGATCGGCGCTGCGGCCCGCATGCACGGAAACGTGACGGGCGTCGGCAATGGATGATCGCGAATTCCATGAGCAGGTGCGGGCACTCGACGGCTCTGAGGTGTTGATCCGACTCTTTGCCGTGCTGGACAATAAATACGTAGAGGCATGGCGGAAATCGCAATCGGTCAACGACCGCGAGGAAGCGCACCGGATGCTGAAAGCGGTTACCGACTTAAAGTCAGAAATTACCTACATCGCAAACGATTCGCGTATCAGCGCGTTCAACCGTCGCTTGAGAAGCGACAACATTTGAGGTATATTTAAATGTCCGATACCGCTAACTCAGCGACCGGAATTCCAGGCGCGGCTCAAGCTATTGAGGGCATTCTCGCCGGGGAATCCCCCGACACCGAGACTTCCACAACAGCACAAGCAGCGCCAAAGCCTGCCGAAGAACCGGCAGAGCCGTTGGCTGCGACCGAGGAGGGTGAGACGACCGCTGAAGAAGCGGAGTCCTCCGAAGAAGCGGCACCTGAAGGCGAGGAGGCCGAGGAGCCTACCGAACCCGAGCAGAAGCTGGTTACCGTCGTTATCGACGGCAAGGCCGAGCAGTTGCCGGTGGAGGAGGTGGCCAAGGGCTACCAGCGTCAGCAGGACTACTCGCGTAAAACCATGGCGTTGTCCGAGGAGCGTAAGGCTCTGGAGACACATGCCACGGCGGTGATGCAGGAAAGGGCGCAGTACCAGCAGCTTTTGACGGCACTTTCGCAACAGTGGCAGCAGGCCCAGGAGCGGGAACCGAATTGGCAGAATCTGTATGACAGCGACCCACTAGAGTACGTTCGTCAGAAGGACATCTGGCGAGACCGGCAGGACAAACTTGCGGCAGCGCAAACTGAAATGCAGCGTCTCCAGGCCCTTCAGACAGCAGAGCAGCAGAAGCAACTTCAGCAGTTCGTGGAACAGGGGCGGCAGAAGTTGCCGGAACTGGTCCCCGATTGGAAGGATGCCAAGCGCTGGGAAACGGATCGGGGCAAGCTTTTAGAGTACGGCAAGAAAGTCGGATACTCGGAAGAAGAGTTGGCTCAAGCATACGACCCCCGCGCAATCGCGGTGATGTACAAGGCCATGCGGTATGACGAGATGGTAGCGAAGGTTCCTCGCCCCGTCGTCACCAAAGGCCCCAAGACCGCGCCGGCAGGTTCTGCGAACTCAGCGCCACGTACTTCGTCTGACATCTCCAAAGCGAAACAGCGTCTCGCCCAAACCGGGCGCGTCAGCGATGCCGCGTCCATCTTTGAACGCATGCTTTAAGGAGCAATACAGTGGCTATCAGCACCAACGAGATTACTCGTTACGACGCGACCAACGTCCGCGAAGACCTTTCTAGTGTTATCTATAATATCTCTCCGATCGATGTTCCGCTCATGTCGAACACTGGCCGCGAGAACGTGAAGAACACGTACTTTGAGTGGCAGACCGACGCTCTGGCGTCGGCTGTCACGACGAACGCTGTGCTTGAAGGCGACCAGATCACTGGCGCGGACGCTCGCGCAGCGACCAACCGTGTCGGCAACTACACTCAAATTAGCCGCAAGGTGATTGAGGTGTCTGGCACGCTTGAGGCGGTTGATAAGGCCGGCATGCGAAGCTACCTGGCCTACGAACTGGCCAAGGCCGCTTCCGAACTTAAGCGCGACATGGAATCGGTGCTGACCTCCAACCAGGTCGCATTCGCTGGCACGTCTACCGAAGCTCGCAAGACGGCTGGTCTCGGCGGCTGGATTATCACCAATAGCTACAAGGGCGCTGGCACGACTGCGGCGGCCCCGGTGATGTCGAGTGGCGGTGCTAACCTGTCAGGCTACCCCGCAACTGCCGCCGTTGCCGGCACGGCGCGTGCCTTTACCAGCACGCTCCTGAAGGCTGCTGCGAAGGACGTGTGGACTCAGGGCGGCAAGCTCAAGATGCTGATGGTCGGCCCGTTCAACAAGACGGTCTTCTCGACCTTCACCGGCATCGCGACTCCGTACCGCGACATCCCTGCAGGCAAGCAGGCGGACATCGTCGGCGCGGCTGACGTGTTCATTAGCGACTTCGGTGAGATCGCCGTGGTCGCCAATCGATTCCAGCCGGAAGGCAACGCTTACCTGGTGGACCCCGACTTCTCGTCGGTCGGCTACCTCCGCAACTTCCGCACGGAAGTAATGAGCAAGACCGGCGACAGCGAGCGGCGCATGCTGATCGTTGAATTCGGCCTCAAGGTTCGCCAGCAGAAGGCGATGGCCGCGATCCGCGATCTTTCTACGTCTTAACTCTAGCTAGGGGTGGGGAGGTCTTTGGACCTCCCCAACTTTATATGCGCAAAGTCATCGATCACGATCCTAACACCGGCATCAGCCACGTTCTTTATCACGATGAGAGCGATGGCGTGGCGCATTACGTTGCTGAGCAGGCGGTGGATACGTTGCTGGACTTCAACCGCAAGCAGGCCAATGAGGCCAGCAAGCGGTTTGGCGAGTGGGCCAAGGTTGCCTCTTTGCCCTTGACGATCTTTCACGATCTCAAGGCAAAAGGCATTCTTGACGACTCCAAGGCGCTCAAGCGGTGGCTGAACGATCCCGACAACAAGTATTTTCGTACGCATGAGGGCCACCTGTGAGGGTCGCTATCTGCGTGCCGTGCCGCGACCAGGTGTGCGCCGGTTTTTCCTTTGATCTGGCGAACATGGTCGGTTTTCATGCCGCAACAAGCATGAACATCGGGCTGTATCATAGCTCCGGCACGTTAATCGCGGACCAGCGCGTCAACCTGGCTAAGGAGGCGATTGCCCAGGGTGCCACGGACATCCTCTGGATCGACTCCGACATGCGGTTTCCGAAGAACGCGCTGCAGCGGCTGTTGGAGCGTAACAAGACAATCGTGGCGGCAAACTACGTCACGCGCGTTCTACCGGCTAAGACAACGGCGCAAAATATGACTGACGATGGTTGGGTGCGGGTGCCGACCCGCAAGAGTTCGACAGGTCTTGAGCAAGTTACAGCTGCCGGCATGGGCTTGATGCTGACTTCGACGCAAGTGTTCAAAGATTTAGCTGACCCGTGGTTTCACATTGGGTACTCGACCAAGAACGCCATGTTCCTTGGTGAAGATGTTTCAATGTGCCTGCACGCAGCAAAGGTTGGGCATCCGACTCACATCGACCACGATATTTCAAAGGAAGTCCGCCACATCGGCAGTTTTGAATACGTGCTGGAACACGCGGAGATAAGCGATGGCTCTTAGCACATACTCCGAGATCAAATCGACAATTGCAGATTATCTCAATCGCGCGGATTTGACTACTGTGTTGCCGTCCTTTGTGACGTTGGCGGAAGCCAAGTTCAATCGCGAGCTTCGCACGCGCGACATGCTGACGAGAGTGCAGGCAACTTCTGACGACGAGTATGTGTCGCTGCCGACTGATTTCCTGCAGCACTATTCTCTGGAACTGGACGCAGCTTCAGCGCAGCCGTCAATGGCTTATATCGGGCCGCAGGAAGCTAAGGTGCTGAAAGCCCAAAACCGGACGGCCTCTACGACCTACTATTACACGGTGATCGACGGCGCTTTCGAGATCATTCCCGCACCTGGCAGCGACCTTGACTTGCAAATGGTTTATTACGCCAAGATTCCGGCTCTGTCCGATAGCAACACGACCAACTGGCTGCTGACCAAGTCGCCTGACATTTACTTGTACAGCGCGCTGCTTGAGGCGGCCCCGTACCTCAAGGACGACGACCGAGTGCAGCTTTGGGCGGCGGCGCGTCAGCAGGTGATGGACGCGATGAATCTTGAGAGCGAGCGCGCCATGCGCTCGACAATTCAGCTTACGGCACGTCGGCGCGGGTTCTGATGCCAACGACGTGGACGCCCCTTGCTTCGACAGGCGGCTGGGACTCGCTACCGCCCACGGCGTTTTCTTTGACGACGGAAAGCGACCTTGTGCTGCACACTGAAGAGGATTTGGCTTTGATCGTGGATTTCACGGTTACGGCATGGTCGTCGCAAAGTAATAGCGCGGCGACGTGGACCCCAAGCTAGGAAGCGGCAGATGAGCCACGGCATCAAGATTACTGATCTTACGTCGGCTGCTGCGCTTAACGGCACGGAGGCGCTGCCGGTTGTCCAAGGCGGCACAACGGTCAAGGCGACCACTGCTCAGATTACGACGCTTGCCCAGACGAACATGCCTGCGGCCAACATTACTGGCACGCTGCCGGTGGCGCATGGCGGCACGGGCGTGACGACAAGCACCGGCAGCGGCAACACGGTGCTGTCCACCAGCCCGACGCTGGTAACACCGGCTCTTGGTACGCCCAGCAGCGGCACTTTAACCAACGCCTCCGGGCTGCCCCTGACGACAGGTGTCACGGGCAATCTGCCCGTCACGAATTTGAACAGCGGCACGTCTGCGTCCGCCTCCACCTTCTGGCGCGGCGACGGCACATGGAACACGCCAGCAGGCACTGGGGTCTCGACTTTCAGTGCTGGCACGACAGGCTTCACGCCAAGTTCGGCAACGGCTGGCGCGATCACGCTGGCAGGCACGTTGGACTCGGCCAACGGCGGCACCGGCTTCTCGACGTACGCCGCTGGCGACCTGATTTACGCCTTAGCTTCCAATACACTGTCAAAGCTGACGGCGGGGACTAACGGCTATGTCCTGACTCTGGCGGCGGGGCTTCCGACCTGGGCCGCCAGCACGGGCGGCGTAACGAGCTTTTCCGCCGGTACGACAGGTCTTACGCCGTCAGGCGTCACGACCGGGGTTATCACCCTCGCCGGTACACTTGCCGTAGCCAACGGCGGCACGGCGCAGTCAACCTATGCAACCGGCGACACGCTCTACGCCAGTGCGCTTAATACGGTGTCCAAGCTGCCTATCGGCTCGACAGGTCAAGTGCTGACCGTCGTCAGCGGCGTTCCGACATGGGCGACCAGCACAGGCGGTGTGTCGAGCTTTTCCGGCGGTACGACGGGTCTTACGCCGTCAGGCGTTACCACGGGAGCCATCGCTTTGGCAGGCACCCTTGCGGTGGCGAACGGCGGCACGGGGGTTACGACCTCGACGGGTACAGGTTCGACCGTACTATCGGATGCCCCAACGCTCACAGGCACGGCTCTGGCGACCAACCTCACCGCCTCTGGTGTTGTCACAGCCTCCGTCGCGACCGTTGAGAACGGCATATTCGTGAACAATCAAACCGTCGCCGCCAACTACACCATCGCCGTCGGATACAACGCCATGTCGGCAGGCCCGGTGACTGTGAACAGCGGCATCACCGTGACAGTTTCCTCTAACAGCAGTTGGGCGGTCGTCTAATGAGCACAATCAATCTCAAGGGCGCGACCAGCGGCACCCTCTCGCTTGTTCCTTCCGCGATTGCTGGGACGAACACGATCACCTTCCCCGCCGAGACCGGAACTCTGCGCTCGACGGTGTCGAGCGGGACGGTGTTGCAGGTTGTAAAATACCAGATTGGAACGGTGATGACGGGGACCACCGTCCTACCGTTTGATAACACCATCCCTCAGAACACTGAAGGCAACGAATATATGTCGTTGGCGATCACGCCGCAAAGCGCCAGTTCAGTTCTTAAAATTCTGGTTGTGCTATACTATACCAGTAACGCAACCGCGTCAGGCCCCGTATCTTTAGCTTTGTTTCGCGACAGTACCGCGAACGCACTAACTGCCGGGAGCGAATATAAAACCACAACCGGCGCGATGGCCTGCAATGTCTTGTCGCATGAAGTATCTAGTAGCGCGGCGACGCTGACCACTTTCAAGGTCCGTGCGGGGTGCAGTGCCGCAGGTACGACCACGATCAACGGCACCGGAGGCGGTCAGATATTCGGCGGCGTCATGTCTTCCTCCATCACCATCTGGGAAGTCATTCCGTAACCTAAGAGTTTCACATGAACAAACACACCGATCAGGCCATCCGCAACACGCATCCGACCGTCGTCAAGGTCGCCTACAACGATCCCATCGAGGCGTTCGACGCCAGCGAGAACCCCGTTACGCTCGACATGGTTCTCGTTGCTTCGGAGATCATCGCGCTGGAAACCGCCGAGGCCAAGATCGCCTATCGCGATCTTCGCAAGGTGGCGTACCCGCCCATGGGCGATCAGTTGGACGCTCTCTGGAAGGGCGGCGCAGAGCAGGCCGCCATGAAGGCGATCATCGACAAGGTCAAGTCGGACTACCCGAAGCCGCCTAGTGAGGAAGACGCGCTAAACTCCTCCACCACCATCACGAAGTACATTTCATGACCACTACAATATCAGGAACCTCCGGTGTCACACCTCCTGCTGGATTGATAGGCCCGACCTATCAGGTCTTCACCAGCGGCACCGCAGCGACGTACACGACGCCCACCTACGTGAAGTGGATCAGGGTCCGCATGGTCGCGGGTGGCGGCGGAGGCGGCGGTGGCGCTGGAGGCACTGGAGGCACTGGGGGCACTACTACATTCGGTTCGTTCACTTGCATCGGGGGCACAGGAGGAACTTATGGCGGCGCTAATGGTGGTGCGGGAGGCACGGGCGGCTCTGGCACTGCTGCTCTTCGCGTAGCAGGTTTCATTGGCGGTAATTTCAGCAACGCAGGCTCTCCCGGCATGTCCACTGGTGGAATGGGCGGTGGAACTTACATCGGCAGCAACAGCACCATTTCGAATAGTGGCCAGCCAACTGGCCCATCCGGCAGAACAGGTCCTCCAAATTCTGGAACTGGTGGCGGTGGCGGTGCGGGTGACGCCGTATCGTATGGTGGCGCATCAGGCGGCGGCGGCGGCGAGTACGCCGAGATCATTATCGCAAATTCGGGTGCGAGCTACACCTACACGGTGGGGGCTGGCGGAACTGCAGGATCGGGCTCAGCCGTTGGCGGAGCCGGTGCAGCCGGGCGCATCATCGTGGAAGAGTATTACTAGGCCGTGCCGTAACGCTCAGGACGTCGGCGGAAAAGCCGCCGGTAGTGAAATAACCTGATTGCGTGTACATTGGAGACATTATGCCACCTCTCGACACCATCCAGATTCCCCTTACGCTTAACGCCGCACAGGTCAATTACATCCTGAAACTGCTGGGTGCTCGTCGTGTGGTCAGAAGAGGAAAAAGAGGCTCGCGAGGCCGCCATTGCCACCCAGCTAACTGCTCAAACGCTTCCTTTGCCGTGGGCCGCTACCCCGACGGAACCGGATGTGGCATATTTCCAACGTCCATCAACTGAGGCCTGCTGACGCAGCCCGCCGTTGCTGGGACGAACACGATCACGCTGCCGTCCCTACGACTTGAGGACATATAGGTGGTGTGTTACCCCTAAAAAAAAGAGGCCGGGCTCCCCAGATGTGAGGGAGGCACCGGCCAGGTGTCCCGGCTAATGAGCCGGGCGGGTGTGAGGAAAGGACGGGATTCGAACCCGCAAAGGCCCCGGGGCTGGTAACCGAGGGGACCTTTCCGGTTTAGGAAACCGGCGCAATCGACCGCTCTGCCACCTCTCCAAAAACTATTCAAAGACCCGCTGCGCGACGCGAAGCGCCCTTGCTCGTCCTGTCCGGGATCAGCACTATTGAGTCAGATTTATCGGGTTGAGGTTCCCTAAAGCATTGATTCGACTCGATTTTCCTTTCGGTCCTGTAGCCGTGCGGCGATCAGGAAACAGGGCGATCCGGTTATGACGGCTGCCGCAGCCGAAAGCCTTCCCTTTCACGAAAAGCCCCACTCCGAAACAATCGTGGCGTAGGCGGCCAGGCCCTTGAAAAACCAGCGTTTGTCAAGTAATGTAGCCTAGCTTTCCCGCCACTTTGGCGGCGGCCCTGCGGGGCCTCATTCGGGGACACGGATACCGCTTTCAAGCGACCCGTCCCGGCAATCCCACCAGCGATTGAAGGCCCACCGGGGCCGAGGTCAAAATGCCCAATTCGTATACTGCGAATCTGAACCTGACGAAGCCCGAAGTAGGCGCAGATACAGACGCCTGGGGCGGCCATTTGAATGAAGGTCTCGATACGCTTGACAACATCTTCAAGTCGGACGGCACAGGCGCGTCGGTCGGCCTGAAGGTTGGCGCGGGCAAGACGTTGGCGGTTGCCGGTACGTTGTCGGCATCTGGCGCTTCCACGCTTTCCGGTGCTACGACCCTCTCTGGCGCGACCACGCTTTCCGGTGCTACGACCCTCTCTGGCGCGACCGCGATCTCTAATACGACTACAATCTCTGGCGCGACCACCCTTTCTGGCACGACCACCCTTTCTGGCGCGACCACCCTTTCTGGCGCAACCACCGTCTCTAGTACCCTGACGGCGACCGGGACGATCACCGCCACTGCAGCTGCAGTCAACCTTGGCGCTGGCAATACGTCCATCAAGGACGGCACGGACGCCACGAAGATACTGAAATTCAGCGTTTCTGGCGTCACGACCGGCACGACGCGCACGCTGACGGTCCCTGACGAAAGCGGCACGGTCGCGCTGACCAGCAACGCCGGCCTGCTGCCGACCGGCACAGTTCTGCCGTTTGCTGGGTCGTCAGCGCCCAGCGGTTACCTGCTTTGCTACGGCCAGGCCGTCTCGCGGTCCACCTACGCCACGCTTTTCAGTGTCATCAGCACCGCGTATGGCACTGGCGACGGCTCCTCGACATTCAACCTGCCTGATCTGCGCGGCAGGGTAGCTGCGGGCATGGATGGCATGGGTGGCTCTGCAGCCAGCCGTCTTACGTCAACTACGATGTCCCCAAATGGAAACACGCTTGGAGCCACGGGCGGCACGCAGACGCACACGCTGACCGAAGCAGAGATGCCGAGCCACAGCCATCTCGCCTACTACTTTAACTGTGGGATCGGCGGCGGCGGCGGCGGATCGTCAGCGTGGGTTGGCGGCGGCGGCACGGCAACGACCGCTGCTGGTTCAAGCGCGGCGCATCTCAACGTGCAGCCAACGCTGACGCTCAATTACATGATTAAAATCTGATGCCGCTAGTTCCCGTCCAGCTTCCGCCAGGGATCGAGCGTAACAATACGCCCTACGATACGCCTGACCGTTGGTACGACATGAACCTCGTCCGCTGGCAGGCGGGGTCGATGCGCGCGATCGGCGGATGGGTGCGAAACACCTCAACGGCTCTTGCGGATGCGGTTCGCAAGGTTTTTGTGTGGCGCAACAACCTCTCGCAGCGCCTGATCCTCGTCGGCACGGAAAGCAAGCTCTATATCGATCAGGGTGCCTTCACCGATATCACGCCATCCTCCTTCGTGCCGCTGTCAAACATTGGCATCAATGGCGGATACGGCACGCTAAACTACGGTGAAGACGACTACGGCAACGCCCGTGCCGCGCCGTCGCAGATTTACTCGCCGTATGCTTTTTGGTCGATGAGTAACTGGGGAGAAGATGTGATTCTCACGGCAAATACGGATGGCCGTGTACTCCACTACGACGTGACGACCCCGACGACCGCGCCAGATATTATTCGTCCGACCTACAACACCGCCACTTCTGCCGTGGTGACGGGTTCTATTGCCGCCACGGTGCTGACGGTCAGCGCGGTGACAAGCGGTGCGCTTGCCGTTGGCAAAAAGATCACTGGCACCGGCATTGCCGCACACACCACCATCACGGCTCTTGACACCGGCACTGGTGGCACAGGCACCTACACCGTGAGCAGCAGCCAGACGGTCAGCAGCACTACTGTCAGCGCCTATACGCCACTGACGACGGGAGCGCCGTCTGGTGTCACGTCGCTGGTGGTCACGGACGAGCGCCACTTGCTGCTGGTGCGGCCCAACGACTTTGACGGCACGGCGCGTCCGTTCCGTGTCGGCTGGTCGAGCCGCGAGGATTACACCGACTTTGAATACGCCAGCGCAACCAACACTTCTGGGTATATAGACCTTACGACCAACACGCCGCTGCAAAAGGCGCTTGCGGTCAAGGAGGGAGTGCTGATCTTTTCCTCCACCGACGTGTTTCTGGCTCAGTATGTCGGCGCTCCGTTCATCTATGGTTTTAATCCCATAGGTGAATGCAGCTTGATACACCCCAACGCTATTGCCGAATTCAACGGCAAGGTCGCCTGGTGGGATCGTATCGGCTTCCACTTGTATGCCGGCGGTCTGGTGAACGACATGGTCTGCCCGTTCCTCAACGAACTTATGGAAGACATGGACCCAACATACGGCCCGTTCCGCATGCACGGCGCGCATCACGGCATGTTCCCTGAAATTTGGTGGTTTTACTCGTCGGTGGGCGAGCAGGAATGCAACAAGTATGTGATCTGGGACTACAGGTCTGACGTTTGGTATCGCGGCACGCTTTCGCGTTCCGCGATGTACGGCGCTGAAGTCTTTAAGACTCCCTACATGGGCGCGTCGGACGGCCACGTATATCAGCATGAGACCGGATACACGGATGCCGGCAATCCTCGCTACGAGGACATTTTTATTGAAAGCGGAGCCTTGGGTGTCGGCAACGGTGACGGCACGATCGCCGTTCGCCAGATGCTGCTGGGCAACAGCGGTGTCGGCACGCAAGTCACGGCTTATGGGCGGATGACGCCAGACGGTGCCGAGCGCACCTTTGGCCCATACTCCGCGCGTGCAGACGGCTATCTCGATACCCGCATCGAGTCGCGTGAGGTTCGCTTGCGCTTCTCTCCGACAGCGGACGGCGAGTGGGGCATTGGCAAGTTCCGCATGGACGTGGCTCCGGTCAAAGGAACGGGGCGATGAACGTCAATCTTCCGACCCCGCCAGCCAATCCCACGGGCGCGTTCTTGCAACTGGCGCTCGATGCCATCCGTCGCGCCTTTGTCGGCGTGGTCTCCATTAACGAAGCCGTCAGCCGCATCATGCTGCGCGACACTAATGGCGTTGTGTGGGAGGTGACGATCAATACTAGCGGCAGCCTGCAAGCGGTGGTGAACGATGGCAAGTCGCGCATCTAAGCCGCTCACGGCCAAGGAAAAGATGGCGAAGATCGCCCGCGCACTGAAGCGCAGCGGCGGCACGCATTCGCTTCAGGATGTGCTGGAAGGCCTGCTCAAGGGCAAGTACCAGCTTTTTGAAAACGACGACGGCGTCTGCATTACCGAGATCATGGAAGCGCCAAAAGGCCGCTACTTGCATTGCTGGATTGTCGCAGGCCGCCTGCCGGAGGTGATGCAGTTGCAGGACGCCGTTGAGCGTCACGCTCTCACCAACAGTTGCAGGTTCATGTCCACGTCGGGTCGTTTTGGTTGGAAGGCGGTGCTGCCGCACTACGGCTGGAAACAGTCTCAGATCGTATTTACGAAGGAACTTTTAAATGGGTAGCAAAAGTGGCGGCGGTGGCGGTGGCGGTGGCATGCAGACCGTCACTCAGAAGACCGAGCTTCCGCAGTGGGTGCAGGACGCGGGACAGAAAAACCTCGCCAAGTCATACGAGGTCTCTGCCAATCTGCTAGGCCCCTACGAGGGGCCGCGCTACGCCGGCATCACGCAGGGCGCGCAAGGCAACATTGCGACGTTGCAGAACAACGTCGGCAGCACCAACCCGGCTTATGCGCTGGCGCAGAATTCTGCGGCTAATGTGGCGAACTATGAGCCTGGCATGGTGCAGCCGAGCTTCCTATCGCAGACAAATTTGAATCCCTACATGAATCCGTACACGGACTCGGTGGTCAACTACGGACTGCGCGCTCTCGACACGCAGCGACAGCAGGCGCTTAACGGCATTGGCGATCAGGCCATCCGCAACCGTGCCTTCGGTGGTTCGCGACAGGGCGTCATGGAAGGTATGACGAATGCTGGCGCGGCACTGAACGCAGGCAATCTTGCTTCGCAGTTGATGTTGCAGAATTTCAACCAGGCGCAGGCTGGCGCCACAGGGGACATCAACCGTGCGATGGCAGCGCAGCAGGCCAATCAGACGGCTGGGCTGCAGGGGGCCGGGGTGCGAGTCGGTGGAGCCAACCAGCTTGGTTCTCTGGCAGGGCAGGGGCAGGAGGCGTTCCTGTCCGCCCTCCGCGCCGCACTTGCGGGCCAAGGCATGATCCAGAGCGACCAGCAGGCGCAGTACGATGCGGCGCGGCAGGCTTCCATGGAAGCCCAGCAGTTTCCACTGCAGCAGTTGCAGATTCCGCTTATGGCGCTGGGGCAGACGCCTTACGGGCAGACGGTCACGACGACGGGGCCTGCGCAGCAGCAGCCGTCGTCCAGTGGGCTGATGCAGGGGCTGGGCGGTCTCGCTTCGTTGGTGGGTATTGGCGGCGGTCTCTTTGGAGCTGGCGGCATGTTTCCTGGCTTGTTGACAAGATGACACCAACCGAAATCCAATCCCTTATTCGCCGCCGTGCCGTTGAGGCTGGCATTGATCCGACGCACGCCATAACGATGGCGTCGATCGAGACGGGCGGTACGTTTGATCCCAAAGCTGTCAACAAGGCCGGAACGCATAAGGGGTTGTTCCAGTTCGGGTCGGGCGAATGGAAGACCTATGGCGGCGGTAAGGACATCTTCGACCCGAACGCTCAATTAGATGCGTACTTCAAATATCAGCCGCGAATTCAAGCGACGATGAGGTCGGCGCTGGGGCGAGACCCGACCCCACAGGAACTGTATCTGGGATGGCAGCAGGGTGCTGGTGGCGCATCGAGCCTGCTGAAGGGTGCCAACAAGCCGGTCGGTCAACTGACCACGATTGGCAACGTGACGGCCAATGGTGGCACGCCAGACATGACTGGCGCGCAGTTCGCTGCTCTCTGGAACAACAAGTACAACGCGCACCAGAGACAGATACTTGGGCGGAAAGCGCCGTGGACGGGCGAGGGCGACACGCAGGAATCGCAGTGGATCGGAGGCCCGCCAAATGTCGCGGAAGCCGGCACTGCGGTAGCTGCAGCACCTGAAGATTATCGAGACATGGTTGGCTACGGTGGGTCGCCTCCCGGCAAGCCCGCCCAGCAGCCGTGGACGGGCGAGGGCGACACGCAGGAATCGCAGTGGATCGGTGGGTCGCCTCCCGGCAAGCCCGCCCAGCAGCCCGCCGCCAAGCCTTTTGATTTTGGCGGTCTTCTTGGTGCTGGCATGCGCCAGGTTGCTGCGGGCGAGCCGAAAGCTGCATCGCCGCCGCCGTGGATGCAGCAGGCCATGAATGCACCCGGACAGGCTCACCGTCCACAGATGCAACCAGGCGGCCTGCTTGCCGCCATCTTTCCTGATCAACAGCGCCGCCGCTTGATGTTTGGCGGACTACTCGGAGACGAGTGATGTCGATTTATGACCAGCTTCCGCTGTCCTACATTCAACAGGCTTTGATGTCGCAATTTGGTGGAGCGCCAAATGGCGGCTACGTGCCGATCAACGCCAATTTGCAGCAGCAGACACCGCAGCAACAGCAGTTGTTCTACGGGCCGATCCATCAGGCGCTATCGCAGGCGTTCAGCCAAGCCCTGCAGCAGCAGCTTGCGGTGCCGGGACTGCTGGCCGCGATGCAGGCCGACCCGGCGATGGCATCGAGGATTGGCGGATTTGGCCTGCAATCCTACACGCCGCCTGTGCCGAAAACCGGCATTAGCTGGCCGCCGCCGCCGCCGCCGCTTCCACCGCCTCCTGCCCCAGCGATCATGGCGGATACGCCGCCGCTGTGGGGGGGTGGTGAAAGCTGGGGCAGCAGTGACGGCTCCAACAGCAGTGACGGCACCGATGGGGGGTGGTGATGGCTGGCCTTCTTGACCCCACCGACGACATCGTGACGCCTGAAGAGCGCAAGGCGATTACGCAGCAGAACTTTTTTAACACGCTGCTGCAGGGCGGCATGCAACTTGTTGCCGGCGGCGAAAACCTGCTTCCGTGGCAACGCGCACAAATGATCGGGCAGGCCGCACAAACCTTCGGCGGCATGCCGGCGCAGAACCAGCAGATGCTGGCGAACGCGGCGCAGCAGAAGTTGGCGGGGCAGAAATATAGGGAGAAGAAACAAGAGAGAGAGTACCTGAATTCCGAGGAGTTTAAGTCGGGCATCGCCCAGTTGCCTCTCGAGATGCAGGTTCTTGCCCGCCTGAATCCTCAAGCTGCTATGTCTGCGGTTGGCAATTGGAAGCAGATGCAGATTTCAGCACAAGCAGCCGATGCCGCCGCCACGCGGCAGGAGCGCACGTTGCAGGCGCAATTGGACCGCCAGCCGCCGGTTGTAAAGAACGACGAGTACGGTCGCATGGTCGTCTACGATCCAGTCACCAAGGCTTGGAGTCTAGTCAACATGGGCAATGTCAACCAGCGCGCAGCGTTCGGTCTGCCAGACGTAACTCCTGCGCAGCAGGGTGGTGGCGCACCACAAAGCAGTGCTGTCGCAACGGTGCCGCCTAGCATCAACACGCAGTCCGTTGACTATCGGCGGGCGTTTGGCCTTGGTGGTTTCAACGCCAAGATTGCCGGCATTGTTCAGGACATCCTTGAAGGAAAGATGACCGGAGGCAACCTTGAGGCTGCTAATGCGCGCAACAACTACAACCAAGTGCGCAACGAGGTGTTGAAGGTTCTCACAACCGGCATGCCAGGGAGAGAGTCTAAGTACACCACACAGATGGTCTCTGAGACGCTGCCGGAATCTGGCGCTGCGTTCCAGGGGCCGAGTGGTGCGGTCAGTAAGCTCGATGCGGCCAACCGCATGGTCGAGAGCGAGATAAAGCAACTTGAGTCGGCTTTTGACGCTCCCGGCAACATCAAGATGCGTGCCGACATAGCCGGGAAACTAAAGGATTTGTATCGCGCCCAGGCCAATCTGACGGCGATCAGCCAGCAGATTACCTATGGCAAGAGCGGCGCACCAAACCAGGCAAAAACTGCTGCTGGTCCAACTCCAGAGCAGGCGCGTGAAGAACTGCTCCGTCGCGAAAAGATTCAGTAATGGCAGACCTGTCCAGCTTTAGTGACGAGGACTTGCTCCGCATTTCTCGCGGCCAGCAGGGTGGTGGTGGCGATCTCTCGTCCATGTCGGACGATGAATTAAAGCGCATCGCTGGAATTGGCACCACCCAGACGCTCGACGGACTCGCTGGTGTTGCGTCGGCTGCTGTGCAGGGCGCTAACCGTGGCGTGTCTGATACGTTTGGTGCGGTTGGTGATCTGTACAATGAGTACATTGGCAAGCCGTTTGCCAAAGCAATCACAGGTCGCGAACAACAACAGGGATTGCCGATCGGCAGTAAGGCACTGCGTACAGCGCAGAATGCACTGACCACTGCAGCGCAGCGCATGACTGGTATCGGTAACCGCGACGTGCGCGCCACTTATGAAGACATCAACGAACTACCGGAGAATGTGCGACCAGCCGCCAGGGCTGGTGAAGTGGCCGGTAGCACGCTTGCAATGCTCGCCCCTTTTGTGGCGCAATCTCGTTTCGGAACTTCTGCAGGTCAGGTGGCGGCTGATGGGGTGCGGTACGGCACGGCTGTTCCTTCCGCACGCAGCGTCGGCGGCGGCTGGGGAGCCATGGTCAACGAGGCGGCCAGCAATCCAGCGGCTTTTGCCCGTAGCCAGGTTCCGGCGTCTGTTGGTGCGGGAGCCGGGGCATACGCGGCAGAAGTAGCGGCCCCCGGAAGCCCTGTCGCGCAATTGATCGGTCAGTTGGGTGGCGGAACAATTGGCGGCCTGTTGTCCTCTGGTGGACGCGCTGGAGGCAATGCCGTCGCCAACACTGTGAACAAGACATTGGAGCCGTTTACCGCCAACACCGACGAGGGTATCCGCGCCATGACAGCGCGCAACCTGCAGCCGATCTTGGAGAAGGCGGGCGAGAACCCGGCGGACCTGATCCAGCGGCTCAGAACACCGCAGGTGGTTTCTGGGCTGACGGCTGGCGAACGCGCCCAGAGCCCCGCTTTAACAGGGGTGCAGCAGTTGCTGGCGAAGGACAACCCCGATCTTGTCAACGCGGTCACAAAGGGCCGTCAACAGTATCAAACCAATCTTGAGGCCGGAACCAAACAGGCGTTTGAACCTGGCACGCCTGCAGCGCTGACCCGCGCTGCCAAAAACCAGCAGGCTTTGGCCTTGTCCAACCTTGACCGCCAAATCAGGAACGCGGAAACAATTGCCACGCAGGCATCGAACAGCGTGCAGCCATTGCCGCCCACAGCGCGTGAGGCGCTGAACATAAGGGCAAGGAACATCCTCGAGGAAGCGGTTGAAAGGGCGCGAGGCACGGAACGTGGTTTGTGGCGACGGATTGACCGATCGATTCCGGCACCAATCAATAATACGCGCAACTCTTTTAACAGCGTCACATCAGAACTTCTGGATGGCGCTACACTTCCGGGTGCTGGCGTACAGAACACGCTGGAAAGATTGTCTTCTGGCGAAGCGCCATCCACTGCCGGGGAACTCATTCGCCTTCGCAGCGAACTGTTAAATCAAGCGCGCATGTTACGCGGCGGGCAGACGCCAGACATAAATATGGCCCGCCGACTTGATGATGTTGCCAACGGCGTGCTGGCCGACCTTAGTTCGCTAGATAATCCGGCAATCCAAACTGCCCGAAACTATTCGTACCGTCTCAATGAGCGCCTTACGCGGACCTATGCAGGTGAGGTTCTTGGTACCAAGGGTAACGGTGCTTCGTCTGTTCGCCCCGGTTTGACGCTTGAAGCGGCTACAACCGGGAACCCGGAGCTTGCCGCCCAGAAACTACGCGAGCTTCAAACTGCCGCCGTTCCTATCCGCGCCACTGCGGAGGAAGCGCCGACTATGATGAACGCGGCCCGCGACATGAGGCAGACACAAGAACAGTTCCTGCGCGCCATGTCGGACAAGGTGATCGATCCGGCCACCGGATCTGTAAAGCCACAGGCCGTAGACAAGTTCATGCTTGATAACGCGGCGGTGCTGGATCAGTTCCCGCAATACCGGCAGAGCCTGATTACCGCGCGAGATCGTCAAATCGCTTTTGAAGACATCCTTTCCCGAACCGGCGACGTGCAGAAGCAGATTCGCAACTCGTCGGTTTGGGCGCAGATCATCAATGCTGGTGAAGATCCAGCGACAGCAATTGCCAAAATCCTCAAAGGTAACAACCCGACCACGGACTTTGGCCGGGTGGCCAAAGTCGCGGCTCAGGGCGGCGACGACGCTGTGGGCGGGCTGAGAGCCTCCGTCTTACAGCACGCTGTGGATCAGGCTAGTGGCCCGAACGGCTTGTCCTACGGAAAGCTGGCCCAAGTGCTGGACGCGCCGCTGGCCCCCAACAACCCGTCGCTCCTGCAGACGATGCGGAATGAGAACATCCTGAACGCCTCGCAGCATGCCTCGATCCAGAAAATGGTCGAGGCTGGCCAGATGAACGAAGCGGCCAAGGTGGCGGGTGTCGCGGTGAAGGATTTCGGCACGGGGCCGGGTATGTGGAGCAGGGCTCTTGCCCGCGTCGTTGGCGCGAAGGCCGGCACTGCGGTTGCTGGTGGTGGTGGCGCTGGCCCCTCTCTCCAGGCCGCGCAGTTGGGTGCCAGCATCAGCGAGAAGCTGGCGGCACGCCTGCCGGCTGACAAAGCTCGCACAATGATGGCTGAAGCACTGGCCGCCGACGATCCGGCGCAGCTGATCTCCATCCTGCAAAAGGTAGGCGGGGCCGCTTATGGAAATTCCATGGGTCGACCCAACAGCGACATTACCAAGTTGATCGTTCTTTTGCGCGCCAGCATTCCGCGCACGCAGACGGAGCCGGAAGATGGTCAGCGCGCCCTTGAGAACACTATTCGGAGATAACAATGTCCGACGAACTCAACCGCGACCTTGGGCGCATGGAGGCCGAGATCGCCACGCTGGGCCGCGAGGTCTCGGAAATGAAGGGCGACGTGAAGGCGCTGCGGCAGTCGTTCTCTGAACTGAAGGGCGGCACAAAAACCTTGCTGGGCGTGGCCTCGATCATTGGTGCCGGTGTCGCGATGGTCGCGCAGTGGCTGCTGGGGAAGCACTGATGGAAGTCAGCACCACTGGACGAGAACTGGTGAAACAGTTTGAAGGTCTGTCGCTATCTGCATATCGCTGCGTCGCGGGCGTCTGGACGATCGGCTACGGCAGGACTCACGGCGTGAAGCCGGGTGACAAGATCACGCCTGCACAGGCCGACGCCTATCTTGCCGCCGACCTGATCGCCTTCGGACAGAACATCGAGCGCATGATCGGCGGTGCGGCGACAAGCCAGCACGAGTTCGATGCGCTGGTCAGCCTTGCGTTCAATATCGGCTTGGGAGGTTTCGAGAAGTCCATTGTGCTGCGCCGCCACAAGGCTGGCGACAAGATCGGTGCCGCACGGTCGTTTGAGATGTGGTGCAAGGCCACCGTGCAGGGACAGTTGCAGACGGTGCCTGGCCTGCTGGCACGGCGGCAGAAGGAAGCGGCTTACTACCTGACGCCCGACGCGCCCGCCGTGAAGGCCATGCCGCAGGCGGTTGAGGAGCCTGCACGGATCAGCAAGACGGCGGTGGCGGGCGGTATCTCGGTGGCGGCGGGTGCCGCCTCCGTGGCCGACCAGGTGAACAGCATCGCCCCGGTGATCGAGGCTATCAGCACGTCGGGGCAGCACCTGCAGTCGGTCCTGAGACTTGGCGCACTGGCGTTGTCGATCATCGCCGTCGCGGCGGTGGTCTACATGCTTGTCCGCTATCTGCACAAGCGTGCCACCGGACAGGTCGTCAGCACATGAGCTTTCTTGCAAATGTCTGGGCCAAGGTCGTCTTTGGCGCGGTCTTCGTGGGCCTGCTGCTGCTGGCCGTCCTGAAGCTGATCGGCATTGGACGCAAGGTCGAAAGGGGCGAGGCCAGTACCCGCATTGCTCGAAACGTGGAGACACGGAATGAAGTTGATCGTGATGTCGCTCGCGTCTCTGACCCTGCTGGCGAGTTGCGCCGGAACTGGTCCCGCGACTGATGGTTTCTGCGCTGAAGCCAACGCGATCCTCGTCAGCAAGGACGACGTGCTGACCAAGGAAACAGCGCGAGCAATTCTTGCGCATAACAGGCACGGCGCTCGCCGTTGTGGTTGGAAATAATGGCCAATATTCAACTAGGCACCGATCAGCAGTTCATCGACGTGTGGAGGAGTACCGGCGGGCGGGCGTCAGAGGTGGCCAAGCAACTTGGCTATACAACTGCGTCTAAGGTCTATAATCGCCGCGCCAAGATCGAGAAGAGGCTAAACGTCGTCCTGTCATCTGCTGGCGACTCCAACCACAAGGGCAGGGGCGATGCAGGCACGACGCCCTACGACTACAATCCACGCCTGAGAATAGACGGCTTTACAGGTGCGGCGGTCGTATTCAGCGATTGCCACTGGTGGCCGGGTATCAGCGATACCGTCGCCTATAAGGCGCTGCTTGAGGTCATCAAAGAGATCAAGCCCAAGCTCATCGTGGCCAACGGAGATATTCTGGATGGGGCGCAGATTTCACGATTCGGTCCCATTGGCTGGATTAAGACTCCCGACGTTCAGGCCGAGCTTGACGAGGTCGGCGCACGGATGACGGCAATCCGCCGTGCCGCCCCAAACGCCCACCACATCCGCACGATCGGCAATCACGACCTGAGATACGACAGCACGCTGGCCAGCCGCGCGGCACAGTTCGCCGGCATCAAGGGGTTCCGTTTGGCTGATCACCTGTGTGAGTGGAAAGAGACGATGTCGCTCTGGGTTAATGATAGCGTCGTCATCAAACATCGCTGGCACAACGGCATCAACGCGGGGCGGAACAACACCCTGAAGGCCGGCAAGACAATGGTGACGGGCCACGATCACATCCTGCAGATCACCCCATACCTCGACTACAACGGGCTTCGATGGGCGGTCCAGGGTGGAACGCTGTCTGATCCCGGCGGCCCGCAGTTCGCTTATGGCGAAGACAATCCAAGCCAGGCCAACTCCGGTTTCGTTGTGCTGCCCTTTTTTAAAAATGGACGAATGATTGACCCTGAAGCGTGCCGCGTGATCGACGGCGAAGCGTGGTTCCGGGGCCAGAAGGTCGCCAGCATCAAGCGGAAGGCCGCCGCATGATCAGCCGCGCTGGTCCTGACGACATCGAGGCGATCGAGCAAATGGACCGGGTGTGCTTCCCGTTCGACAAGCAATACATGTTCGCGTGGGAAAAGAACGCCACATGGATCGCGGAAGAGGGCGTCGAGTGCGTCGCCTACCTATCCGCCCATCCGCTCCGCAATGGCGTCTGGTTCTTCAGCCGTGTCGGTGTCATGCCGAGCCACAGGGGCCAAGGTTTGCAACGTAAACTAATGACGGCGATGGAACGCCACGGGCGGAAATGGGGCTGGCGAGAGATCGTCACCTATTGCGTCGGCAGGAACGGCCACAGCATCGCGAATATTCTAGAAGCGGGCTACCAAACTTATGCGCCCAGCCGCAGGAT
>SXGQ01753229.1_pt1 | contig 24570 bp, 12 predicted proteins | sample 3178371 | NCBI WGS metagenome assembly SXGQ01 (sample SAMN11356859, study PRJNA531348) | freshwater metagenome | isolation source: freshwater sample F1-20 | place: China: Fuxian Lake, Yuxi | collected 2017-12-25 | reverse complement strand
GGCCGACGAACTGCGCGAGGCGACCGGGGCGGCCCCGGCGCTCGAGGCGCTGGCGGCGCGGCGCGGCGTCGATCCGCTGCTCCTCGCCGGGTGGCTGGGGGCGCTGGGGATCGGTGCGGGGCCGGTCGACTTCGACCTCCTCGCCACCCCCGAGCGCGGGATCGGCGGCTGGGAGGCGGTGCGCGGGTTCGTCGCCGCCGACGCGCTGAGCGTCGTCGCCAACGCCTCCGACCAGTCGGTGCAGATCCCCGGCACGCTCGGCGCCCACGGCGTGGCCGTCCACCCCGCCCCCACGAAGCGCGTGATCGTCGCCTGGCGGAGCCCCGTCGCCGGCGCGGTGACGGTCTCTTCCGTCGTGACGCGCGTGCACGTCGGCTGCGGCAACGGCACCACCTGGAGCCTCGAGGTGCGGCGCGGCGGCGTCCGCCAGACGCTCGCCAGTGGGTTCGCCGACGAGCCGAAGCCCAAGACCGCCGGCCCGCTCGCCGGCGTCGCCGTGCAGCCCGGCGACGCGATCTGCCTCGTCGTCGGCCCGCGCGACGGCAGCCATGTGTGCGACCTCACCGCCGTCGACCTCACGATCGCCCACGGCGACGAAACCTGGCACCTCGCCGGCGAGGTGTCGCCCGACATCCTCGCCGGCAATCCCCACGCCGACGGCCGCGGCCGCGCCGGCGTGTGGCACTTCGCCCACGAGCCCGACCAGCCGACCGGAGCCCTCGCGATCCCTCCCGGCTCGGTCCTCGACCGCTGGCTCACCGCACCGGCCGGCGCCGAGCGCGCGGCTGCCGCTGCCGAACTGGCGCGCCTCCTCGCCGCGGCGCAGGCCGGCCGACTGCCCGACGGTCCCAATGGTGCCCTGGTGCGCCTCGTGCTCTCACCGTCGGGGCCGGTGCTTGCCCCGCGGTTCCGGGCGTGGCTCGCCGCCCCCGCGCCTGCCGGGGCCGGTGCGTTCGGCCACCATCCCGATGGCTTGGCGGTCGGCCCGGCCGACCTGTGCGTGGCGGCCCCGGGCCGGTTCACGGTCGAGATCCCCGCCGATCTCGCCGCCGGCAGCGAGCTGGTCACCGCCGCCGCGCTCCATCCGCAGGCGCCGCCGACGGCCTGCGTCGAGCCGGCGCTGCACGTGGGGGGCGCGCCCGCAGGGGAGCCGGGCCTCCGCGCCGGCGCGGCGGTGATCGCCGCCCCGGGGTCTCCCGCCGCGCGGCGGATCGAGGAGGGGTTCGCCGCGTTCCGGGAGCTGTTTCCCACGGCGCCCTGCTACGTGCGGATCGTGCCGGTCGACGAGGTCGTCACGCTCAACGTGTTTTTCCGCGAGGACGACCACCTCCGCCGGCTCCTTCTCGACGCCGAGCAGACCGCCCGGCTCGACCGGGCGTGGGACGAGCTGCTGTATGTCAGCCGCGAGCCGCTCGAACTGCGCGACGCGCTCGAGCAGCTCATCGAATACGCCACGCAAGACAACCCCGCCGGCGTGCAATCGTTCACGCCGATGCGCCCCCATGTCGTCGCCCGCGCCGAGGAGTTCGCCCGGCAGCTGGTGGCGACCGAGCCGGCCCACGTCGACGCCGTCGTCGCCCACGCCGGCCGGGCCTTCCGCCGGCCGCTCACGGCAGGGGAGCAGGAGCGGCTCCGCGGGCTCTACCGGCGCCTCCGCGCCGAGTCGCACTCCCACGAGGAGGCGATCCGGCTCACGTTGGCCAGCGTGCTGGTGGCGCCGGAGTTTCTCTACAGGCTCGAAGCGCCCGGCGCCGGCAGTGCCGCTTCGCCGGTCACGCCATACGAGTTGGCGACGCGGCTGAGCCTGTTTCTCTGGTCGTCGCTCCCCGACGACGAGCTTGTGGCGCTGGCCGCCAGCGGCGCGCTTGCCGACGACGCCGTGCTCGTCGCCCAGACGCGGCGGATGCGCGCCGACCCGCGCGCGCGGCGGCTGGCCGAGGAGTTCGGCACGCAGTGGCTCCACGTCCACGGGTTCGCCGGCCACGACGAGAAGAGTGCCGCGGCGTTTCCCACGTTTCATGCCCTCCGCGCCGCGATGGCGGAGGAGACGGTCCTGTTCCTCGACGACCTGTTCCGCCACGACCGGTCGATCCGGTCGCTTGTCGACGCCGACCACACGTTTCTCAACGCCGCTCTGGCCGCGCACTACGGGATCCCGGGCGTCGAGGGGGACCACTGGCGCCGCGTGGACGGCGTGCGCGCCTTTGGCCGCGGTGGAATCCTCGGCCTCGCGACCACCCTCGCGACGCAGAGCGGCGCCTCGCGCACGAGCCCCATTCTCCGCGGCAACTGGCTCTCCGAGGTGATCCTCGGCGAGAAGCTCCCCAAGCCGCCGAAGAACGTCCCGCTCCTGGCCGACGCGGTGCCCGCGGGGCTCTCCGAGCGCGACCTGATCGCCCGCCATTCGGCCGACGAGTCGTGCGCCACCTGCCACCGGCGGATCGACCCCTACGGCTTCGCCCTCGAGGGGTTCGACGCCATCGGCCGGCGCCGCACCGCCGACGCCGCCGGCCACCCGATCGACGATCGGACGACGCTCCCCGACGGCACCGACGTGGCGGGGGTCGAGGGGCTGCGCGGGTGGCTCGCCGGGAAGCGCGCTGCCGACGTCGAGCGGCAGTTCTGCCGGAAGCTCCTCGGCTACGCGCTCGGCCGCGGCGTGCAGCTCTCCGACGAACCGCTCCTCGACACGATCCAGGATCGCCTCGCCACCGCCGACCACCGCGTCGGCACGGCGATCGAGGCGATCGTCACGAGCCCCCAGTTCCGCTCGATCCGCGGCCGCGACGCCGCCGATGAACCCTGACACGCCAGCCGCCAGCCAAGCCCGCTCCCGCCACCTGCCGCCGGAGGATCCCATGACGCTCCACGCCCATACCACCCTGCCGCGCCGCACCCTCCTCCGCGGGCTGGGGGTGTCGATGGCCCTGCCGTGGATGGAGTCGCTCGCCGCACGGGCCGAGGCCGCCGCGGAGCCGCCGGTCCGCCTGGCGGTGCTCTTCGCCGGCAACGGCTTCCACTCACGCCAGTGGTGGGCCGAGGGGAGCGGCGCGGCGATGCACCTCGGGAAGGTGCTCGAGCCGCTCACCCCCCACCGCGAGAAGCTGCTGTTCGTGAAGGGGCTCTACAACGAGCAGGCGCGGAAGGGCAACATCCACTCCTCGCAGACCGGCAACATCCTCTCCGGAGCGCCGCTGGCCAGCGGGGGCGACATCCGCTCCGGCACGAGCTTCGATCAACTGGTCGCCGCCACCCACGGCCGGGCGACGAAGGTGCCGAGCCTCGTGCTCGGCTGCGAGAAGGCCAATCCCTCGGTCCACAAGAACTACTCGATGCTCTACAGCTCCCACATCTCGTGGAGCTCACCGACCACCCCCACCCCCCTGGAGCTCTACCCCGCCCTCGCCTTCGACCGCCTCTTCACCGAGGGGTCGGAGCGCGGCGACGAGAGCGTGCTCGACGCCGTCCTCGAGGATGCCGGCGACCTGCGGCGGCGGATCGCCACGACCGACCAGCGGAAGCTCGACGAATACCTCGACAGCGTCCGCGACGTCGAGAGCCGGATCGCGGGGGCGGGAAAGCGCGGCGAGCTGCAGGGGTGGAAGCCGGCGCTCGCCGCCCCCGACCGGCCGCGGCCGGCCGACGGCATCCCCCAGGACATCGCCGAGCACATGCGGCTGATGTGCGACATCCTCGTGCTCGCCTTCCAGACCGACACCACGCGGGTGGTGACGCTCAAGCTCAACAACGACCACTCCGCCCTCCGCTTCCCCAACCTCCCGCGCGTCGACAACCCCGCCCAGGGGATCGACTACATGATCCACCACCTCCTTTCCCACTCCGACGGCGACGACTGGCTGCGGGTCAACCAGTTCTTCCTCGAGCAGATGGCCCACGTCGCCCGCCGGCTCGATGCCATCCAGGAAGGGGAGCGGACGCTCCTCGACAACTCGATGGTCATGCTCTGCTCGAGCATGATGGCCGGGGCCAAGCACGACAACGACCAGCTCCCCGTCGCCCTCCTCGGCCGCGCCGGCGGCCGGCTCGAGAGCGGGCGGGTGCTCGACTACACGGGCCGGCCCGACCGGCAGCTGTGCCGGCTGTTCCTCTCGATGATGGACAAGGTCGGTGTCCGCCCCGGCACCTTCGGCGACGCCACCGAACCGCTCGCCGAGGTCTGATTTCCCCGCGCCGGGGCCCCCACTGGGAAGCTCCGCACGATCCGCATCGCTGCCGGCCAATCCCCCCCGCGCCGAGAGCCGCTGGGCAACCTCCTCCCCCCAGCCCCGACCACCGATGAACCGGCGCCGGTCGCCAGGGAAGGCCCCGCCACCACGGGGGGGGCGACACGGCCTTCCCCATCTTTCCCAGATCCCTTTGGCCAAGGCGCCTGGGGTCATCACCACCTTGGTGACTCTCACCACGTTGGTGAGAGCGGCCATCACCAGGATGGTGAGAGGCATTCATGCGGCTCTTTGAATGCCTCTTGCCAGAGGTTTTGAAGGGGGTTCGTAACTCTTTTGTTTTTAGACGTTTGTGGACCGTTCTGCGGTTTTTCAGAGCCTTGAATCGAGGACTGGCACGGGCCGTGCATTTGAATCGGGCGTCAGCAATCCGGTTGGAAACGCATCTCAGGTCTCCCCCGTCTGCTCCATCGTCAAGGATCGACTCCATGCGAGCCACTTCGCTCTTCACCCGACTCACCCTCGCCGCCCTGGCCGCAGCGCTGATCACGGTGCCAGCCGGTGCCGCCACCCTGACTTGGAATGGCGCCAGCGCCGCCAACGGCAATTGGAGCACCGGATCGAACTGGGTCGGCGGCGTCGCCGCGACCGGGACCGGCAGCGGCGACACGCTGATCTTCGGCAACGGCACCCTGCGCCCCTCGTCGACGAACACCGTCAACAACTTCCTCCTCAGCGGTGCCCAGGCGCTGCGCTTCACCTCGGCCGCCAACTACTCCCTCAGCGGCAGTTCTGTCGTCCTCGGCGGCAACGTCTCGCAGACCGCCGCCTCGAACGTGACGATCGGAATGGATGTCAAGCTCTCCGCGACGCGGACCTTCGCTCTCTCCAACGCCGGCGGCACGGTGAATGTCACCGGCGTGGTCTCCAACCAGGCTGGCGCGGCAGGCCTCTCCAAGACGCTCGGCGGCACGCTGATCCTCTCGGCCAACAACACCTACACCGGCGACACGTCGGTCACCGGCGGCACGCTGGTGGTCAACGGTACCAACCTGTCGTCGAATGTGTTCGTCGGTGGTGGAGCCGTCCTCCGCGGGGTGGGCAGCGTCGGTGACGTGACCGTCGACTCGGGCAGCGTGATCAGTGCCGGCACCAGCGCTGTCGGCGGGGTCCTCCAGGTCAAGTCGCTGTCGCTCCTCCCCGACGCCCAGTCGCAGTTCACGATCACCGGCACCTCCTTGGGCACGCAGTACAACTCGGTCCGCTCGACCGGCAACGTCGACTACGGCAGTTCGACCGTGGTGCTCAACTTCCCCAACGCGACCCAGCTGCCCCACTACAGCACCTACAAGCTGTTCGACGCCGCGAGCTACAGCAGCAACATCGCCGGCATCCCCAACGTGAACTACGTCGGTGACGACCTCTCCTTCAGCGAGACCACAGAGGGCTCCGGGGTGTGGAAGGCCTACAGCCCGACGACTGATCAGACGCTGATCTTCGCCACCGGCAACGGCACCCTGACGGTGGTGCCGGAGCCCTCCTCGATCGTCATGCTGGCCATGGCCGGCGGGGTCGCCGGGGTGTTCGGGATGCGGCGTCGCAAGAACCAGAAGAGTGCGGCGACGACGTGAGTGATCGGGGGTCCCAACCGGCTTGCTGACACCTGCAGGACGGGACACGCCTCACGACGGTTCGCCACGGCAGCGGCCGGCCCCGAAAGGGCCGGCCGTCGTCGTTTTCACTGGTGGTCACGGCACGATGAACGAGTCGCACGGGGCCCCGTCGGCACCGCCGCTGGTCTCGACCGTAGACTCGGGAGGGCGGCGGCGAAGCGCGAATCCGCCGTGCGAGGTTTCCATGATTCACCCGGCCCGGCGCCTGCTGCTCACCCTGTTCCTGATCGGCGGTCCGGCCGCCGGCGCCGCCGACGGTGTCGATGTGGTCACCGTCGCCAAGCACGGGGAGATCCGCGGCCGGATCGTCCGCCGCGAAGCCGACGGTACGCTCACGCTCGTCGTCCGCCGCGCGTGGCTGGCGGAGGCGGCGCCGGCGCTCGAGCGCGAGGCGGCGCGCGACGACCGGGTCAACGCCCTGGCGGCCCGCGAGGATGTCCGCCGGCGGATCGAGGCGACGCTCGCCACCCTCCCCGAAGGCGACAAACGGCGGACGTTCCTCGAGACGGAATCGGCCCGGATCGAGCGGCTCCTCGCCAATCCGGCGAAGGACCCCGCGGCGCGCGCACCCTTCACCTGGCTGCGCCTGCCGGCCAGGAGCGTGAAGCGCGAGCAGGCGGCCGATCCCGCCCCACGGCGGGTGGTCGAATGGGCCTGGGCGGAGGGGCTCGACGGCGCCGAGTCGCGGCAGGCCGAGAGGCTGCGGCGCGATCTGGTGGCGCTCGGCATCGATCCCACGGCCGAGCCGCCAGCGCTTACCGACCGGCTCCCGCCGCTGCCGCAGGACGACCGCACCTGGGAAGTGCGCCTCGCCCTGCTCGCCGACGCCATCGACGGGCCGGTGACCTTCCAGGGGGTCGGCGACCTCCAGGTGCGGCGCGACCAGGCCGCCGATGCCGCCTCGATCCTCCCGCTCCTCCAGCAGACACTCGGCGGCAGCCTCGAAGGGCTCCTCGGGGGCCTCGGCGGGGCACGCCCGGCCGCCGATCCATGGCGCTGGGTCGCCAGCGCCCGCGATCAGGCGGATGCCGCCGGGCGCTTCCGCGCCACCCGGCTGAACCTCGACCCGCAGGCGCGGCGCGTGATGATCGAATCGGTGTTCCAGGTGCGGTTGGCCGACGGCGGCTGGGAGACGGTCTGGTTCCAGCGCCGCGAGGCCGACGGCACGCGCCCCCGGCCGCAGGCCGGCGACCAGCTCCGTGCCGACCCGCGGATCAAGGGGGCGCTCGATGCCGTCCGGGCGATCGGCCTGGTGGACGAACACCAGATCGACGGGGCGCTGGCCACCGGCGCGGCCACGCTCGAGGCGCTCGCCGCCACCGACGGCGCGTTCGCCGATTTCCGCTCGCTCCATGCCCGTGCGCTCGACGGCCCGCCGCTGTGGTGGGACGGTCGGTGACGGGCCGACCAGGTGCCTACCTTCCGGAGTTCCTGCCATGCCGGTGTGTTCACCGCTCGTCCCGCGCCGCCACCTCCTCGCCGCCGCGCCGGCCGCACTCGCCCTCGCCACCCACGGGTCGATGGCGGTCGCGGCCGAGCCCGCCGCCGCAGCGGCTCCGGCTCCGGTGGCGCCGCCGGCCGGCAAGCGGATCCTCCTCTCCTGCAAGCTGGGGATGATCCCGGGGGAGGCCGCCGGGCAGAAGCTCCCGCTCGCCGCGCGGCTCACCCTCGCCAAGGAGGCGGGCCTCGACGGCGTCGATCTCGACCAGGCGTCGCTCTACACGCCGGCCGAGGCGCGTGCCGCGGTCGCCGAGTCGGGGGTCTTCGTCCACAACGCCATCAACCATGCCCACTGGCAGAAGCGGCTGACGAGCGCCGATGCCGCCGACCGGGCCACCGCCGTGGCGAACCTCGAGCACTGCCTCCGGGTGGCCCACGCCGCCGGCGGCAGCGGCGTGCTGATCGTCGTCGGCCAGGGGGGAGACGGCCCGGCGGCGGAGATCGAGGAGCGCTGCCGCAATGAACTGAAGAAGGTGCTGCCGCTGGCGGCCTCGCTCGGCCAGCCGATCCTCGTCGAGAACGTCTGGAACAAGATGATGTACGACCACGACGCGCCCCCCGAGCAGGGGCCGGAGCGATTCATCGCCTTCGTCGATTCATTCAAGAGCCCGTGGATCGGGATGTACTACGACATCGGCAACCACTGGAAATACGGCCAGCCCGCCGAGTGGATCCGCACGTTCGGCCACCGCTGCGTGAAGCTCGACATCAAGGGGTTCAGCCGGAAGAAGAACGGCTTCGTGGACATCGTCAGCGCCGACGACGACGTGCCCTGGGGGGAGGTCCGCGAGGCGCTCGCCGAGATCGGCTTCTCCGGCTGGGCGACGGCCGAGGTCGGCGGCGGCGACGTCGCCCGGCTGACGACCGTGCGGAAGCAGATGGAGCAGGCGCTGTACGGGTGACGGGAACGGCGGCAGACCCTCACCGCGGCGGGAGCGCGTTGACATAGAGCTTCACGTTGTGGGTCGCGCGGCCGACGGCGACGATGTCGGGGCGGCCGTCGCCGGTGAGGTCGCCGACCGCGACGTCCTCCACCGCCACGCCGCCGGCATCGAGCACGGTCCTTTCCCAACGCCGCCCGGTGGCATCGGCCCGAAAGACCGCCACCGTCGGCCCGTGGCCGGCGACCGCCGACGGGTCGCTCGACCCGAAGACGATCTCGTCGCCGCCGTCGCCGTCGAGATCGGCCGTCGCCAGGGCGTGGCCACGGGCGTAGCCCCGGTCGATCACCGCGCGCTCCCACGGGGCCAGCACGCCCCCGGCCGACGGGTGGCACACCGCCACCGCCGTGCCGTGCATCGGTTCGACCGTGACGAAAAACGGCGTCCCGTCGGCGTGGCGGCCGAGGCGGATCTCCCCCGCGCCGTCGCTGTCGGGGGCCGAGCCGGCGATGCCGGGGGAGAGCTGGTGGCGTGCGAAACCGCCGGCGGTGCCGTGGATCAGGTTCACCCCCTCGCGGCTGGCGGTGAGCGTGTCGGTGTGCCCGTCGCCATCGACGTCGGCGTGGGTGTGGTTGTGCATCCGGTTGAGCGTGCGGTCGAGGACGGTGGGGAGCCAGCGGTCCGCCGCCGGGTCGGCGGGCAGGGCCAGCGCCGTCAACTCGACCCCCGCCGCCCCGGCCACCGCCGTCAGCGGCGAGACGACCAGCTGCGGACGGCCCGTGCCGAGGACGTCGGCGAAGCGCATCCGGTGGGTGGAGTGGAGCGGGCCGATGCCGTGGACGGTCCAGGGCTCGTCGAGGCTCTTCCCGCGGCAGAGCCAGTGGAGTGAGCCGGTCTTCGGCCAGGAGGCCCCAAGCGCGAAATCGACCTGCCCGTCGCCGTCGATGTCGTGCGCCGCGATGCAGACGTTGTCGCGCGATGTCTGGTCGTGGATCACGGTGTGTTTCCGCCACGCGCCGTCGGCGGCGGCAGGGGCGCCGTACCAGAGGACGGCCCGCTCGGTGACCACGACGATGTCCTGCCGGCCGTCGCCATCGACGTCGGCGAGCGTGACGGCGTAGCAGATCTCCCCCGCCTGGGGATCGACGACCCGCTCCGTGAAGCCGCTCTCCCCGGCGTGGGCGACCGGCCCGACGGCGGCGGGCAGCACGGCCGCCGCGGCCGCAAGCAACGCACGCCCGATCAACCAGCGGAACCGGCGCATGGAGGCCTCCGAAGCATGAGCCGGATCCCGGCGGCAGCGCCGGCGCGGCGGCGACGCCACCGGTGCGCCGTCAGACCAATTCCGGGAGCGGCGCGTAGTGGTCGGTGAGGTACTGCGGCCGGCCGGTGAGATCGTTCACCGTGGTCGCCAGCGGGTCGATGCCGAGGCAGTGGTAGAGCGTGGCGTGGACCTCCTCGAAGCGCACCGGCCGGTCGCGCACCTCGGCGGCCTGCCGGTCGGTCGAGCCGATCACCTGCCCGGTGCGCAGGCCACCACCGGCCAACAGCGCGCAGGTCACCTGCGGCCAGTGGTCGCGACCGGCGTCCTTGTTGATCTTCGGTGTGCGCCCGAACTCCCCCCAGACGATCACCGCGACGTCGTCGGCGAGGCCGCGCTGGTGGAGATCCTCGACCAGCGCCGAGACCCCCTGGTCGAGCTGCGGGGCGTTTTCCCGGCAGGCGTTGAAGTTGTTGCCGTGGTAGTCCCAGAAGCTGTAGCTCACCGTCACGCAGCGCACCCCCGCCTCGACGAGCCGGCGGGCGGCGAGGAACTGCTGCATCAGGCGCGGGGCGCCGTCCCCCTGGTGCTTCTCGGTGCCGAAGCCGTAGCGGTCGCGGACCGCCTGCGGCTCGCGCGACACGTCGAGCGCCTCGGCCAGCCGGCTCGAGGTGAGCACGCCGAAGGCCTGCTGTCGGAAGGTGTCCATCCCCGCCATCATCCCCGAGCGATCGGCGGCGCGGTTGAACGAGTCGAGCGCGCCTGTCAGTGCGACCCGGTCGGAGAGGCGGTCGAGCGACATCCCCTGGAGCACGAGGTCGCCGCGGGCGTCGCCGTTGGGCTGGAACGGCGTGCAGGAGGGACCGAGGAAGCCCGGCTTGCCGGAGTTGTAGGGAGTGTGCTGCATCCGCGGCGAGAGGCCGACGTAGGGGGGCGCCGCGGGTTGGGCGGAGCCGTGCAGCCGGGCCACCACCGAGCCGAACTCGGGCCAGCCTCCGGCCGGCTGGCGCTGGTGGCTGCGGCCGGTGAGGCACTGGAACGAATAGTGGTCGCCGGTGGCGCCGACGATCGAGCGGATCACCGCCAGCTTGTCGGCCATCCCCGCCAGGCGCGGGAGCAACTCGCCGAACTCGATCCCCGGGACATTGGTCGGGATCGGGCGGAACTCGCCGCGCACCTCGGCCGGGGCGTCGGGCTTGAGATCGACCAGATCCTGGTGCGGCGGTCCACCCGGCAGGTAGATCATGATCACCGCCTTGTGGGAGCGGGTGCCGCTGACCGCCTCCGCCCGGGCGAGATCGACCAGCGACACCTCCGCGGCGCCGCCGAGCCCGGCGAGGGTGCCGATGCGGAGAAACTGCCGCCGCGCGAGCCGGTCGCAGAAGCCGCCGCTGGCGCGGCCCCCTTGGATCGAAAGCATCCTCTGGTCTCCGGTGACGGGGTGCGGGGGTCAGACCAGTTCCGGGAGCGGCACCGGCCGCTCGAGCAGGTACTGCGGCCGCCCGGTGTGATCGGCGAGCTGGGCGGTGGCGGCGTCGATGCCGAGATGCCGGTAGAGCGTGGCGAGCACCTCGGAGAAGTGCACCGGCCGGTCGGCGATCGCGCTGCCGGTGCGGTCGGTGGCGCCGATCACCTGCCCGGTGCGGAACCCGCCGCCGGCGAGCAGCGCGCCGCCGACCTGCGGCCAGTGGTCGCGGCCGGCATCCTTGTTGATGAGCGGCGTGCGGCCGAACTCCCCCCACGCGCAGACCGCCACGTCCTTGTCGAGGCCGCGGGCATGGAGATCCTCGATCAGGGCGGAGAGCCCCTGGTCGAACTGCGGCAGGTGGGTCTGCTTCATGCCGTTGAAGGTGTCGGAATGGAAGTCCCAGCGGCCGAAGTTGAGGGTCACGACACGGCAGCCGGCCTCGACGAGCCGGCGGGCGACGAGGAAGTGCTCGAGGTTGCGCGGGGCCCCGTCGCCGAAGCGCTGCGGATCCCCCTTGCCGTAGCGCTCGCGCACGCTCTCCGGCTCGCGCGACAGGTCGAGCGCCTCGGCGAGGCGACTGCTGGTGAGGATGTCGAAGGCGCTGGCCGAGAGGGCGTCCATGCCGGCGAGGGTGCCGCGGGCATCGAGATCACGGCGCAGGCGGTCGACCTGCCCGAGGAGGCCGCGTCGGTCGGCGAGCCGCTCGGCCGACATCCCGCGCAGCACCATGTCGCCGCTGGAGGGACCGTTGGGGCGGAAGGCGGCGTGCGACACGCCGAGAAACCCGGGCAGCCCCGGCGACCCGTACGGCGGATGGCCGGCATCGGGCGAGAGGCCGACGAATGCCGGCACCGCCCGATCGACGGTCCCGAGGAGCCGCGAGGCGACGGCGCCGATGCTCGGCCAGCCGCCCGACGGCTGGTTGCGGACGGTGCGGCCGGTGTAGCAGATGAACGAGTCGTGATTGCCGTCGGGGGAGCCGTACACGCTCCGCAGCGGCACGCACTTGTCCATGATGGCGGCGAGCCGGGGCATATGCTCGCAGATCTCGATCCCCGGCACGTTGGTCGGGATCGGGCGGAACTCCCCCCGGATCTCCACCGGGGCGTCCATCTTCAGGTCGTACATGTCCTGGTGCGCCGGCGCACCGCACATGTAGATCATGATCACCGCTTTGTGCGACCGCTGGCCGGAGGCGGCCTCGGCGGCGAGCAGATCGACCAGCGACAGCCCGCCGACGGTGAGCGTGCCGAGGCGGAGCAGGTCGCGCCGGCGGATCCCGTCGCACAGCGTCTGGCCGCGGCGACCCGCATCGTCTACCAGCGACAGCATCGTGATCCCCTCCTGGGGCGGGGGTGTGGCATGGCTCCCCGGCAACTCTACACCGGCCGCCCCCCGCGCACTCTACACCGTGCGGGCACGTTGCACGACCTCCAGAACTGTCGGACCGTGGGGGTGGCAAAGACCAGCCGTTCCCGATTGCACCAGCCGGCGGGGATCCCGCCCTGGCCTTCCAGCCACCGAACGTAAAGTGTTTTTCGACAACGGGATCGGGTCGATCGGCGAAATCCGATCCAAGTCTGGGCGGGCACCGGCCGATCGTGGGCGGTACATTTTCCGTGGTGGAACACCGCCCCGGAAGCACAGCTTCCCTGGGGAACGCGCGGCACCGATGCCGCTGGAGGCCTCGCCATGCTCACGATCCGCGGCGGTGGTGGTCGGTTCTGCGACGGGGTCAGCCGCCGCGACTTCCTCGCCATCGGCGGCTTGTCGTTTGGAGCCGGGGGCCTGTCGCTCGCCGGTGTGATGCGTGCCCAGGCGGCGGTGCCGCCGGGCAGATCGGGACTCGGCCACAAGGCGGTGATCAACGTGTTCCTCGGCGGCGGGCCGCCGCACCAGGACATGTTCGACCTCAAGCCCGACGCCCCGAGCGAGGTCCGCGGCGAGTTTGCCCCGATCGGTACCAACGTCCCCGGGATCCAGATCTGCGAGGTCTTCCCCCGGCTCGCCAAGCGCGCCGACAAGCTGGCGATCATCCGCTCGGTGGTCGGGTGCGAAGGGGCCCACGCCGCCTACCAGACCAACACCGGTTGGCCGGAATCGAGCCTGCGCACGCTCGGCGGCCGGCCGTCGCTGGGGGCCGCGGTCGCCAAGCTGGCCGGGCCGGTCGATCCGTCGGTGCCGCCGTTCGTCGGTCTCGCCGAGAAGACGTCGCACCGCCCCTGGTCCGACTCCGGCACCGCGGGTTTCCTCGGGCCGGCCTACGGCCCCTTCCGGCCAGACGGCCCCGACCGCGACAACATGACGCTCAAGGACGTCACCCTCGAGCGCCTCGCCGACCGCCGCCGGCTGCTCGCCGCAGTCGACCGGTTGCGCCGCGATGCCGATGCCAGCGGCACGATCGCGGGAATGGATGCCTTCGGCCAGCGCGCTTTCGACGTCCTCTCCGGCAGCCGGCTCCTCGACGCGCTCGACCTTTCCAAGGAGGATCCGGCGATCCGCGCCGCCTACGGCGACGGCAAGCCCTACCAGTTCCAGTACGACGGCGCGCCGACCTGCAACGACCACCTCCTCATGGCGCGGCGGCTGGTCGAGGCGGGGGTCCGTGTCGTGAGCCTCTCGTTCGGCCGCTGGGACAGCCATGGGCAGAACTTCGCCATGGTCCGCGACCACGGCGGCAAGCTCGACCAGTGCCTGGCAGCGCTGCTCGACGACCTCGAGGCGCGCGGCATGCTCGACGACGTCGCGGTGGTGGTGTGGGGGGAGTTCGGCCGGACGCCGAAGATCAACAAGGACGCCGGCCGCGACCACTGGCCGCAGGTGAGCTGTGCGCTCCTTGCGGGCGGTGGCCTCCGCACCGGGCAGGTGATCGGCGCCACCAACCGCCTCGGGGAACATGCCACCGAGCGGCCGGTGCACGTGCAGGAGATCGTCGCCACCCTCTACCACGCTCTCGGGTTCCGGACCCACGAGGTGACGCTCCCCGACCAGACCGGCCGGCCGCAGTATCTCGTCGAGCACGGTCCGATCGCCGAGTTGATCTGATCCGGATTGATCCGATCCGGATTGATCCGATCCGGTGACGAATCGATTCTCGGCCGTGCCCGTCTGGCAGCCGTGCCCGCCCGACAGCCAGGACCGCCTGACAGTCCAGTGGCCACACCCCCGACCGCCGACGTGGCCCTGCTGACCGAGAGCCGCTACACGGCCGCCACGGCCGCACCAGGCGACTGGTACCTGGGCAACATCCTCGCCGACGACCGGCTCCTCATCGCGGCGCTCGCCACGCACGGCCTGTCGGCCGTGCGCGTCGACTGGGCCAGCCCACTGATCGCCTGGGACCGGTTCCGCACGGCGGTGTTCCGCACGACGTGGGACTACTTCGACCGCGCCGCGGCCTTCGCCCACTGGCTCGACGACGCCGCCGGCCGCACGCGCCTCTGCAACCCGCCGGCCACCGTCCGCTGGAACATGGACAAGCACTACCTCGCCGATCTCGAGCGCCGCGGGATCCCCGTCGTGCCGACCCGGTTCATCCCGCGCGGCAGCGTGGATCTGGCCGACCTGATCGGCGCGACCGGCTGGCACGACGCGGTCATCAAGCCCTGCATCTCCGGCGGCGCCCGCCACACCCACCGCGTCAGCCCCGCGACGGCGGCCGCCGTCAGCACGCTGGTGGCCGACGTGGCCGCGACCGAGGACTTCATGCTCCAGCCGTTCGAGCCGGGGATCCTCACCGCCGGGGAGGATTCGCTGATCGTGATCGGCGGCCGGTTCACCCACGCCGTCCGCAAGCGTGCCCGGCCGGGCGATTACCGCGTGCAGGACGACCATGGCGGCACCGTCCATCCGCGCGACCCGACCGCCGCACAGATCGCGCTTGCCGAGGGGGCGCTGGCCGCCTGCCCCCCGATCCCGACCTACGGGCGCGTCGACATGGTGGAGGCTGCCGACGGCACCTGGCGGGTGATGGAACTCGAACTGATCGAGCCGGAGCTCTGGCTCCGCCTCCATCCGCCGGCCGCTGTGGCGCTGGCCGCGGCGATCGCCGCCACGCTCGGGTGAACCGGCGCCCCAGCGCGGTTCCACCGCCGGTCCTCCGGCCAGGGAACCAGTCGGTCCTCCGGCCAGGGAACCAGTCGGTCCTCCGGCCAGGGAACCAGTCGGTCCTCCGGCCAGGGAACCAGTCGGTCCTCCGGCCAGGGAACCAGCCGGTCCTCCGGCCAGGGAACCAGCCTCACTGCTTGGCCGGCGCGGGCTCGAGGGTCTGGACGAGTTTGCCGTCGGCCGCCGACCAGATCCGGAGTTTGCCGTCCTGGCACCCGGCCGCCACCCATCCTGGCGCCGCGGTGAGCACCTGGACGAAGTCGCCGACGCCGTCGAAATTGCGGACGGTGCCGCCGTTGCCGGCGTTGTAGATCCGCACCGTCGGGTCGCCCGACGCCGCCGCCACCTCCTCGCCCGGCGGCAGGAAGCGGATCGCCGTCGCCTCCTTCTTCAGGCCGGCGATCGTCCGCTGCTGCTCCCCCGACACGACGTCCCAGACCTTGATGCTGGCGTCGGCACCGGCGCTGGCCAGCCGGCGTCCGTGGGCCTGCCAGGCCACCCCGAGGACATGGCCGGTGTGCCCCTCGAAACTCTTCACGTGCTTCCCGTCGGCAACGGTGTGCACTTTGACGAAGCGGTCGGTGCCGCCGGAGGCGAGCAGGTCGCCGGCCCGGGAAAACTCCAGCGCCACCACGGTGTCGGAATGGGGATTGGTCAATTCGCGGACCAGTGCCCCGTCGGCGACGTTCCAGAGCTTGATCTCCCCCGAGCGGCTTGGCCGGCCACCGCCGCTGGCGAGGAGCGCCCCATCGGGGGAAAAGGCGAGCGATGTCACCACGTCGACCGGCGGCCCGCCCGCCACCTCGTCACTCACCGGCGGCAGCGTCTCGCCACCGATCGAGCGCTCGTGGATCCAGGCAGGGGTGCAGGTCCAGACGGCGCCGGGGGCCGCGCCACCGGCCACCACGACGCGCGAGGCATCGAGGAACGTGACCAGACCCCGCCCCCCCTCGCCGCCCGGCTCCCAGGCGTCGCGCGGGAGGCCGTCCTGGCCGCCGAGGAGAAACGCCGCTCCGTCGGCCCCGGTGGCCACGATCCAGGCGCCATCGGCGGAGTACGACACGCCGAGCAACGGCTTTTCCGCGGCCACCCGCGCCGCCTCGGCGGCGCTCCGGGCCTGCTCGACGGCGCCGGCCTGTGACTCGGCGGCGGCGAGCTCCGCCTTCCGCGCCGGCACCGCCTCGTCGGCCCGCGCCGTCTGCTGGGCGGCGAACTCGACCGCCCGCTTGGCGCTGGTGACGGCGGTCTCGGCCTGCTTCAGCGCCTCGGCGGCCGCCGTCGCCCCCTTGGCGGCCTCGGCCGCCTTCTTCGTCATCTCGTCGACCCGGGCCTTCGAGCGTTCGATCTGCTGGGCCGCCTGCGCCACCGCCTGATCGGCGGCCGCCTTGGCGGCGGTCGCACCGGCGGCGACCGACTGGAATGTCTTGAGTGTCTCTGCGGCGGCGGCATCCCCCGCGCTCGACGCAGCCACGGCCGCGAAGGCGTTGGCGCTGGCGGTCGCGCTCTCGACGGCGAGGGCGGCGGCGGCCTGCGCCTTCACCGCGGCGGCCTGCGCTTCGGTGGCCTGGGGCACGGCGGCGGTGGCAGCGGCCACGACCCGGTCGGCCTCCTCCTTGGTGGCGAGGGAGGTCTTCGCAGCCTCCCCCTTCTCCCCCATCGTCTTCTCGGCGGCGGCGAGTTTCTCAGCGGTCTGCTTCGTCTCGGCGGCGGCCGCCTCGATCCCCTTCTCCGCCTCGGTGACGCGCGCCTTGCCGTATTCCACGTCCTGCTTCCGCACCGCCAGATCGACGTCGACGACCCGCAGCCTGTCGACGAGCCGGTGGTCCCCCTTCCATTCGCCGGCGGGCTGGCCACTGGCGAGATCCCAGAGCTTCACGCCGGGCACGGTGCCGACGGTCGCCAGCCGGGCGCCGTCGGGGCGCACCGCCAGCGCGGTCACGGCCCCGCCGTGGGCGAACTGACGGACGACGTTCGCCCCTTCGATGTTCCAGAGGCGCACCGTGCCGTCGGCGCCGCCGGCGAGCAGGTGACCGGCGGGCGCGGGCACCGTGGCGAGGACGGTGATCGGCTGGCCGCCGCCGTTGAGTTCCTTGATTGCCGCCGGTGCCGCCGCCGGATCGGCGTCGGGGGCGGGCAGGGGGAGGGGCCACACGCGGACCACACCATCGGCGTCGGCGGCGGCGATCCGGTCGTCGGCGAGGCGGGCCAGGGCATGGACCTCTCCGGGGCGCTTGAGGCGGCCGGTCACGGTGCCGTCGGCCACGGTGGTGGCGGCGAGCGAGCCGTCACGCGAGGCGGAGAACAACCTGGCGCCATCGGCGGAGAAGGAGAGGCCGGTGACGGCGGCGGTGTGGGGGACGATCACGCGCTGCACCGCCCCCGAGAGCGGATCGACGACGACGATCTGCCCGTCGGCGCGCCCCAGCGCCAGGGGCGATCCGGCGGGTGCCAGCGCGACTGCCGTCGCCTGGGCGGAGTCGGCCAGTGCAGCCGCCTGGCCCGGTCGCGTGCGCCGCCAGAGCTTCACCGTGCGGAAGCTGCCGGTCGCGATCCGCTCGTCGGCCGGCGAGAGCGCCAGCGACTGGATGACGTCGAGATGGGCCAGGTCGCCCACCCCGGCAGCGGCGCTGGCAAGCGTGGGATCGACAAGCGCCCCCAGCAGCCGGCCACTGGCGGTGTCGAACAGGCTCACCCGCCCCCCCCGGGCCGCGGCGGCCACGCGGCCGTCGGCCGAGAACGCCGCGGCGAGCACACCCCCCTGGCCCGCCGGCACGGGCCGCCAGGTGATCGGGCCACGCGTCGCGGCCGGCCCGGCCTGTGCCCCCTCGGTGATCCAGCGCTCGAGAAGGCCGAGTTGCTCGGGTGTGAGGTTCTTCGCCCCGACCTTGTTGTCGGCAGGCGGCATGGCGTCGTCGAGCCGGTGGGTGGCGCGGAGAAAGACCACGCTCTCGGCCCCCTTGCCCGCCGTCACGCCGGGACCGGAATCGCCGCCGGCGACGAGCGCCGCCACGCTGTCGAGCCGCAGCCCCCCCTCCTTGATCTTCTCGTTGTGACAGGCGGTGCAGTTGGCGGCGAGGAAGGGGCGGATCTCCGCCTCGAAGCGCACCGCGTCGGCGCGCTCGGGTGCCTTGACCGGGAGCCCCTCGGCCGCGGCCGGCAGCCCGAGGAACCCGCCGGCGGCAAGGAGCAGCGCCCCCACAGAGGTGCGGATCGGATGGTCGTGATGCATCGCAATTCTCCCTTCGGCCGCGCCGCTCACGGCTGTGCCGGCGGCGCGGCCGGCTCGATGACCAGCGCGACGGTGCGCTGCGCCGTGATCTCGCGGTCGTTGAATTTCAGCTTCGTCGTCAGCACGAGATCGTGGCGGCCGACCGGCGCCTCGGCCGCGGCGGTGATCTTCACCACCCCCTGCGGCTGGTCGGCCGGCACCGTGACCGGGGCGAGCGTGAGCCCGGCCACCGGCTTTCCCGGCGCCGGCTCCACCACCACCTCGCCGGCGAACCCGTAGCGCCGCTGGCAAGGCACGGTGAGGTCGACCGCGCTACCCGCCTTGAGCGTGACCTCGGCCGGCAGCCCGTCGAGCGCCACCGGCGTCTCGGCGACGACCAGCGTGATCGTCGGCACCACCAGCGGCACCTCGATGTCCTTGGGGGCGCTGGCCGCGGCCGCGTCGGCGGCCGCTTTCTCGCGCCGCGTCTGCTCCTCCGCCGCCCCCTTCGCCTGCGCCTCGGCGTCGGCCACCCCCTTGGCGGCCGCGTCTCGCGCCGTCGTCAGCTCGGCCGACGGTTCGGTGCCCGCCCCCTTCACTTCGTTGATCTTGCCCTCGGCGGCGGCGAGCGCCTGCTTTGCCCCGTCGATCGCCGCGGTGCGCTGCTGTGCGAGGGCGGCGACGCGCTCGGCATCGGCCTTGAGGCGGGCGGCCGCCTCGGGATTGCGGGCGAAGGCGGTCTTGGCCACGCCGCGGAGGACGATCTGGTAGCGCCCCGGGGGGAGCTTGGGATCGACGTCGATCTCGGCGCTGGCCGCCGTCGCCGCCTCCTCGATCTTCACCTCGGCGACCTTCAGTTCGCCGGGGAGACCGGGGGCGCCGAGCGACACCGCCCCCTTCGCCCCCGGGCGGCGGACCACCGCCAGCGGCACCGACACCTTCCCGCCGCGGGCCGTCTCACGCACGGCGCGGTCCTGCTCGGTGACCGTCAGCGGCGCGGCGTCGGGGATCACCGCCAGGGGGATCTCGCGCACCATGCGCAGCACTTGCGGCTGGTTGGCGTTGTCGACGTTCCAGAGGAGCGTCGCCGGGCGGGCGGTGCGGACGATCTCGCCGGCGGCGCTTTGGCTCTTCGCCTGGATGCGGAACGAGCCCGCCAGCGGCGCGGTGCCGTCGGCGGCGGTGAGGACGAGCGTGCCGCGGTTGGCCTTGGCGGGGATCGTCAGCGGCGGGGCGCTGACCCCGGCGGGGAGCCCCTCCGCCTCGATCAGCACGTCGCCGGCGAAGCCCTCCCGACGGACGACGAGCAGGTCGATCGGTCGCGTGCCGCCGACCGGCAGGCTCGCGGCGGCGATCTGCTGGCGGTTGGCATCGGCCCGGTTGGGATGGGCCAGCAGCGCCACGACCTCGAAATCAGGGGTCGGCCGGCGCACCTCCAGCAGATACACGTGGTGGGGCGCGGCATGCGAATCGGCGGCCAGATCGCGGACGAGTACGCGGTAGGTGCCGTCGGCGGGGGCCTTGAACTCGAGGATCGGATCGGCGCTCGGCCGGTCGACGAGCGGTCCGGCGAAGTCGCCCGGCCCGTCGTCGGCATACGCCACCTCCTTCCCCACCGGGCGGCCGGCGGCGTCGCTGGAGAGGCTCTCGACGAGGATCGCCGGATCGGTCGGGAGGCCGAGCCGCGCGGAGGTGACCTCCAGCCAGAGCACGTCGCCCGCCTTGGCGGTGAACGAATACCAGTCGCGGTCGCGGCGCGGCTGGAAGCGCCCCGCCACGCAGCCGGGGATCTCGATCGCCTGCGGGGCGGCCGGATCGCCGTTGGGCTCGTGCTCGCGGATCACCGGGGCGTTCACCGCCAGCGCCGGCAGCGGCTGCGGCCCGGAGTCGAGCAGGCCGCCGGAAAGGTCGGCCAGCGCCGTCGCCGCGTCGCGCGGGGAGAACAGCCGCCAGTTGAACCGGGCCGCCGCGCCGGCAGCGGGCTGGGCGAGGCGCGCGTCGACGACCACGCTCTCGAGCCCTTCGTTGCCCCCCTCGATGAGCGCCGGGCTGCCCCCGGGAAGGCCGCGGCCGAAGGCCTCGACCCGCAGCCCCTCCCCCGGCCGGCCGGCCGGCGGAAACACGAAGTCGACCCACGGCCCGGTGGAACAGGCAAGGCGGTAGAACACCTCGTCGCCGCCGGCGGCGAAGAGGTCGTGGATCCGCACCACGTGGCGACCCGCCGTGGGCACCGCGATGTCGATGAACGGGTCGTCCTGGCGCGTGCCGCGCGCCACCGCGATCTCGCGGCCGGAGGGATCGACGAGCGTGAGCACCGGCACCATCCGCGAATCGAGCCGGCGGCACCAGGCCTCGAGGTGGATCCGCTGCCCGGCGGCCAGGTCGAGCGCGTAGTGGTCGGCCTTCGCGGCCGTCGCCCGGCCGGCCACGGCGGCGTCGGCCGGCACTGCGACCGCCGCCGCAGGGGTCTCACACTCCTTCTCCTTGATCACAAGCGGAGCGGCGCCGACGACGAAGGCGCGCGGGTTGGTCGCGCCGAACCGGCCGACGACGGTGGCGTCGTAGATCCCCGGCGGCACGTCGGCCGCGATCGCGACGACGAGCTTGCCCGGCACCGGCCTCGGCTCCGGGTCGAACTCCGTCGGCGCCGCCAGCAGCGGCCGGGCGCTGATGCCCGGATGGGAGAAGAGCATCCCCCGGGCCTCGTCGAGGTCGGCCCCCGACAGCGTCACCGTCACCTCGGTGCCGCGCTGGCCGCCGGCGGGATGGATGGCGGTGAGGAGCGGCTGGGGGAGTTCCGCGGCCGCCGGCGAAGCCAGTGCCACAGTGACCACGAGCGCGAGGCCGCAGGCGGCACGAAACGAGCGACTGGGCATGGACCGCTTCCCCGTGGCACCTGACCGACACGGCGACCGGTCCCGCGGATCCGGCTTGCTGGGCCGGGGCCGGGGCCGGCGGTCACGCCGCAGCGGCTCAGTGGTTGAAGAGGAACTCCTTGGTGTTGAGCAACGACCAGATCACGTCCTCGAACGCGGCCGGCCGGTTGTCGGCGTGGGCCGCGAGATACTGCTCGACGAGTGCTTTTTCCTCGGCCGTCGGCGACCGCGAGAAGGCCACCCGGTAAAGCTCGTCGATCTTCGCCGCCTCGTCACGGGCGTCGCCGGCGAGCAAGGCCGCGCGGCCCTCGGCCCCGCCGAGCTTGCCGAGGATGTCGGCGGAGTTGATGAGGTGGATACTCTGCGCCAGGTTCGCCTCGCTCACCCGCTCGCACTCGCAGGCGCTGTCGCCGTTGGGCCGGCCGAAGACGGTGAGGAAGTAGTTGTTGAAGTTGGGATCGGGCAGTTGCACCGACCGGGTGCCGGCGAGCGTGCCTGCGAACGCGGTCGTCTTCCCGGTGAGGGTGTCGATCGAATCGAGGGCCGTCTCCGCCGAGAGGCGCCGCGGGTAGAACCGGGAGAAGGCCTGCCGGTCCTCGGCGTTGAACTCGTTGGGCTCGGCGGAGAGCTGGTAGGTCGCCGAGTTGCAGATCGTGCGCACGAGGTGCTTGAGGTCGTAGCCGTGGGCGACGAAGTCGGCCGCCAGGGCGTCGAGGAGAGCCGGGTTGGTCGGCGGATTGGTGAGCCGCATGTCGTCCTCCGGCTCGACCAGCCCGCGCGAGAAGAAGTGCTTCCAGTAGCGGTTCACCGCCGAGCGGGCGAAGAACGGGTTGTCGGCGGCGGTCATCCACTCCGCCAGCGCCGTGCGCGGATCGGTGTCGGCGGGGATCTCCGTCGGCTCGGCGCCGAGCGCCACCGCCTTGTGGGTGCCCTTCGGTCCGGCGGCCTGCGGCGTGCCGCGGTTGTGGAAGATCCGGTCCTCGCCCGGCTGGGCCCCCTTCTTGCGGCCGACGCGCGAGAAAAACGCCGCCAGTTGGTAGTAGTCCTCGGTGCTCCACTTCTCGAACGGATGGTGGTGGCAGCGGGCGCACTGGAGCCGGAGCCCGAGAAACAGCTGCGAGGCGTCCTCCACCTGCTGGTTCGACTCCGCGACCTGCCGGTACCAGATCACCGGCGGGTTGGTGCCGGTCTCGCCGGTGGCGGTGAGGATCTCGCGGACGAACTGGTCGAAGGGCTTGTTGTCGAGCAGGCTCTGGCGGATCCAGGCGTGGAAGGCGTAGCTGCCGCGCCGGTGGAGGGTGTCGTCGGTGCGCTTGTTGCGGAGGATCGCCGCCCACTTGGTGGCGAAGGCGTCGGCGTAGTCGGGGCTGTCGAGGAGCCGGTCGATCACCTTGGCCCGCTTGGCGGGGTCGGTGTCGGCGCCGAAGGCGTCGGTCTCGGCGAGCGTCGGCAGGCGCCCCGCGACGTCGACGGTGACCCGGCGGAGGAACGTGGCGTCGTCACAGGGGGGGGACGGTGGCAGGGCGAGCGACACGAGGTTGTCGTGGACATGCTGATCGATGAAGTTCTTCGCGAACGCCTCCCGGCTCGGGAGGCGCCCGGCCGGCGACTCCAGCGGGATCGTGCCGCGGAACACCGCCACCTGACTCTGGTAGCGGACCATCAACCCGACGGTGCCGCTGCGCGGCGGCCCCTCCCCGCGTGGCGTCGCCGTCACCAGCCCGGCGGCATCGACGCTCGCCAACTCCGGGGCGTTGACCTCGTACTGGGCCATGTTCGTCACATCCTCGCGCGAGCCGTCGGAATACACGGCCATCACGCGCACCTGCTGCGCCTGCCCCGGATGCATCACGCGGATCTCGGGGAAGACCTCGATGCCGGTCACCTTGCGCGCGGCGGGATCGGCGGGCCGGGCCCCCTCGGCGATCCACCGGGCGATCGTCCGATAGCTCGGCGAGCCGGTCTCGATGAGCCGGCCGCCGCCGTGGGGCACCAGCGCCGTCGCCTTCACGAGGAGGAGGCTCTCCTCCGGAGCCACCAGCGACACGCGCCGCCCCCGCGCCTCCTTCACCAGGTGCTCGTGGTCCTCGGCCGGCTCGAAGCCGAGCAGCGAGAGACGGAACCCGTTCTGCCCGCCACTCTTGCCGTGGCAGCCGCCGCCGTTGCAGCCGTGCTTGGTGAACACCGGCACCACGTGGACCGCCAGATCGAGCGGCGGATCGTCGCCGAAGCGCTCCACAGCAAGCGGCACGCTCACGTCCGGCGCCCCGGCCAGACGGACGACGAGCGCCCCGCGGCCATTGGCCGCCGGGGTCACCAGGCCGCCGGCCGATACCGTGGCAAGCGTCGGCGGCTCGACCGTGTAGGAAACCTCGCGGGTGACGTCGCGGACGACGCCCCCCCCGGGAGTGGAAAGACCGGTGACGACAAGCTGTCGCCGTCCCTCACTGCCGACGATCACCAGGGGTGCCGACACGTCGGCACCGGTGGAGACATCAAGGCCGCCGATCGTGGCGGCAGGTTCGCCGCCGGCCCGGGTCGGCTCGAGGGCGATCGCCCCCGCCACCAGGAACAGTGCCAACAGCGTGATTCGACGCATCGGACCGGCCATCGGCCACCTCCTAACGCGGGATCCCCACAGCGAGTGACCCGGCAAGTATCGCCCAGGGGGGACTCGATCGCAAAGCCGTTGGTCGCCAGGGCCTACGATTTTTGCCGCAAATCTCTGTGGATTATGACGTTACGCCATGGTTCCCCGGGCCGGATGGCGGGTGCCATGCCGTTCCCACCACTCCGCACAGGCCCCAGCCCGCCGCCGGCTCCTCTACCCCACAACCGGGTGGAGATTGTGAGCCTGTGGCCCCTCGAAAAGCTGCGTGTTTCACGGGAGTTGTTTTCCACAGCCTGCTGGCGAAAGACCCGACCCGGTCCTGACCGACTTGGAAGGGGGCCGGAACGAGTGTCCGGAACAGCGCCGATCGCATAGGGTGGGCGGTGTCTTGGCCGCACTGCTCTCCCACCCCCCCCAGCGAGTGGACTCCACCCCCCCGAGTCATCCCCTGCGATGTCGTCCTACAGCCTCACCCACCTCCGGCTCCTCGAGGCCGAGAGCATCCACATCATCCGCGAGGTGGCGGCCGAGTTTGAAAACCCGGTGATGCTCTATTCGATCGGGAAGGACTCGGCGGTGATGCTCCGCCTCGCCGAGAAGGCGTTCCACCCGGCCAAGCCCCCGTTTCCGCTCATGCACATCGACACGACGTGGAAGTTCCGCGACATGTACCGGCTGCGCGACGAATACGTCGCCAAGGAGCTGGGCCTGAAGCTCATCATCCACACAAACGAGGAGGGGCGCCGCCAGGGGGTCAATCCGATCACCCACGGCAGCAAGGTCCACACCGACGTGATGAAG
>SXGQ01169082.1_pt1 | contig 24575 bp, 11 predicted proteins | sample 3178371 | NCBI WGS metagenome assembly SXGQ01 (sample SAMN11356859, study PRJNA531348) | freshwater metagenome | isolation source: freshwater sample F1-20 | place: China: Fuxian Lake, Yuxi | collected 2017-12-25 | reverse complement strand
GTTAACCTCGAACTAAAAAAATACAATCAAACTTTCTTAGAACAAATTGAATCTGCGAATGACACCAAAACGATTTTAAAAATTTGGGAAGAAATGAAAGCGAAGTCTTTCCTCAATTATAATGTTGACATACAAAAGCAAGAACAACACATTGAAGAGTTTAAAGCTTTGACTTTAGCAGAACAAAAACAACACTTGATTGAGTTATTAGACAAAAACCAATTGTATGTAAATCTCTCTTCATTAAACGATAAAGATTTTAAAGTTTCTGAAGAAGATAAAAAAGTAACACAAGATTTTTATCAAATTAAAAAATAAATACAATGAGTTTTTTATACGATACTTTGGTAAAAGAATTTGGAAATAGAGAAATTAACCGTGTTTCGGTTCCAAATTATATAACAGATAATTTAAAATCTGGTTTTGGTCAGCGACCATATCAAATAGAAGCATTTCAGCGATATATTCTTTGTCATACCGAAGATTTCACAGGAAGGCCAAAAAAACCATTTCATTTGATGTATAATATGGCAACTGGAAGTGGTAAGACTTTAGTAATGGCTGGTTTGATGCTTTACTTGTATGAAAAAGGTTATCGTAACTTTTTGTTTTTTGTAAACTCAAATAACATTATCAAAAAAACGAAGGATAATTTTCTAAATCCACAAACTTCAAAATATTTATTCAGTGACAAAATAGTAATTGATGGAAAAGAAGTTTATATAAAAGAAACTGAAACCTTTGAAAGTGCTGATGATAAGAACATTAATATTAAATTTACAACTATACATAAATTACACTCCGAATTAAACAATACAAAAGAAAACAGTGTTACTTATGAAGATTTTCAGAATAGAAAAATCGTTTTAATTGCAGATGAAGCTCATCATTTGAGTTCAGCTACTAAAAGCAATCAAAAAGTTTTAGATGCAATTATACCTACTTGGGAAAATACAATAGATAAAATATTAAGTCAAAATTTTGATAATATACTTTTAGAATTTACCGCAACACTTGATTATGATAATACCGAAATACTAAAAAAATATCAAGATAAAGTAATTTTCAAATACGACCTTTCTCAATTTAGAAGTGATAAATATTCCAAAGAAATTAATCTTGTTAGATCTTTATATGATGAACAAGGAAGAATTATACAGGCTTTGATTTTAAATTTATATCGTCAAGAATTAGCAACTTCTCATAATATAAATTTAAAGCCTGTTATACTTTTTAAAGCAAAAAAGACAATTAAAGAATCTGAACAAAATAAAGTAAACTTTCATCAATTAATCGATTTACTATCCGAAAAATTAATTGATAAAATCAGAAATACAGCAACTGTTTCAGTTGTTAAAAAAGCTTTTATTTTCTTTGATTCAATAAATATTCCATCATCAGAAATTTCAAGAAGGTTAAAATCAAATTTTCGTTTTGAAAATTGTATAAGTGCGAATAATGATGATGAAGCAGAAAAAAATCAATTGCTTTTAAATACATTAGAAGATGAAAACAATCCTATTCGTGCTGTTTTTGCCGTTCAAAAATTAAATGAAGGATGGGACGTATTAAACTTATTCGATATAGTTCGATTATATGAAGGTCAAAACTCAGGAGGTTCAAATGTTAAAGTAGGTGCAACTACATTATCAGAAGCTCAATTAATCGGTCGTGGAGCAAGGTATTTCCCTTTTGCTTTGGAAGAAGGTCAAGATAAATACACTCGTAAATATGATGATGATTTATCAAACGATTTAAAAATACTTGAAGAGCTATATTACCATACAAAAGAAGATAGTAGATATATTTCAGAGTTGAAGAAAGCACTTGTGGAATCAGGTATTTATGAAGATGAAGAAAAGTTGGTAACTAAACAACTATCGTTAAAATTAGAATTTAAGCAAACTGATTTTTATAAAAAGGGGCAAGTTGTATTCAATAAAAGAATTCCAAAAAGTTATGATAACATTAAATCTTTTTTGGATTTAGGAGTTTCAAGAAAAAACTATATTCATCAACTTTCATCAGGTCAAGGTAAAATTTCAAGTGTGTTTTTTGAAATGGAAAATCCTATTTCAAACGATGAAATTGAAATTTCCAAGGATGTTGAAATATCTATAATTCCAAAACAAATTATTCGTTTTGCATTAACTCAAAATCCATTTTTCTATTTTGATAATTTAAATAAATATTTTCCAAGTCTTAATTCAATATCTGAATTGATTGAAAGTTCTGATTTTTTAGGAAATATCGTAATCTCATTTAAAGGCAATTTATCAAGAATAAATAATTTAATCAATGAAGATTATTTATTCGCCATTCAAGGCTTATTACAAACTATAGAATCTGAAATAAAATCAAATTTAACTCAATATGAAGGTTCAGAATACACACCTGAATTTGTACACAAAGTATTTAAAGACAAAGAAATAAAAATCAATAAATACGATGTAAGAGCAGATGGACAGGAATTGTTTGTAGCGAATGAACCTTGGTATGCTTATAATGCAAACTACGGTACGAGTGAAGAAAAGAAATTTGTCGAATTATTTCAAAAACGATTTAAAAGTTTAGAAGAAAAATTCACTAATATTTATCTAATTAGAAATGAGAGAGTTGTTAAAATAATAGATAAATTAGGTCGAGCATTCGAGCCTGATTTCATTTTATTCTGTAAACAAAAGGAAGAAAAAGAAATGACTTATCAAGTATTTATCGAACCGAAGGGAAATCATTTAATTTCATTTGATAAATGGAAAGAAGATTTTTTAAAAGATATTAGAGAAGAATCAAAAACAATTAAAATCATTACAGATAATTACTTAATAACAGGCGTTCCAATATTTTATAATTATGAAAATGAGAATGAGTTTAACAAACAAATGGAATCAACTTTAGGATTGAAATAGTAATATTTGCGTAATTATACTTTTCATCAAAGTGTTATCCACACAAAATTGATAGCAATGATTATCGTTGTTTAACAGATGATTATAACCCGCTCCGCTGGATTTGCAATTAGAAGTGTCACCCTAAAAAAGCAAATCCAGCGGAGCAAACAATTCTCAAATCACTTAATTTTCAAATCATTAAACCCTTCTACAAATTTCACAAGTAAACTGGTGATGTCTTGGTATTCTACAAAACTCAAATTTTCGTAGGTGTCGAAAATGTCGTGGTAATTTTTGTTTGGACCTTGAGTGTAAATGAAAAAAGCAGGTACGTTTTTCGTAGTAAACCAATAGTGATCTGAATTTTTTGTTGGACCTCTTTTCTTAATTTGAACAAGGAATTTATTTTCTTCGTTAATAGTTTGTAAACGAGCGAATTCAGTTTCATAGTTCGTTGCATTAACGACTGTGATTCCTTCCTCACCACTTCCCATTATGTCTAAATTGATTAAGAAATCGATCTTTTTCAACTTCATGGTTGGATGATTTACAAAATATTCAGAACCAACTAATCCGGCTTCTTCACCTGCGAAGGCTATGAAAAGAATATTGCAATCTGAAGGGTTTTGTTTGAAGTAATTTGCCATACTTAGCAACATTGCTGTTCCGCTTGCATTATCATTACCACCAGGAAAATAGGTTGCTTGTCCCATTCTTCCTAAATGATCGTAATGCGCTGTAAAGACGATTGTTTTCGCTTTCCTTTTTTTTGACGGAAGGTACGCAATGACATTTTTAGAAGTATGCTGTTGAATAAATTTAGAATCGATGTCTAACGACCAACTTTTTTCAGGCGTATAAATAGAATCTTGGACTTGAATTAGTGTGTTTTTTAATTGTTCTCTTCCAACAGACCACGTCAGTTTTTTGTCCGTAATTTCTATAACAGGTAAAATGGCCGCTAATTGTTCTGGTATTCCAGCTAATAATTTTAGTGTATCTGCCGAAGCACCTTTAAAATTAATAGCGATTGAATTATACTCACTTTTTCTACCAACGATTGCTGAAATTTCTTTGATTAATTCTTCTTTATTTAAGATAATCGTAAATGAAATCTGTTTTGGTTTTAAAATACTGTGAATTTCATTACTTGAAGGATTAACTAAATAATGAACCCCAGGTATGAGTGATTTTTCACCTATTCTCACTTCCATTTTTCCTGGAAATGTATTTACATCAAATGAAAATTCTTGAAAGTAGTTCCTTTTTAAAGGCTTTAATCCTATTTTTTTAAATTCGTCTGCTATAAAATTTGCAGCGATAGAATCACCTCGATTTACATATCCACGACCATGAAATTCTAGCGAACAAAGAGTTTTTGTTATTCTTCGAACTTCTTCAACTTGTGCGTTTATTGAAAAATAAAAAACAAAGAAGAAAAAGAACGTAAGTATTTTACGCATATCTACGAATAATCTTTTGCATAAATTCTACTACCGTATCACTTTCAACTTCCCAGTTATTTGAAACTGCAAATTCAGCTACTTTAGTTCTTGCATTTTCTGAAGAAGCTTGAACATCTAAGGTTTTAATTGCATTTGAAAAGTGTTCACTTGAACCATCAAATAATTCATTGATGAATTGTAGTCGTTCATTCAATCCAAATGAACCAATCAAAGATGCAATTTTTGTTACACCAATTTGAGAAGCTAAATTACTATCAACGATATTGTATTTGTGAATATATTGTGCTAAATCGCCATAAGAATAAGAAGAAAATTCACCTACTTTTTCTTCCTCTATAACCGGAATTTCAACTACTTGAATTGGTTCAGGAATGAATTCGTTTACTTCTTCTTGAATTGGTTCTTCTTGGATAAATGGATCTTGCGTAATTTCTGGTTCAGGAATAATTTCCTTTATCGGTTCTATTTTTGGGGTAAAGAAGGATTCTACTTTTTCAAATGTTGGAGCGGATGGACTTGGAGCAACAGGCTCATTAAAAACAGATTGTTCTTCTACATCTTTACTCATGAATCGAGCTAAATTTTCAGCATGTGCTCTTTCAACGTCACTCATTGTTCGTTCAACAGGCGCCTGTTCTTGAACCTCTTCAGGTTGAGTTGGAATTATTGCCTCAGGAGCTGTAAAAGGAAGTGTATTTTCAATTATTACGTCTTCGTTTTGAATAATTTCTAAAACAGGTTCAGGTGTGATTTCTACTTTAATTGGTTCTTCCGCCATTGTAGTTTCTACAACAGTCACAATTTCTTCTTCTTTCGCATCTAAATCATTTCCAAAAAGACTGAATCCAAAAGAAGGCTCATCTTTCATATCCACTTTAAATAATGGAGCATCATCGCCAATTTCTTCTTCAATTACTGTTTCTTCAATAATCGGTTCAATTTCATCTTCATCCTCAATTAGTGCAGTTGGCTCTTCAATTACTTCAACTGGAGCTTCTTCTATCTCAACTGTTTCTTCAACCTGAATAGGAACTTCAACAGCGGTTGGACGAACACCAAATACTTTTTCTTCAAAAGCTTTGTAACGTAAAATCAACGTTCTTTCGTGAAGATCACTACTTAATTTTACCAATTCTTCCAACTCATCAATTGTCAATTTCCCATTGTCCATTTGTTTGAACAAAACAGCGATTTCAACTAAAATATCTTCTTTTGAAATAAAATTTCCCATAATGCTTTATAAATCAACTTTGTAACACAACCGGCCGTCCTTTTCTATGCAAAAAACAACAAAATCAAGCATAAAAATAGTGACTTAAAACGTTTAGAAAATTGAGTTTTTCATTTTTTGTATTCAGCAGTTTGTTAATAACCTTATCGTTTGTTTGAAAACCATAAATTGAATACTTGTAAATAATCAGGGAATGATATAAAAATCGAATTGAAATATTTTTATTAGAATGAAACTCATCCCGTTTTCTTATTGTAATTTAGCTTGTCATTCGAAGTTGAATTAAAACTGATTTTAAATTGAAACTTGATTTTTTAAATACAGCTATTTGTAAGTTCACAAAAGGGTATTTTCTAGCTCACTTAAGTGACGATTTAATCGTTTCAATTTCATATGATACACGTAAAATTTCTCAAACTAAGAACGTTTTGTTTTGTGCTTTGAGAGGAGAATTTCGAAACGGTAAACAATTTATTCACGAAGCTTATCATAAAGGTATTCGTAATTTTTTAGTGGATGAAAAGCTAGATATAACAGAGTATTCAGATGCTAATTTTATTTGTGTAGAAGACAGTTTATATGCTTTACAAGAAATTGCAAAAGCACATCGATTAAAGTTTTCATATCCCATTGTTGGTATTACTGGAAGTGTTGGTAAAACAATGGTAAAAGAATGGTGTTATCATTTTTTGTCACCTCAATTTCGAGTGATTCGAAGTCCCAAAAGTTTTAATTCACAATTGGGAGTAGCTCTTTCATTATTGGATTTAACAGAAGAGTGTGATGTTGCATTAATAGAAGTAGGTATTTCTAAACCAAATGAAATGAAACGTTTGGAAGAAATAGTAAAACCGAGTATCGGAATATTTACTTCTTTTGGTTCAGCTCATAAAGAAAATTTTCAATCGAAAGAAGAACATTTAGCTGAAAAGTTGAAACTCTTTATTTCTTGTAAACATACTTTTATTCACTCTTCTATTCATTTGAAAGAAAAAGATCGATTAGAAATAAAAGGGGAATATGTTGCTTCGTCAATTCTTTTCAATTATGAAAACGAACTTCCATTTAAAGACAATGTGACGCTTCATAATTTAGAATTAGCTGTTCGATTGGCAGCAGATTTTTCAGTTACTGATGAACAAATACGTTCGAAAATTCAATCTTTACCTCGTTTGGCTTTACGAATGGAAACATTTGAAGGAATCAATGGAAATTCAATAATTAATGACACCTATAATTTGGATTTTGACGCCTTAACGCAATCGTTAGAATATCAATTGTCAATGGCTTCTAATAGAAAGAGAGTCGTGTTAATCGGTTTGGATCAAGATTCAATTTCTAAAAAAGAAGAAATAAATACAATCATTTCACCATTCAAACCAGATAAAGTGATTTTCGTTGATAAAACGACCGTCATTCCTTCTATTGAAAACAGTGTAATTTTAATTAAAGGGGCTCGTAAAGCAGATATGCAAAGAGTTGCTCGTCAATTTCGATTGAAAAATCATAAAACGTATTTGGAAATTGACCTCAATGCAATTCGAAATAACCTAAGCGTTTTTAAAAGTTATTTGAAACCAGAAACCAAGTTATTGGCGATGGTAAAATCAAATTCGTATGGTTCAGGAACTGAGCGAATGGCCCAATTTTATGAACAACAAGGTATCAACTATTTAGGTGTTGCTTATGTTGATGAAGGAGTAGAATTAAGAAAACAAGGAATAAAACTTCCAATATTGGTTATGAATGCGGAAGAAGAAGGTTTTGAAGATTGTCTCGCTTTTGATTTAGAGCCAGCAATTTACTCTTTTTCTCAATTAGATCGTTTTATTAAGGAATTAATTATAGATGGAAAAACAGATTTCCCAATTCATATCAAACTGAATACAGGAATGACTCGTTTGGGATTTGAAGTTTCTGAAATTCCACAATTAATAGAAACTTTACAAGCACAACCAGAAGTAAAAGTTAAAACCGTTTATTCTCATTTAGCAGATTCTGATAATTTTGAAAGTTCGGATTTTACCAATTTGCAAATCGATCGATTTAAAAAGGGGTGTTCTAAAATTGAAGCATCATTAGATTACCAATTTGATCGTCATATACTTAATTCTGAAGCAATTTCTCGTTTTTCTGAAGTTCAGTTCGAAATGGTACGATTGGGAATTGGAATGTATGGCTATAGTTCGAATCCTGAATTAAAGTCTAAGTTGAAAGATTCTATTTTTTGGAAAAGTAGTGTTTCTCAAATAAAGATGATTCAAAAAGGGGATAGCGTTGGTTATGGTCGAACTTTTATTGCTGAAGAGGAAATGAAAATCGCGATTATTCCTGTTGGTTATGCCGATGGATTTAGACGATCTTTAAGCAATGGAAAAGGATCCGTTTGGATAAAAGGAAATTATTGTAAGGTGGTTGGACGTGTGTGTATGGATATGATTATGGTAAACGTTTCAGGATTATCAATTCAAGAAGGAGATGCTGTTGAAATTATCGGCAACCAGCAAACAATGGAAGATTTTGCTTCTCAAATGGAAACGATACCTTATGAAGTAATGACGAGTTTCTCTAGAAGAGTTCACCGCGTTTACATTGAGTCTTAACTAAAATTAAAAGCATAAAAAAAGCCCGAATTTTTTATTCAGGCTTTCATTATATTTTATTCTTTTTAAAGATTGAGCTTGTCTTTCAAAACAATATACAAGGCGTAAATTACACCTGGAACCCAGAATAGCAGTGTAAGAATTAAACTGATTAATATTTTTGTTAAATCCCAATCCGATGCAATAGCTACAGCTAGTGGTGGAATGAAAAAGCAAAGAATCACTAAAAGAATTAATAAAAGGTCATCATCAGAATTTGAACTTTTAGTCGATTTTTTGGCTAATTTTTTAATTGCCATAAATTTAGACATCGTTTGTTTCTCATTTCCTGATGTAAGACTTTTTACAGAATTAGTTCTGTTTGATTTTGATTTATTTTCAGTTGTTGTATAAGAAAAAGAATTATTTGAGTTTTCAGAATTGATAATTACAAACGGTTCATTTTCAATTTCTTTTGCATTTTCTACGATTGCTAAATCCTGTGAGTTAACTCCATCGTCATTGCTTGTTTCTTTTGTTATTAAATCATTCTTATCGAATGATTTATATCGACTTTTCCAAGTAACATGATAACCAGAATTATGAAGTCTCTTTTGAACTGTACAAGAAACTGTTAGTAATGAAGCCGTAAATACGAAAAGAAATAATTTTTTCATTTTTAAAATTTTAATCAGTAATATAGATAACAAAGAAAAGATACTTTCTGTCTTATTTGGAATCAAGTTTTCAAAGTTTTCAACAGTATTTTGTTTTCTAGATAAATAGGACTGATTTTATGAAACAAAATAGATATTTCACTATCTTTAACACCTTGATTTCTGAGACTAAACATATCATTTCAAAAGCGATTCATGACCTTAGTCAATTGAATGTAAATGATGTATTGGTAAATGCTTTAGGGGCAAAATTTCATGAAATAGATAATTTGATTTTACAAGAGTCTATTGAAGTTCCTATTGATGCTTCTATTTCATCCATTTTCAAGAAAGCAAACGAGTTTAAAAAAGAGACTGGAACAAATCCTCTCTGTTTAGCCGTTGGTTTTTTGCAATGGGAAATAAAATCCAAAGAAGTTCATACACCGATTTTATTGATTCCTTTAAAATCAAAGTTGTCAAAAATAAATCAAACTATTCAATTTGAAAGTTCGCTTGATGAAGGATTTATGAATCCGTTTTTAAGCACTTATTTTGCAAATGAATTTGATGTTTCGGTTCCAAATTTTGAAGGTTCAACTGATTTTGTGAATGATTTTATTGAATGGTTAAATTCGACTTCAATTCCTTTTCAATTTAACTTAAAACAATTGATTGGAAATTTTCATCATCATCGTTTTCAAATTTTAAAAGATTTAGAAGGGTTACTGAATGAGCCAATTATTGGAAACAATGTAGAACAGATTTTAGGTAATGAAGAAAAGACTGAAGACACAGAATTTGTTTTAACTGACGATAATTTATTTGCTGCTGATAACGACCAACTAACTATCTTCGGTCAAATTCAACATTCTAATACAGTAATTCAAGGTCCACCGGGAACAGGAAAATCTCAAGTTTTAACGAATGTATTGGGAAAGATAATAGGTGCAAATTTTAAAGCTTTAGTGGTGTCAGAAAAGAGAGTCGCTTTAGAAGTTTTACAAAATAAATTAGCCCAATTTCAGTTAGATGATTTTACGTTTATTACGACTTCAGAAACCGTTTCACACGACTTCATTTTGTCACTTAAAAAGACGTGGGAAAGAATGGAATCGGCTTCTATTTTATCTCGACCTGTTAACTTAAAATTGTCTGAACAACACCTTCAAAATTTACAAATCCAAATTGATTTATTGAATCAAAAAGAGTTAATTGGTGGAGTAAGTTATGATGAGTTTTTGAAACAAACAGCTTCTATTGATTTTTCAAAATCGGAATTTATTTCGGATATTCCGACAGTGAAAAGTTGGTTAATTGATGAAGAAATTATTACAGAAATCTATCGTTTTCAGTTGCAAGAAAGTCTTCGTTTTTTACCTTTTGAAAGTGTGAAAAATGACGTTTTCCTTTCATTTGATTCTAAATTAATTGCTTGGAAAAAGGAGTTAAAATCGCTTCAAAATTGTTTTACTATTCACACAAAAGAAGATGTAAACGAGGCCATGAAGCAATCGGCTATTTGTCAAATAATTGAAAATGAATTAGATAAGTCTTATTTTTTGGTTTTGAATCCCGAATCAAAAGAACAAAAAAAATATAACTCTCTCAAAAAGAGGAGATTATCTTTGAATAAAAAAATCGAATCTTTTCAAGAAGAAATTAAAAATTGGAAAATTGAACCTTCCGAAAATGAAACAATTCATCTGTTAGAAGCGCTTAAATCTTCTTCCTTTTTTATCAAACGAAAAGCGAAAAAACGACTTTCACAATTAACTCAATCTTCATTTGTAGATCCAGTTTCAGCTTTAACAAAGTGGATTGAATTTATTCAAGTAAACAAAGAATTATCTCAATTACAAATTGAATTTAGCGAAATTGGAGTAAATTCGATTGATTTTGACATTTCAAACATTAACCTTTTTATTCAACAAATGAATAAAAAAGAATGGGAAATTTACACTTCTATCTCTTCAGAACGACGAAAAAAATTATGTGAATTTCATTCAAAATTACATCAATTTCATTCTGTTTTAAAAACGTATTTCAAGTTAAAATCAAACGATTTAATTTCAGAAGTATTTGAAAAAATAGCTCTCCAATTTGAAGAATTAATTCGATTGAGAGCAAAAATTTGTTCAATAGAAAATTCAAGTTTTCGACTTCTAGAAATTGCAAATTCGGAAGATGAATATGCTAAATTAATTTACAAAAGTAATTGGGTAAAATTCGAAAGTTATTTTCCTGAATTAGCAAAATTTTGTCCTTCAGAAATTCATTCAAAAGTGAATCAAATTATTTTTTCTAGAGACGAAGAAAGTAAATTATTTTCACACCAAATTGAATTTTCTATTCAAGAAAAATTTCAAGAATTTCATCATTTATTGAGAACACCTTCTCATAAATTATCTATAGAAGAAAAGGAAAAAAAACAACGTTTGAAAAAAGGAAAATCGATTTTGGTAAAAGAATTTTCTAAGTCAAAAAGTCATCCTTCGATTCGTGAATTATTAGAATCTGATGCAGCTATTTGGATCCATTTATTAAAGCCAATTTGGTTGAGTAATCCTGTTCAAGTTGCACGTTGTTTTCCGTTAAAAAAAGATTTTTTTGACTTTATTATTTTTGATGAAGCAACACAAATTCCTCTTGTAAATGCGTTGGGTTCTTTGCATCGTGGAAAGCGAATTATTGTTGCTGGAGATGAGCAACAAATGAGTCCTTCTAGTTATTTTCAATCTACTTCAGAAACAGTCGATTTATTACATCAAGCAGGATTTTATTGGAAAAATTTATTTTTAAAACATCATTATAGAAGTGAACACCCCGCTTTAATCGAATTTTCAAATCGACATTTTTATACTAATTCATTGATTGCTTATCCATCTGTCAATTCGACCAATTATCCAATTCAACTCCATTATTGTGAAAATGGAATATTTGATGAAAGAGAAAATAGGGAAGAAGCGAAAATGATAACTAAACTTCTAGAAGAAAAATTAAAATTGAACCAATCGATAGGAGTAGTTGCTTTTTCTGAAACTCAATTAAATTGTATATACCGTCAATTAAGTCCTTCTATTCAACTTAAAATGGCTGAACGAATAGATGAAGGAACACTCTTTTTTAAATCGTTAGAAAATGTTCAAGGGGAAGAATGTGATGCTTTGCTTATTAGTTTTGGTTATGGTAAAAACGATGAAGGAGAATTTCATTTGCGTTTTGGACCGTTGAATCAGAAAAGCGGATCTAAACGATTAAATGTATTGTTGACAAGAGCAAAAAAATCCATTGATTTTGTTTCTTCTGTTCAATCAAAAGAGTTTAAAATCAGCGAAAATGAATCGGTGAATTTAGTGCGATTATTTTTATTACAAATAGAAGAACAAAAATCGCTTGAAAATAAATCTATACAATTTCCTTTTGGATTAAATCCAAACATAAGTGAAGTGAATAATAGTAAAATGAACATTCAATTTCCCTATATTTATAAAACAATTAATGATGCGAATGAACTAGTTACGTTTCAATATGTTTTACAAAACAGAGGTTGGAAATTGGTTTAAATTCTTCTCAACTTCGACAAGCTCAGTTTTCGTTTATAAATCTTAATCTCAACCTCAGTCTTAACTTTAAATCTCTTTCTCAATAAACGTAATGCCGTTTTCTTCTAATTCATTTAAAATCGGATTGTAAATTTCTGGTTTGATTGGCAATTGAACACCTTTTACTTGTAATGTTCCGTTCAAAATCATTTTAGCACAAATCGCAGCTGGTAGTCCAACCGTATTACTCATTGAAGTGTAGACACTATCCTCACCAATATTCACCATATGAGAAGTAATCGTGTGACGTTCGCCATTCAATTCGTAAATAAACTCGTGGAACATCACCAACATATCTTTATCGGTTGTATCTAATTTCCATTTTTTCACTAAGATACTTTCCAATAATTGAGCAGGAGAAGCATTTTCAATTCCAAATTTTGGTGAATAGTCGAATAATCCTAACCATTCAAACTTCGGATATAGATCTACATTTTTACCTAAGTATTTTTTGAATTTATCTTCAATTGAAATATCTGTTTTGAAAGGTAAAAAAGCATTTAAAAAAGAACGTGGAGTTAATTCTTCCGATTTATCCATTTTATAATTATCATCTGTCAATCCTAAATCTACAAATACATTCCACGCTTTGCAATATCCTGGTCTTCGCAATGTTCCTCTATAAATCGTTGGTATTCCCTCTAAATTATAGATGCTTCTATAGGATAAAGAATCTCTGTTTGCGTATCCCTCAAAATCACCAAATCCTTCAATCGAAATTTTATCTAAACGATTGAATAATTTATTGTAAGGAAGGTATTTATATTCGTTTTCTTCTTCGAAACAAGCGGCAGCACCTTGTCCGGCTAACACCACGTTTCTAGGGTTCCACGTAAATTTATAATTCCACGGATTGTTATCAGATTCCGGAGCAATTAAACCTCCGCAAAATGATTTAAAGCTGTGCATTTTTCCATTTTTAGCTTTTATTTCGTCCAAAACACGCATTGCACTCATATGATCAATACCCGGATCAACACCGATTTCGTTCATAATCACAATTCCAGCTTTTTTCGCGGCACCATCTAACTCTCTCATTTCAGGAGAAATATAAGAAGGAGTTATCAAATTGGTTTTCAATTCAATACAATCTTTTGCTACTTCAATATGAAAACGAGCTGGTAGCATACTAATCACTAAATCTGCTTTTTCAATTTCTGGTCGACGTTCGTCCGGATTTAACGCATTGAAGGATAAAGCAACTCCGTTTGGAAATCCGTTTATTTTGCGTTTCGCCAACTCAATATCTTGATCTACAACACGAACTTGCCAATTATTTTCAGTTGAATTTTGTAACAAATAACGAATAAGTGAAGATGAAGATAAACCTGCTCCAATAACCAAAATTGTTTTCATACCCTTATAATAGAATTATACGATCGCAAATCTAATCAATGAAAATAGATTTTACTATCATTTAACAGAAAATGGTAATTTTATTGTTTTTTTAACAAAACGGATTGAATCAAACCAACGCTTCAAACAAAATTTCTACAGGATGTTTTGCTTCCCTTCCCGTACCATCGGAAATTTGATGTCTACAACTTGTGCCAGATGCCGAAATAATCGTTGCTTCTGCTTCTTTTCGAATCGTTGGAAATAGAACCAATTCCCCAATTTTCATAGATATTTCGTAATGTTCTTTTTCGTACCCAAACGAACCTGCCATTCCACAACAACCGCTTGGAATATTTAAGACAGTATAATTTGTAGGTAGCGATAATATTTTTTTCAATGGAACCAAAGACGATAATGCTTTTTGGAAACAATGTCCGTGCATTCTTAATCGCTGCGTTGAAGTTGTAAATTGAGCCGCTTTAATTCTTCCGGCATCTACTTCTTGCGCTAAAAATTCTTCGATTAAAAATGTTTTCGTCGCTAATTTTTGAGCAATTTCTTTCAATTCACCGCGACATAAATCAGGGTATTCGTCTCTGAAACTCAAAATTGCAGATGGCTCAATACCAATTAGTTGGTTAGTTGAATTAGCGAATGATTTTAGTCGTCTCACATTTTCTTCCGCTAATTTCTGAGCTTCTGTTAATAGCCCTTTTGACATATAGGTTCTTCCGCTTTCTACTAATTCTGGAACGATGACTTTGTATCCCAATCGATTCAATAATTGAACGGCTGTTTTACCAATATGTACATCGTTATAATTCAAGAACTCGTCATTGAATAAATGAACTTCTCCGTTTGAAAATGTTCCTTGTTGCGTATATTTTTTAAACCAATTAGAGAACGTTTGATTGGCTAATTTTGGTAAATTTCTTTTCGTAGAAAATCCACTGAATTTTTTAATTGCAGTACCAATTGGACTAGCCATAACACCGTTGTAGATCCAAGGAGTTTTACTAAATAGCTTGTTTATTTTTGTCGTATTTCCAATGATTTTACTTCTCAAAGGAACACCATTTACTTTGTAATATTGATGGTATGATTCTGCTTTTAATTTTGCAACATCTACATTAGAAGGACATTCCGATTTACAACCTTTGCAACTCAAACACAAATCCATTACTTCCAAGATTTGCTTATTGTCGAATGGATTCGCTTTATCTGTATGTGTAATCGTTTCTCTTAAAATATTCGCTCGTGCTCTTGTAGAATCTTTCTCGTTACGTGTCGCCATATAACTCGGGCACATTGTTCCGCCACTGATTTCTGTTTTACGACAATCTCCCGATCCGTTACACATTTCAGCTGCACGAACAATCCCTTTATTCGAACTAAAATCTAAAATAGTTTCTAATTCAGGCGTAATTTGTCCTGCGGTATAACGTAAAAACGTATCCATCGGAGGTGTATTCACAATCTTACCTGGATTGAAAATATTCCAAGGATCCCACGTATGTTTTACGTCTTTGAATATCTCGTAAATTTCATCGCCCAACATAAAAGGAATGAACTCACCTCGTAAACGTCCGTCGCCGTGTTCACCACTTAATGAACCTTTGTATCGTTTCACTAAATGCGCAATATCCGTAGCAATCGTCCGGAATAATTCTGTCCCTTCCTGCGTTTTTAAATCGATGATTGGACGAAGATGTAATTCACCCGTTGCAGCGTGAGCATAATGAACACAATGTAATCCTCTTTCTTCCAATATTTTATTAAAATCTTCAATGAAATCAGGTAAATCGTTTACATCTACAGCAGTGTCTTCAATAACGGCAACCGCTTTTGCATCTCCTGGAATGTTAGATAATAATCCCAATCCAGCTTTACGAAGATTCCACACTTTGCTTGTGTCTTCTCCCAAAACAATTGGATAATGGTAACCCAAATTCATAGAACGTAATTGAGCTTCTAATTGCTTCGCTTTTTCTAGGACTTCTTCCGCAGAATCTTTTAAAAATTCAACGACTAAAATTGCCGCTGGATCACCTTCTACGAAAAAACGATTTTTGTTTTGCTCAATATTTTCTTTGGTACATTCTAAAATATAATGATCGATTAATTCGACACTATCTGGATTAAATTTTAAAGCTTCTAAATTTGCTCGAAGCGATTCATTTATACTGTTGAAGTGAATACAAACCAATCCAGCAAATGGTTTTAAAGCAGGAACTAAATTCAATTTCATTTCAGTCGAGAAAAACAAGGTCCCTTCAGAACCTGCAATCAGTTTACAGAAATTAAATTTTTCTTCGAACTCACCGAATGGAGAAGTGTCTCCTAATAAATCCAACGCATATCCTGTATTTCTTCTTGGAATACTTTTATTAGGATAATTGTCTTCAAATAATTGTCTGTTTACTGAATTTGAAAGCAATAGTTTAGCGTGCTGATAAATTGATTTTTCAAGTTCGCCAATTCCATTTTTTCCAGCACATTTATCTTCAAATTCTTTGTTCGTTAAACTTCCAAATTCAACTTCATTTCCATCTGCTAAAAATCCTTTGATTGAAATTAAATGTTCTCTTGCCGAACCGTAAACAACCGATCTTGCACCACAGGCATTATTACCAACCATTCCTCCAATCATACAACGATTGCTAGTTGAAGTTTCTGGTCCGTAGAACAATCCAAATTGTTTTAAGTGGTGATTTAAATCGTCACGTATAACACCTGGCTGAACGATAGCAAAATGATTTGCGGTATTAACTTCTAGTATTTTAGTAAAATTTTGAGAAATATCAACGATTATTCCATTTCCAACTACCTGACCAGCCAATGAAGTCCCGGCAGCTCTTGGTACAATTCCCACTTTATTTTCACGAGCGAAATCGATGATTTTTCGAATATCATCTTTCGTTTTTGGAACGGCAACAGCCAACGGCATTTCTCTATAAGCAGATGCATCGGTTGCATAAAGTGTTCGTAAAGTATTATCAGAATGAAGTGACCCTTCGATTGAATTTGCTAAAATTTCTAGTTTCATTTTGTTTTCCCCCTTCAGAGGGGGGCAGGGGGGAGGAAAAACTTAAATCTTTTGAGATGAAGTTCACCTAATATATTCAGGGTAAAACTTACTTCATTTTTAAGTATAAACATCCTCCCCCTTTAATCCCCCTCCAAAGGGGGAAAGATGTTAATCTCAAGTTGTGTTAATACAAAATTCTATACTTTATTGTATTTGGAATTTCTTTTAATTTTTTCTCTAAATCGGTATTGTGAAGATTGTCAATATCGGTAATTACGTACCCCATATTTTCATTTGTTTTCAAATACTGACCGATAATATTGTTGTCGAATTCTGATAAAATAGTATTGATTTGTGCTAAAATACCTTTTACGTTTTCGTGGATATGCATAATTCTGTGAGCACTTTGAAATTCTGGTAATTGAATTTCTGGTAAGTTCACACTTCCAAAAGTGCTTCCTGTATTGATGTAACTTATAATCTTTCTAGAAACAAAATTACCGATATCAAATTGCGCTTCTTCTGTACTTCCCCCAACGTGTGGTGTTAAAATAACATTTGGAAGTCCGCATAATTCTGAAGTGAATTTTTCATCGTTGCTACTTGGTTCGTATGGGAAAACATCAATTGCTGCTCCTTTTACTTTACCTGATTTAAGGTTCACTATCAATGCTTCAATATCGACTACGTGACCTCTTGAAAGGTTTAAGAAAACAACACCATCTTTCATATATTCAAAAGCAGCAGCATCAATCAAGTTGGCATTTGCTTTTCTTCCGTCAACGTGTAAAGTAACAACATCTGAAAGCGCTAATAATTCTTGTAAAGAAGAACATTTTTTAGCATTTCCTAGGGCTAATTTATCTGTTACATCGTAGAAATATACTTTCATCCCCAAAGCCTCAGCAATTACTGAGAATTGAGCTCCGATGCTTCCGTAACCTATGATTCCTAATTTCTTCCCTCTGATTTCAACACTTCCATTGGCAGATTTATCCCATTCACCATTGTGCAATTTGGTGCTTTTTTCGAACGTACTTCGAATCAACATAATCATTTCTCCTAAAGCAAGCTCAACTACAGAACGTGTATTACTATAAGGAGCGTTGAAAACCGCTATTCCACGTGTCGAACATTCTTCTAAATTTACTTGGTTTGTCCCGATACAGAAAGTTCCAATGGCGTGTAATTTCTTTGCGCTATCTAAAACCTTTGGTGTAATTTGGGTTTTAGAGCGAATCCCTAAAATAGAAATGTCTTTGATTCGTTCACACAATTCATCTTCACTTAATGAACCTTTAACAGTTTCAACAGAATACCCTTCTTGCTCAAAAACACGAACAGCATCCGGGTGAATATTTTCTAATAATAGAACACTAATTCTATTTTTAGGATAAGAAACAGAAGCTTTGTAGGATAAATCATATAAAATTTCGTCTAACGATGGCGCCAAACGATCTGCTTTTTCGATTACAACTTTACGACTAACGTTCTCTGTAAACGCATAAAATTTAGTAGCTGCACCACCTTGAAGTGTTTCGTAATCTGTATAACCGTCACCAATCATAATCACTTCTCCCTCTAATTCTAATGATTTGATTTTAAGTACTTTACCTTTGTTTTCGCATAATTCATCTTTCTCATCAAAACCAATGATTTTTCCATTGTGATCAAATCGGAAAGTATTTGCTAAAACCTGTTCTGGTTTAATTCCATATTCTTGAACGATGGGAATAATGATTTCTTTAAACCCGTTTGAAATGATGTAAATATTTTCAGCGTGTTGCTTAAAAAAGCTACGATTGCGTGTAACAGAATCAGTTACTTTGTGACGTAAAACATCAATTACAGTCCCTAAATGATCGCGATTTGCTTGTAATAAATTGATACGTTTTGTTAACGATTCTTTTAGAGAAAGTTTTCCTTCCATTCCAAGGTTGGTCAAATGTTGAATTTCGTGCAACACTTGTTGACCTGCAACGCTGTTTTCGTAAATTACTTCGCATAAAACATCCAAGGCTTCAAGTTGAATAAAAGTACTGTCAAAATCGAAAATAAACGTCTCTTGGCTTTTCATAATCTATTAGTTTACTAGAGTTTAAATATGGAGGTGTAAAAATAGTAAAAAGACATTAGAACGTTTCCTATAAATAGGAAACTTATTGATTCATATAGGATAGGGTTTAAACCCTATCCTATATGACAATTTAATAAGCCAATTTTAAATCTGTACTTTCGAAAATTTTATCAGCTGATGAGGCGATAAATCCTTGATAGATTTCTCCGTTGTTATCTTCGTATCGTAAAGCGAATTCATAATAACAAGATGGAATACTATATTTTCCTTCAATGAAATCAATTACTTGAACATCTCCTAAAGTACTTGATTGCTCTAGTAATTGTGCTGGAGTTCCTTTTATTTTGCCTCCTGAAGCGTTTAAGTTCCACCCTTTTTCTTCTAAGAAATCGTTTAATGATTCTAAAGTTGTGAAGTCTGTTAAATCGTTTACGTTTACTGTAAAATGATTCGCTCTAAATCCATAGACATACATCCAAGCAGCATATTCTGATTCTTCTCTTAAGGAATTGTATTTAGCATAAGATGGTTTTTCCCAAACACTTCCAGCAAATAATAAATCAGGATTTGTAAAAGCAGTTTGATCACAAGTATTTAAAAAATCGTTAACAGCATTTCTTAATTCAAAAGAACATTTTTCTAATTCCAATTCTGAAATGAAAATTTTTGGAGCTGTTGTATCTGTCGAATGTTGGTAATGTTTAGCATACAATTTTTTTGATTCAAAAACATATTCACCCATTGGTTCATATCCAACTGCTAAAAAAGGTTTTTCTAAAACCGAAATATTGATACGTGTATCGTTATAGGTTCTAATTGCAATATGGTCATTTGTAATAACTTGACCTTTTTCTCCTAAAAGCGTATGAATTTTTTCTGCAGATGGAGTAATTGCTGTGTATTGCTCCCAAAGTTTTGATAAAAGTTGTTCTTTTGTCATTATAGCCTGTTAATTTTACATTTTGACGCAAAATTACCGACTTTTAAACCATATTTAATATGAATTCGCTATTTTTAATTAATATTAGTTGTTTGCCCAACTATTTAAGTCAAATTGGTTTTAATAGAGAATTTTTAAATTGTTTTTCTGTCAATTTTATTTTTCAACTCCCATTATTATCACACCATTCACCTTTTTTTCTCCTATTTCAACCTATTTTGTTGCTTCTAAAATTTAATTCCTCTTTATTTTTTCTCAATTTCAGACCAGTTGATATCAAAGAATTCTTTGTTCAAGGCCTTTCCTAATTGATAGTTTGTAATAACGATATCCAACTGACTTTCCCGTTTTTTAATCTCTTCTTCTAAATCAGGTAAGTTTGGATTTAAACAAATATCACCTAAATACTTCGTTTTAGATAAATCTCCTGCTAACCATCTTCCGTCGCGTTTTCCCATTACATAAACACCTACTTGGTTTAATTTTCCGAAAGGATCATAGAATTTCCAAACTCCTGTTGGTAATCCATTTTCCATTTTCCCTTCGTTTTGTAGTACGCCATTATCGTAATGATTCTTTACGTATCCGTTTTTATATTTCATTGTATCACTGGCTTGCCAAGTGGTGTACAGTTGTCGTATTTCATAATGATCGGTATGAGAGCAGTCGTATTTTTCAAATTTTTCGATAATGAAACTTTTACGAATTGGTTTCCCTTTTTCATTATAATCAGTAATAATTCCTTTCGATTTAAATTGAATAGAATCGTTTAATGTAATGATTGAATCTTGGTAATCTACTTCGTTCAATAATACACCGTAATAGTTGTAGTATTTCCAACACCCCACTTTTTTACCTGCTGAAATTTCTCCATCACGAGCAATCGTGTCGTTTGGATAATATTTTGTCATATGGTAATCAATTCCCGTTTTTTCTACCAAACTTGGCCGACCATAATACTCGCCATCAACATCTCCAATTCCTAAATCTGCTAACATTTCTTCCAACGACTCCGATGAAGTAATATCAGAAGGGGAGAAATAAATAGAATCTCTCCAGTCAAAAGTATAACGAACACTCAATTCGTTTTCTTCCCAAATTTTCTCTTCAATTGGGAAAGAATATAAAAATTTTACATAGTGATATTTAAATCCTAATGAATCATATGCCTCATAATCATCGATCGATTGACCGTTTAAAAAGAAACCTCTTTTTGATAATTCCCCATTTGTATGGTATGATTTTGATTCACCTTGTAGCATTCCATTTTGGAAATTTAAATCGTATAACAAAATAGAATCTTGACCTTTAATCGTTAAATACGTTTGCATATAACCGTCTAGAGCATCATCTAAATAATTCATTTTGGTGATGGCATAATTGTTACGTTCAAACGAAGGACCTTGTTTCCAACCTTCAACATAATTTTGTTTCAATTCTACTTCACCTAACCAATTGTATCTTATTGATTCCCCATGAACCATCCCATTTTTGTAATTTTCTACATACGATAAATAGTTTAATTTTTTCTTAGGAAAAGTATCAGCCGCATATTTGTTTTCAGTTTCAGAGTATTCCTCTTCCTCGTTTACAGGATAAGCTGTAGAATAGGTTTTTGACACACCATTTATTTCGCCCTTAGTAAAAGGAATTTCACTTTGAATTTCACCAAATTGATCTTTAATTGTCCAAAGCCCGTCTGGTTTCCCCTCTCTGTAATTTCCAACAATCAATTTAGCTGTTGGATCTTCTTTCATTTCATCGTATTTGTTTGTTTCTTCATCTAAATACACTTCAGGATAAATAACCAACGACCCTAAAAATGGCGTTAATGAGTTAAAAATCAAACTACTATGATCATCTAGAATTTCGCTATAATCGATTGTATTAATGTATCCCGGATATTTTGATTTTCCTGTTTTCTTGAAACGTTCGTAATCTTTATACAATTTTCCTTGATATAATTCTGCGATTGGTAAATCAATTTGTATACTTTTTCCTATTTTGAATGCAGGTTTTTCCATATTAAATTTCAAAGAAAAAGGACCTGAAAAAGGTTTTCCATCTTTAAATAAAATATTGTCTGTTGTTACATCAAAAATTTGGTCGTACTCATTTACATTTAATTGAGGAATTGTATCAGTGGTTATCGATTCATTATAATATTGATTAAAAAAAGAAGCCGATTTTTGGCTTTTCAGGGTTAAATTTTGAAATGAAAAAGATTCTTCACCAGTCCAACTTTTAAAATCTTCGTTGAATGTTAATTCCCCTTTTAATGTCGTTTTACCTGACATTGAATAGTTACTGAATTTTAAAATTCTATCCTTTGGGAAATAGGTTCTTTCAAACAATTTAGTTGAATCATCTAAGTTCCACGATTTCCAGATTAAGACTGAATCAGCATCTAGTTTAAAAGCTAAGGTATCCATTTTGTCATAACTTAAAAACGTAGACCCTTCTGTTTCTTTTGCGATTACACCTTCAATAAAATGGTATTTAGTGTAATTTGGTTCAAAATTAACACGAACAAAATCCCCTTTTGAATCAAATACTATTTCATTGTATAATTTACCATCGTAATCATACACATATTGAATGTATTGGTTTGAATCCTTCTGAAAATTGACGACATCATACGGATTCCCATTGTCCCAAAAAATAGTATCTTCTTTTTGAAGTTTTCCGTCTTTGAATTCATAACGGAACATTAGTTGACCATTTGTATAATGACGCTCATATATTCCATCGTAATTAAATTTCAGACCAAGACTATCAATTGCGCGCCCTCTATTAACGTCTTTTTCATTCTTTTGATCGTAAACGGTATATTGAAAATTACTTTCGCCTTCTTCATAATCGTAATGAGAATACTCTCCTCCCTCACCTTCATCGTAATACTCTTCGTTGTATTCTTCCCCTTCATAAGAGTTTAAATTTTCTTCGTCTAATTCTAAATTAGGCTCTTCAGTAAAGGCAATTTCAAATAAATCTTTATTTACATCATATGGCTCATACTCATAATTAAAATTGAAATTTTCATCGTATTCATCCATAATCAACTCATTTCGAATGATTGGTTGTTTTACAATTTTCTTATCTTTCGGGAAAGTATAAGTTGCTGTTATTAATGAATTGTTTTTTAATTTTTTGAGTTCCTCTTCTTTTGCTTGGTCACCAATAATAAAATTGGAAGTAAATAGTAATCTTTCTTTCCAATTTCCAGCAGGTTCATTGTTTAAGTAAGCACCTTCATAAAAAGGAAAATCTACATTTCCATTTTGGGTATAAAATCCATTTCGAACCCCTTTATGGTATTCCATTTTTTCAATAATAGTATCGATATAGGGAGCTCCTTTGTGAATGTAATCTTGAATCATTTCTTTTGTTAAACGATTTTCGATTTCTCTTTTTTCAAAGTACCATTCCCCTTCTTTCAATCCATTTTTAAAGACTCCTTTCTTTAGCGTATCTCCTTTAAAATTGAACCAAATGGCATTTCCATTTAATACATTATTTTTAATTTCAAAAATACCTGCTACTCTTTTCGTTTCTAAGTTTAACTGATTTTGATGGTCAATTAAAGCAAAATCGTAAAAATACTGAATATACATTCCATCTGGAATTGCATCCAAACAAGGTTGAATATCTACATCTCTTTCATACTCTTGGTCTAGCAGAGGATATGGATTTTCACGAATCGCTTTTGCTAGTTGATGCTGTTGGGGACTTTTATCCTTTTTGCTTAATTTTCTAAAACTTTTAATCTGATTTTTAAACAATTTAACCGTTTGAGCATATTGTTCTGGGGTTAAATCTTTCCAGATATCTTTCTTAAGCATATCAATAATCGTATTCAAATGCTTTTTACTTGAAATAATAGAATTAAAGTAAGCTTGTTTATTTTGCACGCTCATCTTAAATGGGTAAACAAAATACTCTTTACCTTTGTAGCTTTCGGTCTCAATTTTTTGTGAATAAACACCAAAAGAGGTCGCTAAAAGACAATAAATAAAGGCAATTTTTGATAAATTTTTAATAGTGTTCATATTCAAATAATTCTAGAGAAAAAAACTCGGTTTCGTTTTCAGCATTTTCTTTTCGGTGGATAATTCGGGTGGGTTCCTTTTTCTTGTTGTATTGAATTTCTGAAACATTTCGTGTCACAAAAACATCATCACTAAATGTTGAATCTATATACCCTCTACAGATTCCTTTTTTACTGTAAATAAAATCCCTTTTATAATCAAAGGGATATTCTTTTTTAATAAAATTATTAATGACTTTTCGATGTTTCTTTTGGTATGTAAACAAACGAACGTTTTTTTCATTTACTTTATTTGTTACTTGGTATTTTTTATACGGGTGTCTTGGCGTTCCCAAAACGATTACGTCTTGTGGATTAGGAGCTAACAGTGAATCAACCGACATAACTCCCCAATATTTTTTACGGGGAATAAAAAACAAATAATCACCTGTTTCCATGTCTTGATAAACCAAACATTTGTTGTAATTTTTTCTTTTTGCATGAATTCTAAAATCTAATTCACGTTGATCAGGGTCTAATGATTCTTCGTATGAAAAAGGTTTTGCTGTTTTTGACACAAAGGTATTTCTTGTTACGGTTGCAAATCCGAAGAAATCTTTTTTACCTGAATAGCTAAAAAGCACCGACCCAATTTCTCTATCATCATAATAATTATGGACATTTAATTGAATTAAACTTCCAAAAGGATTAAAATAAAATTCTCTAATTTCTCT
>SXGQ01059527.1_pt1 | contig 24579 bp, 19 predicted proteins | sample 3178371 | NCBI WGS metagenome assembly SXGQ01 (sample SAMN11356859, study PRJNA531348) | freshwater metagenome | isolation source: freshwater sample F1-20 | place: China: Fuxian Lake, Yuxi | collected 2017-12-25 | reverse complement strand
GGTGTGCGCGAAGCCGAGGGTGAGCCCGGCTGTGATTCCCCGCCGCGCCAAGGGTAGGTGCAGGCGCAGGAACACCCGGATCGGGCCCGCCCCTAGCGCCTGCCCGGCATCCAGCAAGTCCCGGGGCACCGAGCGCAGCGCGGCCTGGAACGGCTGCACGGCGAAAGGCAGGGAGTAAATTACCGAGGCGATAACCAGGCCGGTGAAGGAGAACGCGAGCGGAGCGCCGGTGCTGTCACGCCACCAGCTGCCGGGCGGATGCAGCGGTGAGAAGGCGACCAGCAGGTAGAAGCCGATCACGGTCGGCGGCAGTACGATTGGCAGCGCCACTAGGGTCTCTAGCGCGGGCGCGATTCGCCAGCGGGTGATGTTCAGCCAGTGCGCCAGCGGTAATCCGATCAGGCCCAAAACCACGGTCGTGATCGCGGCCAGCCGCAGGGTGAGCCAAAGGGACTGCCAGAGCGGCGCCGGCAGCCCGAGGATACTGGAGGCGGCTTCGGGCAAGCGGGGGGAGCCTCGCGGGCCAACCCGCGCAGCTCAACGCCCAAACACCCGTCCGCTCCTTCTGGGGCAGACGCGACGGCGCGCCTACCGGGCGGGTGTTTCGTAGCCGAAGCGACGCAAAGTGGCCCGCGCCTCCTCCCCGGCGAGGAAATCTAAGAACGCGCGCGCCTCCGCCCGCGCTGCGCCGCGCCGGGTCAGCACCGCCGCGTGGTCCAGCGTCACCCCGGGGTGCAACCCGGCGGGGACCTCGCGCCAATGACCGCGTCCCGCCAAGCGCGGGGACAGCACCGCCGCGAGCGCCACGAACCCGCCCTCGGCGGCGCCAGACTCCACGAACTGCGCCGCCTGCGCGACGGTCTCCCCCAGCACCAGACGCGTACCCGCGGCGGGCAGAAAGCCCAGTTCCCGGAGGACCTCCTCGGCCGCCCGGCCATAGGGCGCGGTGCGCGGCTGGGCGAGGGCGAGGGTCGCCCACGAACGGCCCCCTAGCGCCGCGCGCAGATCGTCCCCCGCGAGGGGGCCGTGCAGGCTCCAGAAGACGAGGCGCCCGCGCGCGAACACCCGGAGGGTGGCGGCGTCAGCGGCGCCCGCGGCGACCAGCGCGCGCGGGTAATCAGTGTCCGCCGCCAGCAGCACGTCGAACGGGGCGCCCTGCCGGATCTGCGCGTGCAGGCTGCCGGAGGCGCCTAGGGTAACCGTCAACGACACCCCGGGCCGCCACGCGCGGAAGTCGGCCGACAGCGGCTCCAGCACCGGCGCGAGATTCGAGGCCGCTGCGACCACCACCGGTGGCGTGGCCGGCAGGGGCGCCGTGCCCAGTACGGCCAGCAGCAGTATCGACCCGGTGCGGATCACGGCTGCGCGACGACCTTGACGTCCTCGAGGACCCAGTCGCTGCCCTGGCGCGACATCCGGGCGGTGATGGTCTGGCCCTTGCGCGCCGCCTGCAGCGTGGCGGCGTCCACCTTGAAGAGCATCGTCATTGGCCTCATAAAGCCGGGGATTTCCTCGTGGCGAACGAGCAGGGCGGAGCGGTCCGCGTAAATGTTGGTGACCACGCCGCGGAGGTCGTGGCGCTTGGGGCCGTCCTTCGCGGCCGTGGCCGCGGGTACTGCGGGCGCGTCCTCGAAGCAGCAGCAGGCGATGCCCTTGGGGCGTTCCTTGCAGCAGTCGCAGCCGCAGTTCTTGCCCTCGGCGGCGAAGAGGGCGGCCGCGGCGAGCGAGAGGAGGGAGAAGAGGCGGATGGGGTTCATCGGGAAACGGAGTGGTTTGGAAGGTTTATTGCAGCAGGCGGAGAAAGATCTCGGGGTCCCAGCTGGCGCCCTCGACGCGCTCGGTAATGCGGCCGTCGCGGTCGATGAGCACGGTCGCGAGGGTGTGCTTCCAGAGGTTCTCGCTGGGCTCGGCGATCACGCCGAATTGCGCGAGCAGGCGTCGCACCGCCCCTGCGCTGCCGGTCAGGAACTGGAAGTTAACTGGATCCACGCCGCGCGTTTCCGCGTACTGGCGCAGGACTTCGGGCGTGTCGTAGACTGGGTCCAGCGAGACGGAGAGCAGTTGGAGGTCCCGGATGGCGCGCGCGGCGGCCTGGCGCTGGAGCGAGATCATTCGCGCGGTCGCTGCCGGGCACATCGTGGCTACCGGGCAGCGGGTGAAGATGAAGTTCAGGACGACCCTTTTGCCGTGGAAGCGCTCCAGCCCGACGGTCTCGCCGAATTGGTTGAGCAGCTGGAACTCGGGCGCCCGCGCGCCGCGCTCCAGGAAGGCGTCGTGCCCGATCCCTGGCTTGGGCGTGCCGGCGGTGGCCGACGACTCCGTGCGGATGTCCTCCAGCTTGAACTCGCCCGGGGCGGACTCGTACATCCGAGCCCGGATCTTCTGCCCCTCGCGGAAATCCGCCGGTTTTGCGCCCTGCAAGCGAAACTCCATCGTCATGGCCGGCATGTAGCCCGGGATCTCCTCGTGGTGGACGATCAGGCCGTTCCCGTCAGGGGTGAGCGCGATCACCTCGCCGCGTAGCTCATAGCGGGGCGCGGCGGCTTGGGCGTTCGGTCCTTCGGCCGCGGGCACGGTTGCGGCGAGGAGGAGGCTTAGGCCGAAGCACAGGGCAGGGGCGGTCATGGTAAGGTGAGGGAAGTCGACCGCGGCAGTCCCTGCCTCCGCAGGTCGAGTTGGGGAGGCCGTTGGCGGTCTCGCAATCGGTGTCCCGGGTCGGGCCGGCCGGCAAGCGCGGGCTCTACGGAAAAGGTGGACGGAACCCTTAGCCTTGCCGCCCACCAGTTGCCGGCCTGCCCCGACGGCGCGCCTCAGCCGGCGAAGAGATCCGTCGGCCGGCCCTTGGTGCCGACCTCCGCGGCGAAGACAAATCCTGCCTCCGGCTGCGCCGCGCGCTCCGCGGGACTTAGCCGGCAAGCCGCGGTTGTGATGAACAGGATGTCGCCCCGTGGGCCCCCGAAGGTACAGGTTGTCACCCGCGCCGCCGGCAGGCGCACGGTCTCCAGCAGTCGGCCGCGCACCGGATCCCAGCGGCCGACGCAGGCGCCGTCCCAGAAAGCGATCCAGAGGTGCCCCTCGCGGTCGATGGTGCAACCGTCCGGGAAACCGGGTGCAGCGGTGGTGGCGAAGGCAACTCGGGGGCGCGCCAGGGATCCGGTCTCCGGATCGAAGTCGAAGGCCTGCACCGTCCGCGTCGGGGAATCGATGTAGTAGAGCGTCCGCTGGTCCGGGGACCAAGCGAGCCCGTTGGACACGCTCACGCCCTCGCGCCAGCGACGGCACTTTCCGTCGGGCGTAAAGCAGTACAGCGCGCCCCGCCCCGGCGCCTCGTCGAGCGCCATCGTGCCCGCCCAGACACGGCCCTGCGGGTCGCACTTGGCGTCGTTGAACCGCGTGGTGGCCGCGTCGTGGCCGGGGGCCACCGCCCAAGGCTGCGTCAAGCCGGTCTCCGGATCCAGCCGGTGGATCCCATCCTGCAACGCTACCAGGAGGTCACCGCGGCGGGTCGGCAGCACGGCGCCGACCAGCTGGGGCACGGGCCGGGTGACCGTGCTCGCGCCCGCGAGTGACGCTTCGTGCACCCGATGGCCGAGGATGTCCACCCACAGGAGCGTGCCACGCCCGGGATGCCAGACCGCTCCTTCCGCCAGTTCAGCGGGGACAGCGCGGAAGAGGTGGACGCGGGGGTCGGCAGGCATCGGGTGGGCGGGGCCTTTTTCTCAGCCGCCGTAAGGGGAGCGGGGGGGGGACGGGAGTCCGGCAGGGAGGGCCGCGACGTGGCCGCGCACGAGCTCCAAGCGCTGCTTCACGTAGGCCCCCAGCGCGAGGACGTCCGCACCGATGTTGAACACGCGGGTTCCTTCATCGATGAGGTCGCTAAACGGCTGGAAGATCCCGGACGACATCGTGAACTTGCCGTGGCGGCGGGCAGCCGCGGCGACGCGTTTGCGGGCGGCGACCACCTCGGGGGCGTCGATCTGCCCGACCTTGCCGATCCGGTGGCTGAAGTCTCCTGGCCCGAACATTAGGCCGTCGAAGCCGGGCACCGCCGCGATCTCCTCGACCTGCTCTAAGGCCTCGGGCGACTCGATCTGCAGCACGACGACGCGCTCCTCATTGGTGTGGCGCGTGTAGTCCGTGATCGGGATGAGGCAGAACTTCCCGTCCGTGTTACCGCCGTCGAGCGGGCGGCGGCCGACCGGATGGCAGCGCACCCAGTCGACGATCTGCCGCGCCTCCGCCGCGGAGCTCACATGAGGCACGATGATGCCGGTAGCGTCCGCCTCGAAGGGGCGGATGTAGTCGCTGTAGGAGCCCTTGGTGATGCGCACTAAGGTGTCGACGTCGTGCAGGCGCGCCGCGCGGATCTGGTGCTCGAGGTTCGTCCAGTCATTGGGCACGTGCTCGTTGCAGATCCAGACGGCGTCGCAGCCGCAGAGCCCCGCGATCTCGAGGACGCGCGGGTCGTTGAGGTTGGCCTTGAACACGGTGACGAGCTGGCCCTCGCGCACGAGGGACAGCAGGCGGCTGCGGCGGAGTTTCATCGAGGAAGTGGTGGGAGACTTCCGGTGAAACGCGCGCTGGGCGAGCCTTCGTTGTGCCTGCTTCCCGCTTGTGCCCGCCGGCTCGGCCCCTTCGATGGCACCGTGCTCCTTGCCCCCGCCCCCGGCGCGTGCCCCGCCCGCGTTGCCATTTGCCGCCTCGCTCTTCTGGCTGCCCTCGCCGTCCCCCTAGCCGCCGCCAAAGCGGCCCCCGCCGGACGCGACTGGTCTGCGTACCTCGGAGACGCGGCGCGCTCCCACTACTCCACCCTCGCGCGCATCCACCGCGGCAACGTCGCCCGACTGCAGGTCGCCTGGACCTACGACACCGGCGAGAAGGGTGAATTCCAGTCCAACAACCTCGTAATCGCCGGTGTGCTCTACGCGGCCACACCGGGGCGGCACGTCGTCGCCCTCGACGCCGCGACGGGCCGCGAACGCTGGCGCTTCGACCCGAAGTCGGAAAACGACGAGACCCTCGGGCGTCGGCTGCGCGGCGTGATGTATTGGGCCGACGGCGCGGACCGGCGCATCTTTACCGCGGGCGCCACGCGCCTCTACGCGCTCGACGCGGAGACCGGCCGCCCGGTACGGAGCTTCGGGGAAAACGGGTCTCTCGCGCTGGGCACCGGTTTGCGCGGCGGAGACGGAGCCGCCGTCGCCGGGCTCAACACGCCGGGCGTCCTGTGGCGCGACTTCCTTATCCTTGGCGCGAACGTGGCCGAGAACGTTCCCGGCGCCGTCCGCGCCTTCGACGCCCGTACCGGCGCCCTCCGCTGGGTCTTCCACACCATCCCGCGGCCCGGTGAACCTGGCGCCGAGACCTGGCCGGCGGACGGTTGGCGCACAACCGGTGGCGCCGCCCCGTGGTCGGGCCTCACCCTAGACGAGGCGCGGGGGATCGTGTACGCCGCCACGGAAACCGCGGGCCCCGATTTCTGGGGCGGCCGCCGCTTCGGCGAGAACCTCTACGCCAACTCCCTCCTCGCTCTTGACGCCGCCACGGGGCGCCGCCTCTGGCACCACCAGTTGGTGCACCACGACCTGTGGGACCTGGATCTGCCGGCTCCGCCGACGCTGCTCACGGTCCGCCACGGCGGCCGGCGCATCGACGCCGTCGCCCAGGGCACGAAGATGGGCCGGCTGTTTGTCTTCAACCGCGAGACGGGCGAGCCCCTCTGGCCGATCCACGAGCGGCCCGTCGCCGCGTCGGAGATCCCCGGCGTCCGCGCGTGGCCGACGCAACCGTTTCAAGAGAAGCCCGCGCCACTGATGCGGCAGCGTTATTCGCCGGAGGATGTTTCTGACATCTCGCCCGCCGCGCGGCAGCTTACCGCGGAGCGGCTGGCCCGCGCTGGGAACTTCGGCTCTTTCCCGCCCCCGCGCTGGAGTGAGACGATCCTGTTTCCCGGCTTCGATGGCGGGTTCGAGTGGGGTGGCTCGGCCGCGGATCCCGACGGCATCCTCTATGCGAACGTCAACGAGATGCCCTGGATTCACCAGTTGGTGCCGACGCGGCGTGACGGCGCCGCCATCGCCCACCCGGAGCGGCAGTATCTGATCCACTGCGCTCCCTGCCACCGTCCGGACCAAGCCGGCGATCCGGCCAACGGCATCCCTGCGCTCACCGGCCTCGCGACGCGCCGGCCCCGCGCCGAGGTCGCGCGCCTCCTCGAGCAGGGCATCGGCCGGATGCCCCCGATGGCGGCGGTCCCGGCGGCGCAGCGGGGTGCGCTGCTGGATCATCTCTATGGGCCCGAGCCCGCGGCCGTGGCCGGACGCCCTGGGGCGGGGAAAGCTAAGGCTAAGGGCAAGGCGGGGACCCCCGAAGGCGAGGAGCCCCTCTACACCTTTGGAGGCTTCCGCCGCTGGCTTGATGCCGAGGGTTACCCGGCGATCAAGCCACCCTGGGGTACGCTCAACGCCGTCGACCTCAACACGGGGGAGCTCAAGTGGAAGGTGCCCCTCGGCGAGTACCGGGAGCTGACCGCCCGCGGCATCCCACCCACCGGAACCGAGAACTACGGCGGGCCGGTCGTCACGGCGGGAGGTCTAATTTTTATCGCGGCGACGGCGGATGAGACGATCCGCGCCTTCGACAAGGACACGGGCCGCGTGCTCTGGCAGGCGCCGCTGCCCTTTTCTGGCAACGCGACGCCCAGTACCTACGAGGTGGCGGGGCGCCAGTACCTCGTGATCTCGGCCGGCGGCGGCAAATCTGGCCGGCCGACGGGCGGGATCATCGTGGCCTTCGGACTGCCCGAGTGAGGCGGCGCGGGCCCGCGGTTCAGTCGAGCGGGGTCAGCTCAATGTTCCGGTACCAGATCTCGGCGCCCTCGGTCTGGAAGAAGATCTTCCCCTTGGTGACGTTGAGGCCCCACGCCTTATTCACGAGCTGGCCGTTGACGTAGAACTCCAGTTTGTCGCCGCGGCAGACGATCTCGCAGCGGGTCCATTCGCCGACGGGGGACTCGACGTCCTTCGGCCCGCGCACGCCCAGGGTGTCGGTCCACTTCGGATCGCGGCCCCACCAGTTGTGGCGGCCGCTGTCCTTGTAGTTCATCACCTCACCGCCGGCCTTGTAGTACTTCTGTTTCCCGTCGGTGTACCCTTCGCTGGTGAGGAGGAGGGTGGCGGGTTGGCCGGCGTCATCCTTCTTGGTCGCGTTGACCACGAGGATGTCGCCCGTGCCGCCCTCGATGATTTGGAATTCGTAGGACGTCATCCACGGGCTGACCTCGTTGGGCCCGATGCAATGCACGAGCACGCCGGAGTCGCGCGACTTGGTCTTGCGGTTACCGTAGGTGGGGCCGCCCCACTTGAAGTCGAAGGTGAGGCGGTAGTTCGCATAGCGCTCCTTGGTGATGATGCCCCCGTAGTAGGCTACGTCGCCGGCGCCACCCGAGACCTTAAGCATCCCGTCGACCACGGTGAAGATCCCGGGATTCTCGTTTCGGGTCTGGACAGTGTAGGTGTACCAGCCGTCGAGGTCGCGGCCGTTGAACAGCTTGATGGGGCGGGGCGCGGCGGCGGACAGCGCGGAGGCGAGCACGCAGGCAACGAGGGCAGGCAGTAGGAGACGCATGGGAGGAGGGTGGGGTGGTGTGGGGGGACCGTGGCGGCTCGTCCGTCCGGTGCAAGCCCGGGCGGTGGCGCCGGGTCCGGACCATGGGGCTCAGTCCTCGGGCGGAGGGCGGCGGCTCCAGGTGAGGCCGGCCAGCTGGCGTTCGGCGGGCGGCGGATCGAGGAGGCTCAGCAGGTAGCCCGCCACAAGCGTGACCACGGTGCCCGCGAGGGCCCACCAGAGGAACGAGATGGGGGTGCGGAAGCTGATCCAGAGCGTTGCGGCCGTACCGATGGCCCAGCCGAGGAGAGCGCCGCGGGCGGTGGCACGCGCGGTGAGCATCCCAAGCAGGAAGAGCCCGATCAGGGGGCCGCCCACCATGCTGATCACCTTGTTGGTGGCCTCGAGCAGGGTGCCAAGCGACTCCACGAGGAAGGCCAGCAGCATCACGATCCCGCCGTAGGCGAAGGTGAGGAGGCGGGCCAGTCGCAACTGGTTGTGGTCGGAGAGGTCCGGCCGGCGCCACAGGCGCTGGTAAAAGTCGACGAGGCTGGCGGAGGTGAGCGAGTTGATGCCCGCGGAGATCGTCGACATGCTCGCGGCGTAGATAGCCGCGATGAAGAGCCCGGGCAGGCCGGCGGGCAGCTGGTGCATCACGAAGTAGGGTAGAATCTGGTCTGCCTTGGTGATGTGCCCCGCGGCCAGCGGGTCGCCCTTGAGCTGGTAGAAGGCCCAGAAGACTAGGCCGCTGCCGTAGAAGACCCCCGTGACCGGCAACACCAGAGCAAGCTTGATCCAAAGCCCGCGTTGCGCCGCGCGCAAGCTGCTCGCCGTCAGGTACCGCTGCACGGAAACCTGATCCGTCGCCATCTGCACGAGGTACATGAAGCCCGCGCCGATCAGGAGGCCCCAGAGCGTCACGCGCACCGTGGGGTCAGGGCTCAGACTGAGCTCAAGCTTGCCCCCCTCCCGCCCGAGGGCGATCACCTGCGCGAGACCGCCGGGGATCTGCTGCAGCGCCAGCACCACCACTACCACCATCCCGCCGAAGAGCACGACGAGCTGCATGATGTCTGTCCAGATCACCGCCCGCATCCCCCCGAAAGTGGTGTAGACGGTGGTCACCAGGCCGGTGCAGACGATCGTGAACCAGAGCGGCAGCCCGGTCACCTGCTCGAGGGCGAGCGCCGGCGCGTAGGTGGCCGCAGCCAGCCACAGCAGCACGCGCAGGATGAAGGCGCCCGAGGCGAGCGTGCGCAGGGCGGTGGAGAAGCGCTCCTCCAGGTACTGGTAGGCGGTGAAGAAGCGCCGGCTATAGAGGAAGCGGAGGAAGACGATGTTCGTCAACGGGGTGGCGATGAAGAAGCCAAGGTTGACGAGGAAGAAGGCGGGGCCGTGCAGGTAGCCCTCGCCCGGAGCCGAGAGGAAGGTGATGCCCGAGAAGAGCGCCGCGAGGATCGTCATCGACACGACCACGCTCCCCATCGAGCGCCCCGCGAGAAAGTACTCCTTCAGGTCCCGCTGCCCGCGAGCGAACCAGAGGCCGATGGCCGCGGTGAGGGCGAGGTAGGCGGCGAAGATCGCGTAATCGAGCCAGCCGAAGGTCTGGGACAAAGGGGGCATAGGGTGCGTCAGGCTGACCGCGGCCGCCGCGAGTACAACCGCGGGGGTATGATCCGCGGCGGGAAGCGGAGGCTCAGTTCTGGGCGACGACCTTGGTGCCCTCGAAGTCGAAGCGGAAGCGGACCTCCTGCAGCCCCTGCTCACGCATCGCGCGGCGCAGCTCCTGCTTATCGCCGGCGTAGAACATCAGGAACCCGCCGCCCCCCGCGCCGATCAACTTTCCGCCGAGAGCGCCGTGGGCCATCGCGTGGTCGTACCAGGCGTTAATCCGGTCGTTGCTCATCCCCGCACTGCGCGCTTGCTTTCGGCGCCAGTGCACGTCCATCAGCCGCGCGAACTCTTCGAGCCGCCCGGTCTCCAGGGCCGCGAGGGACTGCCGGCCGAGCTCCTTGGTGAAGTGGAGGTTGTCCAGCATCGCCGGGTCCGCCGCCTTGGAGCGCTCGTTCTGGTCCTTGAGGATGGCCGAGGCGCTGCGGCTGTAGCCGGTGAAGAATAGCAGCAGGTTGTCCTCGAGGTTGAACAGCGTCTCCTCCGAGATGGTGCAGGGCCGGTATTCGACGCGCCCGTCCGGGTGAAAGGTAAAGGCGGTGATGCCCCCGATGGCCGCGATGTACTGGTCCTGCTTGCCGATCGGCTCGCCAAGGCGGTCGAGCTCGATCGCGCACGCCTGCTCCGCGAGCTCCGCCGGCGAGACGAGGTTCTTGCGGTGCGTGTGCAGCGCCTTGAGCAGCGCGGTGGTGAAGCTGCCGCTCGAGCCAAGCCCGGTGCCGCCCGGGATGTCCGCCATCGAGGTCAGCTCGAGGTGCGGGTCGGTCACGCCGGTCAGCCGCAGCGCTTCGCGCACAATCGGGTGCTCGATCTGGTCCACGGAGGCGACGCGCTCGAGTTTGGAGTATTTGATGATGATCTCCGGCTGGAAGGTCCGGTGCTGCGTGATGTAGACGTACTTGTCGATCGCCGCGGCCACGAGGAATCCGCCGTGCTCACGGTAATAGGAGGGCAGGTCGGTGCCGCCGCCGCCGAGGGAGACGCGCAGGGGGGAACGGGTGATGATCATCGGGAGCGGGCGCCCGCGGGGCGCGGGTAGCCGGAGGCGGCGTAGACGCGGGAGACAATTTCGAGCGTGCGGATGCCCGCAGCGAGGCCGGGGTCGGGCTCGCGACCGAGCCTTAGGTCGTCGAGGAAAGCCTGAGTTTCCGCCGCCCACGAATCGTCCCCGCGCGGGTATTCCCAGATCGTGGTCTCGGGGGGGCCCATCTCAGGCAGCATCCGGTAGAAGGCCAGCCGCTCCACCCCGTAGCTCCCGCCGAGACCGTCGAGGGCGAGCTTCCCGTCGCGGCCGTACACTTCCAGCGAGAACAGGTTCTTCCACTCGGTGCAGCTCACGTGCAGCCACGCGGTCTGGCCCGCCGCGGTCCGCAGCGAGAGGAACGCGTTGTCGTCCACCGGCATATCCCAGAAGTAGGTCGCCGCGTGGCCCTCCACCGTGGGGAATTCCCCGAGAAACCAGCTCGCTAAGTCGATCAGGTGCACGCCCTGATCGATGAGTTCGCCCCCACCCGATTGCGCGGGATCCGCGCGCCACTCGCGGTCATAGCCGCGACGCCCGCCGTGGCCGTAGCGCCCGCGCAGGAAGAGGAGCGGGCCCAGCGCACCCTGGTCAATGAGCGCCCGCGCCTGGCGTAGGCCGGGATGGAACCGGTGGTTGTAACCGATCCGAACGCGGGCGCCCGTCCGCGCCGCAACCGCCTGGATCTCGCGGAGCTGGTCTGCGTGCAAGGCCCCAGGCTTTTCGACCAAAACGTGCCGTCCGCTGCGGACCGCTTCCAGCGCGAGCGGCGCGAGGGCGGCGTTCAGGGTGGCGATGATTACGGCGCGGACCCGCGGATCGGCGAGGACCTGCGCTGCGTCCGTCACCGAGGTGCAGCCGGGCGCGAGGCGGGCGAGGTCCGCGGCACGGGCGGCGTCGAGATCGCACGTGTAAAGCACGGGGGCGCGGCCGGCGAGGGCGGCGAGCCGCTTGCGTCCGATAAGGCCGCACCCGATGAGGGCGCAGGGGAAATCGGCGGCGGGGGCGGACGTCACGGCGGCGTTAAGGCGAAGGCAAGGGCGGGGGCGACGCAAGTGGGCTTTTGCGGCGGGGTGGTCGGGTTGGGGTTGCCTGCCGCGCGCGTGGGCGGTGGGCTTGGGGGATGTCGACGCCGCCGTCCGTCCCGCCCGCGGGCCTCCCGCTGCGGTTGATCCGTTTCCTGGCCGTCGGCGGCGGTTCGGCCGCGCTCCAGCTAGCCCTGCTGGCGTGGCTCGAGGGACGGCTCACCCCGGTCGCCGCATTCACCGTTTCGTATGCACTCTCGACCCTTGCGCATTACCTAGCCAATCGGTTCTGGGCGCTCCCGAGCGCACGTCGGGACCCGGGCCGGCAGGCACTCGAGTACCTCGCCGCGGTGGGGCTGAGTTACCTGATCAACCTCGGCGCGTTCCAACTCGCCCAGCACGCCCTCGGGCTCGGCGTGTTCTGGGCCGCCTTCTGGGCGATCCCGCCGGCGACGGCCGTCGTTTTCATGGTCCTGAACTACCGGGTGTTTCGGCGGGCCTAAGCCCCGCGCGCGGTTAGCCGCGGCGGATCTCGGAGCCCTGGAAGCGGACCTGGATGCGGTAGACCTTTTTGGTGCGGCAGCGGATCTGGCCCGTCTTGAGGTCCACCTGCTCGGGCACCTCGATCCGGTGGATGTCGACCACCGCGTGGTAGCCGCGCTCCGAAAAGACGTCGATCAGGATGGCCAGCGCGAGCGGGTCCTCGAGCACGGCCTCCTCGGTGTTAATCTGCGCGACGCCCGAGATCGCGTGGCGGAGGACGATCGGGATGATCTTCTTCTCGGTGAAGGCCACGACCCGGGCGAAAAGCTCCGCGTGCTCGAACTCGTAACCGTCCAGTCGCTTCACCAGTTCCTGCCTTGCGTGGATGATCAGTTGGCTCGCGACCGGAATGCCGCGCAGGCGGTCGAAGGTGCGCGGGTCGAGCTCGAGGGTGCTCTGATATTCGAGCTCCCGCAGGATGTTCTGCTCCACTTCCTCGATCGGCCCCTGCGCGTTGATAAAGTGGTAATGAAAGGTCTCCCGCAGGGATTGGAGCGCGTCCCAGGTCTGTTCTTTAAAGACCCGGTAGCGGCGCCGGGCGAGGGACTCATCGTGATCGGTCGGCCGCTCCTCCAGAACTTCGCCGATGCCGGTGCGGGCCACCTCCTTGTTGTGGGCGCGAACCTCGCGGCCGCGCTTCAGCTGGCGAGCCACCGCCTCGCGCTCGTCCACGAAGAGGACCATGATGTGGATCGTGGGCTGTCGGAAGTGGATACCGAGGGGCGTGGAGTAGAACTCCCGCCTTAGCTCCTGCATCTTTTCGACCAAGCGCTTAAGGCACTCGACCTGCACCTTGGTGCGCGGGAATCCGTCGAGGATCACGCCGTCGCGGTATTCGGGCTTGAGGAGCTCGCGCAGGATCAGGCCCACGACTTCCCGATCGCCTACCATGTTGCCCGCATTCTTCAGGGCCCGGGCTTCTGGGGAGGCGAGCAGCGCGCTTACCACGATGGGCGCGCAGGTGAGCATCCGGGTCTGCTTGATGAACTCGGTGTTGGTGCCCTTACCGGCGCCCGGGGCGCCGCCCAGCAGAATGATTTCCTTGGGGAAACGCAGCTCGGAACGGCCAAAGGTCGTCTCCAGCTCTTGCCAGACAGACGAGAAGATCAGGTGGGCGTCCTTGATTTCGAGGTCCGAAGGTTTGGGGGCCAGCGGCTGGGCGGCGGGGGAGTTGGGCATGAGGACGGTCAGAAGATGGAGGATTTTCGGATCGAGTTCGATGCCAGAAAGCCGGCCGGGCAGGCCCCGGCGCCGCGGACGCTCAGCGGGCTGAACCCTTCCGGGGCAGCGCGCGGGCGGGCGCCTCGATTTGGCCGCGGGTGACGCCGAGCTGGTTGATCAGGCGGAGCTCGCGCCAGAGGTCGGCGCCCGAGATCTCACCCCGTAGCAGCGCTTGGTATCGCTCCAGCGTCCGCCGCACCTCGGCGGGTTCCTCCCAGACGAACTCGATGCGGAAGCTCCGGGCCCCGAGGGCGCCGAGGCGCCCGGCGTACTCGGCGCCCGTCTGTGCACGGTTGTTGTAGACGGTATTGCGGCAGCCAGCGTCCGCCTTCACCGGGAGCTCTGCTCCCACCCGGTCACGGAGGGCAACCCGGCGCGTGTCGCAGGGCCGGCCGCAGTCCCGGTAATCGCGCCCGTTCGAGAGAAACGCGCAGAACACGCAGTGCTCCATGTGGAACATCGGCATGTGCTGATGCAGGGTCAGGTCGAACCACTCTGTAGGCGTAGCGCCGAGCAGCGCCTCCAGCTGCGCGAGGTTTAGGTCGTAGCTGGCGGTCACTCGCTCGAGGCCGTGCTCTCGGATAAAATGCGCCGCGGTCCACGGGTTCGCCACGTTGAGCGAGAAGTCTCCCCGGCGCCGCTCGCCGGCGAAGGCCGCGAGATGGTCGTAGTTACGGACGAGGAAACCGTCGGGCTGCGCGGACCGCACCTGGCGCAGGATCCAGTCCTCGCCCGGCTTGAAGACGCGCGGGGCCGCCAGCCAGATGGACGCCTCCGTCGCCCCCGCCTGCAGCGCGCGGAACTCCGCCACGCTTGCACGGTACTGCTTCGGGTCCTCGAACTCGCAGTACAGGGTCCGGCAACCCGCCGCCCAGGCGGCCGCCAGCTGCTCCGGCTGTCGCACGACGGCGATCAGCTCCGGCGTGGCCGATGCCCCGGCCGCTGGCGCGCCCGCGCCGCGAAAACGCCCGCCGAGCAAGGGTCCGGGGTCGCGCAGGGTCCACGCCCGGGGCCGGCGGCGCTGGCGGTCGAGTTCCGCGACGAGTTCGCGGCGGATCCGGTTCAACTCGCTCAGGGGCACCATCACGTCGCCCTCGAGGTGGACGGCGAGCCGGCCGAGCGTGAACGGGGTTCCGCCCAGCCGGCCGAGCTGGGCTCGCAGGACGGATTCCCCGAGCGGCTGGCGCTCGGCTGGCGCAAGGGGCGCGGCCGACTCAGCCCGGGCGATGTGCCCCTGCTCGTCCCGCGCGAGCACGGTCAGCAGTCCCCCCAGCACGCCGTGCACCTCGAGGTCGAGCGGGCGTTGGTGGCGCACCTGGTCGCCCGCGAAGGTCGCGCGCAGCTCGCGGTCGAGCGCGGGATCGTTGGTCTTCCACAGCCGTTGGCCCGGCTGCACGCGCCGCGCGTCGATGTCGCCCCGGCCGAAGCCGAGTCGCGTCACGCCCGGCCCCGCCCCCGGATCGACCCGGTAGACGCGCCCGCCCTGTTCCCCCGCCTCCGGCTGCCCCGCATCGAAGACCACGCCGTCGCCCGGCTTGACCGCCGCGGCTAGGCGCACCTCCGCCCAGTCGGGCCCGGCCGCGGTGACCTCGCCGAGGAATACGCCGCGCTTGGTGCCGAACCGCGCGTGCACCAGCCGCTGGTTGTCGATGCCGCGGAACCAGCCGGGGGATAGTCCCCGGGAGAATGCCATCTGCAGCTCGTACCCTGCCGCGGGCGGCTCCGCTCCCGCGCGCGCGCGGTCGATCGCCTGGCGGTACACCCGCGTGATGCTGGCGACGTACTCCGGCGACTTCAGGCGGCCCTCGATCTTCAGCGAGGCCACGCCCGTGCGGATGAGCTCCGGCAACACCTCGAGGCCCGCGAGGTCTTGCGGACTCAGCAGGTAGCGTCGGTCCCCGAGATCGACCTTTTCCCCGTCCGCGATCAGGTCGTACGGGAGGCGACAGGCCTGCGCGCACTCGCCGCGGTTCGCCGACCGTCCGCCGAGGGACTCGCTGGTCAGGCACTGCCCGGACTAGGCGACGCACAGGGCGCCGTGCACGAAAACCTCGAGGGGTAGCGCGGGCGCGACCGCCTCCGCCTGCGCGGCTTGGATGCGCGTGAGGTCCGCGATCGAGTTCTCCCGCGCCAGCACGACCAGCTGCGCGCCGAGGTCGCGCGCAAACGCCACGCCGGCCGGGCTGGTGATCGTCATCTGCGTGGAGCAGTGGATCGGGAAATCCGGAGACAGCGCACGGATCAGCCGGCAGACGCCGACATCCTGGACGATCGCTGCGTCCACCCCCGCTGCGATCAAGGTGCGCAGCATCACCGCGGCGTCCTCCAGCTCGGCGGTGAATACGAGGGTGTTGAAGGTGACGTACCCGCGCACGCCGCGGCTGTGGAGGTACTCCATCACTGCTGGGAGGTCCGCCTGGGTGAAGTTGCGGGCCCGCATTCGCGCGTTGAAGCGCTCCAACCCGAAATACACCGCATCGGCCCCGTTCTCCACTGCGGCGCGGACGCATTCCCAGTCCCCCGCGGGCGCCAGCAGCTCGGGCCCCGCGGGCGGGCGCGGCGCGGCGGTGGCGGAAAGGGTGGAGGCGGTGATAGACACGTGGGGAGCGTGGAGGAGGACCCGCCGGCTGCAACTCCGGCCCGGTGCCGCGCGCAGGCTTTTCGGATTGCCGGCGGCGGCGGGAGCGCGTCTCTCCCCAGCCGTGGATCGTGCCTTCCCCGCCCGTCTTGCCGTCTGGTTCTGGCCCTTCGCCGTGGCGGGGATGATCTTCGTCGCATCCCATCGGCCAAAGCTGGGCGGTGGATCTTGGTTTCGACACTCCGACAAGGTGGTGCACTTTGCAGTTTACGGGCTTCTCGGGACGCTCGCCTGTCGCCCCGCGCGCACGTGGCGGGGCGCGGTGCTGGCGGTGGGGGTCGCCTCCGCCTTCGGTGCCTCCGATGAGTGGCACCAGAGCTTTGTCCCCGGCCGCAGCGCGGAACTTGCCGATTGGGTGGCGGACACCGCGGGCGCCGCCTGCGCGGCGATGTTCTATGTGCGCTGGAATTGGTATCGGCGGCAACTGGAGCGGGTACTGCCTTGGCCGACGCGCTACGGCGGGACGGCCTCGCGCGCGGAGTCATGAAGGTGGCGCCCGCGAGTCCGCGCCCGTCGTTTGCCCGCGGGGCCGGGCCGGCGCTGCTGCTATTCGCCCTCACCCTCCTGCTGTTCTCCCACTCGTGCGGGAATGGCTTCGTCAACTACGACGACCCCGACTACGTCACCGCGAACGCTCGCGTCCACGCCGGCCTGAGCCTCGAGGGCATCGGCTGGGCCTTTACCAGCGGCGCCGCCTCGAACTGGCATCCGCTCACGTGGGTTTCGCACCAGCTGGACGTTACCCTCTTCGGGCTGAACCCGCGCGGTCACCACGCGAGTAGTGTGTTTCTCCACGCGCTGAACGCCGCACTCGCCTTCCTCGCTTTCCGCCGATTGACCGGTGCCGTGGGCGCCAGTCTAGTCTGCGCCGCGCTCTTCGCGTGGCATCCGCTGCGGGTGGAGTCGGTCTCGTGGGTCGCGGAGCGGAAGGACGTGCTTAGCGGCGGCTTCTGGTTCCTCACGCTCTGGTGTTATGCGGCCTACGCGGAACGCCGCCTTCCGGGCGGCACCGGCGCCGGTCGCTGGTACGCCGCGACCCTCGTCTCCTTCGGCCTCGGGCTAATGGCCAAGCCGATGCTGGTCACGTTGCCGTGCGTGCTCCTGCTGTTGGACGGCTGGCCGCTCCGCCGCGCCGGCGCCGTCCGTGACTGGCTCCCACTGGTGCGCGAAAAACTCCCCTTTTTCGCTCTCGTGGCCGCCTCCGCCTACGTGACTTACCGCGTGCAGCAGGCGGGCGGGTCGGTGTCCGCCGCCCTCGACCTCGGCGACCGCGTTGCTAACGCGATAGTGGCGGTCGCGCGCTACCTCGGCAAAGTCGTGCTCCCGATCGAGTTGGCGGTCCTCTACCCGCATCCTGGCACTTGGCCTCCGGCGCGCGTGCTGGCCTCCGGCGCTTTGGTGGCGGCGCTCTCCGCGGCAGCCCTTTGGCAACTCCGCCGCCGACCGTGGATCACGGTCGGCTGGGCGTGGTTCCTCGGGTCGCTGGTGCCGGTCATTGGCTTAGTACAGGTCGGCGTGCAGTCGATGGCCGACCGCTACACTTACCTCACGGTCCCCGGGCTCCAGCTCGCGGTCGTCTGGACCCTGCGGGAACTGCTTCCTCGTCGCACCGCTGCCCTCTTCGCCGGAGTAGTGTTGGCCGCCGCGGCGGTGCTCACGTGGCGCCAGCAGGGCGTGTGGCGCGACTCGGACACGCTTTTTACGCACGCCTTGGCGGTGACCGAGCGTAACTACGTGGCGTACGACAACCGCGGTCTCCACCGCCACGGCCAGGGTCGAGTTGACGAGGCGCTGGCCGATTACCGGGCCTCCCTCGCGATCCATCCGGGCTACCTGAACGCGCACAACAACCTCGGCCACGCGCTCGCTCGCCTCGGCCGGCCCGCCGAGGCGCTCCCTCATTACCGTGCCGCTCTTGCCGCCCAGCCCGCCCATCCCGAGGTGCGTAACAACCTCGCCAACGCGCTTTCCGACCTCGGGCAGCTGGACGAGGCGATGGAGCATTACTCGTTCGTCCTCGCCCGTGATCCCGACCACGGCAACGCCCTCAACGGCTCCGCCGTGGTCCTTGCGCTACGCGGCCAGCCCGCCGAGGCCCGCGCGCGGCTCGAACGCTCGCTGCGGTTGGATCCCGCCAATGCGGGCGCGCATCACAACCTCGGCAACGTCCTCTCGATGCTAGGCGACGCGGCCGGCGCCGCCCGGCATTACGCCCGTGCCCGCGAGCTCACGCCTGCCGCCGGGCGCTGATCGCCCCTCGCCGCCGAGCCCGGGCTCGACGCCGCGCCGCCGCCCCGGTGGGATGGCGCGATGACGCCCGAGGAGGCAGCCCTCCGCATCGCCACGCTCCGCGCTGAAGTCGCGCGGCACGACGAGCTTTACTACCGGCAGGCCCGGCCGGAGCTCACTGACTTTGCTTACGACGGTCTCAAGGCCGAGCTCGCCCGGCTCGAGTGCGCCTTCCCGTCCGCCGACGCAACCGGCGGCCCTTCCCCGACCAGCCGCGTGGGCGACGATCGGGCCGAGGGCTTCGCGCGGGTCCGGCACCGGCAGGCGATGACGACACTCGACAACACCTACGACGAGGCCGAGCTACGTGAATTTCACGCGCGCCTCGTCCGTGCCCTCAGCGCCGAGGACCTCGCCTACACGATCGAACCCAAGGTCGATGGCGTCGCCATCAGCCTGACCTACGAGGAAGGGCGGCTCTCTCGGGCCGTGACGCGCGGCGACGGGGAGGAAGGGGACGACGTGACGGCCAACGTGCGCACGATCCGCAGCCTGCCTTCGACGCTGGCCGACCTCGCGCCGCCGGCGGTCATCGAGGTACGGGGCGAAATCTACCTGCGCGAGGAGGAGTTTCGCCGCATCAACCAGCTGCAGGAGGAGGCCGGGGAGGCCCCGTACGCCAATCCACGCAACCTCGCCGCGGGAACCCTCAAGCAGCTCGACCCGCGGATCGTCGCCAGTCGCCGGCTGGAGATCGTCCTCTACGGCATCGGCCACTGCGAGCCGCCGGTCGCGACCTCCCAGACTAAACTGCACGACCGGCTCCGCGCCTGGGGCCTGCCGGTGTTGGACCCCTTCTGGTCCGTCCGTGGCCCGGAGGCCGTGTGGACCGCGATCCGCGAGCTCGATGCCCGGCGCCGCACGCTCCCCTTCGGCACCGACGGGGCGGTCGTGAAGCTCGACGCCTTCGCGCAGCAGCGCCACCCGCGGGTCGGGTTCCGCGGGATGGCCGCGGACGGCCAGGCGGAGGCGGCGCGCAAATTGTCCCCGCGCTGGGCCTGCGCCTTCAAGTTTCCGCCGGACCGCGCCGAGACTCGCATCCGTGAGATCACGATCCAGGTCGGGCGCACCGGGGTGCTGACGCCAGTGGCGGAGCTGGAACCGGTGCTCTTGGCCGGCACGACCGTGCGGCGCGCGACGCTGCACAACGCCGACGAGATCGCGCGCAAGGACGTGCGCCCCGGGGACACGGTGCTGGTGGAGAAGGCGGGGGAGATTATCCCCGCGGTCGTGGCGGTCGTGCCGGGGCGGCGCGCGCCGGGGGCGGAGCCGTACGTCTTCCCGCGGGCGTGTCCGGTGTGCCGGACTGCCGCCGCGCGGGCCGAGGGCGAGGTGGCGTGGCGTTGCCCGAATCCGGATTGCCCCGAGCAGGTCCGCCGCCGCCTCGAGCACTTCGCCTCGAAGGCAGGGGTCGATATCGACGGGCTGGGCGAGGAGATCGTCGGCCAGCTGATCGACCGGGGTTTAGTCCGCCGCCTGCCGGACCTCTTCCGTCTGCGCCTCGAGGACCTGCTGCCGCTGCGCAAGTCGGGCGAAATCTGGGCGGCCAACCTAATCGCCGGGATCGACGCGCGCCGGGAGGTGGAGCTTTGGCGCGTGATCAACGGCCTAGGCATCCCGCAGGTGGGCGCTGCGGCGGCCAAGGAACTCGCGCGGACCTTCCGCTCGCTCGGGGCCCTGCTCGATGCTCCGGTCGCCGACCTGTGCCGCGTCGAGGGATTCGGGGATAAGACGGCCCACGCGGTGCGGACTTGGTGCGAGCAGCTGGGGAACCGCGCGCTCGTCACCGACCTACTGGCCGCCGGGCTGTCCCCGCGGGCGCCGGCCGCCGTCGCCGGCGGTCTCGCCGGCAAAACCTTTGTGCTGACCGGCACCTTGCCCACGCTCGCGCGGGAGGAGGCGGCTGCGCTCATCGAGGCCGCCGGCGGCCGGGTAAGCGGCAGCGTGAGCCGCAAAACCCATTACGTCGTCGCGGGCGAAGACGCTGGTTCCAAGCTGGCCAAGGCGCGCGACCTCGGGATCCCCGTGCTCGACGAGGCGGGGCTGCGGGCGTTGCTTGCGGGCGGCTGAGGCCCCCACGGCGGAAGCGAAATTACGCGTAACCGAGGTTGCGGATCGCCAACTGCAGCTCGGTCATGAAGGTTTGCGCGTCCGCCGGGGACGGGCGGTACCCCTCTTTGCTTACCTGCGTGAAGCCGGGGCGGCCGTATTGGTCGATCATCCACTTGCCGGTGACGCCGTCGCTAAAGGTGACCGTCCCGCTCGCGATCGCGCCGGGGATGAGGGTGACCTTATCAACTGCCACGCTGAGGGTGGAGGCGCCCGCCGGTTCCTCGCCGGGCAAGTCGCTTTCCTCGCCGCCCGGAGCTTCCGCCGTGGGATCCCCGTCGTCTCCGCCCGCGCCGGGGCCGGGCGGTTCTGGTGTCGGGGCGCGTGGGGTCGGGGGCACCGCCTTGGTCACGTCGCTGGCGTCCACCTTGGGGGCGGCGTCCTTCAGCTGCAGGTCGAGATCATCGACTAGGAAACGCACGTCTCGGTAGGTCAGGGAGAGCTGGAACTCGTCCCGCAGTTTGGACTGGACTGCGGAGAGACCGTCGCCGGCGGCGACCCAGGAGGCGACGGTCTTTTTCTGCTCAGGCGTGAGGTTCATCGGGTCGGAGCGTAGGGGCCGGGGGCGTACGTGCAACCGCGGGCCGCGGCCGAGCGGTCGTGGCGGGCGTGTCCCGCCTCAGCGGGAGAGCTGGGTTTTCAGGAAATCGACGCTGTTGCGCATCGACGTGTCCTGCTCGCAGAGATTCTCCACCGTCTTGCAGGCGTGGATGACCGTGCCGTGGTCGCGTCCGCCGAAGGCGTCGCCGATGTCCTGCAGCGAGTGCTTGGTAAGGATGCGCGAGAGGTACATGGCTACCTGGCGCGGCATCGCGATATTGTTCGGCCGGCGCTTGCTCGTCATGTCGCTGTGGCGGATCTGGAAGTGGTCCGCGACGCGCTTCTGGATCGTCTCGATGGTCAGTACATTCTGGGCTTGCTCCAACAGCACGTCCTGGAGGAGGCGTTCTACCGCTGGTAGGTCGAGCGGCTGCCGGGTGAGAGACGAATAGCTGGAGACCTTGAGCAGCGCCCCCTCGAGGCGGCGGATGTTCTTGGTGATGTGCTCGGCGATGAAGCTGAGAATTGGCTCGGGCAGGGCGCAGCTGAGCTGCTGCGACTTCTTGCGCAGGATTGCGAGCCGAGTCTCGAAGTCGGGCGCCTGAATGTCCGCGGGCAGGCCCCACTCGAAGCGGGAGACGAGGCGCGACTCCAGCTTCTGGATCTCACTCGCGCGCCGGTCGCTGGTGAGGACGATCTGGCGACCAGACTCGAAGAGGTCGTTAAAGGTGTGGAAGAACTCCTCTTGGATCCGCTCCTTGCCGGCGAGGAACTGCACGTCGTCGATGAGCAGGATGTCGACGTGGCGGTAGCGCTGGCGGAACTTCGCCAGCGCGTTCTCCTGCAGCGCGAGGATAAACTCGTTGGTGAACTTCTCCGTCGAGAGGTAGGCTACGCGGGCGTCGGGGTTCGCGCGGACCACGGCGTGGCCGATCGCGTGCATCAGGTGTGTCTTGCCGAGGCCGGTGTCCCCGTAGAGGAAGAGCGGGTTGTAGGCTTGAGCCGGCGCCTGGGCGACCGCCATCGCCGCGGCGTGCGCCATCTGGTTATTGGATCCGACGACGAAGGTCTCGAAAGTGTTCCGCGGATTGAGCGTGCCTTGGGCGGCGCCGCGGTCCTCGCCGCGAGCGGAGCGCTTCGGGGGCGCGGGCCGGACGCGCGCCGTGGGGGCGCCTTCGAAAGGCGTGGCCGTGCCGCCGGCGGGTTCCGTCTTGCGCAGCCGCACTTGCACCGCCCGCCCAGCCGTGAGGCGGAGTCGCTGCGCGATCAAGTCGAGGTAATTGTCGTGAATCCAGATCGCGGCAAAGTCGTTCGGCACCCCGAGCGTGATCGTGTCCACCGTCGCCTCCAGGCAGACGAGTGGCTCGAACCACATCTGAAAAACGTCCTCCGGGAAGAGCGATTTGAAGTCGCACTTGACGGTTTCCCACAGACTGGGAGAGAGGAGGGCGGAAGACATGTCCGGGCGGAGGGGGGCGGTTTTATTCACAGGGCGCCGCCGATTGCGTCTTACTCATGCCACCATCACCATCACCTGCGCTGGTCTGCCGAGAGGAAAAAGGTGCGAAAAGGGGTCGGGCATCGGAGGCAAGGTTTGCATTTCCAAGTCGATGCGGGAAAGGGGGTAAGGGAAGTCTCACGGCGGGCGCCTCAGGGAGGGCTCGAAGGGCATAAGAAGGAACAACCGAAACGGACACTAAGCGTGGCGAAGTGCGGAGTAATCGTAAAGCCCCGGGGCATTTCAAGGCCAACTTTCCCACAACTTGTTCACATGGTCCCCGGAGGCCCTCTAAGGGGCCCCCGACGGGCCTTCATGCCGGGTGTTTGCCCTCCGCTGTCTCCGGTGCCACGGGGTCCGTCCAGCGGCCATGCTCGCGGATGAGCGCGATGAGCCGCGCGTCGGCCTGCTCTTGCGGGAGGTTGTACTGCACGCACGTCTTGCCGACGTAGAGGTTGATCTTGCCCGGCGCCCCACCGACGTATCCAAAATCCGCATCCGCCATCTCGCCAGGGCCGTTCACGATGCAGCCCATGATGGCGATCTTCACCCCCTTGAGGTGACCCGTCTGCGCGCGGATCCGCTGGGTGGTAGTTTGCAGATCGAACAGAGTGCGCCCGCAGCTCGGGCACGCGACGAATTCTGTCTTCGAGCTGCGCGCGCCCGCGCCCTGCAGCGTATTGTACGTCAGCCGGAGCGCGCGCTCCGGCTCTCCCTCGGTCTCCACGCTGACCAAATCACCGAGGCCATCGCAGAGCAGTCCTCCGGTGAGAAACGAAGCCTCCAGGAGGCGCGAGAGAAAGTCGCTGCCGGGGCGCACGGCCGTCGCCGCGGTGTTCCGGATCCATAGCGGCGCGCGCCACCCCGCCTGCGCCGCGGCCTCCGCGAGCCGGCGGTACGCACCGAGCGCGTGCTCGCCCGCGCCCGCGCTGTCGGCCGCAAGGGTCAAGATCAGTCGATCCGCCGCGCCGGGCGCGAGCGCCCCCGCGAGCCTCGGCAGGGAATCGGCGGTGACGCCCCCCGCCACGAGATGACCGTGCGCCGCCGCCAGCGAGAGGTGCGCCGCAAGGGCCGGTGCCTCGTCGGCCCGAAAGTCGCGCGCGATCACGATGCGGCCCGGGCTCAGCGCGAGCAGCGGCTGCAGCACGTCGGGCGTGAGCTCCGGGGTCACGTCCAGCGCGAGGAAGTTCACCGGCAGGCCGTTCGCCGCCGCGGCGCAGAGCCGGCCCAGGTCGCCGACGCCGCGGACCGGCACCAGCAGCCCCTCCACCGGCGTGTCCGCCCGCGCCGGGGCGCGCAGCCAGGCCGCCGGGCGCGCCAAGTCGTCCACCGCACCGAGCCGCACGATCACGCGCGGGGGCTGGTCGGGGCCGGTTCGGCATCCGGCGCCGAGGTCGACCGTCGCCGGCACACGGCGCTCGTAGCGGTAAGGGTCGACGCGGTCCGGCGCCTCGGCGTCCGCGCCTGCGGGATGCGCCCAGAGATGCATCGCTTTGTCCGCGATCGCCCGGGCTACCGGGATCTCGTAGACGCTGTCTTCCGTGAGCGAAACGCGGATCGTGTCACCGAGGCCGTCGAGGAGCAGCGAGCCGATGCCGATGGCGCTCTTGATCCGCCCGTCCTCGCCGTCGCCCGCCTCGGTCACGCCGAGGTGCAGCGGGTAGTGCATATCCTCCTCCGCCATCCGGGCGACGAGCAGGCGGTAGGCCTGGATCATCACCTTGGGGTTGGAGGCCTTCATCGAGAGGATGAGGTCGCGGAACCCGTTCGCCTCGGCGATGCGGAGGAACTCGAGCGCGCTCTCCACCATCCCGAGCGGCGTGTCCCCGTAGCGGTTGAGGATGCGGTCGCTGAGGGAGCCGTGGTTGGTGCCGATCCGGAGCGCGCGCCCCAGCTCGCGGCAGCGCCGTACGAGCGGGGAGAAGGCCTCGTGGAGGCGCTCGAGCTCCGCGGCGTAGTCGGCGTCGCTGTACTCCCGCACCGCGAAGCGCTTCTTGTCGGCGTAGTTGCCGGGGTTGACCCGCACCTTCTCCACGTGCTCCACCGCCTCGAGGGCGGCCCCGGGCAGGAAGTGGATGTCCGCCACGAGGGGCACGCCCGCGAAGCCCGCCGCGCTGAAACCCGCGCGAATCTCGCGCAGACAGCGCGCCGCGGCCACGTTGGGCGCCGTCACGCGCACGATCTCGCACCCCGCCTCCGCGAGGGCGATCGCCTGCCGCACGGTCGCCGCCACGTCCTGCGTGTCGCTGGTGGTCATCGACTGCAGCCGCCGCGGCTGCGCGCCGCCGACACCGACGGGGCCGACCCGGACCTCACGGGTGGGGCGCCGGCGGGTCCGGAAACGGTTGGGACAGTAGTTCATCGGGTGGGAGCGGGCGGCGCGGCGGGCGTGGCCGGCGGGGGCGGCGGGGGCGGCGCG
>SXGQ01020375.1_pt1 | contig 24579 bp, 19 predicted proteins | sample 3178371 | NCBI WGS metagenome assembly SXGQ01 (sample SAMN11356859, study PRJNA531348) | freshwater metagenome | isolation source: freshwater sample F1-20 | place: China: Fuxian Lake, Yuxi | collected 2017-12-25 | reverse complement strand
TTCGAAGACCAAGGTTTGCGATTCGTCGGTCGCGAGTTGTACGAGGCGTTTTTCGCGGGGTATACGTCAAAGCAGTGGGGGGTCGATCCAAAAGAATTGCCCGCAAGTATTTTGGCGAGACTGCCCGTGCGCTTTACGGAAGACGATTCATATTTCAACCATCCGTATCAGGCGATACCCAAAGATGGTTATACACCGATAGTCGAGGCGATTCTGGATCACCCGTTGATTTCAGTGCGGCTCGACACGAAGTTTGTGCCGAGCGCGTCAAGCGAATTTGGTGAATTCGACCATGTTGTCTGGACCGGGCCAATCGATGCGTACTTCAATTATGAATTCGGACGATTGGGTTACCGAACCCTGGATTTTTTGCCAGAGGTGAGTGACGGCGATTATCAGGGTCACCCAGTTGTCAACTACTGCGATGTTGAGGTGCCGTATACGCGAATCACCGAGCACAAACACTTCGCACCTTGGGAGACCCACGCTCGAACGGTTGTCTATCGCGAGTTTTCACGACTTTGTGGCGAGACCGATACGCCTTACTATCCGATTCGATTGGTCAAAGAAAAAGAGCAGTTGATGCAGTATGTGCAACGGGCTCGCAGCGCCAAAGGTGTGACATTCATCGGCCGACTAGCAACCTACCGTTATCTGGATATGGATGTGACGATTCATGAAGCATTGTCGGCGTCAAAAGTGATGCTTGATTGTTTGACCACGAAAAAATCACTGCCGAGTTTTTCGGTTGATCCGATGGCGTGAGATGAACAATTTTTTATTGCAAAGACTGACCCTGCCACGTGAAGAGACGACCGAACCGTTGCTATATGTGCGCACCGAGGGTGATGCATCGATCGCGGATGGTCGGGCTGTTTTGCGTGCCGGAGCTGAACTCAGTTTTGACACTTCGTTTGGGGTTTTTGCCGCTGGTCGTTGGCGACGACTGAGCACCATCGACAACCTCTTCGTCAGTATTTTCGCAATCGGATCTGGCCGAATCGAAATTGTGGGCGTTAGTGCCAAGTTGTTCGGCTTGAAACAAACAGAAAAAGTCGTTGCCTCGGCCGTCATTGCGTCGAATGGCAAGACGACGATCGAAGTGCCAGATTTTTCTGGAGGGAATTCTGGAAGTTATTTTGTTCGGCTAAGCGCTGAGCAGACCGATGTTGTCGTTACCGGGGGAGAATGGACCACGACCACGGATGTTGCGCGCGACATCAGGCTTTCGCTGTCGATAACCACTTTCAATCGCCAAGATTATGTCAAGCCGACCGTGGCGAAAGTTTTGCACCTTGAAAAAACGATCGAAACATTGCGCGGCAAACTGCGCGTGCTCGTTGTCGACAACGCACGAAATATTGAGTTCGACACCGAACAAAATGCGCCGATGACGGTCGTGCAGAATCCGAATTTGGGCGGTGCTGGTGGGTTCGCTCGCGGGATCATTCATCTGCGTAACGAAGGTTGGTCGACGCATATTTTGTTGATGGACGACGACATCACTCTCGAGCCAGATTCCCTCGTGCGAACCTTTGCATTGTTTAGTTTCGCGCGAGACGAAAAATTGTGTATTCATGGAGCGATGCTCAGCGAAGAGCGTGGTTGGATGCAGTTTGAAGCAGGCTCGAAATATCGTTGGCGATCGCTGTATCCGTTGCGGGCGATTGGTCGTGAAGACGACCTGCGTGAGCGCAAATTAGTGCTGCGCGATGCGCGCGAAAGGAAGTTCGCGTACACGGCTTGGTGGTACACGGCGTTTCCGGTGATGATCACGCGAGATAACCCGTTGCCAATTTTTGTGCGTGGTGACGATGTGAGTTACGGCTTGCTGCATACCGGCAAGCACAGCGTTACCTTGAACGGCGTGATCGTCTGGCACGCTGACTTCGGCCTGAAAAACAACCCGTCTTCTTTGTTTTACGAAAAACGCAATTTTGCGATCATTGACACTCTCGTGTTCGATCGCCATCACTGGTGGCACTTGGCGCGACGATTCATTGCGCTGAGTTTTCGCAATCTGTTCTCGATGCGTTACGCCAGCGTCGAATACATGATTCGCGGTGTACGTGCATACCTGCAGGGCCCGGCGGCGTTGATCGCCACGGATCACTCTGCGCTGCACGACGAATTGCGCAAAGTATCTGAGGAAAAGCCCGCAACGCTCTCTGCAGAATTGGCTGCGGTGAAAATCACCAAACCAAGAATCAAGCCGATTCGTTTGATTGGTTTTGCGCTGGCCGTGCCACTCATCGGCGGTTACATACTGCCCAGGGCGCTACGTCGTGACGTTTTGAGAACTGCACCGATTGACTCGCGAGCGGTGGGGTTGGCTACCAGATACAACCGAATTTTGTATCGCCACGACAGACTGCCTGAAGGTTTCGTGGTTGAGCGCGACTCACGTCGATTTTTTTCGTTGTTGCGGGAAGTCTGCGTCGTGACCAAAGAAATTGCGCTGAATTATCGTCGACTCAAGCGCGAATATCGCGATGCTTATCCGACTCTTGTGAGCGACGAGAGCTGGCAAAAAAAATTTGGCAACTGATTAATTTATTTAGCGAGCGTTGCGCTGGCAGCCAGCAGCGAAAGCCAAGTTGTACGGTCGATCACACCAGTTTGTTTGAGCCCGACCCTTTTTTGAAAGCGCTTGAGTTGTTTAACCGTGCCAGAACCAAAGATTCCGTCTGCTTTCATTTTAATTTTGAGCACACGAGCGAGCGCTGTTTGAGCCGTGGCAACAGATGTATGGCGCGAGTTCTGACTGAGTTTGAAAGTTGTCGTGTCGATGCCGAGAAGGCTCAAGACTGCGACGTCAGCGATGCCGTCTATTGGCAGACCGTTGAGTTCTTCGAGTTTGCTCACTGCGCTTGTTGTGCCTTTGCCGAATGCGCCATCGGTGGCAAGTTTCTGTTTCTTTTTCAAGCCGAGGGCGACGTTCAGTGCCTTTTGCAACTCAGCAACCGGCTCACCGCGGTTGCCAACGGCCAGAGGTACCGCCAATGGCAAGACGCTGTCTGGGTTTGGCGTGATCAGTCCTTGGGCACGAAGGTCGTCGAGTTGCTTGCGCAAAAATAGCGTGAACTCGGCGCGCCCAGTGGTCGTCAGATGAATGTCGTCGCTGAACCAGCGCGAAGCCGAAGGGTCGCTGCTGGCCGCGTTCCAGTCGAGGACCGAAACATTAGGGTTGGTTTGTGCGGCGGCCGCCAACGCGGCGTTTGACAATGCATAGTTCTGTGAAGCGCGACGCGTTGACAGGTTGACAAAGATAATTCTTTGCACGTTGCGTGCATTTAGGGCGTTAATCACTGCAGCCACATCGCCGGCCATCGTGTTCGGGTCATCGTTGTATCCCAATTGGATGATCGCAATTTGCGGAAACTGTTCGGCGCTCAGCGAATTGACCACGCCGATTGCATCTGGCAAACCTTTGTCAGGAGTGACGCAACTTGGGCCGACCATGCAGCGATTGGCGACGGCTTGAAAATTGACCGACGGATAGGCGGGCGACATTATTGCTGAGAATTCTGGAACAATGCTCTGACCAATCGAATCACCGACGAACAACATTGAGCCAACCACGCCAGATTCAAGTGGTGCGCCAAAAACTTGTGTCACTCCGAACCATGGCGCAGGCAAGCCGAATGATGTGCGAAACGCCCAACCCGAAACTTTGACTGCGCCAGCAGTGCCGGTGATTGTGACATCAACCGTGTAGCCACCCCAGTCGCCACCCAGACCGTCGTTCGTTGTGGTCACCGATGCCAGGGTGCCGATTTGCGGGTATTTGGCGACGATCTGCGAGGCGGAAAACGCGCGCGTCCAGACCATTAGCGAACTATTTGAAGAGATATCACCTTCGTCGACCAACGCCGGAAATTCGCCACCTGCGGTGCGACCACCGTTTGAAGATGAGAACTCGGTGCGCACGACATTGCCATTTGGATTGCGAATCACAACACCAGAAGTTTCAGCAACGGCACGATCGGTGTTGGCGCTTTCGAGAACCGATGGCGATGCGTTGACAGAAGTTCGAAGCGCGGCACCACCATAAACTTGACAGTCTTGTGTGTCACAAGTTTTCGCCAGACCTGCGTAGCGATTTTCGGTGACTGAATATGATCGAGCGGCGACTGCTTGGGCACGTAGCGCATTCATGCCCGCACCGCCAGCAGTGTCACCCCATGATGCTGGTGATTCGCGTGGCACGACGCCACGTAGATAATCGTCGAGGCGGGCGATGTTGATCGTTCGGTTTTCGTTCTTGGTGTTGTTCATCGCGCGAACGATGCCGCGGTAATAACGCACTTGATTTGCGCTTGCCGATTTTGGTTCGCAAAGACCGACCGTGTCGAGTGCTGATGCGGCGGGGTCTTGACTGGCGTTGGTGAGAAACGATGCGGTTTCGTTGAACTCACCGATCAGCGTGAAACCAGCAGCTTCGGGCGAGTCAGGTTCGTTAAGACACTTGCGCTCTCCTGAACCCCAAACTTGATAGACGCGCTGCGCGCCAGGCTTTTCGCGAGCGACCATGCTGGTAAACCGTCGACCTTGGTCGGGGTCTTCGAGCAATCGCATCGTGCCAGAGTCTGAAACGACGCCAGTTTGCTTGTTGTTCATCACGCTCAGCCAAGTTGTCATATCTTGATTTGGCGCTTCAAGATTCGATCGCGAGTTGCCCGTTGCCCCGCCGTAATAAAAGTCGAGTATTTGCTCCCACGACCAGCCGTGAACAGTTGCCCAGCCGTAAGCACCGTATTGGCTCAGACCGCGACCATGGCCAAAACCGCGACCGTAAATAATCACACCGCCGGGCAGTTGACCAAGTTCGGCGTGGGCGAGTTGCGCAGGTGCGAGCCCCGCAACAAGTGTTGCGATGCCAAATAATGCGACGAAGCGTCGTTTATATGAGATTGGGGGTATGCGCATAGAGAATTAGAACTCCCTTGCCCGCGCGATCAGCCTACTTGAAATTAAGCGACAACTTCGGTTGCCGGAAGCGCGTCGCGTTGTTGCACGACGACACCGATCAGGACAAAACTGATGCCGATCAAGTCTGTGATACTTGGCACCTGATTTAAAAACAGCAATCCAAAAATAGTTGCTGTGACTGGCAGCAATGCGAGCAATACGGAGAATCTGCGCACAGGAATGCGTCGCAACGTGAATTGGTCGATGCCGTAGCCAATTGCATTTGACAAAACGCCGACCAAAAAGCATGTTGCGAGAATCCATGGTGCGCTGAATGCGGGGCCGACATCTGGCGCACCGAATGGAGCGATAAAAAGAGCACCGATCAAAAGGCCGATGCCAAGACCAGAAACGCCGCGGTCAAAACTTGCGACCTTCGACCCAATCACGATGTACAGCGCCCACATGATCGAAGCCAGAAAGATAAAAAGCAAACCCAACGGTTCGTTGCCGAGCTCGAGACCGGACAAAATCACGACACCGATTACTGCCAAGATGAGGGCGATGGCATTGCGGCTCGTGCGGGTACGAAGTGCGGCGACGGTAATTGGTCCGATGAATTCAATCGCCACACCTTTGCCCAGATCGAGGTGTTGAATGGCCAAGTAGAAGAATAAATTCATTAGCGCCGTTGAAACACCGAACAGACTGACGCTAATCATCTGTTGGCGCGACCAGTGGCCGCCGAGCCTTAACGATTTAGCCGAGAATGCCAGCAAAAAAATTGCCGCACCGATCACGCGCAGCCAAGCGACACTGGCTGGTGCGAGGTCGTCGAACAAGCCAACTGCGATGACCGCACCGCAGTACTGACCCAGGGCTGAAAATATGAATAGAAATTCGGGCGGTGCCGTGCTTGCAAAACGAGTTAATCCGCGCGAGGCGGCATTTGAGCTCAATCGAAAAGATCTGGGTCTGTGCGACAAATTTCTTCCCACAGAGGTTGAAATTGCAACCAACCTGCGGCTGGAAATGCCGTGAGATCGCGCGTGTAACTTGCCACCTCGTGAGAAATTAGTTTTGGCGTGCCAGCGGCTTCGGCCATCAGTTGCGCTTGGCAAGTTCGCTCCATGGTGATAAACCAGAATGCCGCGGCGTCAACCGTGTCGCTGACGGTGAACAAACCGTGATTTTGATGAATCGCCGCTTTGCCTTTCGGAAACTTCGCGGCGATTTCTTGACCGGCGGCGACCTCGAACACGACTGCGCCACCTTGCTCGGTGATCACAGTGTGGTCTTCGTAGAAGTAGCACGAGTCTTGGGTGATCGGGTCAAGTTTGCGACCGAGTGACGACCACGACTTGCCAAATGGCGAGTGGGCGTGGGCAGCGGAAATGACATCGGGGCGAGCCTGGTGAATTGCCGCGTGAATGCAAAATGCCGCGCGATTAACCGGCTGCGAACCGTAAACGACTTCGCCGTCATGATTGACGAGAATCAAGTCGCTGACCCGCATGTAGCGAAAACTTTTCGCAAACGGGTTGACCCAAAAGTGATCTGTGAACTCTGGGTCGCGCACTGTGATGTGGCCCGCTACACCCTCACCAAAACCAAGTCGACCGAAGATTCGCATCGCACCCGCGAGTTTTTCTTTGCGATGCTGGCGATCTTGTTCGAGTGTCGCGAACTTTGGTGGCGCGAGTTGCGTCACAGTTTTTGGCGTGAGTTCGACGCCGTCGATAATTTTCTTCGTGCTCGTTTGATTTTCGATGATTGCCATGACTTCAGGTTACGACAAGGCGAGCAAGGCCGCGTTGACGAGTTGCTCCGGCAATAGGTCGAAAGTGCCGTAAAGTTCGGCAATTGAGCCCGATTGACCAAATTCGTCGACGCCAACAGGCACCGTTCGAGCGCCGAATATTGATCCCAGCCAGGCCAGCGAATGGCTCGCCGAGTCTTGCACCGTGAGAATCGGCAGGCGACGCTCTGATTCATTTAGTAGTGCACCGAATTGGCCGACATTGTGCGTCGTGACACCGTTGCGAGTTGCATTTTGTTGCGCGGCGCGCCAACCGCGATAAATGCGATCGGGCGAGCAAATATCCAGCACCAGCGCGTTGATACCTTCGGCTTCGAGCAGTTTTGCCGCGGCCACTGCCTCGGGAATGACGCTGCCGGTTGAGGCGATAACCAAATCGGCAGGTTGGTTTTCGTTCGGTTCACGCAATCTATATCCACCAGCCAAGACATCGGCGCGCAACGCATCAGCGCCATGCTTTGTCAGGAGTTCTTCAAATGGTGTTTGATCGATTGGGCGAGTTGAGAGTCGCAGATACATGCTGTCGCCATCGGGTGTGCTGAGTCGATCGAGGCCGTTGCAAATCAACCAGTCGAGTGTGCGCGCAAAACACGGCTCGGCATAAGTCATGTTCGGCAACTCGAGACCGAGCGAGGTTGTGACGGTGCTCTGGTGCGCGCCACCCTCTGGTGCGAGGGTGACACCAGACGGCGTGCCGACCAAAATAAATCTCGCCCCGTTGTAGAGCGCATAGATCAGTGCGTCGAGACCACGACACACGAACGGGTCGTAAACCGTGCCGATTGGCAACAAGTGTTCGCCGTGCAATTCATGGCCGAGCCCGAATGCATGCAACGCCAAGAATAAGTTCATCTCGCTTAGACCGAGTTCGAGGTGTCGACCCTCGGGGCCCTCGTTCCAGCGCAACAATCGGTCGTCGCCCAAATAGTTTGGTTGCGCATCAGAGCTGAACACACCGAACTTGTTTATCCAGCCGCCGAGGTTCGTGCTGATGCTGACATCAGGCGACATCGTGACCATGCGCTCGGCGACTTCGGATATCGCGCCGAGACCAGTCAACAGTCGACCGAAAACTTCTTGAGTTGAAATTGGTTTTTTGCCGATCGCCAGACCGACTTCGTGTGGAACCTTGAGTATCGGTCGCTCAGGCAACTGTTTATTGTTGATATCGCCACCCACGGCACGACAGACTCGGTCTTCTTCGCTGTCGCGGGTGAATTGATCCCACTCAGTTTCGGGAGTCAAGCCATTTTGAATGCGCAACTCGTTGATCTGCTTTTCTGAGAGCAGCGCGGCATGGTTGAGGGGATCACCCGCAATCGGCAAGCCCCAACCTTTGACCGTGTAGGCGAAGATGACGCTCGGTTTGTCGGTGACCAGGTCGCACTCGCGATAGGCGTCGAGCAACATCTCGATGTCGTGGCCACCGAGGTTTTGCACGAGCGGTGCGAGATCATCGTCTGAGACATCGTTGATGAAGGCGATTACTTCGCTCGGGGCACCGTCTAAGAATTTCTCACGAAGCGCCGGGCCGTGCACAGCGAACAAACTTTGATATCGCTCATTCGACATGTCGTCGATGTATTGGCGCAATGATTCGCCTCCTGGTTGGGCAAATGCCGATTGCAGTTTGTGGCCGTATTTGGCTTCGATCACATGCCAGCCGGCGTCTGCAAAAAACTCGGCGAGTTTTTTGATCTTCATGCCGGGCACAACTCGGTCAAGGCTTTGCCGGTTGGCATCGACGATCCACATCACGTTGCCGAGACCTTGCAGCGATGGGTCGGCGATTGCTTCCCAAATGTTGCCTTCGTCGAGTTCGGCGTCTCCAACTAGGGCGATGAACCGCGCCGCCGGTCGTGGTGCAAAGTGTGAGTCAATATAACGACGGACCATCGAAGCAAACAACGGGGCGACGGCACCCAGACCAACCGAGCCAGTTGAGAAGTCGGCAACATCTGGATCCTTGGTTCGACTCGGGTAACTCTGCAAACCGCCTAGCGTGCGTAGGCGTTTTAGATATGACTTGTCAAGTTCGCCAGTGAGATATTTGATCGCATGGAAAATTGGTGACGCATGAGGTTTGACCGCGACTTTGTCGTCACCATTCAAGTGACCAAACCAAAGCGATGTCATGATGCTGACGACCGAAGCACTGCTGGCCATGTGCCCACCAACTTTTACGTTGAACTCGGCGTCTCTGCCACCGGGTGCAGGCGCGCTTTCGCGTTCGCGATTGGCGTAGTCAACCATGCGTACTGCGAGCCAGAGCACTCGTTGTTGAATTCGTTCGAGCACGTCGATATCGGCGAGGTTTTCTTGCCCCACTGCTTTTTTGCCCATTCGCCAATTATGGCTTATCGTGAGAGGTCTTGACTATGCCGCGTGAACTGAAACCTGCCGAGATGGCGGCCCCAGCGGCCAGATATGCGCACGGCGTGCATGTGCCCGCAGGTTATGAGTTGATCGTCACTTCTGGGGTCGTGCCGACGCGACGTGATGGCAGCGTGCCGGCGAATATCGGCGAGCAGGCGAGTGTAGTTTGGCAAAATATTTTGGCGATTCTGGCCGAAGGAAAAATGAAAGCGGGTGACATAATTTCGGTGACGACTTATGTTGTCAGCACATCTGACGCCTCTGATCTGTCCGCGAATTTAAAGATTGTGATGGCTGCGCGTGATGCGGCATTGAATGGTCATCTGGCAGCGAGCACTCTCGTAATCGTTCCTGCGTTAGCCAAGCCCGAGTGGTTAATGGAGATCTCCGTGCTCGCGGCGAGGCAACCAAACTCGTAGCCTTGAGTTTGCATTATGACTGATAAGAAAACCGACTCGGGTATTGAGATTGAACCCCTATATTCAGGCGAGTCGTTGGGTGGTTTTGACGCGAAATCAAAACTTGGCTCTCCTGGTGCGGCGCCATACACCAGAGGCATCTACGAGACGATGCATCGGGATCGTTTGTGGACGATGCGCCAGTATGCGGGCTTCGGTACGGCTGCCGACACGAATGAGCGGTTCAAATTTTTGTTGAACGCGGGGCAGACAGGTTTGTCTTGTGCGTTCGATCTGCCGACGCAGATGGGTTACGACAGCGACCATCCGCGCGCAGTGGGCGAGGTCGGCAAAGTTGGCGTGGCGATCGACTCGATCGAAGACATGCGCGTTTTGCTCGCCGATCTGCCTCTCGACATGGTGACGACATCGATGACGATCAATTCGACGGCGGCGGTGCTGTTGTTGCTTTACGAATTGGTGGCAGAAGAACGCGGCGTCGCGTCGACCGAAATTTCTGGAACGATTCAAAATGACTTGTTGAAAGAATATATTGCTCGTGGAACATATATTTACCCGCCGCGACCGTCAATGCGCATTATCACCGATATTTTTGCGTATTGCGCCAAGCACGTTCCGAAGTGGAACACGATCTCAATCTCGGGTTATCACATCCGCGAGGCGGGCTCGACTGCCGTGCAGGAACTTGCGTTTACCTTGTCAAATGCGATTGCCTATGTTCAGGCGGCGGTCGACTCGGGGCTTGACGTCGACGATTTCGCTCCGCGCTTGAGTTTTTTTTGGAACGGTCACAATAATTTTTTTGAAGAAGTCGCCAAGTTTCGCGCCAGTCGTCGCATGTGGCACGAAATCATGTCGAAGCGATTCGGGGCCAAGAATCCAGCCAGTTTGTTGATGCGATTTCACACACAAACTGGTGGTTCGACACTTACGGCCCAACAGCCGCAGAACAACATCGTGCGAGTCGCGATGCAGAGCATGGCTGCCGTGTTGGGTGGTACGCAAAGTTTGCACACCAATGGTTTTGACGAGGCACTGAGTTTGCCAACCGAAGATGCTGCGCGCATTGCGTTGCGAACCCAACAAATCATTGGCTACGAGAGTGGCGTCACCGATACGCCCGATCCATTGGCTGGTTCCTACTATGTCGAGTCGTTGACAAATGAAGTCGAGCGATTGTCTTGGGAATACATCGAGCGCATCGAGCAAATGGGTGGCGCGGTGCAGGCCATTGAGTCAGGTTTTCAGGTGGGCGAAATTGAAGAGTCGGCGTATGCGTATACGAAGTCGATCGATGACGGTTCGCGCGTTTTGGTCGGGGTGAATAAGTTCGTCGCCGAGTCTGAAAAAGAATTCGTGCCGAAAAAGATTGATCCAGAACTTGAACAAAGTCAGATCGCCCGGGTCACAAAGTTGCGCGCCTCGCGCAACCAAGTCGCGGTGACTTCGGCGCTTGACAAGTTGAAGAGTGCGGCCCGTGAGAGCGACAATTTGTTGTATCCGATGAAAGATGCGTTACGCGCTAACGCCACGCTTGGTGAAGTCAGCGATGTGCTACGCGAGGTGTTTGGCGTCTACCAGCCCAGCTAGGTCGTTGGCTCAATTTGAAATTAAATTGATTTTTGCCGGCGGGCGTTCGATGGCTGGGGCTTGGCGTTCGGGGTGGCCCAGGTAGATCATCGCCGTGATGTGGGTGTCTAGTTTGAAGCCGCAAAAGTTTGCAACATCGTCGTTGACGCCTTTCGGGCAACTTGACCAAAAACTTGCCAGACCGAGCGAGGTTGCGCCAAGCAGAATATTTTGAATGCCTGCTGAAACTGCATCGCGATTTTCTTCAGTGCGCAACTGAGTGTCGCCTTGCTCTGTGCCGACGATCAAAATAACTGGTGCGCGCTGAAACTTGGTGCGGGCTTTGGCGACTTTTTCAGGCTTGTCGCCTTCGCGCGCCATCGCATCGGCAACGCAGTTGCTTAGGCGTTCGCGAGCGTCACCAACGACGGCAGCGAACATCCACGGAAATGTGAGCTTGTGGTTTGGCGCCCACATTGCGAGTTCGCAGAGTTTTTCGAGAACGCCCGCATCTAACGGGCGATCTTTGTCGACCATCATGTCTGTGCGCCGCGCACGCACTAGTTCTCGCAACTCTTCAAAATTCATATCGAGCTTTCTGTCTAGTGCGCAATATGTGCGCGGACGCGTGGATGGAAAAGTCGGATAACTTTCGTGGCGCGATTGAGTTGGCGTTGAGTTCTGGCATTTCGCCCGCTCAGTAACTGCCCAAGTTCGAGAATTTGATTGGCCAATTCAAGGTTTGTAGAACTGCTCTTTTTGCAGGCGTTGCCAAGACGCAGCAATAGATCGCCACGCTCATATACGGCACAAATTATTGCGAACTTGCTAATCGTCGATGCGTCGCTCGACTCAGCAACCTTTTCGGGGGCCCGCATGAAAAGTGCATCGCTGAATGTTGCTTGGCCCAAACCGTTGTAAGCGTCTGGCGACCACCGATAAATATAAGTGAAGTCGATGAACTCGAGACCCGCTTTTCGTAAAAACGAAAATACTTGGTCAAATAATGGTTGACCCTCATATAGTTCGCAGAACTCGACTTCAATGTCGATCGCCAGAACATGCTCGAGACTTTTGGCCGAACCATGCATCACGTCCAGTTCGGCACCTTGAACATCAAGTTTAATTACATCAAAAGTCGCATTTAGTTCTTGTGCGATTCGATCTGCTGTTTCGCATGGCAGCGTTACTTTGCCGACGATGTCGTGGCGCTCTGGTTCGGGAAATAAATCGGTGAAACGACGATTTGGCTCGTAGATCGACGAAACCATTGGCTTGCGACAGAGATTCAGAGTTACTTCACCCACGGAGTGCCAGAGGGCCTTGGTGATCAAAGTTTCTGAATTGTATGACGACGAACTGTTTGAATTGAGCACGCTTGCTGATGATCGTGAGTCTGGTTCAACCGCGAAGTAGTCGATGTGTTTTTTGAAAACGGTCCAGCGATCGTATGCGCCGTGGGCCGCGCCTATATCCAGCAACGAGATGGTCGTTGAACCGATTATTTTTTGGACGAGCGAAGCTTGTTGTTTGTCAAAAGATGAAGTTGTGAGTTTCTTGATCACCTGTTTCAAGCTTGACATTGGACAAGTTTCAGTTTTTGTGGAGGGCCGAGTTGAGGCCGCCCCAAGAGCCGGTGCGTTGTGCGGCCTCGACGGCGCCAGATTGGCTGTGGCGACGGAACAACAAATTGTTGGCACCAGAAAGTTGGCGAGCTTTGACGATTGTCGCATCGGGAAGTTTGACCAAAGTGCCGCCAGTTACATAGAGCCCCGCTTCGATGATGCAATCATCGCCCAGGCTGATGCCAAGACCGCTGTTGGCGCCGAGCAGACAACGCTTGCCAACACGAATAACTTCTTTGCCACCACCTGAGAGCGTGCCCTGGATCGAGGCACCACCACCGATATCTGAGCCGTCATCGACGACAACACCTTGAGAAATTCGACCTTCGACCATTGATGTGCCGAGCGTGCCGGCGTTGAAATTGCAGAAACCTTCGTGCATCACGGTCGTGCCAGGCGCAAGATGTGCGCCGAGCCGAACTCGCGAGGCATCGGCGATGCGCACGCCACTTGGCACCACATAGTCGGTCATGCGCGGAAGCTTGTCGACGCCATGGATCGTGAGGTGTTCGCCACGACGGCGCATGTTGAAAGTGACTTCATCGATTAGATCGACTGGCACGGCGCCGAGGGATGTCCAGGCGACGTTTGTTAACACACCGAAAATGCCTTCAAGATTCATTGAATTTGGCAGAGCAAAACGATGCGACATCAAGTGCAGGCGCAAATATGCATCTGTCGCGTCGCGTGGCGCCGTGTTTGTATCAATCGAAATATTGACGGGCACAATGCCAACACCACGACGTGGATCGGTATGGGCCACGGGCAAAGATGACAAAAACTCTGCGGGCGTGCTCTCGCCCCAGCCAAGTTTGCGAAAAAAGACGTCCAGCACCGAATCGTCGGGCGCCATAGTGGCGACACCGACGCCCCATGCAAATTTTGTAGCACTCATTATTCGAACACCTCTGGTCGCAATGTTGGAAACAAAATCACGTCTTTGATGCTCGTCGCGCCACTCAAGAGCATCACGAGTCGGTCAATGCCGATGCCGAGGCCACCTGTTGGTGGCAGACCAAATTCGAGCGCGCGCAAATAATCCTCGTCAATCGTGCCCGCTTCGAGGTTGCCGGCCGCCTTTGATTTTGCCTCTTCGTTAAATCGTTCGCGTTGTTCGATCGGATCGTTCAATTCAGTGAAGCCGTTCGCCAGCTCGTGTGTGCCAACAAACAATTCGAACCGTTCGGTCAAGAATGGATCGTTACGGTCGACGCGGGCGAGTGGTGAGATTTCAACCGGATGACCGGTAACAAATGTCGGCTTGATCAAAGTTGGCTCGGCTTTCTCGGCGAATATCTCTTCAATGATGCGTCCCGATCCCCAACGCGCCTCGACGTTGATGCCATGTTTTTTGGCGATCGCCCGCAACGAATCAACCGATTGTGATGGATGAACTTTTTCGCCGACTGCCTCGCTGGCGAGATCAATCATTCGAACGCGACGCCAAGGTTCGGCGAGGTCGCATTCGGTGCCGCGAATATCTACGATCGTTGTGCCCAGTGCATCCAGGGCCGCATTGCGAATCAGCACCTCGGTGAGATCCATTACATCGGTATGGTCGGCAAAAGCCTGATATGACTCCATCATCGTGAACTCTGGATTGTGACGAGTCGATATGCCCTCGTTGCGAAATACCCGACCGATTTCAAACACGCGCTCCATGCCGCCAACGATTAATCGCTTGAGATGCAACTCAAGGGCGATGCGCAGGAACAACTGCATGTCCAGCGTGTTGTGGTGTGTAAGAAATGGGCGGGCTTGCGCCCCACCGGCCTCAACATGCAAGACCGGAGTCTCGACTTCTATGTAATCACGCTCATGCAGCGTGCGGCGAAAACTAGCGATGGTTGCATGTCGCACTTCGAACACTCGACGCGCTTCGTCGTTGACGATGAGATCGGCGTATCGCTGGCGATAACGCGTATCGACATCGGTCAATCCATGAAATTTGTCAGGGAGCGGTCGCAATGACTTTGAGAGCAGTTCAACCGCAGTTACCTTGATTGATAGTTCGCCCTTGCGTGTCGTCATGACAGCGCCGTGAGCACCAACCCAGTCGCCGAGATCCAAATTGTTGATCGCATCAAACTGCGCGTCGCCGACGATTGCTTTTGAAACGAACAATTGAATCTCTGCACTTCGATCTTTGATCGTGATGAAAATCAACTTTCCTTGGTCACGCTTGAGCATGATACGGCCGGCGACCGCGGCAACTGTTTTGGTTTCAGAGCCGGCTTCAAGCGACGCAAAAATTTCACGCAACTCGCCGAGTGTGTGCGTGCGATCAAAACGGTGGGGATACGGGTTTGAACCTAAATTTCGTAGTTCGTTGACCGCATTCAGACGACGCGAGCGTTCGATAGCAAAACCGCTATTGCGTTCAGCCTGAGACTCTTCATCCACTCGACCCTCTTGGCTGGTTGATTTTTCTGTCACTTTTCTCGCTTCATAAAAAGGCTTTGCTGATGATCAACTGTAATTCAACGTAGCGACTGGTTACGAAGAGGTTATTCAATTACCAGCAGTACATCGCCACTGCCGACCGTGTCGCCAGCTTTGCAATTGATTTTGGTAACAGTGCCTGCTTTGTCGGTTTGAATCTGGTTTTCCATTTTCATCGCCTCAAGCACGAGAACAGCATCACCTTGGGCGACGCTCTGACCTTGAGTTACCAGAATTTTGATCACGGTGCCCTGCATTGGTGCGATAATCGTGCCGCTCGATGTCGGCGACTGAGTCGCACCACGAGATGCTGAACGAGTTTTTGGCGCGGGCTGACCCACGCCGCCAGTGGGCGGTACCCAGACTTTGACATTGAAACGTTTGCCGTTGACTTCGACGACCGTGCTCTTTTCGACGAGACCGTCATTGTTGGCTTGTGTCTCGCCGGTCGTTGAGATGATCTTTGAGAGATCAAGTTTCTCTTCAACCCATTTTGTTGAATGTTTCGTGGCGGCGAAATCGGGATGACGCAAGATTGCGAGGTCAGCTTCGATCGTCGTGTGCAAGCCTTCTATTTGTGTTTCTTCAAGCGCGCGAATAGTTCGAGCAATTGCCGACTCACGATCTTTGCCCCAGACGATAAGTTTGCCGACCAAGTTGTCGTAATACTGGCTGACCGTGTCACCAGACTCATAGCCACCGTCGAAACGAACACCGAAACCGTCGGGTGTCGTGAGTTTGGTGATCGTGCCGGGTGACGGCAAGAACTTGCCGCCAGTCGGATTCTCGGCATTGATGCGAACTTCGATTGCATGTCCGCGCCGCGCTGCCAAAACTTGTTTTTGATTCATCGGCAATTTCTCGCCGGCGGCAACTCTTATTTGCCATTCAACAAGATCGATGCCAGTGATCAATTCTGTTACTGGATGCTCGACTTGAAGGCGAGTATTCATCTCAAGAAAGAAAAATTCTTCATCTTGATAAATGAATTCGACCGTGCCCGCGTTGAAGTAGCCAACCGCCTTTGCGGCTTTTACGGCGGCGGCACCCATTGCGTCTTCGACGCCATCTGGCAAAGCCGGTGCCGGTGCTTCTTCAATTAGTTTCTGGTGGCGTCTTTGTGCCGAGCAGTCGCGTGACGAGACCCAGACGACGTTGCCATGAGTGTCGCCGATTAGTTGGATTTCGATGTGTCGTGGCCACGAAAGATATTTTTCGACGTAGATTTCATCCCGTCCAAAAAATGCCTTTGACTCGCGCTGTGCAGACTCCATTGCTTCTTGCACGCTCTTTTCGTCGTGCACGACTTTCATTCCGCGACCGCCGCCACCGAACGCTGCTTTGATCGCCACGGGGTATCCATGACTCTTTGCGAAATTCGAGATTTCTCCCGCGCTTTTCAAAAACTCGGTCGTGCCGGGCACGATTGGCGCACCACCGCGAAGGGCGGCTTTGCGCGAAGACACCTTGTCACCCATTTCGACTATTGCGGCAGGCGGTGGTCCGATAAAAGCCACACCCATGTCTGTAATAGTTTTCGCAAAGTCGGCATTCTCGCTGAAAAAGCCGTATCCAGGGTGAACCGCGTCGGCGCCGCTGCGCTTAATCGCATCGATGATCGCATCCGTTTTGAGATAACTTTCAGCTGCACTCTGACCGCCTAATGCGAATGCCTCGTCGGCGAGACGCACATGCAGGGCGTTACGGTCAAGTTCGCTATAAACAGCAACGGTGGCGATGCCCATCTCGCGGGCGGTGCGAATGACCCGTACTGCAATTTCGCCACGATTGGCGATCAGGATTTTCTTAAGCACGGGGTACTATTCTCGCCGATGGCAAGCACGGATAACAACTGGCAAAACCAAGCACTGGCAAATATGCCAAACGACTGGACCGTGCAAAGGGTTGCCGAAACGGGCAGCACGAACGCCGACCTTTATGCGCATGCCCAACGTGGCGCCGAACACCACACCGCGCTGATGGCCGACAGTCAGACTGCGGGGCGCGGTCGACTTGATCGGACATGGGAAGCCAAGTCCGGGGCGAACTTGCTCGTGTCGTTACTGTTTCGTGAGCCTCATCTTGATGTGTCAGTTTGTCAGAGGATTGTTGCCGTGTCGGCGGTGCGGGCATGCCGAAAGTTCTTGGCCGAGCCTGTGGCAAAGAGCGCGTCGCTCAAACTGAAATGGCCGAATGACTTGTTGCTGAACGAAAGGAAGTTCGGCGGCATGTTGAGCGTCGCCGATGTCGGGCAAACTTTTATCATCGTCGGCATTGGTGTCAACATCTCGTGGGCGCCCGACTACGCGGCAAAACTCAAAGATCTGGTCGTGACAAGTTCGTTTGAGCCAGTCGATTTATTGAGGGTATTACTTGAGCAGATAAACATTGTCGAATTGTTATCTAGCGAGCGATTGCACGACGAATATGTCGGTTCGTTGTCGACGCTCAATAAGTTGGTGCGAGTCGAGTTGACAAGTGGTGAGTTCGTGACGGGTCGCGCAGCGGCGATTGATGCGCGAGGGCGACTTGTGGTTGAAACAGACTTGACGCAACTCACGATCGACACTGGCGATGTGGTGCACCTGCGTGACGCGAATCAAGACTAACTTTGTATCGGCATGATGCAAAGAAAGAGAAATTCAACAACCGGTCTGCTAAAAAACAAAACGGCGTTATTGACCGCGTTGGCGATTTTTGCAGTCGTCAGTGGCGCAGGCGCCCAACAATTGGTTTCAGCAACCAACTCTCAGCTTGGCTCGGTGCAACGCGATCTCGCGGCTACCTCTGCGCTTTCGGCGCCGAGTAGTGGCTTCGAAAATTACCTGTTGGTTGGCTCAGACTCGCGCGAAGGTGCCGACCCCAATGATCCAGATTTTGCGACGATCGGTAGCGGGGCCGAAACTCTTGGTCGGCGCAGCGACACGCTGATGGTGTTTCACTACGACCAAGCGACTGGTGCCGGGGCACTGTTGTCGTTTCCGCGCGATCTTTGGGTGCGAATCGGTGATGGTGAAAATACGGCGCGGATCAATACGGCTTATCAAGAAGGCACGGATGTCTTGGTGCGCACAATACAAAGCAATTTCAACATTCCGATTCATCACTATTTAGAGATTAATTTTCAAGGTTTTAAAGGTCTTGTCGACGCCATCGGCGGAGTAGAGATCTGCGTGCAGTATCCGTCGCGCGACAAAAATACCGGTTTGTACATTCCGCCTGGTTGCCACAACCTCGACGGGGTGCGGGCACTGGCTTTTGCGCGAAGTCGATATTTTGAAACCAAAATCGAAAACGAATGGAGGCTGGACGGCTCGTCGGATATTGGTCGCGGCAAGCGTCAACGCAAATTCATCGCGGCGATGCTAAATACGGCGCTAACCAGGGTGTTGTCGAACCCTTTTTCTGTTTCCAGTGCATTTGATGGCGTGACAGGAGCGATCATCACCGACAGCAAACTTGATCTGACAGAGTTTGCTAAAAAGATGCGACCAGCAGCCAAAGGTGATATCAGCAGGTTCTCGTTAGATGTTTATAGCGACAGCGTTGCCGGAAACTCGATTTTGAAATTGGGCGAGGGCTCGGCGGCGGTTCTGGCTTTTTTTGGAGGCTCGGCCCCGGCCCCCGAGCCAGAAGGATCTGATTAAAACGATTAGCTAGTTGATGATTGGGTCAACTTTGCGCCAAACTCCTCGGCCACAACGGGTTGACCAATTAAGTTGCCCTGGACGAAGTCGCAACCCAAGAGTCGAAGACGTTGAGATTGGTCTTGGCTCGTGACCCACTCGGCGACTACCGACATATTCAACGAGTGCGCCAGTTGAATGACCGAACGAACAATCGGATCGTCACCACCTTGGTTGCCAATATCGCGGATGAAAGTGCCGTCCAATTTGAGAAAGTCGGCTTGGAAGCTACGCAAATTCACCCGCGACGAGAACCCGGTGCCGAAATCATCAATGGCCGTCTTCACGCCATGTCGCTTGAGGGCGTTCAGGGTTCGCACAACAGAGCCCTTGTCGTCGAGCAAGGTCGACTCGGTGACCTCGAGATCAATTTGATGGGGTTCAAGTTTTGCTTCACGCAACGCCGACATTGTGCGTTCGACGAAAGTTGCATCACCAAGTTGTCGTGCCGAAACATTGATATGCATCACGAACGAGCCGTCAATCGTGCCGGCGTCAAGCCATGAGCGGGCGTCGCCGCAGGCTTTTCTGGTTACCCAATCGCCAATTGGTCCGATCAAGCCCGACTCTTCGGCAAGCGCGAGAAATATCGGTGGCGTCAGCACGCCACGCTCGGGGTGCCGCCACCGCAACAATGCCTCGGCGCCTGCGATGCGTGCAGTGTGTGTCGAGACTATTGGCTGATAAACGAGGAATAGTTGATCAGTTGCCAGAGCGCGTTCAAGTTGCGAACTGAGAACACTCTTTTCTCGAGCATTGGCGCTCATCTCTTCGCTGTACATTTCGCATCTTCCACGACCTCGTTGTTTGGCGCGATACATCGCACTATCGGCGTGATGCAGCAGGGTCACCGCGGCATCGGCGCTCGACATCTCGGTCAACAAAGTTGGGTTAGCCATGGCGATACCGATGCTTGCGCTCGTCTCAATTTCGAAGCCCTGCAAAATCTGTTGACCCGTTACGGCTGTGCGCATGCGGTTGGCGACGTCCATGGCAACTTGCTCGTCCCCTAAACCATCGCAAAGAATCACGAATTCATCGCCGCCTATTCGCGCCACGACATCCGATGGCCGAGTTGCACTGACGAGTCGCTTGGCCATGTTGACGATCAACTGATCGCCGACACTGTGTCCGATCGTGTCGTTGACATCTTTGAGTTTGTCGAGGTCGACGAAAAGCACCGTGACACCACGCTTGAGCGTGCGTGAACGGTCAAGCGCCTCAGAGAGTTTGCGCAAAAACAGGACGCGATTTGGCAGATTCGTCAGTGCATCATGGGTGGCTTGACGTTGCAATTCGTCTTGGGTTTGTTTTAATTCGGTGATGTCTCGGGCAATCGCCGAATAATGTTCGATCGTGCCGTTGGCATCTCGGACAATCTGCAGCACCACATCCAAAGTTCGCATGATCGAATCTGTTCCCCGAAAGCCAACTTCACCCTGCCAACGATTGGATGTGGTGCTGGTGATCAACTCGCGCGGGATCTGATCGCGAATCGCTTGTATAAAAGTCTGCACCGCGGCATCGCTGAGACCTGGTGTCTCGTTCTTGCCGACAAGTTGTTGGGCATAATCGTTGGCGAACATCAGCGCACCAGACCGATCAAAAACCAAGATTGCATCATGGGCTGCGTCGAGCAGACCGATGAGTTGTTCGCTGAGCACGCGCCGAGTTACAGACTGAGTTACATCCTGTGCGCTGCCGATGTAATTAGTGATTCGACCCGCGCCATCTTTTTGTGCTTGAAGCGAAACCAAAACCCAAGTCACATCACCGTTGGGTTGCCACAAGCGAAACTCGAAATTGAAACTTGATGAAGTTTGTTTGGCGAGCAGCCACGCTCTTTCGGCGGCAGTGCGTTCCGCCGGTTGGGCGTTCACCCAGGGTGCGCTTCCAACCACGAGCGGTGCTCCCGCCAGTGCGAGAATCCGAAATGCGTCGTTGGCGGCGACCAGTCGCGCGTCTAGATCGGTCTCAAACAATGAGATCGGCAGGGCAGAAACATTTTGTTCTATGCCTAAATCTTGGCAGACGAGCGGGTTCGTTTATGGGTTTTGGACGAAAAAACGAGTCTCGGTAGAGTCGAAGGCCGCCGATTGAATCGCTTGTTCTAAAAGTTGTGAGCTTGCCAGCGACTGTGGCTCGGGGGTGAACTCAAGTTGTTGATCAATCGCGTAAACGACAAGCAAATACTCATGAATCTCGCTGTCTATCGGGCATGGACCACTGTATCCATCAACAATTTTGTCGCCGTTAAAAGCCGCGCCGATGATCGCCCCGGTTGGCACGCCACCTTCTTGAATCACTTTCAGCGTCGGGTCAAGGTTTGCCACCACCCACAGTGGTTGTTGCGGGTTTTCAATGGCGATCAAAGTCATGGCCAAACTTTTCGCTTCGGCTGGCACATTTTCAATGATTATCGCGGGCGAGATGTTCGACCCGAGACATGTATGTCGAGGATCAAGTGCGCCGCTCGCAAGCCAAGTGCCGCTGACAGAAAAAATATTTTGCGTCGCTGGGTCTTGTCCGGCGATCGCCGTTTCTAAAGTAGCGGCAACTATTGCAATCGACTCGCCCTGACCTGGTCCGGCTTCGCGCAGTTCACGCCCGTCACGCGAACATGCGGTCAACACAATGGCAAGAACAAATAATCCACACGATAAACGCCATGTTCTGATGACCTGCATTGGTTCAAGACTACGGCATCGTCATCGATGACAACTCTCACTATCCTTCACGAGATGAGGCAAGCCGATCGCTCAAAAAATATGGTTTCACCGGTGGATAATTACGGCAACCCGCTGTGTGTGCTGACAGTTCATGCACACCCTGATGATGAAGCGTCCAAAGGTGCACCGACATTTGCGCGATATGCAGAATTGGGCGTGCGTACCGTGTTGGTATGTTGCACGGGCGGCGAAGAGGGCGATGTAAACAATCCGGCGCTCAAAGAGCCAGGCATGCCGTTTCACGGGCTCGACCTTGCTGCGCAGCGAAAATTATTGACCGAGATGCGACCCAAAGAGTTGGAAAGAAGTGTGCAAGTGATTGGCTTCAGCAAGTTACACATGCTCGGCTATCGCGATTCGGGTATGGCTGATAGCGAATCGAACTCGAACCCGAATTGCTTTCACATGGCCAGCAACGACGAAGCAGCTGAACGCTTGGTGAAAATTATTCGCGCCGAAAAACCGCAGGTGATCGTTACCTATAGCGATGATCAAAGCGGCTATCTGCACCCGGATCATTTGAAGGTTCACGATGTCAGCATTTTGGCTTTTGAGCGAGCAGGTGACGAATCTTGGTATAAAAATGCCGGACCAGTTTGGCGACCATTGAAGATGTATTACTCGGTGTGGTCGCGCACTCGGTTGAAGACCGTGCACGAGGCGATGTTACGTTTGCGTGGATCATCGCCTTACGACGAAAAGTGGTTTGATAGGCCGAATCTTGATCATCGGATAACAACAAAAATTCGTGTCGGAGAATATTTTTGGGCACGCTCTGGCGCACTCAAGGCGCATGCCACACAAGTCGATGAAAATGAAGCGTTTTGGTTTGGTCTCAGTGATCAAGAATTAGCCGAGGTTTACCCGTACGAAGATTGGATCCTGGCCGAGCATCACATCGCTGGTTATTCGCCAACCGGGTCGGGGATTGAGACTGAATTGTTTGCGGGTATTCGCGCGAACCAATAATCAGCGAGCGCGCATCAGGGTGCGCAGTTCGCGAAAACCGATCATTGTTGCGCCGCTAGCTTCGATTGCATCGCGAATCTCTTCATCGTTGACAACGAGGTTGTAATCGTCGATCCAACTTTGGGCGATGTCGCCGAGTGCACGAATCTCGGGCGTGTCAATGCACGGCTGAACATGCATTTCGGTGACGCCTGGTTGCAGATTTTCCAAGTCTTTCAATACTCGTTCGCGACTTCCTGCTCGCCAGTCGTGATCGAAAAAATCAGGGAACACGATGCCTTCTTGCGCTGCCAGTTTGCGAAACGGGAAACCGGCTTGTTGTTCGGAAATCGAACTTGGCAGGCGAATCGGCAAACGAAACTCGACCGCCAATTCGAGATAGACATCAAAGAACTCGGGACGCAATGTGATCGCGGTCAAATGTGGCGCAAGGTGCGTTGGATCAAGACCCCAGGCGATTGCCCGTTCAATTTGTGCGCGGCATTCGCGCAAAACTTCCTGCGGGTCGGCGTGCTCCCATAGGTCGTTGATTGTGCGGGGAAACCCGCCTTCACCAGACGACAATGAAGCCGAGTTGGTGATTGATCCCCAGCGATAATTTGCGTGCTCGGCATTGAGTGTCAGGTGCACGCCGATGTCCTCGCCGTTGTAACGATTGATTGCGTCGCGCGACCATGGTGCGGGCACCATCAGTGAGGCGCAAGTCGCGACCCCCTTGTTGATGGCATCGTAGACCCCGACATTCGCAGCGTGAAAAGCACCCAAGTCGTCGCAACTAAGAATGACGAGTCGCGCGTGCGGCGAGTGGCCCAGTTGTTCGACCAAAGATTTCTGCAAGTTGACCACAGGCTTACGCTATCTTTCGCACGCGTGCCATAAACCGACGCGTCGATCACGCGCGCTCGACTCAAGGCTTGCAAATTGTGCTGCGAACGCCGTGTTCGGCTCGATGCTCAGAGTTCTTGCAAAACCCTGCTCTATTAGTAGTTGATTAAAAAATGTGCCGTCTAAGAGATATAGATAGACGAGAAGTCTTTGAAAGCGATCGCGCGGTTCGACATCGCGCACGAGTTTTACAACCGCACCTGTTTTAAGGGTTGCTTTGGAGAATGCTGAGGCTTCGGGGCCAAAACACTCGATGGGTTCATTCGGGTGAACTGTTTCGGGTGTGTCAACGCCAAGCAGGCGAACCGTTTCGGTTCGATTTTGCAGTTTGAGAACAATCGTGTCGCCGTCGATCACTTTTAAGACTGTTGCAGTTGCAGAGTCGGTACTGCCTGACGGTTGCTGTGCATTGGCACATGACGCCAACAAGATCAACGCGACAAGGTAAGTTATTTTGCGTTTGAACTCGCGGGACACTTGGCAATGTGTAGGGACGATTTGGATTATGGTAAATGAATATGAAAAATAACAAGCGATCTGATTTTGGCTTGGGTCGTGTAGGTATTTGGACGGTTGACTTAGATCTTCAGCCAATGACCAAAGCACAAGAAGCCGCAATTGAGCTCGAAGAATTGGGTTATCGATGCGTGTGGGTGCCCGAGGCGGTGCTTCGCGAACCGTTTGCCTCGTGCGCCATGTTGCTTTCGGCGACAAAACACTTGACGATGGCAACGGGAATTGCATCGATGCATGCCCGAAGTGCGATGACGATGGCCGCAGGCTGGAAGACACTGACCGAAAAATTTGGCGACAGATTTTTGTTGGGTATCGGTACGAGTCATCAGCATCTGGCAGAAAAGGTTCATAAGAGCACCTATTCCAAACCATTTTCGGCGATGACCGAATATCTCGACGCCATGGATAATGCTGTGTTCTTTGCCGCACCACCCGCGACCGCGCCGCGCAGAGTGTTGGCGGCGCTGGGCCCTAAAATGTTGAAACTTTCGGTGCAACGCGGCCTTGGTGCGCATCCGTATTTTGTGCCTGTTGAGCACACGGCTGGCGCGCGCGAAATTATGGGTGAAAATGCGTTGCTTGCGCCGGAGATTGCCGTTGTCTTCGACACGAATGCCGAAACTGCGCGGGCCA